>Ga0207693_10003406_pt1 | contig 13576 bp, 14 predicted proteins | sample LARL81metaG_FD_184347 | JGI IMG/M metagenome (GOLD analysis project Ga0207693, IMG submission 184347) | Corn, switchgrass and miscanthus rhizosphere microbial communities from Kellogg Biological Station, Michigan, USA - LAR L8-1 metaG... | ecosystem: Host-associated > Plants > Roots >...
TAATCCGCAACCAGTGGTCCTTTTCCGCTGCAAGCTGTTTGCGTCCGGCCGAGGTCAGTTTGTAATAACGGGCTTTACGATTGTTATCGGACACGCCCCATTCCGCCGTGATCCACCCTTGAGCTTCCAAACGGTAAAGGGCGGGATAAAGCGATCCTTGCTCGACGTGCAAAATGTCCTTCGACATCTGCTGGATCCGATCGGCGATGGCGAGGCCGTGCCGGGGATCATGTTGGAGCGCTTTCAAGATCAACATGTCGAGTGTTCCATAGACGAGGTCCGGTTTTTCTTTCGCCATAAGATTTTTCAAGCCTAGACAGTCTTGGTAAAGGACTCTTCAATCTCTTCCCTAGACTGTCAAGAGGAACCGTAGAGGCAGGCGTGTCGCCGGCACGGAAAATGGTAAGAACGCTCGCCGCCGAGCGCCTATCATGAGTCAGGTGCTTGGCACAAGCACCTCTACAACTGCTGATGTTTTCTGTTTCCGGTAGCTACCGCAGCACCGCCTTGTGAAACTCGTACCAATCATCGAGATTGTTCAAATTCACTGCGTCCTTCGGCGCGGAAGAGTCCGCCGCTATCCTGCAATTGCCGAGGATTTCCTGGCGCGTTTCGTCGTCGTGATTATAACCGCGCACGGCGGCGTTGTGTTTTTCGATCGCCTGGGGGGTGAGCGACTTCGCATTCGCCTTCACCCATGCTTCGAATTGCGGATAGGTCGGCTTGTTCTTCTTAATGTAATCCTTCACCGCCTGTTCCTCCAGCCCAAGCTCGGCGCAGGTCATGGCGTCGAACCCTCGGCCGATGCCGGGATAACCGGAAGCGAGTTTACCCGCCGATTCCAGAGATACTTTCTGCCACATCCGCGGCAGATGCAGAACACCAAGTGGTCCGGCCACACCGGAACTGATTAACGGAACGTATGTATCGCTCATAATAAATTGATGGTTGATTGGATTCTTACACCCGCACCGGACACAAAGACAACTCCGCTGCGCGATTTTTGCGTTACTTCGGACGCTTCGCTTTCGCGGCCAGGGTCCGCTGAATCGCGAGGGCGTTAAGGATTTCCGGATTCCCTTGTGCCCACGCGTTATCAATCGTCACGCGCTTGAAGCGCCATTTCTGTCCGTCGCGCACCAACTCGCAATCGTACCGATTCATCAAAAGGGCATTCTCCGATCCGCGGCGTGAACCTTGCCGCGCCATGAAATGCTGCGCCATGACGTAAGCGTACAATGTTGCCGAGTCGTCACTAATCTCGATTTGTAGATTGCTGACCGTGTGACTGGTGTCGAGCGGGCCGAGCAGGGGGATGAGTGCATCCACGATGGCTTGGCGGCCCGTCAGTTTGGAAAAGTCCAGCTCAAGCTTTTTCCCCGCAGGTCCGAAATCGAAGATGCAATCTTCTGTGAACGCCGATGCCAGGGAATCAGCATCGCCGTGGTCAAGACCGAAAGCGTAGCGATGCACCGTATCTGCGATTTCATACCGATCGGAAGCTAGCTGCGCCAGATCCGTGCTCATCGCTGCCCATTCTAAGCGCGGAACAGGCTGCTCGCAAAAATCCGAACGCTTAAATCCTCGAGATACCCTCCGCGTACTCGTTGGCTTTAAGCCATCAAGTTTGGACATCCTGTTTCCTTGACAAAACCTTCGGGCGTGAGAGGGCGGATCGCTCACGGCCGCCGGGCATCGATTCTTGCGAGAAGAGGTGCCATTTGATCGGATAATCTCTTGGCAGTGGTGGTGGCTTGCGTGAAACCGAACGTTTTGCAGAGCGCCCGCGAGCCCGGAACAACTTCGCGTCTCTCGGAGATGGAAGTTTCCCGCTCACTTCAACGACATGGCACAGCTCCAGATAGAGCGGGTGCTCACGATTCGGTTGATAAAAGCGATGGTAGCCATTCGACCAACTTGTGAGCAGTCCAACCGCGCTAAGCCTTCGAAGCTCGTCGTGAACGGTATGGAGGTCGAGCCTACTTATGAACGCAAGTTCGCGCACATATCGCTGCTTTACGGGCGCGGTGAAGAGCACTTGCAGCAGCTTCGCGCGCACCTTTGGAAATAAGACGTCTAAAATCGTACGCTGAGACATAGCCGTATATCATTTAGAACTCGATGGCTTTAAACCATCAAGTTTAAAAGTGATAAAATGTGCGTTTGGCGTTGCGAGAATTCAGAAAGAGAGAAATCGTTCGCGCGGGTACGCGGGTATCAAGTCAGCGCGATCACAAAAAACCCGAGGATGAGAGCGACGCCGAGTAACACCGTCCCGCAGACGATTCGATCCTGCAGTTGCGCACGGCGCGCGGCTTTGGCGTAGGGTATGCGCGTGAAAGTCACCATTGTGTAAAGCGGCAGATAAATGCCGAGCAGCAGACCCTCCAGGAGATGATCGAGCTTTTTCTTCGCGCGGAACACTCGTGATGTGGTTTTATCGCGCATCTCGATAAAATTTTCGATCGCGAGATCTGCGAGCGCGTCTGTGTTCTCTTTGCGACGGCTGAAATATTCAGCGAACGCGCGGTGTCGATCCTGCGGAAATTCTGCCAGGCATTTATCCAGCACGACGCAATCTTCGAAGGCGGCGTTCATTCCTTGACCGTAGAAGGGTACCACCGCATGGGCGGCATCGCCGACTAGCGCAACCTTGTCCTTAAAGAACCAAGGTGCGCAACGGATGGTCACGAGCGAACCGGTTGGATTTGTTTTGAAATCCTCGAGTAATGCCGGCATGAGCGGCACGGCATCTGGGAATTCTTCCTCGAAGAAACGGCGGATTGAGTCATCCGTCGTCGTAGTGGCGAAGCTGCGCGGTCCTTCGAATTCCCAAAAAAGCGTGCAAGTGAACGAGCCATCCGGATTCGGCAGCGCAATCATCATGAAACTTTTGCGTGGCCAGATGTGGAGCGCGTTTTTTTCCATTTGCCACGAACCGTCAGCCCGAGGCGGGATAGTGAGCTCTTTGTAACCGTGGGCGAGGTAGCTTTCATCGTAAGTGAAGCCCGGAATTTTTCTCTGCATTGACAGCCGGACAGTGGAGAAGGCGCCGTCCACACCGATGACGGCGTCGCTATGGGCTCTGACGATTTTCTGTGGTGTTGCGGCCGACACGGCCCCCCTTACAGAGGATATCTCAAAATGTGCGATCGCCTGTTCGAGATCGATTTCGGTGCAGCGATGGTTGAAATGGACGCGAACATTCGGATAGCGCTGCGCTGCTTCGATAACGGTGGTATTAAGCGCGGCCCGACCAATGGAGTTGATGAATTTGTTTGGATCGCGGTCGTAGGGGGAAAAATGAAGGGTGCTAGATTTGTCATGAATCATACGGCCGCGCATGGGAATGGCGTGACGTAGCACTTCATCGGCAATACCGAGTTGTTCGAGCGCGTAAATTCCGCGGGTCGAAAGCGCGAGATTAATCGAGCGTCCCCCAACGATATTTCCCTCGCGCGGATTACCGCGTCGTTCATAGAGCTCAACTTCGTAGCCGCGTCGGCCAAGGTAAGCCGCCATCAACCCGCCGGCGAGGCCACTGCCAATAAGGACAAATTTCCCGGGCATGAATCAAATCCCTACCCGGGATGACACGGATATCACGGCTTTTTCCAAGTCTCTGACCGCCGATCTCCGGCTTCTAGTATCCATTTGGCACCGTGACTGCTCCCCAAGCAAGCATCATAATGAAATCCGAGTCACATTCCGAAGCACTTCAGCCTCATGCCAATAGTCTCCAGCTGAAAGCCATTCTGGTGGTCGATGATGATCAGCAACTTGCCTCGGCTTTGCAATGGATCTTGGCGGACGAGAATTTTTTGGTCGATGTCGCGTTCGACGGCAGAGCGGCACTGCTCAAGGTCAAGGCGCATGAGTACGATGCCGTGATCTGCGATTTGAAAATGCCTCGCCTGCGCGGGGATGAGTTTTATCTTCAAGCAAAGGAAATACGCCCTTCACTGGCCGATCGCTTCATTTTCATTACCGGGTTCGCCGCCGATGCAAGAATCGCCCTTTTCCTGACCAAGCACGACGTCAAGTACCTGGTGAAACCTTTCGCGATTCAGGGACTGATCACTTGCGTTCGGCAATTGCTTTGCTGATTTAACCGTCGCCAGGCGGACGACTTGTTCGCTCCAGGACCATTGGCGGAGAAGTCGCTTCCCTCCGGGGGCGTCGTCGCGCGGTTAAAGAATTTCGAATACGCGTTCGTCGCGTGTCATCCCGAGGCGCGCAGACGACGACTCGGGCAAAATCCGGGAACGAATCATCGGCGGATGATGACCACGCTGGAGCGTGCAAAAATGTTCTTGTCTCCGTCGATAGCTCGGCTGATCGAAGTAACACGCCTGCGAGCAAGAGCGTCGTGATAAGCATCGCCCCTTTCTCGGATACGACGGAGGCGATCAATCGAATTCGGAGCGAGGCGCGTTTGTATGGCGTCTGTGTTAACCACGAACGAATTCGGGGTTCGCAGAAATTATCCGAGGATAATGCGTTCGGTGTGCGAGTAAATGTTAAACGAGGGCGGCCGAAGAAAACCAACCAGCGTCTGATTGCATTCACGCGCGAACTCCATCGCCAGGGTGGAGGGGGCTGAAACCGAAGCAACGATCGGAATGCCGGCAGAAAGCGCTTTCTGCATAATTTCAAAAGACGCGCGGCCGCTAACGAGAAGTATGCAGCACTTTAGCGGCAGCTCGCGATTGAGAAAAGCGCGTCCGATTACCTTATCGACGGCATTATGCCGGCCGATGTCTTCTCTAACGAAGCGTGATGTTCCATCCAGTCCGAAAACGCCAGCTGCGTGAATGCCTCCAGTCCTGGCGAAGTCGCTTTGTCCCTCGCGTAATAGCGACGGCAGTAAAAGCAATGTTTCAACATCGATGCGAATGTCTTTTGCCGATTCAATTACCGGGAAATTTTGGCGGATCGCGCCGATGCTTTCCTTGCCGCAAATACCGCAACTCGATGAAATGGTACCGAAGCGTTGCGCAGAATTGAGTTTAACCTGTGTGCCCTCGGTTAGCGTAGTGATTATGATGTTGTCCCGATTTCGCGCGGCAGCGGGACGCGAAAAGTTGGCGATCTGCTCGGGTGTTTGAATAATTCCCTCGGACACGAGAAAGCCCGCCGCTAGCTCTTCGTCGGAGCCGGGCGTCCGCATCGTGGTGGCGACAGTCTTGCGGCCGATCCGAATCTCGAGGGGTTCTTCGACCGTAAGATCGTCATGCAGATATTCCAAATCGCCATTCTGTTTTCGGCGAATGATCTGACCTGGCTTGATTCCGTTTTCTTTCACGGCGTTGGTGGCGATGTTATTATGGCGCCGGTGGAAATCTGTCACATTTACATTTCAGGTGGGCACAATTTTGTCGGGCACCATGGACTTGAGCCCGATGACTTCCCGATGATCGAGGTGCCGACGGTTGAATGCGTAGCGGGCCGTGGGCTTCATGGCGACCGCTACTTCGATTTCAAAGAAGACTACAAGGGACAGGTCACGTTTTTCTCGCTCGAAGTTTTCGATGAACTGTGCGGCGCATTACGAGTGAAAGGGATCGTTCCCAGCGCTGTGCGGCGAAATGTCTTTACCCGCAATGTCGATCTTAACGAATTCATCGGCCGGGACTTCGAAGTACAAGGTGTTCGTTTTTACGGGACGGAGGAGAGCCGCCCCTGCGACTGGATGAACCGCGCGATTGCCCCGGGCGCTAAAGAATTTCTCAAAGGCCGGGGCGGCCTGCGTGCTCGCATCTTAACGGATGGCACGTTGCATTCGACCGCTCAGATTTCAGAGCGGGTCGGATGAATATCAGCGCCGCGCTGCTCGCCGGCGGCGAATCGCGCCGGATGGGACAGGATAAGGCGACATTGGTCTTCCATGGAAAACCGTTATGGCAAATTCAACTCGATTTGTTGCGGAAATTGCGGCCGAGAGAAATTTTCCTTTCGGCACGGACCGATCCCGGGTGGCGGCCGGCGGACGTGCATTTCGTTCCCGACCAGACGCCTTCGCGTGGCCCGCTAAGCGGGCTCGCGGCAACGCTTGCACGAATTCAAACAGATCACTTGCTTGCTCTTGCCATTGACATGCCGTTGATGACCGAAGATTTTTTGCGTTCGCTCTGCGACGTCATCAAACCTTCCTGTGGTGTTGCCCCGATGATCGGCGATCGCGCTGAGCCATTGGCTGCGATCTACCCGAAAGGCGCCGATAGCGATGTCATTGCGGCCCTTTCCGGGCCCGACTTTTCGCTTCAATCACTCGCGAAGAGACTAATTGCCGCCGACAAACTACGTCTCGTTAGCGTGTCTAAGAATGAGGAAAATTACTTTCGAAATTTTAATAAGCCCGGCGATTTTATGTGAGTTTGTTCCAGCCAGTTATTTCCGACGCATTCCGAGAATGCTGACGAAAAAGCTGGAGAAGACGGTTTGAAAGCCGAGGGCGACAAGTGTCGCCCCTGGGACGACGAACCGCATGGTGTAGGCGTAATCCAAATGCCCGAAACCGGTCAACCACCATTGCCGAATTGCGGCCAGCAGTAGAGCGCCGCCTGCGAGCAGCGCGAGTCCCGCCACGACCAGGCCCCGTTCCAAATTTACTATTTCAAAAAAGCGTTCCAAATGCCGGTCTGGCGGGAGGAACCCTTCGGTAACAGCAAAGGTTTTCGCGAAAACGGCAAAGAGAATGCACTGATAGCCGCACAAGATCGCCAGGCTGGCGAACAGAAGCGTATGAGCGTCAAAGCTACCGCGCCCGATGCTCAGGCCGGGCATTGCTACCAGATAACCAAGCAGACCGAACGCTATGAAAATCGCACTTGGAACCACGAACAACCAACGCGGGCTGCACATTAGAAAATACCGGAACGTGCGCCAACCATCCCGAAATGTTTTCAAGTGCGGCGCGTGCGAGGTGCGTCCGTCGGGATGAAGCGTAATTGGAACCTCGGTGATTTTTTCGCCGAGCAGACTGGCTTTGATAATCATCTCGGTGGCGAACTCCATCCCGGTGCAACGTTGGTCGAGCCGCTCGTACATGGCTTTACTAAAGCCGCGCAGGCCACAATAAACGTCGTTTATCGGAGCCCGGAACCATTTCCGGACGAGAAACGAAAAAAAGGGATTCCCGATCCATCGATGTAAAAACGGCATCGCGCCGGGCCGAATCGAACCGCCCCCAACCGGAAGTCTGCAACCCTGGACTAAATCGAAACCCGCCCGCAATTTTTCAACGATCTTCGGGGTCTCGAGGAAGTCATAACTGGCATCGGCATCCCCGATGATGACAAATCGGCCGCGCGCCGCCGCAATTCCTCCCATTAAGGCATTGCCGTAGCCCGGTTCGTTAACCAGTACTGCGCGCGCTTCCTGCTTCTCAGCAATTGTGCGAGATGCATCGGTGCTGCCATTGTCCGCTACCACGACTTCGCCTTTGATGTTATTTTCCCGTAAAGCGCGTTGAGCTTTCTCGATGCAGCTTCCCAAGGTTTCCTCCTCATTGAGACAGGGAATGACCACCGATACTTCCAAGGCCTCAGTCTCGTGTTCGCTTTTCATCATACTTTCGGGAAATAACTCACTGTGGTTTGTATTGCTCCTGGAACAAGAGATGTACCTATTCGCGCGCACGAATGCCACTCGTCAATGCACATTGATGTGATAAATAAAATGGTGTCGTGACATGCATAGCCGCGAATTGGTCTACTGCGCCATACTGATCGCGATTTTTGCGGGCATTGCGCAACTCATGCCCGCCGCATTCGACAGTTGGTGGCAGAAGATTGAACGCGGGCTTGTGAATCTGGCACGTCATCGGACGCTATGTTGGGTCGGATTGGGAGTGTTCGTTCTCCTCGTGCGAATCGCGTTTCTTGGCATTTGGCCGATCCCCAAGGCATCGGTCTACGATGAGTTTAGTTACCTTCTCCAAGCCGACACTTTCGCGCATGGTCGCTTGACCAATCCACCACATTCGCTCTGGCAGTTTTTCGAAAGCACTTACATTTTGCAGCAACCTACTTACGCTTCACGGTTTCCCCCTGGGCAAAGCCTCGTCCTGGCGTTAGGACAAGTCACTTTCGGCCATCCCTGGTTTGGAGTTTGGCTGAGTGCGGGTCTGTTGGCCGCAGTGCTTCTCTGGGCGCTCCAAGGATGGTTGCCGCCGGGATGGGCGCTTCTTGGAGCGTTCATCGCTCTGGATCTATGCCTTTTTAGTTATTGGATGAATAGCTACTGGGGTGGGGCAGTGGCCGCAATCGGCGGTGCGCTCGTTACCGGCGCATGGGTCCGCATCACCGGACGGAAACAGTGGCAGTATGCCTGGGTTTTCGGAATTGGAGCAGTAATAGTTGTTTTGGCGCGGCCGTTTGAGGGATCGGTATTTCTTCTGCTGGCGCTGAGTACTCTAGGGATGGCAAATCGGACCGCGCGCGTCTGGCTACCGATCGTGCTCATTGGCGTTATAGGTGCTTCCTGGCTTGCCTATGACAACTACATTGTCACCGGGCATCCGCTGCGTATGCCCTACCGGCAATATTACGAGCAATATGAGATCGTGCCGCCCTTTTCATTCATCCCGGTTTCTACCGGTCCGCGAACCTTCCGACACTTCTATCTTGAGTCACGATTGTTGGAAACATACGGGCGGGTTCGAAGTTGGCGTCTTTTCGTGGATCGCCCGATAGACTGGCTCGCCTTGTTGCGGATTTACTATGGGAATCTGATCTGGTTATTCCCGGTTGTGGTCTTCGCGCCCCTTTTCTGGCATTCGCGAAGGACTCGATTTGCAACCATCCTTATAGTGGTAATCGCGGTGGCCTCTCTGACTGAGGTGTGGTGGTATCCGCATTATGCAGCGCCGTTTGCGGCTGCGCTGTTAATACTGGCTACACAATCGCTCCGGTACCTCCAGCAATGGAAACATAACGGACGCGAAGTCGGGCGTTTTCTGGTGCGTGCCATGCCGGTTGCATTCGGCATAACGATGTTTGTGTTCGGACCGCTGGGGATCACTACGCAGGAGGTCCAGGCCAGGACCGCGACGAAGGAAGGCATGGAGGAGACGTTATTAGCAGAGCGACCAGGACGTCATGTAGTCTTTGTTCGCTATCATGAAGGGGACAGCTCCCATCGCGAATGGGTTTATAATCCGGCCGATATCGACACTGCTCCCGTTATCTGGGCACAAGATCTTGGAACGATCGAAAACAAAAAGCTTATGCAATACTACGCGGGGCGATCATTCTGGCTTTTTGAGCCGTACGCGCCGATGAGACTTCAACCTTATTAGCAAACTTACTATTGTTGAGTCAGAATTTTCGCGAAGCGCCAGACTTCGTGAAAGGTATTATAGAGTGGGGTGGGCGCGACCCGGATGACATTGGGTTCGCGGAAGTCGCACGTCACGCCAGCAGCTTCGAGCTTGCCAAACACTTCCTTCCCGTGCTCATCCACCAGAATTGAGAGTTGGCAACCACGTTCATTTTCGTCTCTTGGTGTGATAACCGTATATTCCTTCTTCAACCGCCTGTCCGGCCCGGACTCTAACAAGAATTGGAGATAATTCGTTAGCCCAATTGATTTTTCTCGCAGTCCCATTCCGCCCGCTTCGTCAAAAATCGCAAGGGACGCGCGCAGGGGCGCCATCGCCAGGATGGGTGGATTACTGACTTGCCATCCGTCGGCCGACGGAACGGGAATAAATTCCGGTTCGAGATGCATGCGGAAGCGGGTATTGGGGTCATTGCCAAACCAACCAGCCAGACGCGGCAAATGTGTATTGGTAGCATGTCGCTCATGCACAAAAGCGCCCGCGACCGCTCCAGGGCCGGCGTTAAGATATTTGTAAGAACACCACACCGCGAAATCGACATTCCAATCATGCAACGACAGCGGGACGTTGCCGATGGCATGGGCAAGATCGACGCCCACTGTGATTCCATGTTTCTGCGCCGCCGCCGTGATTGTCGGAATGTCGAATAATTGCCCGGTGAAAAAATTCACGCCGCCGATTAGAACGACTGCAATTTCGTGCCTTTCAATCAAATCGAGAACATCCTTGGTTCGCACCGTCAGTTCGCCTGGGCGCGGCCTCGCCAATATCAGCGCGTCCTTCGGATTTAATCCATGATGAACAATCTGCGTTTTGATCGCATAGGTATCGGAAGGGAACGCCGGATCCTCCATCAGGATTTTGAAACGTGATTTGCTCGGGCGATAGAACGTCGCCATCATGAGGTGGAGGTTGACGGTGAGGCTGTTCATGCAGATGACCTCGTTCGGCTTTGCCCCAACCAGTCGTGCTGCCGGCTCGCGCAATGTCTCGTGATACGAATACCACGGCGTCTTTCCTTCTAGGTGGGCGGCGACGCCGAGCGTTGCCCAATCATGTAGTTCCTGCTCGACGATTTGCTTCGCCGACTTCGGCATCAAACCTAGCGAGTTGCCGGCGAAATAGATCAGCGGTTTTCCATTTTTGCCAAGGGGTAGATGGAACCGCTCGCGAAAAGATCGGAGCGGATCTTGGACGTCGAGCTGCTTGGCGAAATCTTCGTTAGCAGAGAACTGCATAACCGATCTTAACGCAGCATTTTCGGCAGCGCACGCGCCTCGCGTGCTACGCCAGTCCGGCTCGGACTTGCGACCCTGTCGCCGCAAACTGTTTCTGCTGTTATAATCATTTCCGGCCGAGACAATATGAACGGCGCAATAATCGCGCTCGACATGGCGTTAATGATTTGAGACTAGCGATAAATCTGCAGCCGCCATGCGAGTATCCAGTATCATTATCTGCTTCTCGATTTTTACGGTTATCTGCGCGGCGGCAGAAAGTCATCCCGCAACTGTGTCGCCGCAGAAAAAACAGGTCGTTATTGCGGCGAAAATGCTGTTTGACGGGCGCGGTAAGGTTCTGCGCGACACGCGCATCGTGATTGAAGGATCAAAGATTGTTGCACTCGATCCCAAGGCGATGCCGGTGGATTACGACCTGCGCGACTTCACGGTGATGCCCGGGTGGATCGATTCGCACGTTCACATCACCTGGAGTTTCGGCGAGGACGGCAAGAACGCCGGCGCTGACGAGACGACGCAATTCGCCGCCTATCAAGCAGGGTCGAATGCCTGGCGCACACTGATGGCGGGCTTTACGACGGTGCAGAGCGTAGGCTCGCCCACAGATGTCCCGCTGCGCGACGCTGTCGCAAGGGGCGCCATTCCAGGTCCGCGCATTCTCACCGCCGTCGAGCCGCTGGAGGGGCGTGGCGAAAAGACCGGCACGCTCGACGAGATTCGCGCGTTTGTGCGCAAGCAGAAAGCTGCGGGCGCAGATCTGATTAAAATTTTTGCCTCAGCCTCGATCCGTCAGGGTGGCGGGATGACACTCTCACAAGATCAACTCAACGCTGCTTGCGACGAGGCGAACAAACAGGGCATACGCACCCTCGTCCATGCTTACAAAGATGCCGTGCGCGTGGCGACGCTCGCCGGTTGCACGGAGATCGAACACGGCACGCTGGCGGACGACGATTCTCTGAAACTGATGGCTGAACACGGCACTTACTTCGATCCGCAAGCCGGTCTCGTGATCGAGAATTATCTCGCCAACAAGCAGCGTTTCCTCGGCACGTCCGGTTACACCGAAGAGGGTTTCGCCGCGATGGAACGCGTGGTGTCGCTTGATCACGACATTGTTCGTCACGCCGTGAAAACTCCCGGGCTTAAAGTCGTGTTCGGGACGGACGCGGTGGCGGGCGCGCACGGCCGCAATGGAGAAGAGTTCATCGATCGGGTGCGCGATGCTGGAGTCGATCCGATGAGCGCGATGATTTCGGCGCAGTCGCTTGCCGCAGAAGCGATGCGTCTCGGCGACCGTATCGGCTCCATCGCACCTGGCTACGAGGCCGACATCATCGCGCTCGAGGGCGACCCTCTCAAAGACATCACCGCGGTACGACGCGTCACTTTCGTGATGAAAGGCGGCGCCGTTTACAAGAACGTCGCCCGCGGGGCGATCCCGACCTATTCCAGCAACCAGCCCTGAATACTATCGCGTTCCGATCTCTCAACACTCACCCATCAACTCGCTTCGGCGTCTCCATGAACTCGATGGTTGTTCCGTCGGGATCGCGGACGTAGATCACGCGCTTGCCGGCATTAGGGCCAACCGTAAGCGTTTGCGGCTTCCCGGCCGCTTTCCAGCCGGCGCTGCCGATAGTGCTGAGGACGGGGTCGAGATTATCGACTCTAAATGCGACGTGAACTGATCCGACGTCACATGGCCGAAGATCGACGCGTTTTCGATCGGGCGGGGCGAGATACTCGAGCAATTCGATTTTGTGTCCGTACCCTTTGAGAACGGCGATTGAAATCTCAGCGCCAGCTACACCGGTAATTTCGCTGGCTAGCTTGCCGCTTTGATGTGGACGATGCGAAAGCTCGAACCCGAGTACATCGCGCCAGAACGCGAGTGAGCGTTCAAGGTTCGAAACAGTGATACCGGTGTGGTCTGCGGCGATTATCCGGAAGGACATGCGATCACTTAATAAGACAATGACGAAGCACGAATGACGAATGACGAAGCTCCAATGATCGAGAATGGCATTATTTCTCCAAACTTTAGCATGTTTTGGCGTGGTTAGTGGATATCCGTCTTCCGCCTATCCGTGTCATCAGTGTCATCCGCGGTTAGATTATTTATCGAGCGCGGCAATCACTTTCAGTTCGATCGCGATTGGTGTGGGCAAGGCCGTGATTTCGATGGTTGTGCGGGTCGGATTCGGCTTGCCATCGCCGGCGAAATGTTCGGCGTAGAGTTTGTTGTAGATCGGAAAATCCTTTTTCATGTTTGTCAGGAACACGGTGACATCGACGATGCCGTTCCAACTTGCGCCCGCGTCTTCGAGAACGAGCCGGACGTTTTCAAAAACCGCGCGACACTGCTTTTCGATGTCGTAACTCAAAATGTTGCCGTCGGCATCGAGAGTGACGCCGGGAATTTCCTTGCTGCCACGCACACGCGGCCCGATCCCGGAGAGAAAAAGAAAATTGCCAACGCGTTTGGCGTGTGGGAACGCCCCCACTGGTTCGGGCGCGCGAGAACTTTCAAATGTCTCAGCCATGTCGTGCACAATTGTAGGGCAGCCGCTCCGGCTGCCAATCCGAAATCACGGCAAGGTCCGAGCCGGACTGGCGTTTTGCGCTTGCCTCCACTTTATTCGAAGATCAAATGCGCAATACGCGTCTCTAGGCCGTAATAGATCATCCAAAGTGCGGTCAAATCGAATGCTGCGTGAGCGATCATTAACATGAAAATCTGCCCGGTGACGGCGAAGATTGAGCCAAATATCAATCCGGTCATTAATGCTTGTTCGGCCCCCGGAACTCCTTGCTCGGGATAGTGAAGCGATGCAAACAGGATGGAAGTGATTAGAACGATCGCGATTTTTGCGAACAGACTTTGTCCGAGCAATTTGCCAAATCGTTCGAACATCCAGCCGCGGTAGAACGTTTCCTCGCCGAAACCGGCGATGATAATCATTGTGTAAATCATTATTGGAATAACCGC
>Ga0207693_10003408_pt1 | contig 13570 bp, 16 predicted proteins | sample LARL81metaG_FD_184347 | JGI IMG/M metagenome (GOLD analysis project Ga0207693, IMG submission 184347) | Corn, switchgrass and miscanthus rhizosphere microbial communities from Kellogg Biological Station, Michigan, USA - LAR L8-1 metaG... | ecosystem: Host-associated > Plants > Roots >...
TTGTTCGCGCGGCGCTGCGGACATCTGCCGCAGGGTCATATGCACCACGCTTTGTTCGCGCATGTAGAGCACGGCGAGAAACACGGCGCTCATCACCAGAGTGCTGATCGCAAGCAGCAAGAGAACGCCTGCAACTTTTCCGAGCAAATATTCGAAACGAGGCACCGGTTTGGCCAGAATGGTATAGACGGTGCGGTCCTCAGTATCCTGGGGGATGAGCCGCGCCGTGGCGACGATTGCCAATAACGAAGTAAAGATCGACATCGCGCCGAGCGAGACATCTTTCAGAATCTGGAATTCCTGTTGAAACGCGAACTGCGCCATGAAGATGGAACTTCCGATCAACAGCAACGCGAAGAGCAGCAGGACGTAAAAAACTTTCAGACGTGTCAGCTCAGTAAGCGTATTGGCCGTGATAGCACAAACTCGCGCAAAAGAAAAAACACGATGCCGCGCGCTAGTCGCCGTTTCGTTGCTCATGACTCGGGACGCTCGGTGGTCGCGTCGAGAAACAATTTCTCGAGCGTAGTGGTCGATCTTCGGCGCTCAATCAGTTTCGCATTTGAGCGGTTGATGAGGGACTCAATCTCGTCGACGAGACCGGAAGAAGCGTTGGCGACCACAAGCTCAGTTTGATTCTCGATCGCAATCAATTCTTCGAGGCGGCCTTCGCGCACGAGCACACCGTCCGCAAGAATGCCGACGCGATCGCAGATTTCCTGCGCTTGGGCGAGCAAGTGTGACGAAAGCAATACGGTTATTCCACGTCGCCTTAGATCGACAATCAAATCGCGAATCTGGCGTGAGCCCGCCGGATCGACGCCTGCGGTCGGCTCATCAAGCACGAGAAGTTTGGGCTCGTGAATCAATGCTTGCGCGAGCCCGATGCGCTGCAACATCCCTTTTGAATAAGTGCCAAGCCGCCGCTTACGCGCCTTGGTCAAACCGACAAGATCGAGCAATTCATCCGTGCGATTTTTCAATCTCGCCCCACTGAGCCGGCAGAGTCGGCCAAAGAATCGCAGCGTTTCCTCACCACTTAGGTATTTGTAGAAGTACGGGTTCTCCGGCAGAAAACCGACCGCTTCCCGGCTCTCAACCAGGCGACTATCACGGCCAAAGATTTCCGTCCGACCGTGGCTTGGGGAAACGAGGCCGAGGATGATTTTGAGGGTCGTGCTCTTGCCGGAGCCATTGGGACCGAGTAATCCATAAACTTCACCCGGTTCGACGCGAAGATTAAGATCGCGTACTGCGACAATCGAATGCCGATGAAGCGGAACCGGGAAAATCTTGGTCAGTCCCTGAATAGCGACGGCCGCATCAGTCATGGTGAATTTCAAAACCGCGCGCGGTGAGGGGTTTTTCTAATTTGTTCTCGGTTTGCTTGCGAATATGGGCGCGAAGTTCGCTCTCCGCGACGGCCTCGAGGAACGCGCGCACTTCATCTTCCTCTCCTTTAACCTGAAGTTCCACCCGGCCGTCAAGCAGGTTGCGCACCCAACCGGTGACATCGAAACCCTTGGCTACGTGTCGGACCGACCAGCGAAAGCCGATACCCTGGACGTTGCCCTCGTAAAATACCTGGAGCGAGATCATACGGTAAGACCTGGTATGACGCTAACAAAGACACGAAGGCGCGAAAGTCTAGCCCGGCGAAACGCTCGCCCGACGCAAAAGGTTAACCCGGGTCTTACTTTACTTATAAGAGTAGACAAGACAGAAGCTCCCCTCCTGTCCATCAATCAGATCGACCGAAACGAAATACTGGCCGCTGTTGGCTGGAGCAAAGCCAGCCGCAGCTTTTTCCCCTGCATTATAACCCTCGGTCGTGATTCGCTTGCCGCTCTCATCATAAACACTCATCGCAATTTTTTTCGCTGCTTCGGTTGCACCGACGGAGAACCAATACTGGTTTCCTGCGTAGAGATTCACTGCGATGAGGGTGTGATCGTGTGGCTTGATCACCCCACACCAATGACCATCGCGAATCTTGAATCCGTCGTTTGAAAATGCGCCGGCGATGTCGAGTGCGGCCTTGCGTGCCTGCACCTCACTGTCTGTCTCGGCGCGTGCAGAGAGGCTGGCAGCGAGCGCAAAAATCCAAAACAGAATCTGCAAATGACTTCTCACTTCACCAGCGCCTTGTTCTCGATCTCGTCCATCACTTTTCCGACCGCTTCGTTGACCTTCCGCACTTCTTCAATGCTGGGCGCTTTACCAAGTGGGAAAGAAACCAGTTTTTCAATCCCAGCGAGTTGATCCCTCATATCTTTGACCAGCGGCTCCTCGCGAAGTTCCGGCGAGATATTATCGATTTTCGACTGGATCAGCCGGATGAGGGCAGGCTGCCGCAGAACTTTTGCGCTTCGTTCGTCATAATTTTGCATGATCGCCGCGCTGACCACTTGCGTTCCGCGAATCCAGCCGCCCAAAGTTACAAGGATGACCAAATCTTGATCGCTGTGCGATTGCATGGACGATTTCACTTCGTTTTGTGTCGCTTCCAATTCTTCTTGCAGCGTGTCCCATTCGTTAGTCTCGGCAAATTCGTTGATGCTATTGCCGCGACTGAGCAGGTTCTCACTTACTCCGAGGGCTTTCGAGAGCTTGATGATGTCTGACCCGATGTTTTTGACCTGCTGGCTGTCTTTGGCTTCCACGGCGATAAAACCATCGGCAATCAAGCCGCCGAGATTGAGTGCGATTTGCGCGCGATCGCGATACGTCATCGGCATCGGGCCGCGATACTGGCCCGACCAATTTGTTTTCCCTGGCTTCTCGAGTGCCGCGAAAAGTTCGCCTGGCGTCGGAATGCTGATCGAATCGCTTCTGACTGCCTTGGCCAGTTGATCAGCGGGCAGGCGTCCGGTCTCCGCTCCGGCGGCTGCAAAAATGGCACCCAACAAGCCAACCACACCGCATTTCGTCAAACGAATCATTAGTAGATTATCCGCGCCCGGGCGAAATTACCAACCGGAAAGTCGGTCGCAAGGAAGAAACCTCTATCAGCGTGGGCTGTTTATCGACAACAAAGCCTAGTTGAACAGTGCGCTGCGCACGCGCATAATTGCCGCTCAATTCCTCCTTTGCCTCGGGTTCTAGATGTCAACGACTTCGATTCGCAGCATTATCGGCCGCGAAATTCTTGATTCGCGTGGCAATCCGACGATTGAAGTCGATGTGCGCGTTGAAGGAGGCGCGCTCGGCCGGGCGGCGATTCCAAGCGGCGCGAGTACCGGCGAGCACGAAGCATGGGAATTGCGCGACGGCGACAAGAGCCGGTTCAGCGGCAAAGGGGTGAAGAAAGCGGTCGCCAACGTTAACGACAAGCTCGCGCCGGCCCTCAAAGGATGGGATGCATGCGAGCAAACAAAGATCGACAGCCGGCTGGTCGAGCTCGATGGCACGGCGAACAAGAAAAACCTTGGCGCAAACGCGCTGCTCGGTGTTTCGCTCGCGGTCGCGCACGCAGCGGCTGTCGCGGAAAATGTTTCGCTGTTTCGTTATCTTGGCGGGGTTGAGGCCAGAGTTTTACCGGTCCCGATGATGAATATTTTGAATGGCGGCGCACACTCTGACGCGCCGATCGATTTTCAGGAATTCATGATTGTGCCACGCGGCGCGCCTACGTTTTCAGAAGCGCTGCGCTACGGTGTGGAGGTTTTTCATTGCCTCAAATCCGTGTTGAAAGATCGACATCTTTCCACGGCGATCGGCGATGAAGGTGGATTCGCGCCGCAACTCGATTCCGCCGAGGACGCATTGGAGTCGATTATGACTGCCATTGAAAAAGCTGGCTACAAACCGGGCGAGCAAATTTTTATCGCACTCGATCCCGCCGCATCCGAGTTTTACGACGCTGAAAGGAACGTTTACGTCTTTGAGAAATCGGATGGTTCAAAGAAGAAGGTCGAAGAGCTGATTGATTACTATGTGGATCTTTGCGCGCGATTCCCGATCATCTCGATCGAGGATGGCTGTGCCGAGAATGATTGGGATGGCTGGAAAAAATTGACTCGACTCCTCGGAGACAAGATTCAATTGGTTGGCGATGACGTTTTTGTCACGAATGTCGAATTTCTGCGCAAGGGAATTGCCGAGCACGTGGCGAATTCGATTTTGATTAAAGTGAATCAGATCGGCACGCTCACAGAAACCCTGGCGACGATCGATCTGGCAAAGGAAAATCATTACGGCGTGGTGATCAGTCATCGCTCCGGGGAGACCGAGGATACAACAATCGCTGACATCGCGGTTGCGACTAACGCCGGCCAAATCAAAACTGGCTCTCTTTGCCGGACCGATCGCGTCGCGAAATACAATCAGCTTCTCCGGATCGAGCAGGAACTTGGTGACAAAGCCGTGTACGGCGTTAAGATGCGCTAGGTGGATCAGATTTACGGCGACTTCCGTGCGCGTCGCGAAGCCACGGTTTGGCAGCGACTTAACCGAATCCTTCGCGTTCTGCTCGTCCTCACGGTCTGGCTGGTGATTGTGAGTTTGTTCGTTCCGCCTTACAAAAGACTTATGCAGAGCAGGGCCGAGCTCGATGACCTGCAAGGACACGTAAACGAGCAACAGAATTTGCTCGCGCGCCAGACACGCGAGGTTAATCTGCTCAAGACCGACGTGACCTACCTGGAAACGATTGCGCGCGATCGTCTCGACGTCATGAAGGAAGGCGAAACGATTTTTCGTCTTGAACCGGCGCGCGCTGTAAAATCAAGAGCCGGCGATTCCGCGCGACGCTAGGAGCGTTTCACCTGAACCTCAGTGCCTGCTGGATGGCGACGTGGATGAAGGCGGGCTGAAGTCCATCGTCCCAATCGCTTTGCGTCTTCGCTATAGGGGATCTACCGTGCCGAATGGCCGACGAAGTCCAACCGATCCATACGCAAGATTTGAAATCGCGTGTCCGCGAGTTAGGGAGGTTTCTTTGACGTCGAAGAGCTCCAAAAAAAACTAGCCGCGATCGAGGGCCGTATGACTGCGCCCGATTTCTGGTCGAACCGCGAGCGGGCTCAGAGTGACGTCGAGGAAGTCTCACGATTGCGTTCGCTCATCAATCCGTTTCGCGAGTTGGAACGGGGAATACATGACTTTGATGCGTTGCAGGAATTAGCGGCGGAAGAAGAAGATGTGACCGCGCGCACTCAGGCAGAGAAGGAGGTCGCGACTGAACACGCCCGATTAATTCACAGGCTTGAGGAGTTTGAGCTGCGCCAGTTTTTTTCGGGTGAAAACGATCGGGCCAATGCCTTTCTTACGATTCACTCCGGCGCGGGCGGCACCGAATCCTGCGATTGGGCCGATATGTTGCTGCGAATGTATCAGCGTTGGATTGAACGGAACGGATTCAAATCACAAACCGTCGACATCCAGCAAGGCGAAGAAGTTGGTATTAAATCGGTGACGTTGCTCGTAAGCGGCGAGTTCGCTTACGGACATCTTCAGACCGAGCGGGGCGTGCACCGGCTTGTGCGCATTTCACCCTTCGATGCAAACAAACGCCGTCATACTTCCTTCGCCAGCGTCGACGTTGTCCCAGAGGTCGCCGATTCCGCGCCAATTGAAATCAATCCCGTTGATCTTGAGATTGACACTTTCCGCAGCGGCGGCAAAGGCGGGCAAAACGTGAACAAAGTGGAGACCGCAGTACGGATTCTGCACAAGCCAAGCGGAATCGTGGTTGCCTGCCAGGCGGAACGCAGCCAGGGACGCAACCGCGAGCTCGCGCTCAAGATGTTGAAAGCGAAACTTTACGAGATCGAGCAGGACAAAAAACGCGCGGAGATCGATCGACAATATGGAGAAAAAGGCGACATCGCGTGGGGCAGCCAAATTCGGTCGTATGTTTTCCAGCCCTACCAAATGGTGAAAGATCACCGAACTGGGGCAGAGACCAGCAACGTGCAGGATGTCATGGACGGCAACATCGACATGTTTATCCAGGCAAAATTGCGCGGAGAGACGAACACGAAAGGCGAATCGGAGTTGTAGAAGCGCTTGTGCCAGGCGCCTAATCTTTAGCTTCGGCGTTTTGACACAAACGTGGCTAATGCTGCCGTCACAAGCTGCAATCGAAAACGCGCGTCAAATTCGCCGCCGCTATGCGCGCGGCAACATGCCAGACATGCGACTGCGCGCCGGATTCGGCGCACGCGTGGAAACTCGCGCGCACAATTCGGACATTTGTAGATAAACCGCCGGGCGCGTTCGCTGATTGGGAACGGCAGATTGTGACAACGGACTTCGTCGCCGATCCCCAGATCATGGCAAGCCTCACGCCATTCGGGGCCATGCGGTGAGATGCGGCGGCGACCACCACGAAATTGCGCCAGCAGATGGGCGAGTTCGTGGCGCAGTGTGCGATCAATTTCGGGTTCGCCGTAATCGCATAATCGCGGATTTAGCGAAATCAATTTCTCGCGAAAATCGGCGCGGCCCGCGGCGGTTTGCAGGCGAGAATTCCATTCGACACGAACCAGACGAGCGAGCCGCGCCAGGCCAAGCCTGTGCAAGATTTCACGCGTTTTTGATTCAAGATCGGCATCTCGTCTCGCGCATTGATTAATTGTCGATCTTCCGAAGGCGAATTCGAACTGCTTAAGCAACAGCATACGCGTCGGTCTTTGTCTTCGTCTTTGCGAGTCGCTCAAAAATGAACGCGATAGCGTCCGCGGCGCGCTCGATTTCATCTACGGTAGTTTGTTTGCCTAACGAGAAACGAACCGCCGAGCTGGCTCGTTCCATTGACATTCCCATCGCAAGCAAAACATGGGATGCGACAACCGATCCAACCATGCAAGCCGAACCACTCGATGCGCAAACGCCTTCTAAATCGAGCGCCATCAGCAGCGTCTCTGAATCGAACCCGGGAAAACTCACATTCAGCGTGTTCGTAAGCCGACGCACGGAGTCGCCATTTTGCTGCGCCTTAGGAAAAATTTGAGTGATGCGCTTCCATAATTTGTCGCTCAACGCTTTTTCTCGCTCTTGCTCTTCCATAATGCCGGGTAGCGGCGATTGACTCAAGTCGTCCGGGCGGTTCGGTAAACCGCCCTTACCGTGCAATATCCATTCCGCCGCGGCGGCCATTCCAGCGATTGCGGCCACGTTCTCCGTCCCGGGTCGGCGCTGATTTTCGTGCGCACCGCCGAACATGAGCGGCTGAATCGACAAACCACTGCGCAAAAAAAGTACGCCTGCACCTTTTGGACCGTAAAATTTGTGCGCTGCGAGACTTGCCGCATCGACCAGCGATAGATCTGTGTCGATTTTGCCAAATGATTGGACCATGTCGCTGTGCAGCAGGACGCCGCGTTCGCGACATACTCTTGAAATTTCCCGCATCGGCTGAATCACGCCCGTCTCATTGTTGGCTGTCATGATCGAGACCAGCCTCGTCTCAGGCCGGATCGCCGTGGCGAGTTGGTCAAGATCGACAATTCCATCTCGCGACATATTGAGCCAGGTCACCTCAAAGTTTTCGCGCTTTTCCAAAAACTCGAGCGCGTTCAATACCGCATGGTGCTCGGCCTTATTCGAGATGACGTGGCCGCCGCGCGAAAGGGGACATCTGGCAAGGCCGAGCACGGCGAGATTGCACGACTCCGTTCCGCCGCTCGTGAAAACCAGTTCGTGCGGTTTGGCATGGAGAAGTGCGGCAAGCTTGTCGCGCGCGTCATCGATCGCTGCGCGCGCCTCACGCCCGGCCGCATGCATGCTCGATGGATTTCCAAAATGTCGATCGAGGTACGGCAGCATTATTTCACCCGCTTCATCGCAAAGCGGCGTAGTCGCGTTGTAATCGAGATAAATCATGGTCTCATGCTCGGAATCTGAATTGAATCTAGGAAACGCTTCGCACACCGAAGCGGCTACAGCAATCATTGCCGCCAATCTTGCATCCAGCTCGGTAGCAAACTCATTCTTTTACTTCCACATGGAATCCCCGATTTCTGCGAACGCCCCGTCGGCGCGCCGGTCCGCCACGGCGAATTCGTCCGGTCGCGGACCGTCGCGCGCGACCAGTCATCCCGTGAACCCATCGCGCTGGTCTGTGGTCTTACGCGGTTTTTTTGGCACGATGCGCAATTGCTTTTCCTCGTAGTAAACCAGCGAATCCGGGGGAACGCTTTGCACGAGAAAGACGTTGCCGCCGATAGTGCTGCGGGCCCCGATGACGGTTTTACCGCCGAGTACGGTCGAGTTCGGATAAATCGTCACGTCGTCCTCCACTTTCGGGTGTCGCTTACCGCCTTTTTTGATTTTGCCGTGCTCATCCTTTTGGAAGCTGCGCGCGCCAAGCGTAACGCCGTGATACAGTTTCACTCGCGACCCAATTTCACACGTTTCGCCAATGACAACTCCAGTGCCGTGATCGATGAAGAAATGCGAGCCAATCTTTGCGCCCGGGTGAATATCGATCCCGGTTCGGCTGTGCGCCCACTCCGTCATGATGCGTGGAATCAATGGCAGCTGTTTTAAATAAAGCTCATGCGCCAGTCGCTGGATGGCGATCGCTTCCAGCGCGGGATAAGCCAGGATGATTTCCTCGTAGCTCTGCGCAGCTGGATCGCCCTCATAGGCCGCGTCGATGTCCTTCCAAAGCATCTTGCGCACCCGCGGCAGCTCCGACATGAAACAGTGCAAAATGTCATCCGCCCGTTTTTCCGTCGTCTCGTCTGGCGGAATTTTTCCCAAGCTTCGGCAAAATTCGTTTTTGAGCCGGGCCTGCAAATTTCTTATTCGAGTCCGGGTAGTCTTGGCCAAATCTTCAGAACTGACCAATGCCTCGCTGCGAAAGCCGGGGAACATCAAGCTCATCAGATCGGCGCAAGCCGCCTCGATCGCCAGACGGGAGGGTAAAGTGGCGGCGGCGGCGAGATAATTTATGCCACCGGTTTCGCTGTAAGTCTGAAGCAGCTCATCGACCGCGTCGCGCGTCGTCAAATCCATCACAGAATTATGCGACTGGTTTCTATCGAACAAAAGAGAAACTATGCCGAGCGCGGCAGGAGCGCTTCACCTGAGCCGACTTGAGTCTGTGGAAGCGCTGGAAGGGGAAGGCGATTGAGGTCAATCGCCCATATCTGCTAAACGTCGCGCTGGGCTACCCACTGCACGGCGAAGCGGCCCACTTGACGCGCATTCGCCAGGTTGAGTTTCTCTTTGATGTGCGCCCGGTGGGTTTCCACTGTTTTTGGGCTCAGATGTAAACTTTTTGCAATCTGGCGCACTTCGTTGCCTTTGCCGATCAATTCCAGAATCTCCAGTTCGCGATCGCTCAATTGGTCAATCTCGCTCGCGCTGCTTTCGCCCGGGCCCTGGACGAACTTCGCGATGACCGTGGCCGACATTGCCGGGCTAAGATACGGGCGACCGCAAAGCACTTCCCTGATCGCAATTATCACGTTGTCGAGTGCTTCCTGTTTCATCACATACCCCTGCGCCCCGGCGCGAAGCGCGCGCACCGCGTAGAGCGATTCATCGTGCATCGAGAGCACCAGAAGCGGCAGCTTCGGAAATTCCGCGCGGATGTTTTTTATCAGCTCAATGCCATTCGCCCCGGGCAGGCTAAGATCGACAATCACCAAGTTGGGCACGATTCGACGGATTACATCCATTGCGGCCGCGGCATTTTCGGCCTCACCACAGACCGCAAAGCCGTCGTGTGAGTTAATCAACTGTTCGAGCCCTTTTCGAAAGAGCGGATGATCATCGACGATTACGATACGTTTCGCATCCGCCGGATCGCACTTTGGATTCTTGTTGGTCGATCTGGTGCGTTTCATTTCATTTATATCGGGTGCAGATGGGATCGACCGCCCCGCCGGGCGATGCTAATTAATACACCTGCGGCGCCAATTAACATCGAGGAAGCGACTGCTCGATTTACCTCGCGTCATCTCAATCCCTTTAATTGTCCCCTTTAATGATTCGCTGCTCGGCGGCCCGCCCGACGCAGGAAAATTTACACTCCAACTAATGCTTTGCGGGTTTCATGGGACTCGCCTTGGGCCGAGCTTTCTCATTCTTTTGTAATTGGCGTATGCGTTCAGGCAAATAACAGATCACGCGTGTACCGCCTTTTTTTCGCGACTTGATTTCCAAGCGTCCGCCGATCGATTGCGCCCGGTAATTCATAATGTGAAGACCGAGGCCTTGCTTCAGTTTTGGCTCGCGCTTAAACCCGACGCCGTCATCGGCTACACTCAAAACCAATTCCTGTCGCGACCGCTCCAGTTGGATAAGTATTTCACGGGCCTGAGCGTGCTTGTTGGCATTGATGACCGCTTCACGCGCGATCGGGTAAAGCTGCGCTGCGGCCGCGTCATCCTTGATATGAAATGATGGTGTAGCTTCCAGCCGGCATGGTGTTTTCCAGATTTCCCGGTCAACCAAATCCTGCAAGGCTGTTATGAATCCGGCCGAATCGATATCAACACGATGCAAGGCACGTGAGAGATTTCGCGTATCCGCTGCAGCCGCGTTGACCAGTTCGGCAATTTTTTCAATATCACCTACTTCGATCACGCGGTGGTTCTTTAATCGCGTCGCGACAGAGCGCGCCATGAATGCGACCGCCGTCAGGTGCTGGCAGATCCCATCGTGCAATTCCTGTCCCAGGCGCTGCTGTTCGCGATCACTGATTTCAAGGATTTGACCTTCCAGTCCTTTGCGCCGTTTGATCTCGTTTTTCAATTCCTCGTTTGCCACACGCAACTTGTGTGTACGCTGGCGCACTCTTTCTTCCAGAAGTTCGTTTGATCTTTGAAGTGCAGCTTCGGCGCGCTTGCGCTCGGTGATATCGATGGCCACGGCGACCGCCGACACCGGGTCCCCTGCCGCATCGAGTACCGGCGTATCGCAGACGTTCACCCAAACGAAGGAGCGGTCCTTTCGCACGTACCGTTTCTCCATTTCAATTGGCTGCTTTGTTTGCACCATCTTCTCGAACTGGCTTTTTGTGGTATCAACATCGCCGGCATGCGTGACAGTGAAGATGCTCCGGGTTGCCAGCTCCGACTCTTTGTAACCGAGCATTTCGCAGAACTTCTGATTAGCGAATAAGAAACGACCGGTTAAATCGCAACTGGCAATCCCGGCGTTGCTTTGACTAATAATCGCACGCAGGTGCTCCTCCGATTTGCGCAACGCTTCTTCTGCCCGTTTTTGTTCGGTCAGATCGACAATCGCCGTCTGATAAAGTCGCGCTCCATTCCGCATTGACGAAGTCATCGGCGAACTGGCTAGGTGCGCGAGGATGATTTCGCCGTTTCGTTTCTTTAGGCGCAGTTCGGTTTCGACGCGACGGTCCGAAGACCGACAGTGCAGCAGATGATTCAGAAAGAGCATGCCGTCATCTTTCGTCACGTGAAGCGCAAATGGCTCGCCGATCAATCGAGCGCGCGAGCCACCGAGGAGTTCGATCGCTGCGAAGTTGATCTCTTCGATTCGACCGACTCGGTCGAAACTGACATAAGCGATTGGCGCGAACTCGAAAAGATCGACATAGCGTTGAATGGCCGCTTCCAGTTCCGTTTTGGGATGCTTGAAGACTGGCGCGCTCGCCGATTGCTTGGTCGCGCCATCTTTCCTTGCCTCCCCATTACCCGAAAATTCCCGGGACGCACGAGGCGCTGCTTTCATTTTTTTCATGTCAGCCCGAATTAATTCGCGCGCGGCCCCGGCGGCCGATGCCGTGATTTTACGATTATCCACTCGGCCTTGCTTTTTACTTGTGCGCGAAGACTTGCTTCGCACGGTTCGGCGTTTTACCGGCATAGCTTTCTTTCGCGACAGATCGATCTTGCGATTGCGAATTCCGGAAGCGCCGCGCCTTTTTTGCTTCGCTTGCGCGGCCGCTCGTTGACGTTTCGCTGGCGGGGCCACTTCCTAAATAATGACTTACGGCTTATGAGGATTCAAGGTGCGATTACCTCGTAAAGGAGCCCGCAGCGGCCACATGAGAGAAGTGAATTGGCTTATTCTTTTAATTTCCGCTTTAGCGACCTACCGGCTCTCACTGATGTTGAGCTCAGAGGAAGGGCCGCTGGCCATTTTTGCGCGGATACGGCGAAAAGTTCCGCCGAAAACCAATCCCGGTCGCGGTATTCGGTGTTTTATGTGCTGGAGCGTTTGGATTGCGGCAGCAGTGACGCTCTATCTGCTTTGGTTAGGCATGATCACGAAAGAAATTTTGCCCCTGTACTGGTTCGCCGTGAGCGGTGCTGCCGTGCTGGTCCACGAAATATGTAGTCGCGCCTAGCGATACCCTGCTGCTCAAGTACAGCTGGGAATTGCAGCATTTGCGTTCCGGCGATAATTTGTCGAAATCGCGTTTATCGCCGGGGCGAGCCGCTCGTCGCCAATTCTTCACCTTCGGAAAGCGCTTCCGGATTGACGATGCCTTCAGCCAACTAGTTCAACTTCTCATTAGCCGTCCCTTCTTCATCAAGCGTTTGTTGGAGAAGCTTAGCGAACCAAAATCCCAAGGCGCGGAACGCGTCAATCTGATTCACCGGCTGTGGCACGATGACCGTCTTTCACGTCGTGTTCAGCATTTTTGCGAACCCGCTGGAATTGTTGTTCCAGTTTCGTCAGGTCCTCGTCAGACAGTTCTTGAAGATTAACCAGCTCGTTTCGCGCGCCTTTGACCGCGCGGATGACCTCATCAAGTTTTAAGTGGACTGACTTCGCGTCGCGGTTTTGGGTGTTTTGGATGAGAAAGACCATCAGCACTGGCTCGATGCCAGGCGTTTGGTTTTCTGCCTCATTTTCCGTTTTTAAAGGGCTCGAAATTTCACCGTCTCAAAGTGCCGCCGATCAGACTCACAACGAGCTCGGAAGAAAAATTTGCCGTTAATCCTGGTGTTTGAACAGGCAATTCGCTGTTGTTTTGCGAAACACTTTTGTGATTGTCGGCAACAAAATTGGGCTAGGATTTTAACCGATACTCGAATCCACCCTTCGACTGATTGTAGGAACGCAACCAATATTCATCGAACAAACGAAACTCTGTCACTATGACAAACCTGCAGATCAAAGGAAGTTGGAACGAAGTGAAAGGCAAACTGAAACAGAAATACGGTCAGTTAACCGATAACGACCTCGCATTTGCCGAGGGAAAGGACGACGAGCTGCTCGGGCGGCTCCAGCAAAAACTTGGCAAATCAAAGGAAGATCTTCGAAGAGAGATCGAGAGTTTGTAAGTTTGAAAGTCTGCTTTACGTGGTGCGGGTGACCAAACGGCTGCGGGTAAAATGCTTCTTACTGAGGCATTTCATTCGAAACTAGCTCCGAAACCTTTCGGAGATTAAACAGGGGTTCAGAAGGGACAACTTAAAGACAAAAGGAGGAATCTGTATGCCTGCAAAATCAAAGAAACAGCAAATGGCCGCAGGCGCGGCGTTGGCTGCCAAGAGAGGGAAACGTAAGAAGTCGTCTCTCAAAGGCGCTTCCAAGGGGATGTACAAATCGATGAGCGAAGCGGAGCTACGCAGAATGGCGAAGACCAAGCGAAAGGGTAAGCCTACGAGGAAAGAGAAGAAGCGCTGAGGTT
>Ga0207693_10003409_pt1 | contig 13570 bp, 22 predicted proteins | sample LARL81metaG_FD_184347 | JGI IMG/M metagenome (GOLD analysis project Ga0207693, IMG submission 184347) | Corn, switchgrass and miscanthus rhizosphere microbial communities from Kellogg Biological Station, Michigan, USA - LAR L8-1 metaG... | ecosystem: Host-associated > Plants > Roots >...
TATACAGTCACCCGTAATTGAGTAAGCAACTAGCGCTACCGTAGCTGACGCGGGCGATGCTACCGCGACAGCACCACCTAGACCACCGCCGATTAGCCCGAGACTAAGAACCGCGCGGACAAGAAATCGTTTCACTGTGAACTCTCCTTCGCTGCATCTAGTATATCGTGTATCTGCCCTTCGATGATATGACCCGGGCAGGAGTGACCATCCAAGTTCCATTGCGGATAAGCTTCATGATACGAGATACCCGACCCTTGTACCCGCTTGTTAATCCACAAGTCAATATCCGGGTACTGCTGATGCGCCCATGCGTACAATCTACCGCTTGCCTTAATCTGCAAGTCGGTTAGCGGTTCGCTTGGGAAACCTGCGTGTTCTACGCCGATTGAATACGTGTTAGCGTCGAAAGCATGCCACGCCGTATCATCGGTATCCACCCATTGCCACACATTCCCGCTACGGCTAACGCCGAAATGTGCAGAAGCTTCCGAGTTAGGATTCCTAAACACGGTATCCGTACCGGCCATATATCCAACCATGATATGCACCACAAAGATACGTGGAACGTTCCCACCCTTGTTATGGTTGACGCCCGTAGGCAATAGCTTCTTTACTGCGTGAGGATAGATCACTGTAGCTGTAGTCCTATTCTCGGGAACGTGCCGACCGTGCCAGCAGTACCAAAAGCTGGGAACGGGTTAGGCGGTGCTCCCGCTGCGGTAACGGAATATCCGATTATGCTTTGTCCTGCTGTAGGCAGTACGTTAATAGCGCCGTTGAAGTTTTCCCAAAACGCCGCCCGCATGGTTGGCTGCGTAACAGTTACCCCCTGAATTACGCCGCCAATCCAGTAAAGCGCCGGACTGAGAACTAGCGGTGTAATAGCGCCAGAGTAAACGCCCGGGGTACCTCCCGTAGGAATGGTGCCAGCGTTGCCCGCTCCCGTGGATATGCTGCCACCGTTAACCAATAGAGCGCCCGGGAATCCGGTACCATCATCAGCATACAGCGTCATAACTATTAGCGACGGACCATCGCCCGCAACGGTGAATTCCCCAAACATTCCGATAGCGGTAACTTGACGCTGAATAGGCATAGCGCATATTCGTAGCGTGTTGTTACCTAGGGTGGCGCTAGTACCGACGCCAGAAGTTCCCTGTATGAAGCTAGCAGGCTTATAGGTCCCGAAAAGTGGGGCGGGATAGTATGGTGCGAAACCTGCCATTACCGGCTCGCGTATGATTCATCTAGAACGATAGCGCTGATTCCTGCTATTGACGCAATCGCATACAGCGGCTGCTGTGATTCCCAGTCAGGCGCGGTGTATAGCCCCGCTACAGGCATAACTATTTGCAGCCCTTGACCGTTCATGACCCCCTGTAGATTGGAGTTAAGGATAACGGTACCGGCTACGGTGAAGTTAAGCTGTACCTTACATTCGCTGCGCCGGATTCTGCGTGGTGCGATCAATAGCGGTTGTCCGCTTCCCTGCACTGGAAGTGGCCACGTCATACAAGACGCATATTCAGGAGCGTAATTCTCCGTAACGGAGACTACGCGTACCGGCTGCTCTAGATGGGTACCACCTTCATACTCTTGTGGTTCGTCCTCTTCGTAATCTTCACCGCTGTAATACTGGCCTGGCACTTCTACGCTCATGGTTTATCCAGCGCCTTTACTCTAGTGCTTACCCTGCGTGCGTGACGCCTGCCACTAACCACGCGCCTAGCTTCCCGCTCAGCCCTAAGCGCTTTACCGGGCGGAGTCAATCCCGCCACCTTACCAGCACCACGTTTAGCACCGCTCGCTACGTCACCCGCTGGCGTACCGCGCATAACCGCCGATAGCCCGAGATAGATAAGTAGGATACCCGCTCCAACTTCACCCACCCGCACCCACGTATTAGGCTGCGTTAGACGGTTAAAGAAGTCTCCTATTGCGTTAATTCCGCCGAGGTTACTAAACGGTGCGCCGATATTTCCGCCCGGTCCTACCGTAGGCAATCCGCCCGGGGTAGCTGCGCCTATACCCGCCTTAAGACCCGCCACTTGCGCCTTAGCGGTTACCCAGTTATAGGGTCCCATCCATCCCGTTGCGCGCAAAGACGCAGCGAGCAGAGGGTTACTCTGCCGCTGAATAGTGCCGGTAAGCGGCTGTACGTAGTAATCGTTACCGGGATGAGCGGGCGTCGTCACGAAGCGGCTACGTCCGCGTAATCCGGCATCGGGTGAAGGTTACCACTGTCCTGCTGGCCAGGACTCTGCATAGTTCCTGTAGCAGGATGGACCGCAATGGCGTGCTTGTATGCGAAGTCTACCGCGACGATAACGACGCCAGCCACTAGGAACGTTTCCCAGGACCTAACGAAACCTGACACTAGCGCGGAGAATCCGACCGACACTAGAAGCGCGGTACGCTCAGACGATTCCGCAAACGGGTTAAACTGATCCGCCGCTTTCACATCTGTAACGGGTGGCATAAAGTGCTGGAAGATCAGCAGGTTACCGACGCCCGTAAGCACGCCAACTTCTACCGCTCGCTTCTGAATAGGCATAGCGCTACACCTTTACTCTCGTACCGCGTGGTATGGGCTTCTTGCTACCGATAAGATATGTTAGGTGAGGATTAAGCCTGATCAGCTTACCCTCACTAATGTGATTACTGCTCGCTGTTTTCCATAGGTCCCACTTACCATTAGCGGTAATAGTGTGAGTCTGCATAGGACCGCCCGGATTCGGCGTAGGCGTCGGCGTAGGCGTCGGCGTAGGCGTAGGCGTAGGACCGGGCGGAGTGCTAGAACTACCACCTAGGTACTGTCCGGTATAGGGATTGTAGTAGCCGTAGCCGTAAGCGCCGTAAGCGTATTCCGATCCTATCGGATACGGAGTGATGCCGCTACCTCCGCCATAACCGCCACCGTAAGCGTATTGTGAACCGTAGCCGTAGAATTCTGACCCGGTACCATAAGCGCTAGCGCCATATCCGTAAGCGTCACTTGGAGCAGCTGCGGCTATCTTGTGCTTGTACCAGATATAGCCTAGTACGCCAGCACCGCCGATACCGCCGATGATTAGGGCTGGCTTAGGAACATTACCTATCAATGGCAGGTTTACAGAACTAGGCATAGAAGTAATCTTCCGGTGCGTATCCGAATTGCAGGGCAGTACTAGTATCGGGTGTGCCGATATAAGGGTCAGGCGGTGCTGTGCGTTCTATGGCGTCAATAGTCCACATTTCATTAGATTCCATCCAGTCGGGTTCGCCGGTACCCGCCGTGCGGTAATAGAATTCACGTGCGCGCGTAGGAGTCTGCTGGTATGGGAACATGTCGTAAAGTCGTTCCCCTGTAGAATAGATAGGCGAGCGTTGCGGTACGACTCTTGACGCGATGGGTTCCCGCGCTTCATCGGTATTACGTGCTACAGCGTGCGCATTTTCTCTTGTCTGGAAGCGCTGCGCCATAGATGACTGTATTTCGTACTGGCTAGGGTCCGATGGTTTAGCTACGGCTACCGGACCTTCGTTAGGCTTATTGAGCCATCCTTCTGTTACGGTTTCGCTGGGAATCATGTAGGTACCGCGTGGAAGGTTCGCGCGCCACGTTTGGAACGCACCGCCAAAGATACCCCTAAAGCGGTTCTTAGCTGCGCCCGTAGCGTTAAGCGGCGGTATCTGATCAGTCTTAAAGCGGGTAGGACTATCCTGCGGTGCTACAGTCCAGTCGGGTCTATCGTCTACTTCTAGAGTCGTATAAGTGCTGTCCTCTGGCTGATATCCCCAGTACTTACCTGCGTGTTCCCGCTCGGGTACCGCCTCGTGGGGCGGTGTAATGTCGTGGTGCTCTCCCGGCATCCCTTCCATCGGACGCAGAATAGCGCCTCTGGCGGGCGGTGAACCGTAGTACATGTGAACGTCATTAATGCCCGTTCCCCATACGCTAGCGCCGCTGTACGGTTGCGCAAAGCGTGCCGCAAAGATGCCCTTCATAGGCGCTGCCATTAGTAATCCTCCGTACCAGGTTCATCGGAAGCCAGGCCAGAATTAAGCGCGTGTACGTATTGGAACCAAAGCATACCGCCCGCTAGCCCTACACCTAGCAACGGTGGCCAGCGTTGCTTGTCTAGTACGATTCCGATACCCGCGAATAGCACAGCCTGCACTAGCCCTATCTTAACCCACTTCATCAGGGTATCAGCGCGCTTCTGTGCGTTTATCTCTGTCGTCTGTGGACTGCTATTCGTTGCAGAGATAATGTCGTATGTCAACGCAGCATAGACGGCGACCTTTACGGCTGCGCCGTCACCGTTCATAATGTCAGCCACGTTGCATCATGTCCAGTATCTTATTCACTAGGCCGAATCTGTCTGCGAGGATTGCGGCTGTCGTGGCAATGGCTGTGACGACGATGAGCCGTTGCCATCCGATTGTGCCTTTGTCCATACCTCGGCCGCCTTAGCCCGTTGTATTTCTCTGGCTTCTTGCACGATTCCAGCAGCCATACAGCTTAGCCCTAGAACGTACAGTAGATGGCTAATCTTCACCCGCGCTCCGCTGTCTTAAGTACACCGCTGAAAGCTTGCCCGGTAGGCTTGGGAAGCTTGCTAAGCTGATTCGCGTGGATGCCGAACGCCGTAACCAGTCCGATTACGACAATACCTGATGCCAGGATCTTAACGATATCCATTAGGCCACCTTCAATCTAGGTTGAGTCTTTGGCTTCTTGCTACTTTCATTGAAGAACGAGGAGATAGTATCTACCGCTGATTTACCGCCGAATTTAGTGGTGGCTGCGCCCATTAGCACAATGATAGATAGCCCTACCGCTGCTTTACTGTCTATATGTGCTAGTGCGTCAAATACGGCTGCGCCTATCAGTGTGGCGACGGGTACCCGCCAATTGACTTTACCTGTCTGGTACCACTCGTTAGCAAACGTCATCGTACCGGCGGTAAGGATGATCCCTGTTGCTATCTCGGCCATTACCGACCCGCCTTAAGCCTGCGGATAAACGAGACTTCTCCTACCGGCCCGCCACCATGGATAGGTTTCTCCAAAGTTCCTTCTTGGGTATCATACGCAGACACATATCGTCCTGGCCTCGTAACGATTCCCATGTGAGTTTGCCATATGACTAGATCACCGGGCACCATATCTTGCTTCTTAATGGTAAAAGCACCCGTCCATACTAGCCAAATGCCGGTAGTAGGGCCATGAGACTGGCCATGGTAAGTGCCAGCTTTATACATAGGAATAGCCAAACCAAGATCGCGGCCGACGACAGCATTAACAAAACTGCTGCAATCCCAGTGCCCGCTACCACTGCCAGGCGCTCCGCCCCATACGTACCCGCTCCCGATATACCGCATAGCGTCTTGTGCGATATTCTCACTAGTACCCGTAACGCTTGCGTGTGCCGCTACCCCTGTAGTGTCCTGCGTTGTAAACGCTGCGGCTGAGCTTGTGATTGGATAGCTAGTTGTCGTTATTGCTGGATTCTTACCGGAAATGACATTACGAAGTGTCTCTGACCACTTCTTACCCCGGAAACCTGACCATAGCAGGATGGCACCACCGCCAGCAGCTATCAGGTACAGACCCTTAGCGGGCATCAGTACCATCCCCCACGTTGCCAGTACCCGCCCCACGCTTTATCGGGCGTTCCGTACGTTTGCTTAATGTATTTCAGGCCCCAGGCAATTTGTGCGCCAGCGGACGATACCGGAGGATTGGCGAGAGTACCCATCTTACTAGCCGGTAGACTCTGCGGTATCCCGTAGGCACCACTAGACGAGTTTCGCGCTTTATTGTCCCACCCGCTCTCTTGCGCCCACAACGCAACTAGGTTAGTCCAGTTACTAGTCCCAGGTCCCCACCCGTAGGCAGTAGCTAGCGCTGCGCCTATGGCCTTATTCTTAGCTGCGCTACCGCCGAGAGCGGTACTAGTGGGGATTCCCGCCGCACCACTAGTACCGCCCGCACTGAAAGCGCCCGAACTAGTAGTAATCGCTAGTTCCGTAGTTTTCGGCGTAGGCTTACCCGACAGTACATCACGCAGCACAGTAGACCACTTGTGGCCTCGTATCCCAGACCACAGCAGAATTGCGCCACCGCCAGCGGCTATCAGGTAAGTGCCTTTAGCTGGGATGGTTAGTCTCCGCCGCCCATAGATGGAAGCGAGACGTTTACGCCTGTCTTTGCGCCGAGCATGTTAAGTGCTGCGGGAAGCGCAATAGCGCCGGTAGCGAGAAGAACCACCGTAGCGAGCGGGTGAGCCTTTACAAAACCGATGGGATGCATCTACTAACCTCCGATGTCTGCCCATGCGGATTCGCCGGGCGGTTCCTGTTGCGCGGGCGGTTTCCACGATTCCGGATCGAACGGTGCCCACAACTCTACGTCCTCACCGCGTGGACCCGTACGCTCGTTCTGATACGCTTCCGTAGTTCCGTCGGGAAGTTCTAGGTACGCTTCTTCACCACGCGGGAAGCGGTTAACGATAAACGCGCGTGCGCGCTTCTCGCTAATGCTGCTGAAAAGCACCCTTCCTAGGTCGGTCGGGAAGCTGCTAATCACTTTGAATCGTTGCGGGGTATCGGGCTTAGCATCGCTAACCTTAGCGTCGCTAGCCTTAGTGTCGTTAGCCATGACTTACTGTCCTCCTGTAAGCATCGCAGTGTCCTGGTGGCGAGCCTGCGCATTACCCGCACCACCACCACCGCCCGGTGCGACGTAATTAACGACCTGGTATAGGTTACCCGCTACCCCAAAGTTGCCGTTAATGATGAAGTTTGACCCGGGGGACGTAACGAGATATCCGCGCCGTGTTTCTGCGCCTGGCTTCTGCAAGAAGAAGTCTTGGTTAAAGTTGAGCAGGAACACACCATTTTCCCTACCGGGAATGGTGCCAGCGCCAGCAGCGCCGCGTACGTCAAGCGTAGTGGCTACGTAGCCGTATTCTCTGGCCATCGCCCCGGCCCAGTCGGCCTTTGTGTACTGTGTGAGCAAGAAGTTTGCTTCGTACTTAAGGCCGATGAGGGGGTCAGGCCAGTTAGTTTCACCGCTAGAACGCGCGGCGGCTGCTCCTCTGTAGATGAACATATAGCAGCGGAATGGGTAGCCGAGTCCCGTAATAAGCTGCGTGTTGATAACGCCTGCGGCTGCGATAGGGACGCTTCCCTGTGTCCAGTATTGCGTCGTGCCAGAAGCGGGCGGTGCGCCAGCGATAGGCCGTCCCTGCTTATCGGCTTTACGGGGTTCCCAGTAGAATTCTTGCGTACCCCTTACGCGGACGTTCCACGCGGTAGCGGACGGGAAAGCGGTAGCGGCTGCGTTAAGCTGCATGATAAGCGTAAGCGTAGCCGTGTTGTTAACCGACGCAACCGGACCAATCGGGTCACGGTTAACGATTTCGATAGGAATCTGGAGAATGAACGTACCCGCCGTACCCGACGCCGTATAGACCGCGTTAGTAGCAGGGTCGTCCCAGAAGTAATAGCCACCGTACTTATTGGTGACATACCAGGTATACCCGTCGAATGGCCCGAAAATCGCTTCGTTGTTCACGTCGTTAAGCTGAACCGACGAGAAGATAATAAACGGGCTATCCGCTGCGAGCGTACCCGCCGTAGTCGTGTAGTCTACGCGTAGCCAGAGACGTGCGAGCCATCCCGTAGCCTGCAACGTCCACGGCTGCAGCGATCCACCAGCCGTGTTAGTGAACGTCTGGTCATAATCACCACCTTCTAGAACGTCCTGTGTGCCGATAAGAAAGCTTCTCGGCCTAGCCTGTCCCTGCTGTGCTCCGCGCTGCGGTGCGCGCCGTGGGGGCGCTTGTGCTGGCATGTCTCACCGTTCCATGTAGGTATGGTCTGTACGGTGGTAGACAGTGCTGGGATTAGGTGTCTACCACGTACATACCGCCACCGCGACGTATGTACAGGCATTGCGAGATGGTACGCCCATCACCGCTACGCCGTGTTTTTAGGTGAGAAGTTAGCCAGAAGATTTCGTCAGGATCGGCACAACCGAAATCGCTGTATCTGCGCCGGTTGTCGGAATCGTCATCGTAGAACACGAAGATATGCTCCGGCGCGCTGTAAGTGTGATACGAGAGATACCGTCCGCGCTGCGCTTCATTCCATACCGCATTATCGGGTCCACCGCGCATTAGCGGCGCTTCCACATCACCCTTTAGCTTTAGCTCGGCCTGCACCTGATGAGCTTCGTTAACGTGGGTAATCGTATTACGGTTAGTCGTGCGGTAATTTTGGTGAATAGCCGTGCGGAATGCTTTTTGCAGCTTTAGGTATTCTTCTTCTGGTACACCTGGCTTTTCTAGCGGTACAATAATATAACCGTTGTATCTGCGCTTACGGTCGTACTTCTGATGCGTACCCGTAGGCATAGACGGTACGGTGCGAAGATTATAGCGCTTAGCTGCTTTACCGATTACCGGGTCACGGCCTTTAATCTTCCCGTGTAGCGATATTACCTGGTGATCGGGACTGATAACCTGGCCTAGCAACTGGAAGCAAAGCGTAGACTTTCCGCGTCCCGTAGGACCGAATAGGGACACATGCTGTCCTGGCACGTAGTCATCGCCAAATTCCCGCACAAACTCTTTGCGCGGTATGACTTCTACGACTGTGCGCGGGTTATCGCTACTCTGATACCCGCGCGCTACGCTTGCCATTGACTCTCTTAAGCCGGATCGTTTCGGGTGTGTTGTCGATAGGCTCGAAAGTATCGCTTAGTTCTAGGTCGTCGTTCCCGATGTTGTTAAGCGCTTCGTGAACGTCGTACCGCAACGCTCGCACTTGACGCTTAGCTACGTATATTAGGATTAGCGCCACCGTGGTAATTATAAGAGACACGACGTTAGTAACTAGCATTGGTTGCATTACAAGCGCTATACCGATAGCGCCAGCCATAGCCAGGACTCCCCACGGTGGAATCGTGATAACTAGACGGTACCTGAAAATACTTGCTTTCCGCATTTTAGCGGTCATCATTTGGCGCTTGTCAGTTTTGCGCTGCACTTGGGTTCACCCTTCCCGAAAGTACGTCGTGGCCCCATGTAGACATGATAACTTGTGGCGCTTTAACGTCCGCCATACGCCCGCCATTGTCGTAAACGTGGCGGTGCAAGTCTAGGAATAGCTGACAATCTCTGACGGGTACACCGCCGAGAGCGGTACGCATAAAGAAATAGGCGCACAGATTTTCGTGTAGCTGATGCTTTACCGCGTCCTCGCGGGTGTCATAAAGTACGCCGTCCGAATCGCCGTCCACTAGCTTAAATGCCATCCACGAAGTCTTAAGAATTTCCCACGGTTGCGCAATAAGCATAAGGTTTACACGGTCAGACATACGCTTAGCTGCGTCGGTTATAACGACGCATTTAGTGCAAACCACGTAACCGTGTCTACACTTGCTACTGCGTAGGCGCTTGTCTGACAAGCTTAATCCCTTGCTTCTCTAGCGCGGCTTGCAGCTTCTCGTCTGAGAATACCCGTATCGTTAGCTGCTCTGGCGGTTGTGTCTGTGCGCGGAATCCGCCGAGCAGGCTACGGACCTTGAAACGGGTACGCATACGGATAGGCCACTGCCTACCGAATGCCTTAACGGTGAAGCGCGGAGGTTCGGCCTTAGCCTGCGCCCTAGCAGCTTGCTTCATAGCCTTAGCCCGCTTACGAGCGTTCGGTATCTCGGCTAGCTGTGTCTCATGGTTACGGAAAATCTGCGCCGCTAGAGCCATACCCGTTACCGCAAACATTAGCACGGGACTAGAAGGACTAGTAAGCATATCAACCGCTTGCGCCACTCTATCGTTGCTATCCGCCCACTGTCCTACAGCGTGTGTAAACGGGGGACCGTGGTGCAATAGTGCGGCTGCGTCGGGAAAATCGCCAGCGTTGATACTAGCCAGCGTGAGAGCCTTAACGACAGAGTTAGCCTTGCTTGTATATTCCTTAGCTTTACGGCTCTGACGGGTAGCGATAAGTTGCGCGTAGTCGGGAGCTTCCCAGATAGTACGCCAGTCGTAAGCTTCTTCCGTTTCTTCATGGCCATTCTCACTAAACTCGGACGCGGGTACTTCTTCACCGGTACCCGGTCCTAGGTCTGTGAACTTAGCCATATCTGCCCCTTAAATATTGGGGCGGGCTGACAGGGAAACGGGGGAAAACCTGCCAGCCCGCGCACGGCGCAGCGGTACTACGCTTGCGTCTGGACCCTTCCACGCTGCACCATGAGGCCATTGTACCAGGTCAGAGGGCACACAACCAAGATCATTTGGCCACAGGGGTACCGGCCCGCGCTCTGACCTGGTAGGATAGAGATCACCTGGCCGACTGGACCCCGGCAGAAGGGGCCAACAGGCCGTTAGCAAACGGAGGTAGCCGTAATGGCTAAGCAAGACACCGCCACAGAAGGAACCGTAATCAAGCGCGACCTAGTGACGCAGTTTCACGCCGCGATGCTACAGCGCGCACGGGACAATGGCGCAGTGGACCGCACTGACGACATTATGGCCCAGCAGGCAGAGCGCATCCTCACCGCCGGATCGGTAGACGACATTCTTAAGGCCGACCTAGGCGGTACCGTCCAGTGCCGCGACGTTCCCAATACATACTGGGAAATTCGCGGTATGGAACCTGTTATTAGTAACCGCACATTCGATGATGGTGAGGGTAACAAGCACGGTTACTACCTGCAAATGGACGCTACGTGTCTCGGCGGTGACCAGGAAACACTTACCAGAAACGGTCTGGAAGTGGGCACCGTGTACCCGCTGCAAACAGGCGCAGAGCTTCTCATGCTTAAGCTGCGGGCACTCGAAGCGGCCGACGCATTCCCCATCCGTCTCGCGCTTCTCGGCATCAAGACGCAGACAGGTAAGACAGTTCTTAAGTGGGGTCCGATGCCCACGGTAGCGCAGTCGGGTAACGTGGCCTAACCGTCCTTCCCTGCGGCTAGGAAACGGGGCTAAGTAAGTGCCACGCGGCGGCGGTTTCTTCTCACGTCTAGTCAGAGCGGTACGCAACGCTTTCACGGGCACAGAAGAACCGCCGCCGTCCGCACCTACCCCCAGGGAATCGCGCGATAGACAACGCGCACGAGAGCGTAACCCCTACCTAGACTCATGGGACGCAACTACCCGGGGTAGCCGTACCGGATTCCTAAACCATAAAGAAATTATTGACGATTTGGCGCTAACGTACGATCTTGATGCTGATGATAAGCGCGAAATGTGGGACGATTATTTGCGGGACATAGTAGGCCGTAAGGGTCAGCATATGTCCTATAGGCGTAACGATATACGGAACCCCTTTTGGCAGAAGTGGGGAATAGACCCGGAATCTGAATTTGATTGGCATGAATGGCGAGAAGCGATGGGATACCCTCACGGTGGCAGGCGGTGAATAAGTGGAAGCTATCGGCTTGCTTACGATTGCGTTTATCATCGTTGCCCTTATCGCTCATTTCGTAGGTACCTGGTGGGATTGGCGCAAAATCCCCAGGAAACCTAATGGCGATTAAATTTATCATGCTAAACGCACAAGCGGTAGAAAAGCAGCGGAGGACACGCGAGCGGGAACGCTTGCGCTCCGCCGCTAAGCGCTATCAATACCCCGGATACGATCACCGCGCTAGGCGCAGCCGACGGCGTGACGCTGAATTCATTATGTGGGATGGCGAGTCCCCCAAAGATGCGGGTTACGCGTTCTTCGCTAACTCTAAGGGTAAGTTTATCCTTAAACCTTATCTGTCTACACAGGAATGTCTAGAACTTATCTACGAAACTGAGTGCGAATATCCCGACGCTATACATATCGGATTCGGTTTCAACTACGACGTTTCCATGATGCTTAAAGACCTGCCACGCAAACAGCTAACAGCGTTGCATCATACCTGTCACACGGTATGGGAAGATTGGCAAATTGAGCACATACCAGGCAAATGGGTTAGAATCAAGCGCGGTAAAGTCGTCGCTAAAATCTTTGATATTCACTCGTTCTTTACAGGCGCTTATGTCCCTGCTTTGCAGCGATTCAATGTGGGAAGTATTGCAGATAGAGCTAGCCTCGCACAAGACAAAGCACGACGCGGTGAATTCCTCTGGAAAGACATAGACGAGATAGCTGACTATTGCAGGCTAGAACTTAAGCTAGGTCCCGAACTAGCCGAACAGCTACGCACAGCGCTGGATAAGGCGTCGTACGTACCGCGTTCCTGGCATGGCCCGGGTGCTGTAGCGCGTATGGCTTTCCAGCGGCACGACGTTTACAGCGCCATGACTAAATGTCCGACAGAGGTAAGAACTGCGGCGCGATTCGCATTTGCGGGCGGTAGGTTTAACCAGTTTAAGGTTGGGTGGATTCAAGGTGAAGTTTACGAGGCTGATATCAATTCTGCGTATCCCTACTATGCCACGATGCTTCCCAATCTCGCTAAAGGTAAATGGCGACATACAAAGCGATACGAAGAAGGTAAGTTTGCAGTCTACCATATACGGTATGACGCAAAACCTAACCATAAGCGTATCTACCCACTCTTTAGGAGAATGGACAATAACGGCGTATGCTGGCCACACAGAGTTGAAGGATGGTACTGGAGTCCAGAAGCCGAACTAGTTAAAGACGATCCCGATGCTACTTTTGTAGAAGGATTGGTCTTTGACGAACTAGACTCGTCCGACCGTCCTTTTGCATTCCTGGCTGAATACTACGATAGACGCAAGAAAGCCGACGCACGCGGAGATATCATCGCGTACGCTTTTAAGATTATCATTAACGCTATCTACGGTCAGTTGGCGCAGCGGGCGGGATGGGACCGTAAGAAGCGCCAACCGCCTAGGACGCATCAGCTAGAATGGGCAGGTTTCATTACTAGTGGGTGTCGGGCGGCGGTGTACAAAGCGGCGGTAGCGGCTAAAGACAAGCTCATTAGTATCAATACCGATTCTATACAGGCAACGTGTCCGCTAAATGAAATTGTGGATGAAGGTAGCGCGCTAGGACAATGGAAGGTTAAGCGTTACAGTGACGGCGTTATGTGGCAAGCGGGTATTTACTTCTTGCGGGAAGAACTAGGATACGATGAAGCGCTAGGGTACGGGTGGACTAAGGCAAAGACGCGCGGTATACCTCGCGGTAAGTACATGCCAGAAGATTTGATAGACGCGATGAAGAACGGGATAGAAGAACTGCACCTGACTAAGCATAGTTTTATCCCTTACACGCTAGCCGATAATGGGCAGTGGGATAAACTCAATACTTGGGTAGACGAGCCGTGCGTTTACGCATTCGGCGGTAAGGGTTTCTTGTCTCATCGTGGTAGGATCGGAAGTCGTTATTGTCAGGTGAATTGCAGCGGTATGGTTCACCGCACAATGCTTAATCCCGTAACTTATCTAAATTTTGATGATCCGGAGGAAATGTGGTCTAAGCCTCATTATCTACCGTGGGTAGATGGTCCCGATGAAGTACGTATGACGATGGATGATTTGCTAGCTTGGGACCTGGATAATATAGACGAGTCTAACGATTGGATGCTAGACTGTCAG
>Ga0207693_10003410_pt1 | contig 13566 bp, 10 predicted proteins | sample LARL81metaG_FD_184347 | JGI IMG/M metagenome (GOLD analysis project Ga0207693, IMG submission 184347) | Corn, switchgrass and miscanthus rhizosphere microbial communities from Kellogg Biological Station, Michigan, USA - LAR L8-1 metaG... | ecosystem: Host-associated > Plants > Roots >...
GCATTGGCAGGCTCGCGCCCACCGTGAAGTCGACGTCGCCCGGCAGCGGCGCGAGGTTGCGCGCCTCGATCGCCACATACTCCGCCAGCCCGCCGCCGCGATACGAGTCCGTGAGGCCGAACACCCGCTGTCCCACCGACAGCCCCGTCGTGCCGTAGCCAAGGGCGGTGACCACTCCGGCCAGCTCTTGGCCGGGAATCGACGGCGTCCGGTCCAGGCCGAGGCGATCGGTCCAGGTCGAGGGCCACGCCAGCTCGCCCGAGGTAAATCCCGACGCATGAACCTCGACAACGACGTCATTTATCGCCGGTTCCGGCTCGGGCCGCTCCAACAGCATCATCCCGGCCAGTCCTGCAGCCTCGTCTGTCACCACAATCGCCTTCATCCGGCACCCCTGTGTCGAGTTCTCGCCTCTAGCCTAGGGCTCGTACGTCGAGGCGTCCTCACCGCCGCGCCCGTGCGTGAGCTCCGCTGGCTCGGGCGGCTGCTGATCCCCGGCCTGTTCGACGGCGAGCACAGTCTCCGTCTCGAACCCACGCTGGACGCGACACTCGCTTCACTCAAGCGGAAAACTCAGCGGCATTCTCGTAGCGCCGTTCAAAGGCGTGCCGGACAGCACCGCGATGGGCTTTGGGCAGATGAACCAGGCGCTCAAGGCCCGCGTTGAAGGCGAGCAGGGGGCTCAGCTGTGACGGTGACGGCCGAAGTACGCGGACCCAGGGCTCCTCCTTCGTCGCCAGCCTGGCTGTGAGCGAGAGGCTTCTGCATCGGCTCCCGGCTTATTAGAAGGAGAAGCCTCGTCGGTGCGGTGGTCGCGGGCCGCACGCCAGGGCGGCGCGACGGCCTGCATGACCTGACGTTCGGGGCGATCCGCTTCACGCTTAACGCCGCCGGCAACGCCGGCGTCATGCGCTAAAACCGGCCCCTCGAACAAGCAATCGGAGGAGTCGCCATGAACAGCACCGACACAAGCCCATCCGTGGCGCGGCTTCCATTCCGCGAGCCCGCCGTCGCGGTCGCGCACTTCATCGTGTCGGCCGACGTTGAGCGGTCGCGGCGGTTCTATACGGAGGTCCTGGGCGGGGTGACCGTTTCGACCACGCCGGTCACCTACGTCGCGCTCGCGAACAGCTGGATCATCATCAACGTCGGTGGCGGCCCGACCGATGACAAGCCGACGGTCTCGCTCGAGACGCCGCCGATCCTGATCGGGTCAGCAGCTTCCTGAATCTACGGGTGGCGGACATCCACGCGGCCTACTCGGCGTGGAGCGCTCGAGGAGCCGAGTTCCTGACGCCGCCCAAACAGCACGAGGTCGAGATCCGCTGCTACATCCGAGATCCGGATGGCTACATCATCGAGGTGGGACAGACGACTCGCCCAGAGGCATACGTGGTCGAGGCGTGACTGCGCTCCCTCGACCACACGGAGGCAACACTCCTCCTTCGTCTCTGGACGAGCGACGCGCGGCTTACTTCTGGAAGCCTCGAAGCAGAACACAGCGCATATACCCGTCCCACGGGTAAAGCACGACTCTCGCCGCCCGGCGCGCGAAGCCCTCCCATTCGCCAGATCCGCGCCGGTCGATGACGTAGGTCCGGAATCGCATCGTGTTAGCTGGAACCGACCACGGCTGCTAGCACTCGACCGTCGAAAGCAGAAGCGAAGCCACAGCCGGCAAGAGTGGTGCTTCGATCGATTAGCGGCATCCGCGGGGCGCTCAGCGCTGGGCGAAAGCGATCACGGCCACCGCACCTCTTGAGCTCGTGGCCGGTGAGCGGATCGTCGCCGTTGCGCTCGTCAGCTCCGGGGAGGTCACGACGATTGCTCTCGAGGAATGCAATCGTCGCCCCGCCGGCGTGGGTCCGCAGAACCGGGCGGTGCGATTAGCCAGGATCGAGCAAGCACCCGTTCCTCCTTACGCGTAAGAGCAGGGCTCTCGGAGCGAACACTCACCCTGATGGGCGCCGGCGGCGGGGTCGGTTGCGCAACTGGCGAAAAGCACGTCACTCACGAAGCGCGAAGTGACACCTGCTTTGTGTCGTTGCCGGTTTCGTAGAGCCGCCGTGTCAACGGCCATCTGTTTCTCCCCATTCGCGGCCAGCTTTTCTCCCCACTGGCGGCCATGATTTCTCCCCACTGGCGGCCATCGAAACGCCCCACCTGGTGGGTTGCCGGGGGGGGGTTAGGTCAGGGGCTTCACCCCCTTGCCGGCCGTGGCCTGGGCGAGCCGGTAGCTGTCTTGTCCGTCGGTGACACGTGAACGGTCTGTCCGGCTTGCCGGTCATCAGCGAGACCTCACGGTTCACGTTGGCGGACTCGAGTCTTCATGGCGATTGCGTTTGCGTCGTCGATGGCGGCTGGCAGCGCATCGAGCTTGGTCGTGCGCAGGGCGCTTTGCTCGTTCATCAAGGTTCGACTTTGAGGACTTCGCCGCCGCCGACCGAGAGGCCGTGGTTGGTGACGTAGAGCGCGCCGTCCGGGCCGACCGCGACCGACGTGGGGCGATCGAGCCCCGCGGTCACGGTTGTGCGGGTGCGGTCCGGCGCGACGCGAATCAGCTCTCCCGGCCCGAGCAGCATGGTCGGACCCGTCGCGTGCTGGAGCACGTAGAGGTTCCCTTTCGAGTCGAAGGTGAGGTCGATGACGGCCTTGAAGCCGCTGAGGTAGACCTCGGGCGCCTGGCCGGGCACGATCTGGGGGTGACGGACGGGCTGTCGTCGAGCTGCTCTCGCCGAAGCGCGCCCGACGGCCACAGTCGTTCCTCCGCGCGCGCGAACTCGCGCTCGCTGCCGATGGCGAGCTTCTGCTCATCGAGCACGACGAGCTCCTGGCGTTCTGAACGTCCCGCCCATGTCGACCGACTGATCGAGAACCACCGCTCACGTCGACGATCCGCTGGCTAGCGGTACCGGGACCGGATCCGGCATCTCGGACACCTCGATCACATCCGGGCCGCCAAAGCGTGTGACGACTGCCGCCCTCATGCTCAGCTCCGTAGTCCACAGTCCGTAGTCCGGAGTACGGTCGACTTCTGCGAAATTTTGGGAAGCCGAACGCCGTTACCTCGCGTCGTCGGTCAGCGCGGCTAGACGGCCGTCACGACCGCCTCGACGATGAGTCCAATCCACATGCTCGCTAGCACGGCAGGTATCCCGTGAGCCAGCCACCACGTGGGGGACCACCTCGGAAGAATCGGCAGACGGCGACCCGAGCGGCCTTCGTGGTGAGCCGCTCGAATCGCGCGGATCTCCCTGTAGCCACGGACGCCGACCTCGGTGCTGCCTTCCGACACGAGCTCTTTGAGAGCGTCAAGCCTCCGTAGGTTCTCCGTGAAGCCGTACCAGAAAACAACTGTTACCAGGAGACCAGTTACATCGATCGTCAGAGCGACTGGAAGCCACCGGTACGTGGCGTCGCTAGCGAGCGTTGCCGCCACCGCGGCCACGACGAGAAACGACTGCGCGAGGATATAGAAAGAGAGGCGATTCGCGAATATCTCCTCCTCATGCCACCGATCCTCCCAGACGATCCGTGTGCCGCCCTCCGCGACCAGGTCCAGCGCGGGCTGATCCTCGCGATCGGTTTCCCCGACGCCGTCGCTGGCGAACAACGAAGTGCTCATGAGTGCTCCCCCTTTGTCTAGTTCAGCCACCACGCCCAGCTGTAATCCCCGAGGGTTCTGTCGTTCAGAACACCACGAGGCACGGCGGGCGACCTCAGTGCTGGTGTGGTCGGTCGTTTCTCGGGGCGAATACCGAAGGCGCTAGACCCCGCGCTGGGCGGCGTCGGCAGCCGTCGCCAGGTTGGTCATGAACGTGAAGAAGGAGTCGGACTGGCCGATAAAGAGACCCATCGCTGTGAGGAACTTGAGGGCTCCCGTGGCTGTCGCGGCCGTCGGACGGACCACCGAACAGACCGGCAGGCTGGGGTTGATGAATGGGCAAGGTTCCGGCATGATCAGGTTCGTCTGGAACATCTCTCTGACTGCAGCGCCGGTTGCCCCGCTGTTGGGGTCCACCCCGCAGTTGAGGTCCGGGAAGGTCAGACCATTGGTCGGGTCGGTGAGCGGAGGCGCCTGGCCGGCGATCTCCGACCAGGTTTGAAAGTGCATGAGCTCGATCGGCCCCATGCTGATCAGCAGGCGAAGCACTTCGACACTCGTGGCCTTCTGCGCCATGGCCAAGCGCAAACTTCCGCCGCCCTGCTCCACAGTCGGGATATGGAATGCCGCCGTGTTGGCGATCGCCTGAATGTGTCTGCCGCCGCGTAGGTCGGCGTCTGTTCTCGGGATCGCCGTGAACTGACCATTGTGTAGATCTGGGACCGCCTGCCCGAACGTCGTTGGGTTGACGTCCGGATTATTCGTGCTGCTCCGATAGCGCGTCCACCAACTATTGTCGACGGTGAGCTGCATCAGATTGGTCAGACGCAGCTTTCCGCTGGATCCAGTCGCGGTGCTGCCCGTCAGCGTGCGGAACGGTTCCATGTCAACGGCTGCTGCCCCGTTCGAGACCAGGTATGCATTGATGAAGTTCTGGTGGCTGATCTCGTCGTCGGCCGTGTCGTGAATGTATTGGGAGAAGTTGGGATCGATTCGGCGCAGTCGCTGCGTGTATTCGCGATTGCCGGTTCCTCCCGGAACCTCGCTGTCTAGGATTCCGCCCAGTTCGTTGTATTGGGTATAAAAGTCCGCCTCGAGGGCCTCTCCAGCAGCGAGGAACTGCAGCATGGCGGCGTCGCCGGCTGTGAGACTCCCGGTCTGCGCAGACGCCGCGGTGGTGCCCGCAAGCAAGGCGGATCCGACCGTGGCTGCCCCAGTGGCTGCCAAGCCGGCTTTCAGAAAGCTGCGCCGGTTCGTAGCGGACATTTGGTCCTCCTGTGGTGGTCGGGCGCCCGGTTGGGCGCACGAGTTGTGTTCGCTGATCAAGGTCCCGCACGAGCGGCCTCCGCGCGCCCGCGTGTGCCCTGGTTCTGTGCAGACGACTCACTAGCCCGGACGAGCAGGTAGAGGCCGCCCTCCGGGATTAGGCCGTTCGCGTCGTATATGCCGGACGCCACGGTCCTCCACCGAGGGGCCGTTCGCACCCGTAGATCTACGGGTCGGCGCCCCGGTGTCCGCTTGCGCCCTAACCCGCTATCAGCTCGGACCCAGAGCTCGCCAACGCCGCAGAGAGCTCCCGTCGCGAGCGGATCTCAAGCTTCGTGAACACCTTCCCCAGGTGCCACTCGACTGTGCGGGGACTCAGGAATAGCCGGGTGGCGATCTCACGGCTGGAAAGACCGTCCCGAGCGAGCCCGGCGATTTGCCACTCCTGGGCGGTCAGATCGTCGCGCGTCTCGACCGTCCGCTTGCGGACCCTCTCCCCCGTGGCGAGAAGCTCCCTGCGTGCGCGCTCAGCGAACGCCTCCATGCCGATCGACGTGAACTGCTGGTAGGCGACGCGGAGCTCGGCCCGGGCGTCCACCCGGCGATTCTGCCGGCGCAGCCACTCGCCATAAAGCAGGTGCGCGCGGACGATCTCGGTCCGGAGCCGGGTGCGGCCCAGGCGCTCGATTGCCTGTTGATACAGGTGCTCGGCAGTCTCGCCTTCGCTCAGCAGCGCCCGGCAGCGGGCCTCGATCCCGAGCGCGAAGTCGGTGCCGCAAGGCTGTGTCGACTCTGCAAGGCGCCTGAGCGCCTCGCGTGCAAGTTCGGCGTCGCCCCCACGGGCAGCGGCCTCGACAAGCTCGGGCAATGCCCACATCGCGCCGTACAGTTCGTAGGTGCCCGACGTGGCTCGCCGGGCCGCAGCTGCCGCCTCTTCGTAGCGGCCAAGGCCGTTGTAGAGGACGGCCGCCGCCCACTCCGCCTGGGTCGCTGCTATCCCCTCGCCTTCAGCGGCCAGCGCCACAGTGCTGGCGATCAGCGCGGAGGCCTCAACTTCTCTCCCCTGCAGAGCCAGGAGTCTCAGCGCGATGTGTGGCGCGACATGGCTCCCGGTCGCCGCTGCGGCGCTGTCGGCCTCGGCCATGAGAGACGCGGCGTCCGAAAAGTCCCCGCTCCAGATGGTGACCGTGCCCAGCACGGCGAGTGCGATCGGGAGCTGTCCGAGCGCGCCAGCCTCGCGGACGAGCTGAACCGTGCGCGCGGCGATCGTGCGCGTTGTTGTGTCGTCGTCCCACACGTTGGTGCTGGCCGCTGTGGCCAGCCAGCCCCAGCGCAGGCAGTCCGCCACTGACATGTCGCCCTCGGCGAACGACCGCCCCGTTTGCAGCAAGGTCGGCGCCGCGGCGGCGCGTCCCTCGGTGATCAGGAGGGTGAGACCGTCGAGGAGCATGTCGACGGGGCGCGCTGCCACGGGCGGAGGGAGGGCCCGCGCGGCGCGGCAGATCTCCAGCAGGTCGTCGGCCGCGGCTTGAGACCCGACGGCAACCGCCGCGCCCCAGGCGTTCAGGTAGGTCTCGCGCGCGAGTTCCAGGTCGAACGACTCGAGCTGTCTCGCGGCCTTCAGCAGCAACTGGGCAGCATCGCTGCCCACGCGCGATGCGAAGGCGACGTGACCGCGCAGTAGGGCCACTCGGGCGCGCTGGAACTCGTCGAGCGGCCCGGACTCCGCTGTGGTCACGCTCCGGAGAGCCTCGTCGAACGCTCCTGCCTGGAGACTGGCCTGCGCGGCGGCCAGTGCGCGATCTGCCCGTCGCGCGGGGTCCTGCGTCAGCGCGACGGCGCGCTGGAGGAACGCGGCCGCGGCGGCGACGCCGCCACGCGCTTGCGCTCGGCCAGCCGAGCGCTCGAGCTCCGAGGCGATCCGCTCGTCGGGTCCGGCGGCGGCCGCAGCCAGGTGCCACGCCCGGCTGTCCGGGTCGGCTTCGGGATCCGTCGCCTCCGCCAACGCCACGTGGACCGCGCGGCGCTCCCTCACCGCTGCCCACTGATACATCGCCGAGCGCACCAATGGATGGCGGAAGGTGACCCGCTCACCGATCACCAGCAATCCGTCCGCCTCCGCGGCGGTCGCGGCCTCGGGCCGGATGCCGAGTTGCTCGGCCGCCCGCCATAGCAGCAGGGGATCACCGACCGGCTCGGCCGCCGCGAGCAGCAACAGACGCCGCGCGTCATGAGAGAGCGTCTCGAGTCGTCGAACGAAGCTCTCCTCGATCCGTCCCTTCAGCGCCTGCGCCTCCAGTAGCCCGAAGCCACCCGCCAGCTGCGTCGCCGTCAACCCTCGCGGCAGCTCGAGCAAGGCCAGCGGATTACCCCGCGTCTCCGCGACGATCCGGTCACGCACTCGCGCGTCCAACGTGAAGCGGACTACCGAGCCGAGCAGCGCTTGCGCGTCACCGTTGTGCAAGCCGTGTACCTCGAGTTCAGGCAGGTGCTGAAGCTCCTCGCCCGGCTCCCGGGCGGCGAACACGATCCCGACCGGCTCGACGAGCAAGCGCCGCGCTACAAACGCTAGCGTCAGCGCCGAGGCGTGATCGATCCACTGTGCGTCATCGACGACGCACAACAGCGCACGCTCCTCAGCCACCTCCGAAATCAGGCTCAAGACCCCCAACCCCACAAGGAACCGATCTGGCGCAGGCCCGGCGCTCAAGCCGAACACGCTCCGGAGCGCGTCACGCTGTGGAGCTGGAAGCCTCTCGAGCCGATCGAGGAGGGGTGCGCACAGCTGATGCAGGCTCGCGTAGGCCAGCTCCATCTCCGACTCCACTCCCACCGCCCGCAGAACCGTCAGGTCAGACGCCGACTCGATCAGGTACTCGAGCAGCGCCGTCTTCCCAATCCCCGCCTCGCCCCACAGAACCAATGACCGACTCTCGCCACGCCGGATGTCCCGGGTCAGCCCGTCCAGCAGCTCGCACGCGTCGGCCCGCCCGCGCAGGCCCGCGCCTTGACCCGGTCCAGGAACACGCTCCTCCATCCCTGCAACCCATGCTAAGAGGCCGCTGGTAGCGTTACAAGCCGGGAGGTAATCACTCCCCTCCCGCGATCATCGTCCCTAGGTCTCGGTACCCGCGCCGTTACGGAAGCACGTCTTCGCACCGCCGGTCCGGTCCGACTCGCTCCTCGCGCGAGATACGCAACCGACCCGCAGCCCGGCGCGACCCCGCTCTGCTGCATGGGCCGCGAGAGGCTGACGAAGTCCGGGGCGGCGCAGGCTAACGGGGCTCGTGCGAAGCGGCCACGACGAACGCGCGACGCGCGTAGAGCGACACCAGCCCCGATGCTTGATCGCATAACCCGCCTGTCCTGCTGTCCCTCACGGACGAGCACGTCACCCGCTGACGACACGCGCCCTGCATCGCGCGGCCAGCAGGGGACTCGACGTTGCAGTCGATCAGCGTGCCGCGACTGGTCGCGCTCGTCGCGACGAGCGGAACCAAGCGACGACGGCGCCTCAGCCTTGCTTTCTCCGCGCGCAGTATGCGGCGGGCTCGGTCGCCCGGGGGGGCTGGCCGCGAGGTTCATCGAGCGCCGACCCCTTCGCCCTGGTCAGGTTCGTTGATCGTCTATGTCATCCGCGAGGCAGAGGCTGAGGAAGCATGCGAGCACGGCATTCACCTGCTCCGGCACCACGACGGGACTGAAATGCCCGGAACCGATGGTTCTGGCGATCATTAGCCCCGGGCATAGTTCGACAGCGCGCGCGAGGTCGGCGTTCGGCGTGCCGGCGTCGATATAGAGAAATGGCACCCTGCACTCGCGCAACGCCGCTTCGTCGTCCCAGCTGACGAGCGACTCTTCCCACAGTGAGCTCATCACGTGCGGCTCGGTCAGCACGACCTGATCGAGGATCCACGACCTGGTAGTGGCGTCGTCATAGGGACCAAACAACAGCCTCGCAAAGTAGCCGCGAAGAGCCGCGTCCGGATGCGGCCCACGGAGCCCTGCCACGAGATCACCCACGACCTTAGCCCGGTCACTACCGGGCAGCAGCGGCGAATCGATCAATACCGCAGCGGCGATACGGTCTCGGTAGGCGGAAGCGAAATCGAGCGCGACCAGCCCGCCGAGGCTATGGCCGATCACCACCGGACTCTCGATCCCCAGCTCCGTGCACGTCCACGCAAGGTCATCGGCGAAGAGTCGTACCGTGTAGCGCTGGAGGGGGGCATCACTCTCGCCATGGCCGCGAAGGTCCACCGCGATGACCCGATGAGCAGAGGAGAAACGCGGGAGCTGCCGATCCCAAAAGCGCCGATTGCACGCCGCGCCATGCACGAACACGAGAGGCGGACAACCACTTCCGGTGTCCTCGTACGCCAGCACAACACCCTCACGAGCCAGATCCACCACCCGCAATCGTGGCACGTCGTCCCCAGGCGCGAGCGACTTCCATAGACCCGCTCTCGCGTCACCGCGCAACTCGACGCGGTCGATTACAACGTCCCCGCTACGCGCGGCAAGCATGGCTGCGGATCCCCGACGGAGAGTGTCGAAAATCGATCGAAGGGGAAGCGCCGAACGTATGTCGCGCTCGATGATCGATCGACGAATGCGCCCCCTGCAGCCCGGGGAACCAGAGCGTTAGGTCCTCTCGTTCTGTTGGTAGCGGCCGGCGCGACCGACGCACCGCAATGTGACGCGGCTGTTTGGTTCGCTCGGGTTTAGGATCGGCGGGTCTCTGTGACTGGGAGGTGCTCCGGAGCTTTCCGATTCGGACCAGTATCGGTACGTCAGAGTTGGGTGGACTCGGATCTGTGCGGCCGAGCCTGCCGCTTTGATCGTCTACCTCGGTGCCGTGGCGGCGCGCGCGATCCGCGTGGCGAGGCGTTGCTTATCGGCGACGCTAACGAGGCGGCCGCAGTCGGTGATCGGGACGTAGACCAGCGGAAATACGAGGCTCGCGCGCTGCTGTTGGCTCGACAGCGTCTTCCTATCGTCGGACTCGACGCAGTCGGTCGTCAACAACGGGCCGGCAAGAAGCGCCAGGCCCGCCTTGTCCACGCGGTCGTCGCTGAGCGCCCATTCACTGTTCTCCGTCTCCAACACGCCGAAGAACGCCGTCCCAAGTTCCAACGCTTCCTTTTCGCTGCGCATCGGCATGCCATCGGTCTTCTCGCGTGCTGTCGCGAGCGCCTCGTTTCCTTTCTCAAGCTTTTCAGCAAGCGTCTCCAGATCGGCGGCGCCGAGATAGGTCTGTTCGCCGGACGCTCCGTCGCCGATGAACACGATCACCTCGACACGGCTCCGATGTGCCAGGAGAACCATGAACATGCACAGCTTCGACGGTCTCCAGAAGCCGCCGCTGACGAGGCTGACCAGTACGAACCCGCGCCGTTGCTCGGCGATCACCCTCACCTTCTTCCCGATGTCCTCTGCTCGCGTCGAATAGGGCCAATCTCCGCCGATCGCCGCCGCCTCGACAATCTCGATCTTCTCAACGAGAAAGCCGGCATCGGCCAACTGGACCGACACGCCGGCAAAGGCGAACCCTTGAATCCGATCCCACATGACCGCCACGATGAGAAGGGCACCGCCGAGCGTCACGAGGGCGACCATCACAGCGTCCGATCTCGTGGCTCCTGGCGCGGTCGTCCTCGTTGTCCTCTGAACCGTCGTGGTGCCATTGCGGGCGGAGTTGCCAGCCGCGGTCGTCGTTGAGCGCTCCGTGACCGTGCTCGTGGTTGACGACGTCGGGACCAGCCAGAGCGCGATCCCGATCAGGATCACAGCGAAGCCGACGACGACGAGCACGACGCGCCATCCCTTCATGAGATGAGCAGCTTACCGTCCGGATTCCTAGCCGCTCACGCCTTCCAAGCAAGGCCGAGCTGTCGGATCTCGATCGAGGCGGAAGCGACGGCGCAGAGAGCTGGTATCACGCGGAAGCGATAGCCATGCAGCCCGGCGGGTGGCCGCTTCGGATAGCGGCGGCAGCCGCGACCGGCCGCGCATCATCCGCATCGGGTGATGCGCGGGAGCGGACCGGAATGAGACGCCCGCCGCGCGCGCTACCCACGACGCTGTGAAGTCAGGCCGTGACCTGCTCCCGCGAGCTGACGTGGCGCATCGCCCAGTCGAGCGCGTAGTCGGCGACCTCTTCCCAGCCGGGCGCTCCGGCGGTGAAGTGCGGCCGCCCGATGAACTCCTTGTAGTCCACGACCGCCTTCGACTTGGCGAGTCGGTGGGCCGCCTCCCTAGCCACCGACGCGGGCACCGTGTGGTCCTCCGAGTTGCCGATCACGAGTAGCGGCGCCCGGTCGTCCTTGTGGAAGTCGACCTTGGTCGCCGCGTTCGGGTTGAAGTTCGCGAACGCCGCCTGGAAGAGCACGCGCCCCGGACCGGGGACCTCGTAGCGCTCGTAGGCCGCCTGTGCTTCCTTGTCCGTCATCAGCGCGTTGGTGAACGCGTAGTGGAACTGCTTCGGGCTGAGCTCCACGGTCCGGTTCCTGTTGGCCGGGTTGCCGAGCACGGGCGTGGTCACGCGGATCTGAGCGGGCGGGAGCCGCAGCACGCCCTTGATCTGCGCAGGCGAGATGCCCACGCCGGCGGCGCCCAAGCCGCGGTCGAGCAGCAGCTCCGTGATGAGGCCTCCGAAGGAGTGCCCCATGATGATCGGCGCCTCGGCTAGTCCGCGGACGATCGCGTCGTAGTGGTCGACGATCTCCGTCACGCCGAGCCCGTTCATCGGCGAGGGGTCGCGACGGAGCTCCTCCACCTCGCCCTCCATGTGCGGCCAGGGCGGGGTGAGCACCTGGTGGCCGCGGTTCTCGAACCGCTCCTTCCAGCCCTCCCAGCTGCGCGGTGTCAGCCAGAGGCCGTGGATGAGGACGACGGGCGGCACGGAAGCCTCGGAGGTCATGGCTTCTCCTCTTTGTAGGGCCCAGATGTGCGAGTAGGGGTGACGCTAACAGGAATGATTGTCCGGGCCAATGGCGCGAGCTTTCTCGCGCGCGAGCGGCTCGACGGCGCGGTCCGCTGAACAGGCAGATTGGGGCGGCCCCGGCTTTGATGAGGCGGTGCGAACTCGCGCCGGCTCGGGGCACCGAGCGTTGCTTTGTGCGAGATGCAACCCGCCGAACGGGAGGAGCGACGTGTCGGCCTTCATCATCACGCCTATCCACGTCGCGACTACCTGGCGCAGTGCTGCTCTCCATGCGAGGGGGCGCCCCCCGCGCGAGTGCCGCTTTGCGGGAAAGGGACGGAGTCGCGAGCCCGATTAGCCCGCCCAGTACTGCTCCTTCGGGCTGAGGCTGTTTCGTAAACCTCCAAAAATCGACAGCTCCGCCGGTGGTGGGAGAAGTCAGCCGGAAACCGGCCCGAAGATTGGGTCGCTGTCCCATCAGATGGAGGTTGTGGGTGGTCCCGGCATGGCGGTGTCCCACGACCGATTGATGCACCGGAGTCTTGACCGTTTTGTGAAACAGCCTCGGCTACTTTCGACACTCTGCGTTGCGTTGTGACGGCTTCGCGTCGGCCGTCCCTGTGACCTCCTTTCGCTCTCCGACGGGCATGTGGCCGCGCGCGATGAGCGTCCCGCTACGCGCGGGCTGCCGGGAAGCCGGTACGTCCCGATCCGACCAACGCCGAACGCTTCCCGCACGTGTTGTGCTCGTGGCGGCGAGAAGCGCGTCTGCCGTGGACCGTTGGGTGCGTTCTGCATTCGTGCTCGATCAGGCACTTCTCGGCTTTCAATGAAGGCGAGGCCAGCGGCCGATCTGATGCCGCCGGCGTGGGAGCACCAGCGCCCCTGCGTGGCCTCGGTCCGGGAATCGGCGGACGTCTGAAGTCGTCTGGCGCAGCGGCCGGGGGTGTTGTGCATCCCCGGCTTTGGTCGCTCGGGCGGCCGTCCTGCGGGTCTAGCTTTAGCCTTGGTCGCGTGGATGCTCCCGAGGCGCGGTACATCGAGCGTGACGGGGCCCAGCTCGCTTATCAGGTTGTCGGCGAGGGAGGCGTTGACGTGCTGGTGGTCGGCGAGACCGCCCAGCACTTCGACCTGTGCTGGACCGACCCTTACATCCACGAGCTGTTCGAGCGGGGTGCCTCGTTCTCGCGCACGGTTTACATGCAGCCGCGCGGTTTCGGGCTGTCCGAGCGAATCCGGTATGTCCCCACGCTCGAGCAGCACGCCGGCGACGTCCTCGCCGTGATGGACGCGGTCGGGATGCGGGCGGCGACGCTGGTCGGTGTGCTCACCACGTCTGGCCTGATCGCCCTCGCCGCGGCGCGAGCGCCTGAGCGAGTAGCGAACCTCGTCCTGTTTAAGCCGATCGCGTGTGGTCCGCTCGCCCCGGACGCCGAGCAGCACGGATGGTCGGTCGGCGGCGCCGCAGAGTACGCGTCGCGCTGGCGCCCGGCATTGGATCGATGGGGAAGCGGTGCAGTGATCGACGTGTATGACCCGGTGCAGGGCACCGGCTACAACCGCCGGCTCATGGCGATGCTGGAACGCTGCTCGGCGACACCCGCGACCGCGCGGCAGTACTGGGAGTGGTTCGTGCGGCTGGACATCAGCGATGTCCTTCGCGCCGTCCGGTCGCCGACTCGAGTGCTGTACGCGCCGACCTCTTCGGAACCGGAGGCGGTCGTCCGCCGGGTCGCCGAGCTGATCCCCCAGGCCAGCCTTCACCATCTGC
>Ga0207693_10003411_pt1 | contig 13562 bp, 9 predicted proteins | sample LARL81metaG_FD_184347 | JGI IMG/M metagenome (GOLD analysis project Ga0207693, IMG submission 184347) | Corn, switchgrass and miscanthus rhizosphere microbial communities from Kellogg Biological Station, Michigan, USA - LAR L8-1 metaG... | ecosystem: Host-associated > Plants > Roots >...
GGCAGGATATCTCGGATGCGTCCCACTGACAATTGCGCGATGAGTTAACAGCCGTACGATCGCTCACCTGCTACTGTGCAACCCGTCTAATCTCGTTCGAGAGGGAAAATGAAAAACATCTATCTGATCGTCATGCTTCTGTCTTTCTTCGGCCCTTGCGCCCAGGGTCAGACAGGATCATCCGCCACCGATCTAATGCATGGGAGCCTCATCGCCATGGGCGGAGAAGAAAAAATTCGTGCCCTCAAAACATTGCACTTTGAAGCATCTCTGATCCGCAGCGAACTCGAAGAATCCGAGCGCCCGGAGGGCCCATACATCCTCGAGAACGATCAGGTTGAAGAATGGCGCGACCTCGAACAAAAGGCCTGGAAGAATACGAACAAGTTACATGGTGCGATGCAACCGGAGTTTCTGATCACCTCGATCGTTTCGAATGGCGCCGCATCGCTCGCATACGACGGACAAGCACGTCCAGCTTCCGGCCAGCAGCTACAACTCGCGGACGAAGCCCTGACTCTAAGCCCCGAACGTGTTCTTCTCACCGCTCTCAGTAGTCCTGATTTGCGACGCCTGCCCGATCTCACTTTGCAGAGCGTTCCTCACAATGCCGTTCAATTCACCTGGCACTCCTTGCCGGCCCGCATTTATCTGAACGCCGAAACCCACCTTCCCACAGCGGTAGAGTGGGAGTCCGCTTATCCCTCCGATATGTTCTGGAGCATCTGGGGCGACGTCACCTCCCGCGTGTATTACTCGTTCTGGTGGCTCCAGAACGGTATCCATTACCCCCTGCAGGCCGATCTCTTTCGCAACGGCATGCCGGCGCAAACGGTTACCATCACCAAAATCGATTTCAACCGATCCTTCCCCACCGACACATTCGCAATCTCCGCTGATGCGCGCCAAGCCTTTCTGTCTCGGGCCACCAAAACCCTCGACGACCGAGCCCCGGCCAAAACCACAACCGATCTCGCTCCGGGCATCGTTTTCGTCCCAGGTCCGTGGAACACCACCCTCGTTCGTCAGGACGATGGACTAGTCGTGCTGGAAGCTCCCATCTCCTCCGGATATTCCGCCAAGGTGCTCGACTTCGCACAGGCCAAATTCCCAGGTGTTCCCGTTAAAGCAGTGATCACCACATCCGATTCCTGGCCGCACATCGGCGGCGTTCGCGAGTACGTAGCGCACGGAACTCCCGTCTACGTGCTCGACCGCACCGCGCCGCTAATCGAGCGATTCCTGAAGGCCCCTCGCACCAGATATCCTGACACTCTTGCGAACAAGCCTCGCAAAGCGGATCTCCGCCGCGTGTCTTCGAAAACTGTGATCGGCTCCGGGCCGAATCGGATCGAGATTTATCCCATTCACGGCGAAACCAGCGAACGTCAAATGATGGTGTACTTCCCCGAGCACAAGCTGCTCTACGGAAGCGATCCCTTCCAGGAACTCGACGGCTCCTTCTTTTTCCCGCAGACCGTCTCCGAACTTGAGAACGCCGTCGAGCGCCAGCACCTCGCCGTCGACCGCTTCTTCATGATGCACATCGAAGTCACTCCTTGGTCGAAGGCAGTCGACGCGGTTAAGCAAGCCTCCAATTGACTGATTACCGCCTCGGCGAAATGGCACGCCCGCGTCCTCGGACTCCATTTACAATCCGTGTGGCAATGCTCGTTGAGTTCGGAACGATCGCCGCAGTTACAGCCGCCGTTGCCGCCGGTTACCAATCCATGGCTCCCACCGGCCAATGGTACGGCCGCACCTTCACGGGCCTCCCGAGCGGAAGCAGGCAGCTCGCCCTCACATACGACGACGGACCAAACGATCCGCATACATTCAACTTGCTGGAAGTCCTGGCCAAGCACAACGTCCGAGCCACATTCTTTCTCATCGGCCGCCATGTCCAGCAGCGCCCCGATATCGTTCGCGAGCTCGCCAGAGCCGGACATGCAATCGGCAATCACACCTTCACGCACCCACTGCTCACGCTGAAAAGTACTAACGAAATCCGCAATGAACTCCAAACTTGCCGCACAGCTATCCAAGATGCGATCGGGGAACACTCCAATCTCTTCCGCCCACCGTTCGGCGGACGCCGTCCCGCCGTCCTCCGCATCGCGCGCCAACTCGGCCTCGAACCAATCATGTGGAACATCACAGGCTATGACTGGAATGCTCCGCCCGCCGGGGTAATCGAAAAAAAAGTTTCAAGCAGGATCCGAGGAGGCAATGTAGTCCTGCTCCATGACGGCGGCCACAAACAAATGGGAGCCGACCGCAGCCAAACAGTGATCGCGACCGATCATCTCCTTACCCGCTACAAAGCCGAAGGATATTCGTTCAAAGCGATTACAGAGATGGTGATGAAGACGCCGCTCTCTGTGTAACCCTGTGATCCCTGTGGTGAGCCAGAAGTTCGTAAGTAAGCGTAAAGTTTTGGGTGCCCTATTTCTGCCGCGCCTTTTGCCGCAGGAGTAGGGATTTATAAAGCTGAGGAGCAACTTGAATGAAACGCGCCCTTCTTTTTCTTCTCTCGACAACAGTCTTTGCCACCGCTCAACCCAAAGCGCTCTTCTACATGACCGACAGTCCCAACTCAGTCCAGTCCTTCCTGCAACACGCCGACAAAGTCGACATCCTCGTCCCAGCGTGGTATTCGAGCGACGGCAATGGCCTGGTCTGGGGAGGCCCCAATCCCGCGGTGATGAAAAGCGCCGCAGAGCATCACGTCCCAGTCATGCCGATCGTTGCACTGATGAATCAGCTTGATCTTCACAAGTTGCTCACCACGCAGACAGCCAAGTCGGCGTTTATCGATACGCTCGTCAGCGAATCAAAGAAGAACGGATACAGCGGCTTTCAAATCGATTTCGAAAATGTGAACTGGACCGACAAGAATCTGCTCTCCGCCCTCGTTGCAGAAACCGCATCCTCCCTGCATCGCGAGCATCTCCAACTCACAATCGCCACCGTCCCTAACGCCCCGGGCTTCCCCGGTAAGAGCGCCTTCTCCCACTGGCTCTACGCGAACTGGCGCGGATCCTTCGACCTCAAAGCTCTCGCCGAATCCGCAGACCTGATCTGCCTGATGACCTACGACCAGAACACCCGCTGGACCATGCCCGGCCCCGTCGCGGGATATCCGTGGACCGTTGACAACGTCAACTACGCTCTGCAATTCGTGCCCAAAGAAAAACTCTCAATGGGCATTCCTCTCTATGGATATCACTGGTTCGCCGGAGATCCCGGCAAAGAAGAAAAGCCAAATCCGACCGCAGAATACATCGGCCAGGAGCAGGTCGAGCAGTACACCTCGGCCTACCATCCTCAAGTGCAGTGAGGATGCCACTGATCGCGTAGCCTGGTTCTACTTCTACCGCGACGACGAACGTGATTGGGTCTTCTACACCGACAAGCGTGGATTCCAGGAACGCCTCAACCTGGTCCGCGAAAAAGGCCTGCAAGGATTCTGCTCGTGGGTGTTAGGCACTGAAGACCCCGAAATCTGGTCGCTGCTACCCGTCGCACAAATAAATGTTTAGTGGATTGTCATCACTGAATTATGGATTGTCATCCTGCGCGGAGCGAACTCGAACGAGCTCGCGAGTCGAAGGATCCCTACCAGTTTGCACAACCGTGGAAGAGCGGCGCTTTCAGCGCCGCGTAAGAGCCGCTGATTGGACTCGGGACTTTAGCCCCGGCTTCTAGCCGCGCATCGCCCCAAACGCCAACTTCGCCGCCTCAACCGTGCGCTGCATATCTTCTTCCGTGTGCGTCGCTCCCAGGAACATCGCCTCATACTGCGAAGGTGGCAGATAAACGCCGCGATCCAGCATCTCCCGAAAGAATTTCCCAAACGCTTCAGTATTCGACTTCGACGCCGTATCCCAATCCGTCACCGGCCCGTTCTGGAAGAACCAGGTAAACATTGATCCCACGCGATTCGCGCACAGTGGCACCCCAGCCTCCTTCGCCACGGCCAGAACACCGTCCACCAACGTCCCACTCAGCTTGTCAATCCGCGGATAAATCTCTCCTTTGCGCTCCCTCAACTGCCTTACCATCGCGCATCCGGCCGCCATCGCTAGCGGATTCCCCGATAGTGTCCCCGCCTGATACATCGGGCCCACCGGCGCAACTATATCCATGATCTCGTTCGGGCCGCCATACGCACCAACCGGCAATCCTCCCCCAATGATCTTTCCCATCGTCGTCACGTCCGGCTTGATGTTGTACAACTCCTGCGCTCCGCCGAATGCGACGCGAAATCCGGTCATCACTTCGTCAAAAATCAGCACTGAATGCTCGCGCTGCGTGATCAAGCGCAATCCCACAAGATAATCGTCCGCCGCAGGAACACACCCCATGTTCCCGACCACCGGTTCAACAATCACGCAGGCTATCTGATGTTTGTATCTGGAAAAAGCCTGCTCCACTACCGACAGGTTATTGAACGGCAGCGCCAGAGTGAACATCGCAAACTCCTCTGGAACACCCGCCGATCCCGGAATCCCCAACGTCGCCACTCCCGACCCGGCCTTCACCAGCAGCGCATCCGCGTGCCCGTGATAGCAGCCTTCAAACTTGATGATGTATTTCCGTTTCGTGTACGCGCGCGCCAGCCGGATCGCCGACATCGTCGCTTCCGTCCCTGAACTCACGAAGCGCACCTTCTGCATGCTTGGAAACGCGCTCAGCACCAACTCCGCGAGATCGGCCTCCGATGGCGTCGAGGCCCCAAAGCTCGTTCCATTGCACGCTGCCGAGACAATTGCATCCAGCACATTCGGCTCGGCGTGACCAAGAATCAGCGGCCCCCACGACCCGATATAGTCGATGTATTCGTTCTCGTCTGCATCCCAGATGTGCGATCCCTTGCCGCGCACAATGAATGGCGGATCGCCGCCCACCGAGCGGAACGCCCGAACCGGCGAATTCACGCCTCCTGGAATCATGCTCTCAGCGCGCTCCTGCAGCCGCCGCGAGCTCTCAGTCTTGCGCATGGTAGTAGAAGGCATCGAATCCTCTCAACACAGAGAAGATAGATAGAAATTAGTTTGTCATCCTGAGGCGGCGCAGTTTGCCCGCCGAAGGACCTGAGCGAGCTGCGCGAAGCGTCGCGCTGTTTGCGACGCATTAATCGCGCGTTTAGCTCGCTCCCTTATGGGACGCAAGCAACCGTTTACTATATCAGCGCCCACCCGCTCGAATTCACCAGATATTCATCATTCCGCAATCACATTGCAATATCTCCGCAGTACCGTAGGGTCATCAAGTTGCCCTTCTAACCGGGAGGGTTTGAGGGACAGTCTCGGGGGCTCCGGACTGTCCTCTTTACTTTGGCCCACACAGGTCCGCAGCCTGGTGGGCCGTAACTTTTTTCCCCTATCAGCTTCCGTCCGCCAAAGTTGCCATCCTGAGTGATAGTCGAAGAGCCCTTTCATCTCTACTGCTCTCAATTCGATTTGTCATTTCGACGAGTCGCGAATCGACCAAGGAGAAATCTGCTTTCGCCGCGCACATCAATCTTGCCGAGTGCTTCTCGGATACAACGCCGCAGCATTAACCATGCTTAACTCCCTCTCGGTATAATCGCCCCATGATCACCGTCTCCAAGGAGGACTATCTCAAGTCCATCCTCGAAGCCGAAACTGAAGGCGAAACAGTGATCTCCGCCCGCCTTGCGCATCTGTTGAAAGTCTCTCCACCAGCTGTGACTATGGCACTGCGTCGTCTGAAAAAAGATGGTCTCGTTCGTGTCAGTACCACCGGCGAAGTCAGTCTCACCTCCGCCGGGCGCCAGATCGCGCGCAAGCTCACCCTGCGTCATCACTTGATCGAACGAATGTTGTGCGAGATGTTCGGTATGGAATGGTGGAAGGTCCACGACGAAGCCGAGCGCCTGGAACATGCCGTCTCGCCGGACTTCGAAGCTAAACTGCTCGCAAAGTTAGGATCCGCGGGCGCCTGCCCGCACGGAAACCTGAGCGAAATGGAAAGCTCTGCCAGCCGTCGCCGCCGCGGCCTCGTCCTTCTTGCCGATGCCGCCCTCGAAACGAGCTACACGGTAAGTGGAATCTACGAGCGCGATCGTGGACTCCTCGAATTTCTCGAGCACCGCGGTATCCGGCCAGGCGCGAAACTGAAGGTGCAAGAGCGCAACTACGATCAAACCCTGACGATCGCAACTCCACAAGGCACCATCTCCCTGGGCCCGGCAGCATCAGAAAAGGTCTGGCTAACCGCATCAAGATCCAAAAGCTGAGCGATCCGTCCATGAATGGGTGCCCCATTCTGCCGCGCCTTTTGCGGCAGAAATGGGGATTTTGGCTTGAATGCCACGAGAGCTTTGTCATTCCGACAAGTCGCGCAGCGACGAACGAGGAATTCGCTTCTTTCAACCACGTCGAGCATTTTCCAGTCATAAGGCTCGCGTCAAACATCAGCGACGATCCTCCCGGCTTTAGCCTCTACGGTGCTGGTTGTAAACTCATCTCGTCACTGAATCCACCCTTGGCTCAACTCGAAAATTTCCGCCTCAAGGTCTTCCGTGCCGTAGCGGAGCACCTCAACTTCCGCAAAGCGGCCGAGCATCTCTTTCTTACGCAGCCCGCGGTTACTCTGCAAATCAAGGCTCTGGAAAACGATCTCGGCACGCGCCTGTTCGATCGCTCCGGTCATCGCGTCACTCTTACTCGTCAGGGCAAAACTCTTCTTCGCTACGCCGGAAAAATCGCGGCTCTATCCGCCGCCGCGGAACAGGAACTCACCGTCGAGAATGGGAAGCCGTCCGGAGAACTTTCCATCGGCGTCTCGACTACCATCGCTCAATACGTTCTTCCTCGGCTCATCGGAGCGTTTCTCGCCGAACATTCGCGTATTCAACTTTCGGTACACAGCGGCAACACAGAGGAAGTCATCGACTTGCTCCTGGCTGGAAAAGTCTCGATTGGCCTGATCGAAGGGCCGGCGCGCAAGCGTGGAGTGCAGACCGAGCCCTTCATGCGCGACGAACTCGTCCTCATTCTCCCCGCGAACTCTGATTCAACCCATCTATCGCCCCAAAAACTCCTCGCGTCCAGCCTGCTCATGCGCGAACCGGGGTCCGGTTCCCGCCGCGTAGTCCAGTCCGCCCTCGAAAAAGTCGGATTTAAACTAAAAGCCTTCCGCCAAGTCATGGATCTCGACTCCACTGAAGCCATCAAGTCCGGGGTCGATGCCGGTCTTGGCATCGGCTTCGTTTCCCATTGGGCAATCTCGAAGGAACTGGAACTCGGCATCCTGAAAATCGGCGAGGTCCGCGGACTCCGAATCGCTCGCCACTTCTCGCTTGTGACTCGCACCGGTCCCGAATTGCAAGGTCCATCCGCAGCACTCCGGCTCTTCGCCCTGGACCGCGGCCGCCTGCTATCGCACGTCCCAAACTCGTCACGAAACTCCGCCCGCTCCCGATAAGCAGAACTTATCGCCAATTGAAATTGCTGCTTGGACGCCACCTGTTCTCTACCTGCACACTTGTGGGGATGGGCAAGCGTGCCTTCTTCGTCGGAATCATTCTCGCCGCCAGTGGGCTCATCTCTCCGCCATTCGCTCTTCTCGGCGGCCTTATTTACGGCCTGACGGTCGCGCATCCGTTCCATGCCGAAAGCAAGAGCCTCTCAAAATTCCTCCTGCAGGCTTCCGTGGTTGGGCTCGGGTTCGGCATGAATCTTCATGAGGTCGTCCATGCCGGACGCTCAGGCTTCCTCTATACAGCTCTGAGCATCACGTCAGTAATGCTGATCGGGCTCGCTCTTGGATATCTCATCCGCGTCAGCAAGAAATCTTCGTTCTTGATTGCAGCAGGCACCGCGATCTGTGGCGGCAGCGCCATCGCCGCCGTGGCCCCAATAGCTGAGGCCAGCGAGGAAGAGATGGCCGTCTCCCTGGGCACGGTCTTCATCCTCAATTCCATCGCACTATTCCTGTTTCCGGTGGTCGGACTCGCGCTCCACATGACGCAGTCGCAGTTCGGACTCTGGTCCGCGCTTGCTATCCATGACACCAGTTCGGTTGTGGGCGCCACCGCAAAATATGGTGCCGTCGCCTTGGCAATCGGCACGACAGTTAAGCTGGCGCGCGCCCTCTGGATCGTGCCTCTGTCCATCGCGACCGCGTTCAGGTTGAAAAGCAAGGCCCGCATTCAGTGGCCATGGTTCATTCTGTTTTTCTGTCTAGCCGCGCTGCTCAACACACTTCTTCCCGCGTTCAATCCGGCATTCGCCGCGCTCAGCCGGGTCGGCAAGATTGGCTTGACGGTCACGCTCTTCCTGATCGGTACGGGGCTTAACAAGACTACGCTGAAGCAAGTCGGAGTCCGCCCGCTCCTCCAAGGCGTATCGCTCTGGATCCTCGTAGGTGCGGCCACGCTGGCCCTGATCCTCTCCAACTGGATTCACGTCTAAGCCTCCGATAAGCCTCGCAGGAACAGCCGAAGCGCATGGTGCGACCATGCCCCTCAAAGATTTGTCATTTCGACAAGTCGCGCAGCGACGAAGGAGAAATCCGCTGATCCCGTCCACGTCGACTCCGCATCCGTTGTGACGGACGTCCGCGCACCCGCGCCCCCATAGGAAACGCCTAAACCACATATACCTGGGTTACTTAAGTTAACTATAGTTAATTCTCTTTGGTGTATACTCGTTAACATTATCTCTCTGGGGACATGCCTCCTGATCCACATCCACTGAGTATGGACAGCGCTCACGCTCAATCTGCGGCCCAGCGCGCACCTGCCTCCAGCGGTGTCAGCTCTCACCTGTCTCTCGAAAATGTCCACGGCTCCATCGAAGTCCCGCATCACCAGGCCAGTTTCTGGGAACAGTGGCGAGCCTTCGTCGGTCCCGCAATTTTGGTCAGCGTCGGATACATGGACCCCGGCAATTGGGGAACCGATCTCCAGGGCGGCGCGCAGTTCAAATACGGCTTGCTGTGGGTCGTGGGCCTCGCAAGCTTGATGGCCATCTTCATGCAGGTTATATCCGCGCGCCTTGGAGTCGTAACCGGCAAAGATCTTGCCCAATGCTGCCGCGATTGGTATCCCTCCTGGACCCGATGGCCCAATTGGCTCCTCAGCGAAGTCGCCATCGGAGCCTGCGATCTCGCGGAGGTACTCGGCAGCGCGGTCGCTCTCAATCTTCTGTTCCATATACCGCTGCTTTGGGCCGTCATCATTACTGGCCTCGATGTTCTTCTTCTCCTAGGCCTCCAGCGCTTCGGCATGCGCACGATCGAAGCGGTCGTCCTGGTGCTCGTCGCCACGATTGCTGCCTGTTATTTCATTGAGATCTTCGTCCTTCCTCAGACTCAGCCCAGCTTTCTGGAACTCGGACGCTCGTTCCTCACCCCGTCACTTCGCCACGCTGGAATGATTTACGTCGCCATAGGCATCATCGGCGCCACGGTCATGCCGCATAATCTCTATCTGCACTCGGCTCTCGTGCAAAGCCGCCGCCTGCAAAAAGACGATTCTTCGATCCGCCGTGCGCTCCAGTTCAACACCATCGACTCAACCGTCGCACTTACCGTTGCGTTCTTTGTCAACGCGGCCATCATGGTGTTGGCCGCCACAGTTTTCTTCGGCAAAACGGGCATCACAGTCCCAGGCGGAAAGTTCATTGCCTTCAGCCCCGATAGCGACTGGATCCGCGTCGCGTACCTTACTCTTGCGCCACTATTAGGCACCGTCACCGCCAGCACGCTCTTCGCTGTGGCCCTGCTCGCGGCCGGTCAAAGCAGCACGATCACCGGAACGCTCGCTGGCCAGGTAGTGATGGAAGGATTCATGCACTGGCGCATCAAGCCATGGGTGCGACGACTCATCACACGCTCTCTTGCGATCTTGCCGGCGGTAATCATCATCGGACTGCGCGGCGACAACAGCGTGACCGATCTTTTGACACTCAGCCAGGTCGTGCTCGCTTTGCAACTCCCGTTCGCCATGTTCCCCCTGTTGCATTTCACAAGCTCGAAACTCCGAATGGGAAAATGGAAAAATGGCCTCGTCCTGCTGGCTGCCGGGTGGGCGAGTGCTATCCTGATCACCGCCATGGACGTCTACGGCCTCCCAGATTCACTCAAGACCGCATGGCAACTGATCGGCGGCGGTCAATGAGGCACTCTGGACATCATCGAGAGCCGCGCAGCGGCGAGTGGTGGAAGAGCGGCGCTTTAGCGCCGCGGTAGACGAAAACGAATGAATTGGGCTTTAGCCCCTGCAAACCCATGTACGACAAAATTCTCGTCACGCTCGATGGCACGCCAAGCGACCGGGCCATCATCGAACACGTCAAACGGCTGGCCAAACTCGCGCACAGCCGTCTAGTTTTGCTCCACGTCGCCGACGGATGGGCCGCCCGCACCTACGGCCCCGACGCCGTGAGCCGCGAAATCGTCGAAGACACTGCCTACCTTCACAATGTTCAGGCGGAACTTCAGGCCCAGGACATCCCGACTGACGCCGAACTCGCCTACGGTGAACCTGCCGACCAAATCATTAAATGGGTCGAGAATAAAGGCTGCGACCTCGTAGCGATGAGCACCCACGGCCATCGCTTTCTCGCAGATCTCTTCCTCGGTACCACCGCGAACAAGGTCCAACACCGCATCAGCGTCCCAGTCCTGCTCCTCCGCGCAAAATAGTACGCATTTCTTTGCGGTCTTCGCGAGACCTTCGCGATCTTAGCGTTTGGCTCTTGCGTATGTAGCTAGTGTTGCGCATTGCCTGTGGTCCCCCCGGTGTTCCTTGTGGTGATATGGTTCTTGCGCTCCGGAAAAGCAACGCGCCTCCGACGCGCCCTACTAATTCCCCCTCCCGACGCATTAAACTATTAAGTTGCGGTCCAGCACTCATTTTCTCAAGGAAGGCCATCATGTCGTCGAATAGCTTCAACAGCCGCGCGTCCCTAAGAGTAGGCGCGAAAGAATACGAAATCCATCGCCTCGACGCGCTCGACAAGGCGGGCATCTCAACAACACACCTGCCCTTCTCGCTCCGCATTTTGCTCGAGAACCTTCTCCGCACCGAAGACGGCCGCAATGTCACCAAAGAAGAAATCCGCGCGCTTGCCAACTGGAACAGTAAGTCGAAGCCCGAGAAAGAAATCGCTTTCACCCCAAGCCGCGTCCTTTTGCAGGATTTCACCGGGGTTCCGTGTGTGGTCGATCTTGCCGCCATGCGCGACGCCATGAAGCAACTCGGCGGAGACGCTAGCCTCATCAATCCCCTGCAGCCGGTTGAACTGGTCATCGATCACTCTGTCCAGGTCGACGAATTCGGCAAGCCCGAAGCCCTCGACATAAACGCCCTTCTCGAATTCCAGCGCAACAAAGAGCGCTACTCGTTCCTTCGCTGGGGCCAAACCGGATTCCGCAACCTCGCTATCGTTCCCCCCGATACCGGCATCGTCCACCAGGTCAACCTCGAGTACCTGGCGAGAGTGGTCTTCGTCCATGAGAGCCCCGGCAAGCGCCAAGCCTACCCCGACACCCTGGTAGGCACCGACAGCCACACTGTGATGGTGAATGGGTTGGGCGTGCTCGGGTGGGGCGTGGGTGGGATTGAGGCCGAGGCCGCAATGCTGGGCCAGCCTGTATCAATGCTCATTCCGCTTGTGGTGGGTGTGAAGCTGACTGGGAGGTTGCGCGAAGGCGCCACGGCTACCGATCTCGTTCTGACGATTACCGAGATGCTGCGCAAGCACGGCGTTGTCGGAAAGTTTGTGGAGTACTTTGGGCCTGGCCTTCGCGATCTTCCGCTCGCGGATCGCGCGACGATCGGGAACATGGCTCCGGAATACGGCGCGACCTGCGGCATCTTCCCCATCGACAAAGAGACTCTGAAATATCTCAGGCTCACTGGACGCTCCGAAGAGCAGATTGCTCTTGTCGAAACTTATGCCCGCGAGCAGGGACTGTTTCATGACGAGAAGACTCCCGAAGCCGAGTACTCCGAACTGCTCACGCTCGATCTCGCGTCGGTCGAGCCGTCGCTTGCGGGGCCGAAACGTCCGCAGGATCGCGTCGTGCTCTCGCAGGCTGGAGAATCGTTCAACAAAGCTCTGCCTTCGCTGATCAAGCCCAAAGCAGGCGCGGCTACGGCTGCGCCCGCAGCGACGAGCAACAAGGCTACGACAAAAGAGCGCTGGGAACAGGAAGGTGGAAGTCCCGCGGCCGTCGGTGTCGAAGATCCGAACATTCACGAACATGTTCCCGCTTCGGTGAAAGATTCCCTGAAGCACGGAAGCGTCGTTATCGCCGCGATCACCTCTTGTACTAACACCTCGAATCCGTCAGTGCTGATCGGCGCCGGGCTCCTCGCCAAGAAGGCCGTCGAGCAAGGACTCACTGTCCCCGCGTGGGTCAAGACGTCCTTGGCTCCGGGATCGAAAGTCGTCCGCGACTACCTCGAGCACGCCGGACTCATGCCCTATCTCGAGAAACTCAAGTTTCACCTTGTCGGCTACGGCTGCACGACCTGCATCGGCAACTCCGGCCCTCTGCCGGATGAAGTTTCGAAGGCGATCGACGATAAAGAACTGGTTGTGGCGTCGGTACTTTCGGGCAATCGAAACTTTGAAGGCCGCATCAACTCCGAGGTCCGCGCAAACTACTTGATGTCCCCCCCGCTCGTTGTCGCCTTCGCTCTTGCAGGACGCATCGACATCGACATGCGCAAAGACCCACTCGGTAAGGGTCGCGACGGACAGCCTGTATACCTTGCGGACCTCTGGCCGTCGTCGCGCGAAGTGGAAGAAGCAATTCAGCAGTCGATCACCTCGGAGATGTTTACCAGGTCGTACAGCGAAGTCTTTCAAGGCGACGAGCGCTGGCGCGGCCTCTCCGTTCCGAAGGGCGAAACCTACGCGTGGGAAAAAGACTCAACCTACATTCGCCGCGCGCCCTACTTCGACGACATGGCCGTGAGGCCCTCGCCGGTGCAGGAGATCAAGAAGGCCCGCGTGCTGGCTTTGCTAGGCGACAGCGTCACCACAGACCACATCTCTCCGGCGGGATCGATCAAGAAAGACAGTCCGGCCGGAAAGTATCTGCAAGAGCAGGGCGTGAAGCCGGCGGACTTCAACTCCTACGGCTCCCGCCGCGGTAATCATGAAGTGATGGTGCGCGGCACCTTTGCCAACGTTCGCCTGCGTAACAAGCTTGTTCAGACCGAAGGCGGATTCACCCGCCACCTGCCGACAAACACTGAAATGTCGATTTTTGACGCGAGCGAAAAATATCGCGCCGACGAAACGCCTCTCGTGATTCTCGCGGGCAAAGAGTACGGATCAGGATCGTCGCGCGACTGGGCCGCCAAGGGCCCGGCGCTGCTCGGGGTGCGCGCAGTCATCGCCGAGAGCTACGAACGTATTCATCGATCCAACCTCGTGGGCATGGGCATCCTTCCGCTGCAATTCCAAGCGGGCGAGAATGCCGAATCATTAAAGCTGACAGGAGAAGAAACTTTCGATATCACCGGCATCCGCGACGTAGTCGATCACTTCGCCGCAGGACGCACGGTAAGG
>Ga0207693_10003412_pt1 | contig 13561 bp, 10 predicted proteins | sample LARL81metaG_FD_184347 | JGI IMG/M metagenome (GOLD analysis project Ga0207693, IMG submission 184347) | Corn, switchgrass and miscanthus rhizosphere microbial communities from Kellogg Biological Station, Michigan, USA - LAR L8-1 metaG... | ecosystem: Host-associated > Plants > Roots >...
CTCGACAATGGAGCCTACTACCTTTTGGAACCCGATCGGTCGCGCTACGCCAACTACAGCGGAACAGGCAATACGCTCAACGCCAATCACCCCATCGTTCGCCGAATGATTGTCGATAGTCTGCGCTATTGGGTCGAAGAAATGCATGTGGATGGCTTCCGTTTTGATCTCGCATCGATCCTTGCGCGGGATTCTGCTGGCCAAGTGATGTCCGAACCCCCTGTGCTTTGGGATATTGAGTCTGATCCATTTCTCGCCGGGACAAAAGTGATCGCTGAAGCTTGGGACGCTGCCGGACTCTATCAAGTGGGCAGCTTTGTGGGCGATAGCTGGAAGGAATGGAACGGACGTTTTCGCGATGACGTACGGAGTTTCTTCCGCGGTGACGAAGGGTCATTACGGATCTTCGCAGACCGACTCCTCGGCAGCCACGAGATCTTTCGGCATGAGGAGCGCGAGGCAGAGCAGAGCGTGAACTTCGTTGCCTGTCACGATGGATTTACGCTGAATGACCTGGTCTCTTACAACGAGAAGCATAACGATGCCAATGGTGAGGAAAACCGTGACGGTAGCAATGACGATCGGAGTTGGAACTGTGGTGTCGAGGGCCCAACCACGGATGCTGAAATTGAGCGACTCCGAACCCGCCAAGTGAAGAATTTCATAACCGTCTCGATGCTTTCTCTCGGCCTTCCCATGCTCTTGATGGGCGATGAAGTCCGCCGAACCCAGCACGGGAACAACAACGCTTACTGTCAGGACAACGAAGGGAATTGGTTTGATTGGTCCTTACTCGCGAAGTATGCGGATGTGCATCGTTTTGTGAAGTTACTCACCGCCAGGCGAGCACAACGAGATTCAGGCGCAGAGCGTGACCGAATGACGTTAATTCAGTTGATCCGCGCGGGGATCAAGGGTTGGCATGGAGTAAGACTCAACCAGCCGGACTGGAGCGATCATTCACATAGTGTCGCCCTCAGTGCCGAGTTACCAAAAGAAGCGCTACTTGTCCATTTCATCTTCAATGCCTATTGGGAGCCTCTTGACTTCGAACTCCCCCGGATAGGTGCGGTGGAGCAAAGTGCATGGAGGCGATGGATCGACACTTTTCAGGAAACACCTGAAGACATAGTCACGTGGCAAGAAGCACCGGCCATTTCTGGATACACATATCGAGCCGGCCCTCGGTCTGTGGTCGTTCTTTGGGCGAGCCTTGGAGACGGAGCGCACCAGAGTTAATGAACATGGTCTCTTCGGAAGTCTGAACAGTACCGTCGGAATCTCGGAGTCTGGTCGCGAAGAGGGCTTACGAGATTCAGGGTTCCGTGAACAGCGGCGGGTACTGGTGAACACCGTCATTGAAACACGGGTTCACCGGAAGTTCTGTTTAGAAATGGAGAAAGAAAAGGTGCGATGAACACTGTTCCAAGGCAATGCGAAACTTCTGCTCGGTGAGATTTATGGTGGGCCCGCAGGGATTCGAACCCCGGACCAAGGGATTATGAGCCGGACGGGCCACCCTTCTCCCTGAAAGGCTTACCAGCTGCAAGGAGTTAGCGCGCCAAACGTACCGAAACCCCCGGAGGCGTACGCTCGCGTACCCCGCAACGGCCCCCGTTAAGCCTCTTTTGCGCCGCGAGACCGCGAAGAATCGCGCGCCTTCGCCCCAAGTTGCTGTGAACTGGAAAACGACAAGCTCGCTAATTCCATGGATGGGATTGAGGAGAATTGGTCGGCCCTAGCAGACGATTTTCGAACTTTTCTCCTGTGCGCCGATAGTTTCGAACTAGCGCTTTCAGTGGTTTAAGCCTGAATTAAATCGAATGGTCAGACCCTAGCAGACGACTTCCGAACCCGACCAGGTGCTCAACTTCCGTTTTGCCGAGAACTCGCCCACTATTCTCGTGTCAGCTGCGCCTTGAGTTGGGGCGGAGAAATCCAGATTTGCGACAAGGACGGATTGCGCATCGTAGGCGCCCAAACGTAGCAATAAAAACGCCCCAGCGCGGACGTTGGGGCGAGTCTTTGCGGTCTGGCTATTTCTACTTTGAAAGATCGAGCACCCACGCGCCGCGGCCGTGGGTCGCAGCGTAGAGGACCCTGGCGTCGGAGTCGATGGTCAGCCCGTAAACCGCAACCGGAGGCATGCTGCCCGCGGCCGGAGCCCACTGGCTGTCGCCGCGCCTTAGCATATCGACGCCAAAGTCAGTCGACACGAACAGATCACCGGTGTTCGCGTCTAACGCGATGCCTGTGATCGGCTGGTCGCCGAGATTGTTGTCGAGGTTGGTCCAAGTTGCCGTGTGGCTGACCGGGTTATACGTGACCTCGAATACGTGCCCCGTCGCGGTGCCTGAGGCCGTCGCATACGCGTTGTAGCCCGAATACGAGATGTAGGCGTGATTCGGATTGGAAGGGTCGATGGCGATGCCGCTCACGAAGCGAGTCGGCGTCGACGATGTATCGATGCGGTAGAACGTCACACTCGACGGTGTGGGATTGTCGGCGTTGGACGCGACAAAGACGCGGCCGCGCCTCAACCCTGCCCAGAGCGTGCCATTGTCGCCTGGCGCCCGCCCAGTTGCGACCACATACTGGCCGGGAGCTTTGTCGGTCCCGAACGCGGTGCTGCTCAGATCTTGCCCGATGGCCACCCAGTCACCGCAGGCACCCGTGAAGGGTAGGTCGCCGCCGAACTCACTACAGTGCTGGTCGAGAAAGGCTTGGCTACCGCCGTTGTCCTGCGTCCGCCAGACGTGCTGGAGTCCCGTGAATATCGTCCCCGTCACTGCCGGGTCGTGGATAATCGGGATGTAGAACGAGCGACCCTCTCCACTTGCCGCCCCGACGAAGAACGTGTCGGAGATCCAGTCCCACCCCAGCGGATCGGTGCCGCGGAAGTTCACGTCGATCTGGGCATCGAAGAAGGTGTGGAACCGGTTGTTCGGATTCTTAACGTCGATGCCGGACTGTCCGCCGTCACCGAAGATGGTGACGAACCAGTTCGCGTTGCCCTTGCCATTGCCATCGCTCTTGCTGGTAAAGGCGTGCGTCCCGTTGTCCTGGGTACCGCCCATGATGTCGTTGAGCGGATCCTGCACGTTGACGGAGAGGCTCTGGTACTGCAGTGTCCCGAGTCCCCGGTTCAAAGACGAGATCGTCGTCGGCACCTTCGAAAGCCAACTCGTGCAGTCGACGAGGTTGTTCCCGGAGAGGCCACGTGACGAGCATTGGCTCGACGCGTTCGTGAACGAGCCGTTCAGCCTCCACAAGCCACCGTCGTTCGCGATGAAGACGACATTCGGGTTGAGCGGCGTCGCTGCGATCGCGTGCTGATCGGGGTGCAGGCTAATGCCCTGTGTGTCGATGGTCATGTCGGTAAAGTTCACGCCTGCGTCCTCGGAACGCTGGATCGCGCGTCCGTTCGAGCGCCCGCCGAGCTCACTGTACGCCATGGCGTTCCCGATGTAGACGATGTTCGGAGCGCCCGGTGGCGAGTAGACAGGCATGTCGTAGGTGCACTGTCCGCCGCAGAAGTTGAACGAGGCAAAGCCCGGCGTGCCGTTCGCCGAGTTGGACAGTTGTGTCCAGCCCACGTTGCTGACGCCGTTGAACAGGCTCGACGCTGGCACGTTGGCGTTGTCGATCCGGTAGAAGTTCGCCGGCGCACTGCTCGCGTCGCCAGTGTAGATACGCAGGTTCGTGCCGTTGGGCGCGAGTGAGAACTCCGTTCGCGAGAATGACGACTGCGCGACAGATCCTCCGCCTGCCGACTGGAAGACTTGGTGGAAGGCTGTGTCGCCGTCTTGGGTCTGCGAACGGCGGAAGACCCCGTAGTCGAAGAACGAAGCATAGACTTGAGTCTCGCCGGACGCGCGATACAACTGGATGTTCGAGGCGCCACCGCGGAAGAAGTCGCCACCCGTGGGACTGCTCGGGTTGACGATGTCCTGCGGAAGGATCAGCGCAGGCGAGAACGTCGCCCCGCCGTCCGTCGATTCGTAGAGGCCGACCTGCGCGCCGTCCGGTGGTGTGAAGCGGCCACCGTTCACCGAGGACGAGCCGTGCCGAGCGACGTCAGTGCCGATCAAGATATGGTTTGCGTCAGCCGGATCGACCGCAACCGCGCCAATCGATCGGCCCGCCGCGACCGAGCAGATCCCAACCCCGGACGCGCACGGTGCCGTCGCGGCGATGCTGCCCGGCACGAGCGTCCAGCTCTTGCCGAAGTCCGTTGATCTGTACAAGCCTACGCCGGCCTCGGAGTCTCCAGAGCCGTTGGGCTCACCCGTACCGACGTAGAGTGTTCCCCCCTTTGGGTCGCTCGGGTCGAAGATGACCGAGCCGATGGCATTCGACGGGATGCCGTTGCCCGAGGCATGCCAGTTCAGCTGCGACGCTAGCGCGTTATCCGCCTCCCATACCCCGCCGCCCGCCGCTCCGATGAAGATCTTGCAGTCATTTGCGTGGCAACCAGGCGAGACGGCGATCGCCGTCGAGCGGCCGGAGAAAGTCGTCCCAGCGCTCGCGCCGGTCGATTCGGATGCGACCAGTGCGGAAGCGGCAATTCCACTAGGGCCGAGTTCCTGCCAGTTCGTCTTTTTGCCCCCTGGCAACTTGCCAATGGCCTTTGCCGCGTTCCCAGCCGCCAACTGTTGAACAGCGGCGATGGAAACGGCGGGATAGGCCCGGTTGTCGTATGCTTCCTGTTCCGGACCCTCGATCGACCCCGGTTCGCCGCTGCCCGACAGCTTCCCGAGAGACGTCTTGAACACGTCTCGATCGAGCGTAGCGAAGAGCGGTGCCTTGAAAGCTCCCCGGACGGCGCGCGCCGAGACGCCTGTCTGTGTCGCCTTGCCACGACCAATGCCTTGCCACGTTCCGGTCAAGTGTGCTGCGTTATTGAAGGAAGCCAAGCCGCGCTGCGCGCCTACCGTCGCCCCCATGGAAATTTGGACAGCGGGGTTGGACGGCTGCAGATACACCTTAATGTCGGGGTCCGCTTTCTTGGATACGATCGCATCCGCGCGGGACTTGGGCAAGTGGGATACTTTCGTCGTGACGAGACCGATTGTCGCTGCCACCGTAAGGGCGAAAGCAATGATGCCGGTGACGACGCGTCTAATTCGGCTACAGTTGATCAGTTTCATAAAGTTCTCCTTTGGACGAAAGCAAACGCTTTGGCTCCGGTGTTCAGCTTTTCACGTTTCCGCCTTGAGTTTGTTCGGCCCGGAAAGCGAGCGTCAGTTGAATAGAACCTACAGCGCCGACCATTTTTGACCGGCGAAAAACGAAAATGCGTGCGAAGGGCCGGAGGATCGGCCGTTCTGAGAGCATGAAGTGAGGCGTTCAGAGTACCTGGAAAACGCGGTGCATCATACTCGGTGGAATTCCGCTTGGCAAGAGAGTTTTCGAGAGCTTTTGTTCTAAGAATTTTGTAACACTACGCTGGGGATTCAGCCCCGGTCGCCCGACCATTTACGTCTCAACTTCCTGACAGAATTTTGGCACAGCCCGGCAGTTAACCTAAACCACAGGCTCTTATGCTTCACTGTCGCTGTGTGGCTAGGCGTAGAGCTATGTTGCAAGGATCTCCCAGTTGGCGAGTCACGTAAGTGCTTTATCGGAGGCGCGCAGGCAGGAAGAGTGTTGAGCAACGAGGTTGGGACGCGCGTTCGATAAAGCCGGCAGAAGGAAGCCGCTCGCGTTTGCGGCGGACGCGGCGGGGCTATGGGAATTGAATGTGGGTGGAGAGGGACGCGGCTGACGCGGGAGCGAGCGAGTCGGTGGATCGGGGCGTTCGTGGGTGCTGCCGGGTGGTGGCATGAGTCATGACGAGACGTGTGAAGCTACGAGTCGTTCGAGGAGAAGACGCAAATGGGCGTAGCGCGGCGAGGCCCGCGAAGTGTTCGAAATGGGGTAGAGACTTCATGCCGTAGCCATGTACACCTTGGGTGGAGCGCGAAGTTGGATCTGAGCTGTAGTCAGTCTCTCGACGATTACCAAGGGGCCGCCACATAGGGGACAGCAGCAATGGGAGTTGATGTTCTGGGCCGCGGATGCTGCGGTTTCGGTTTGCGGTGGTACCGAGTCCAGTGTTGCATGGCACAGCGGCAGAAGTTGAGCTGTGCGGCGACTGGCGAGGAACCCGAAGTGGCGGATGCGGACAAAGCCCCTGGGAAGCAAATGCAGCAGGAAGCGACGAAGGAACACATCGAGCGATAGCGTCATCAGCTTCTGCTCATTGTGGTGAGCGGAGTCGCGCCAACGAAAGGTGACCTGGCCGTCCTCGAACGAAACCAGTCGGTGGTTAGAGATGGCCACACGGTGGGTGTAACGGCCGAGGTAGTGGAGCACATACTCCGGACCACCAAATGGCGGTTTGGAGTAGACGATCCAATCTTTCCGAAACAGTGGCCGGAGCCAAGACGCGAAGATCTTGGGTTGAGCGAGTGAAGCCAGATTGCCGGAAAGGTGCAACTGGCCTCGCTGAAAAGCTGACTTGAGCCCGGCGACGAACTTGCCGCGAAATACGCGCCGCAGCACATAGATGGGGAGAAAGAATCGAGGGCGAGACGGAATCCAGCGTGTGCGATCGCGGGAGAGCCCACCCGCCGGGATGACGCAGTGGACATGGGGATGAAGCTGGAGTTTCTGATTCCAAGTATGTAACACACTGAAGAAGCCGATCTCGGCGCCGAGATGGCTGGGGTTGCGAGCCACTTCGAGTAGAGTTTCTGCGCTGGCGCGCAGCAGCAAACCGTAGATGACTTTCTTGTTCTGCAAAGCCAGCGAAGCCAGCTGCGGAGGCAGAGTGAAAACCACATGGACGTAGGGCGTGGGCAAAAGTTCGCGACGACGTGCCTGGATCCAGCGTTCACGAGCGCTGGTCTGACACTTCGGACAATGGCGATTGCGGCAACTGTTATACCAGATGGCGGTGCGATGTCCGCAACGCGTGCACTCATCGATGTGACCGCCGAGTGCGGCGGTGCGACAGCGTGCGATGGCGAGCAGGACCTTAATATGTGTCCAACGGAGCCACTGACGGTTGCGCTCAAGGAAAGCAGTGCCTGCGCTGCGGACCAGGTCGGCCACCTCTAAGGGCAGCCGAGTCATCTAGCTCTCCGGATGTGACCTGCCTTTCAACAGCAGCGAGTCCAGAGGACTGGCGGTCGCGTGCAAGTGACGTTCGGAAAGATGGAGATAACGGGCGGTCTCTTTCAGATCGTGATGGCCCAACAAAATCTGAATGGTGTGCAGGTCGGCGCCGGCTTCCAGCATGTGCGTCGCAAAGCAGTGGCGGAGTACGTGGGGATACACCTTCTTCTTGATCCCCGCACGGCGAGCGGCGTACTGGCAGGCGTGGCGCGGCGTTTTAGTATCGATGGGCTGATCACCACTATGCCAGCTGTTTCCGGGGAAAGCCAAATGGATTTTTTGCGCAAGCGCCGCCAGTGTGCACGGAGTCCCTCGAGCAGAACGGGACTGAGCATCACGTCGCGGTCTTCGCGACCCTTGCCGCCCTGGATGTGAATCACCATCCGTCCGCTATCAATGTCGCTCACCTTCAAGCGAGTCAACTCCGCGTTCCGAACGCCGGTGGCGTAGAGGGTCATCAGGATAGTTCGATGAAAGGGTGTGCAAGCCGCATCGATCACTTGGGCCACTTCTTCCTGACTGAGAATCGTGGGCAAGCGGTGTGTCTTTTTGGGATAAGGAGTGTCGGCAATGCTCCACGGTTTCTTAAGCGTCTGAATGTAGAAAAACCGCAGGGCACACAAATGGTTCGTCACTGAGCCGGGCGACAACTTCCGTTTGCTGAAGAGGTGAGCTTGGTACTGTCGAATGTGTTGTGGACCCAAACGATCCGGAGAGCAGTTGAAATGTCGTGCGAACCTTTCGACATGGCGGATGTAGTAGCGTGTGGTACCCTCGGAGTAATGACGACGCTGGAGTTCCTCCAGCATGATTTTTCTTAGATGGGTCACAGGGACCTCCTTGTGACCCAAATTTATCTGAATGGTAAACACCGCAGCTGCCGACCTCACCCACGCGGCAGCGTCCGCCGCGCGAGCGGCTTCGTTCTCACGGGCTACTCGGAACTTGACCACGCCCAGCTGTGCGGGCCAGAAGTCGGTTTCTGGGAAGTTGCCGGGATCGATACTGATAAACGCGCTTGTGTTGACTGATCGGGTCTGCATAGTTGCGGAGACGCTCCGCGTTCGACAAGAACGTTCGAGTGCGGCAATTCTCTCCAAATCTGGGTCCGATCCGGGTCCAATTGACCGGGTCAAAGAGTTCCTTAGAGGATCAAGAACGGGCTGTCAGTACCGTTGAAATCCAATAAGTTACACGTCGTTGTTGCCCTGTCACGGCACTTTCAGGAAGTTTGCGAAACGGACGGGCACCCAGAGGAATACGCGGTAATCGAAGGGAAGTGGTTTTTCAAAGTGGTGCTCCCTTCGGACCACGGTCTTTCAGCAGAAGTTATTGTTTACTCTGATTTCTTTTGATTCTCTGGATCGTCGTCAAGGTTGAAATAGCGCGTGTCGGTAGGACCAAAACCAGAGATGTGGACGACCACTGGCTCTTCCGCGCTGCGCGCAAAATGATTGACGCCGCCGGGTTCTGAATAAACGCTGCCCAGAGGGAGCATCTTCAGAGCCTTCTCGTCAAAATGCGTTCCATACCCAAAGTGCCAGGTTCCGGACACGACCGTCGCCATGCGGTCGTCACGATGCGAATGAGCTTGAATCGTCGTGTGAGGGGGGACGAATAACAAAATGGAATAGAAGCCCGCGGCGGCGGGGTTGCCGGTCAAAATCTTGGTATGTACTCCGGCAAGTTTCGAACTCCCGATCTGGCTCTCACCCTTGTCTCCGCTTGTGATCTCCGTCGGCGTCATGCGAAGTTCAGGAATAGATGGTGCGGTCGCGCCGCAAGTGGCGACGAGTATCGAAAGGGCGAACAACGAAATCTTCTTCATCAACCGGCCTCCGCATGACTGCAAAGAAACTCTCACTGGGTGGGGATCCACAACTCAGAGAAACTCGACGAGCCCGTCCATGGTCTCTTGGGGTCGCTCTTCCATCAGCCAATGGCCGCTACCTTTCAGTTCAATCAGCTTGACATCGGTTGCTACGCGCTTCATCTGTGGCCCAAGGATCGCGGCACTGGCTTTTTCGCCCGCGATCGATAAGACAGGCATCGTCAACTGAATCTGAGCCATTTCAGCGAATTCTTTTGCGGTATCAGGCCACGAAGCAAAATACGCCCATCCAGCTCGCATCCGCCCCGGACGGGAATAAGCAGCGACGTACGATGCTCGGTCTGCTTGTGAAAGCGAGTGAGTCCCGTCGGCAGCCAAGTCGTTCCAGAAATAAGCGAAGTAGGTCTTCTCCCGGCCTCGAACCAAGGCTTCAGGGGTGGGTCCGTGGAACCGAAAGTGCCAGAAATTCGGGCTGTCATACGCCAACTCCCAGCCCGGCACTCCGGGGAGAAAGGCGTCCATGACGACGAGCTTTTCGACTTCGCTTGGGAACTGCGCTGCATAGGCGTACGCCACCATCAAACCGATGTCATGCCCGACGACCCTCGCTTTGCTGATTCCGAGGGATTTCGCGAGAGCATGGATGCGAATGGCTGCGGTTTTCATATCGAGGCCGTCTTTGGGAATATCTGAATCGCCAATGCCTGGCAGGTCCGGCGCAACAACGGTGAACTTATCCCTTAGTTTGGGAATCAAGGGCCTCCACATCCGCGAGGTTTGGGTGTAGCCATGGAGGAGGATCACGGCAGGACCGTGGCCGGCTGTGAGGTAGTGAATCTTGATCCCATCTGCCTCGCCGAACCGGGATTCGATCGCATCGGGGCCGGACCGGACTTCGCTAGATTTTGTCTGGCTCATTGCTGCAAGAGAGGCAGCCAAGAGAAAGCCGAGGAACAACCCTGCTGATAGTCTCAGATCCGCCCTCATTGAATTCCTCCCAACACGTAACGATTCTTTCCGTGGCCATTTCGGTCGCAGCCTGTCCGAAGAGTGATTCCAGACTATACAGTCTAGAATAATACGTGTCAATCTCGCGGGTTGTAGACTGGAGAGTCTAGTTATGGCCCGTCCCAAGGAATTCGATCCCGAGCGCGCTTTAGCCAAAGCGATGAATCTCTTCTGGCAATTGGGCTATGAGAATACCTCGCTAGAGGCGCTGATGAAGGAAATGGGCATTGCCCGACAGAGCCTCTATGACACGTTTGGTGATAAGCGCGCCCTCTATCTGAAGGCTATCGCTCATTACCGGGACCAAACCAATAGCCAGATGCAGAAAATGCTGAACGAGATTCCATCCGTTAGAGACGGTTTCGCAAGACTTCTATTCGGCCTTGCCGCTGAAACGCGGGAACAACATGAACGAGGCTGTCTGCTGTTGAACGCTAACCTGCAGCGTGACCCTAAGGACCCAGTCGTAAGGGACTTCTTGAGGGATAACCAAGCTAGAGTCGAAACAATATTCTTCCAGGCTCTCGCGAGAGCGCAAAAGCAGGGAGAACTGTCGCCTAAGGACGACCCCACAGCTCTGGCGCGCTTCCTTGTAGTCACCATTCAAGGCATGAGAGCAATGGCCAGACTCAAATCAGACAGGAAAGCGCTGGAACAGGTCGCTCGCGTCGCACTCGCCGTATTCAAGGCGTCGAATACCTCATGATTCTGAAGGCACGAATTGAGTTCTTATCGAAGGCCGCTGCCACAGGTGGCCACAAGCAATTGTGCCTAGTTAATACCGAGAAAACGCCCCTCTATTCGAAAGCTATATAGTTCCTGGATTATCGGCAGGAGGAACGTTGCCTTTATCCAGATAGAACGATCGGTGCCCGCAGTCAGTAGTTGGCGAAATAGGTCGGCTGAGTAGCACTCACTCAAAAATCGCAAGTTGAATGAGCTTGCGGGTCTGGTTCGCATCTACAGAAACCTGGGTGGTGAATGGCAATGACTCTGAGCCTCATCCATGCTGCACGGGAGCAATATTGTCTTCCTACAGACGGCAGTCGACTGTTCGGATACCTGGTCGAACCGTTCTTCGTCTAGATCGAATCATCAGGACGATGTAAAGTTCATTTAGATCCTCAGCTCCTGCGAAGACGATTGTCGTTACTCGTGGCATGAGTCGTGCCGCATCCTGGGCTCATTCGAGCAGATGTTCCTGATGGATCCTGAATTTAGATTCTTGCGATAAGGATCTCACCTACCGATAAATTCCCATGCGATCTCGCCGTCAACTTGCCTGACTGAGATTCCGCGGTTGGGCCTCGCCGGTCGCCCGCTCACCTCGCGGCGACACGGCCGGCCAGTCTCCTCTCCATGCATCGGGCTCCTTGGCGTTCAGGTACCTGATGCGTACCGGCATGGCCGCAAGCCGGTCAGAAAGGCGAGCCTCATCGCGAATCGGCCACCAGTCATACAGAAAGATCTCAAGAGGGCGCCACATAGAAACCCAGCCGCCGATCGTAAAGCTTTCCCGTACGATTTCCCCAATACGGCTGCCCTTCATTAAGCCAGCGACAAAATCGCCTAAGGCAATCGCCGATGCAAGAGCAACGAGACCGATTACGAGGCTGGTCCTGCCCACCCTGAGCAATTCGCGCAGACGCCGTCGATATGCCTGGGCACGTTGATTGAAGAACTCGTGAATCGCGTCGCGAAGAACAGCAGCCTCATCCGGTAACCCAGCCTCGCGGTCGAGATCAACGACCAGAGCTAGAGTTGCGTCGCGGGGCAGGTCCTTGGCCCAACCCACGATGAACTCTTCAGCTTTAGGGTCCAGATCCTTGTCGCGAAACGGAGAAGGGTCGATGGCATTGAATAACTGCTTTAATTCGCCTACATGTACTTCGATAACAGAGCACTTGGGAGGAAGCTGGTCGCCAGCAGAGGGCTTGTCATTGGTCCCGGAAGCGTTTGTCATCGGGCCAGAATACGCCATAGTGTGTGGTTCATGCAGAAGTTCCGAGGGCAGAACTGCTGACTCTCTCTGCTTACCTCAAAACTCAGCCTAATGCGAAGAGGCAGTGGTGAGTTCTTTCCGGAGGATTGGAGCAACGCGGGTTCCCAGTAGCTCGATCGACCTCAACATCTTTTCGTGAGGCAGAGCTGAGACACCCATTTGGAATGTAATTCGAGAAAGGCCTCCCAGAACTTCGTTCACGTACAGTATCTTCTCCGCGATCGTTTCAGCATCGCCTATCAGCAGGGCGCCGGTGGGTCCGCGCAGAGCGTCAAACTGTGGCCGAGTCGCCGGTGGCCAGCCACGTTCTTTTCCGATCTCCGTGAACGTGTGCGCATATCCTGGATAGAAATCGTCTGCAGCTTCCTGAGTGGTGTCTCCAAGAAATCCGATTGCGTGGAGTCCGACGATGAGTTTCTCGGCGGAATGACCGGCGCGGCGCCCAGCTTCGCGGTAAAGGTCGATCAGGGGGCGAAATCGCTTGGGTTCTCCGCCGATAATGGCCACCATCAACGGAAGTCCGAGCGTGCCGGCACGAACAAATGATTCGGGCGTGCCGCCGACTCCGACCCAAATGGGCAACGGATTCTGGAGCGGACGAGGATAGACCGCCTGTCCCGTAAGCGGAGCGCGGTGCTTACCCTTCCAGTGAACATGGGTGTTCTCGCGAATCTTGAGGAGGAGATCCAGCTTTTCTGAGAAGAGCGAGTCGTAGTCGTCCAGCTCGAAACCGAAGAGCGGAAAAGCCTCGATTGACGAACCTCGTCCCGCAACGATCTCAGCGCGACCATGGGAGATCAGGTCCAGAGTGGCGAATTCCTGAAACACTCGAACCGGGTCCGCCGCGCTGAGTACGGTTACAGCACTTGTCAGGCGAATGTTCTTGGTGCGCGCGGCGGCCGCACCCAGGATGACGACTGGGGCCGAATCAACGAACTCGCTGCGGTGGTGTTCACCGATGCCAAAAACATCGAGGCCAACCTGGTCAGCCAGGACAATCTCATCCAGCAGATTGTCCATGCGCTGGACTGGGCTGACAGTCAGACCCGTAGCCGGGTCAGAAATAACTGCTCCGAAGCTGTCGACACCGATCTGCATCCGTGACTCCTGATAATCGTTTTCGTGCACGTTGTCGCCGGGCGGCGGACTATGCGGAAATGTTTTTCAGGAAGTTCCTCTTAACGTCTTCAGCGCTCCGCCCCAGGCAATCACCTCGTCTGCCATCGCATGCACGGCCTTATCGTGCTGTTCGTGCGGTTTAAAAGTCGTGAAGTTCTGGAAGTCTGTCCACATGGAGAGCGACACCTGGGCTCGCACGTCCGCGATCTTGATTTCGCCCATCACCAGCCTCAAGTTCTCGACGGCTCGGACACCGCCCGCACCGCCGTATCCGACAAATCCGGCCGATTTGTTATTCCATTCGTGGTAGAGAAAATCGATCGCGTTCTTCAACGCCGCCGAGGTGCCGTGGTTGTATTCGGGGGTGACAAAAATGTAGGCGTCGAGCGAGGCGATTTTCTCGCTCCAGGTCTTCGTGTGCGGCTTGCTGTACTGATGCA
>Ga0207693_10003413_pt1 | contig 13561 bp, 9 predicted proteins | sample LARL81metaG_FD_184347 | JGI IMG/M metagenome (GOLD analysis project Ga0207693, IMG submission 184347) | Corn, switchgrass and miscanthus rhizosphere microbial communities from Kellogg Biological Station, Michigan, USA - LAR L8-1 metaG... | ecosystem: Host-associated > Plants > Roots >...
GCTGGAACGCCAGGGTTTTGATTTAACAGTTTTGTCGGAGAAGCCAGCCACGGTTGTGCAAACGCATGGATTGCCCGCGGTTGAAAATTCTCCCCTGCTGGGGGAGTGGGCGTGGCGAAGCGGTTGGCTAAAAGGCGGCGCCTTACGTGTGGTGAGGGCCCTGGCAAGTAGTGATGTATTGATCGTGGGCGGCGGGGATCTGATCCGTGACGATCTGGGTTGGCGCACGTTTTTCTTCACCATGGAGAAAATAGTTGCCGCCATTTTGATGGGGAAAAGGGTGTATCTAGTCAATATGGGGATCGGGCAGCTTTCGACGCGTTACGGGCGCACCCTGTTGAAGTGGACGTTGCGGCGATGCCAGCGGATTATCGTGCGCGAAGCAAGATCGGAGAAGGTGTGCCGGGAACTCGGCGTGACCGAACAGGTCACCCTGGCTCCAGACATTGTTCTGTCGTTACCCGATCTGCTGGGGCATCAGAAAGTGACGAATGTCGCAAGCCCCTACAAAAACCCCTACGTGCTGGTTTCCCTGCGGCACAATCCCGGGACCTTCCACAGTTACGAAATGTCGGAAGCGCGAATCCGCACGCTGGCGCAAAGTCTGGATGGGTTGATTGAGCAGCACGACGTGGATGTTGTGTTTCTTCCTCTGCATGCGACGACGCCGAACGGGCGGGGCGACGCCACCCTGCACGGGCGGGTGGCGAAAGCCATGGTGCATGCCGAGCGGATTCAACTGCGCCCGTGGACCGCTGACCTGAATGAGGTCTGCTCGTGGATCAGCGATGCGAAGCTGGTGCTGGCCATGCGACTGCATGCGGCCGTGCTGGCGTACTCTTACGGGCGCCCTTGCGTGCTGATGCCATACGATCGCAAGGTGCGGGAGTTCGGCGAACTGATGGCGATCCGTCACTCGATCGAAGCCGCCGCTCTGGATGACGTCGCTACGGTGAACGGTGTGTTCGAGTCCGCTTGGGCTGAGCCCAAACAGGAGCACGAAAACGAGCACTGGCAACACACAATCTCATCCATCTGGGCAGAGCTCACCCTCGAACGCGCCTCCTGAACTTGCGGAAATTCTAGGTTGCAAGTACCGGAACGCCCCGGAAGCGCTTGGTCGCGAAGACCCCCAGCACAATGAAAAAAAGCAGCACGATGGTCTGCGCGACCAGGATCGGCGGTTCGTTCCCGTTGGGTGCCATGACGTGCAGAGCGGGGATTTTCAGGAACGACTGCACAACCGCGACAAAGCAATTGAGGTAGAGCGCGGTGAGCGCGCTGATGACATAGATCGCGCGCCATTTGCCGGCAAGATGAAATAGATACAGTGCCGCGTTCGCAATCGCGAGAACGATGAGGGAGAGTATGCCGACCTTGTGCGACGGCAAGAGGTGCTCGACCGGAAACAAGAATCCGGTCACGCTGGTGAGGACCGTGCTCACCAGGAACAGCGGAGTCCAGCCGGACAGTAGCCTTCCGTTCAGCCAACCGTAAAGAGCAATCAGGCCAGAGCCAATCCCGATCAGGCTGATCAGAACGTGCAAAAGAGTAAAGGTCGAGGTTGACATGCCCAGAATCATGAGAAGCCTTCCTTTTTGATCGGGTGATCTTACGCCCGGGTGAAGTCATTTGCCAATTGCGCGCGCATTCTATTTTGCGGCCCTAGAGCGCAGCCCTTGCATCTGTAGTTTGACTTTAAGGTGTAAACGAATTCCCGATCTTTTATTGCAATCTCTTGACATCGCATCCGCCTGCGCGACGAGTTCAGCCGCTACTATGAAACGATGAAGACACAATCGAGGTGTGCGCGGAGATCCGCAGCATGGTAACAGCTGCTACGGCTCCCAACCTTGCTGTCGTACGCACAAAACTTGACCTGCCCACGCAAGCTCCCCGACTGGTCTCGGTCGATGTCTTGCGGGGACTCGTCATGGTGATCATGGCTCTGGATCACACGCGGGACTTCCTGACGTCCTTGCGATTTGCTCCAGAAGATATGTCGCACACGTACGGGGCACTTTTCTTCACGCGCTTCATCACGCACTACTGCGCGCCGGTGTTCGCATTTTTGGCGGGGACGGGTGCGTTCCTGGCCACGCGTCGCGGAAAGTCATTAGGACAGATCTCCCGCTTCTTCTTGAGTCGTGGTCTGTGGCTTGTGTTGTTGGAGCTTACGATCGTCGACTTCGGGTGGGGCCTGGTGCCGTGGGCGCACGGGGGAGTGATCTGGATTCTGGGTTGGAGCATGGTGGCGATGGCGGCGATCGTATGGCTGCCGGTGCGCTGGATCGCGGCGCTGGGGCTGGGGATGATCGCGACTCACAATCTGCTGGATCGCATTAATCCAGCTTCGTTCGGAAGATTTTCGTGGGTGTGGATTCTTCTGCACACACCCGGCCGGATTCCGATTGGCAATTTTCAGTTCTCGGTGAGGTACGTGCTGATTCCGTGGGTCGGGGTCATGGCCGCGGGCTTTGCGTTTGGAAGTTTGCTGACGCGGACGGACCGGAAGAAATTGATTCTGACACTGGGGATCACGGCAACGGTGCTTTTCTTTTTTCTGCGCGGGATCAATTTTTACGGGAATGGGATCGCCGGGCTGCCGTTTGGATACCCGCGTTCAGCCGGTCCGTGGAGTATTCAACCGACGGTTTCGTTGACGGTGATTTCGTTCTTTAACGTGCTGAAGTATCCGCCGTCGCTCGACTACCTGCTGATTACGTTGGGACCGGCGCTAATCCTGCTCGGGCTGCTGGACGGAGCGAAGGCCGAACACGGGCTGAGTCGCATTCTGCTGGTGTTTGGGCGAGTGCCGCTGTTCTACTACGTGCTGCACATCTATCTGCTGCGCATCCTGTCGATGCTGATCTCACTGGCGTTTCATCAGCCGATCTGGCATGGAACCGTTATCGCGGACTTCGCCCAGAAGCCGATCGGTTATGGCTACGGTCTGCCGTTCATTTATACCGTGTGGATTCTGGCGGTGGCGATGCTCTACCGACCATGCCTGTGGTACATGCAGTTCAAGAGCCGACACCGGGATTGGGAGTGGCTGAGTTATTTGTGAGGTGGCTGATGGCTGGTAGCCGATGGTCGGTAACTAATAATCGATGGTGCATGGTTGCTGGCAGAACGACGTCGCTACCTTCAATACATGATGGTCTTCGTCAGGTGGTGCGGCCAACTGGTGGTGTGGTAGGGGAGCCAGAAGCGGGCGTCGATTTGTGGGATGATGATTTTGTTTTCGGGTGTGCGCTTTTTGTTGATCTCCTCGCAGAGTAGCGCGGTCGCATAAATGCAATGCGCGCGAATCTCGATTTCCCAGTCGCTGTCTCGCGGGATCAGCGTGTAGGAGTTGATGGCCTTTTCGAGTTTATCTGAATAACTTGTGATGCCCATCAGGCGGAGGCCGACTGGGACGATGTAGTCGGCGAAGGCTGTCATCTTGTTGAGATCTTCGATCTCGAACTTGCCGGACTTGCGGAGTGCGCAGTAGGTGATCCAGAGTCCGAGTTGGGGCAGCTTGTAGAACTTGATGGTGTGACCGTCGTACTGGCTGACATCGTTGAAGCGCGGGAATTCCTTGACCAGGCGATCGACCAAGCCTTTGCCGTTGTCGTAGAGGCGCGGCGGGCAACTGTGCACAAAGTTGTGGAAGCGGCCGTCGTAGCTCTTTGCCAGCACTGCACCAACCTGATGCCAGACTTCCATCTTTTCGTCGAGCATGGGCATCTCGATATTGCCGGCGAAGATCTGCTGGAGGTCGGGGCGGCTTACTTGCGCGAGAAATTTTCCGTCAAGGATGGGAAAACCTTTATCCATCGCACGCTTCATGCACGCGAAGAGCGCATCGGAATCGGACCAGTGGCGGCCGGCATAATCGACTTGAAATTTCGTGTGCGTGCTGAAGTCAGTGAAGGCCGTGTCGACCGCGTCGGCGGTCATGACGAAGTCCATTGTGTCGTCGGCGTTGCCCTGCCCGATGCCGAAGGGGAGCTGATAGTCGGGCATGGGCAAGTCTTCGTAGGCCATCCAGGAAGCGACTTCGCGCAGCTTGGCAACGTTGGTGTGGACGTCGCGCGAGTGCTCGATGACTGGGGAAAGGCTGTCGAGGACAGGGCTACCCGTAAGTCGGGGGAGAGCCTCGTCGGCGTTGGCGTTCAGATCTGTCAGCATCGGGATGGCAGCGAGAGCGCAGGCACTCTTTAGGAGATCGCGGCGGCTGGCGTTCATTCAGCGTCCTTGGATTGTCGGCAACAACGTGAGTACAGGCATGGCGCGGTCGACGGGCGAGGACGCCCGTCGCTCCATTACGATCCATCCGCGGCGATTGTTCATCCGTTTGCTTTGGCGATCAGCAAAATTGCCAGGCAATAGAAGACAAACATCCCTGCCAGAAACATCTTGGCGCGGGAATTTGCGCCCGCGAACTCTTTCCATACGAACACACCCCAGAGCGCGGCAACCATCGGAGCCGACTGCCCGACAGCATACGAGATCGCGACCCCGGTCAGGCTGGCGGCCACCATGTTGAAAACTGTTCCGGTGCCCCAGATGAATCCGCCGAACACGCCTAGCAAGTGGCCGGACGCCGGGCCACGGAAGAATCCGCTGAAGCTGACGGGCTCGCCCACCAACGGGTGCTTCATGAAGTAAAGATTCCAGATGAAGCACGAAAGCAGTGCGCCGAGGGTGAGGAAGATGACCGCACTGTACGGTCCGAGCGTGCCGGGCTCGGAAGTCATGGCTCGCGTCAAAAACGGCGCCCACAGCCCCATCAGCACGCCCGACACGATGCAGACGATCACGCTCTTGCGAGAGATAGACTTCTCCGTTCGCGCCAGGCTTCCATATGCTTTGCCATCAAGAATGACAGCGACCAGGGCACAAATCACGCCAAGTCCCAGGAGCAACGCGTTACCCTTCGGTTGCAGCGCGTAGCTCAACACCGTTCCAACCACAAGGGCAATGCCGATGGAGATCGGGAAGGCAACCGCCAGTCCTGCCATGTCGATGGCGGCCACCAGCAGCAGGTTTGCGAGATTGAAAATAGCCCCGCCGACCAACGCGTAGACAACATTGGAAGTGCTGGCCGAATGAATGTTGTTGACGATGTTGGAGGAATCGTTGCTCGTCGCGCCCATGGTGTGGCCGAGAATGAGCGCCATTAGGAAGATGCCGATCGCGTAATCCCAATAAAAGAGCTCGAAGCGGTAATTCTTGACGCCCTTATAAGTGTTGGCCCACGAACCCCAGCAGATGGCGCTGGTGATCATCATCAGCAAAGCTAGCGGGAATGTTTGCGGTGTAAACATGGCATCTCCTGGCGTTCGGGGCTGCGCTACTTACCGCGGATTCTCGATACAAACAATTGCAGGAAGCGATCGGCGTCGACATCGACGCACACCTTGGCGTTGGGCTCGACCTTGTCGGCTCCCTCAATCACGTAACGGTCGCCGTGCAGCACGTTGCGCTCAATGTAGCCCCGTCGGTTGCCCACGGTTTCGCCGCGCGTGAAATCACCACGGGTCTCGACATCCACGTGCATGGCCTGCGTCTTGACGAGGGTGGGATCGATCGCGATTGCAACGGCCGAAGGATCGTACATCGGCGTGCCGGCTTCTCCGAACTTCGCGGACAGGTCGATGAGGTATTTCAGAACTGTCGCGATGAAATCGTTGATCGGCCCGTGCGCCTGTTTGAGTTCGTCGAGATACTTGGGCGTGAGCATCGCCTTATCGCCGACTTCAAGCCCGGCCATCGTCACCGGCCAGCCGGCCTGGAAAACGACCTGCGCCGCTTCCGGATCGTTGTAGATGTTGGCTTCGGCAGAAGCGTTGACGTTGCCGCCGGTGATCGAACCACCCATGAGAATGACTTCCTTCACGAGCGGAACAATAGATGGATCCTTTTCCACCGCGAGCGCGATGTTGGTGAGCGGGCCGACGGGCACCAGGGTGATTTCATGCGGAGACTCGTGCACAAGTTGAATGATGAGATCGGGCCCAAAGCGCGGGTCGACTTTGCATTTGCTCGGGGGCAGCTCGATGTTGGCGAGTCCGTTCTTGCCGTGCCAGAATTCCGCGGTTATCAGTTTCTGGAAGAGCGGATGCTTCGCGCCGGCAGCGATCGGTATGTCGCAGCGGTTGGCCAGTGAGACCATTCGCAGGGCGTTCTCCAACCCCATTTCGGCCGTGACGTTTCCCGGCACGACGGTGATGGCGCGGACGTCGAGCTCGGGCGAGTTGAGCGCGAGCATCAAAGCAAGCGCGTCGTCGGTGCCGGGGTCGGTGTCGAAGATGATCTTTTTGGCGGCGAAGACGGGAAGGGTTAGGAGTGCAAGCAGGAGAACACCGATCCACAGCGCGGCATTCTTCCTGCAGAATTTTGCGGACCAGGCGAAGCGGGCGATTTTCATGGGCCGGATGTGTTGACGCCGTAGCCTAGCTGCGCGCTATGGGAGTGTCAAGGGAAACGGGGACCGTCATAGCGTCGCGAGTGGCTTAGTTCCGCTTCTGGCTCCCCTTCCCTTTTCGCGGTTCTGCCGTACAATTGCGTTCGAAACAACGAGATTCCCTTTGCGCGATTGAGCGCCGGAATCGCGGCTTCGGCGGGGATCATCCAATGGCGGTGGAGAAGAATAGACGATACGGCATCGCGGAGGGCGGTGCGCAAATTTCCGCTGAAGGGCTGGCAGCGCCCGGTCATGGGCCGATTGCAACGCTCGGCGGGCGTCCGCTGCTTTCGAATCGCGGTATCCCCTTAAATCTGGATTGGGTGAAGCAGGTGCGCGTAAACACCAGTGCAGTGGAGCGCCGCGCGCAAAGTCACGTGTTGCGCCGGACTGTAAAGAAAGACTGGCAGATCGCATGGCTGCTGCGAGCCGTCACTTGCATGGACTTGACCACGCTTTCGGGCGACGACACCGATGAGCGCGTGCGAAGACTTTGCGCTAAAGGCCGCCACCCAATTTCTCAGGAACTCACCAAACGACTCGGAATTGAAGAACTCGGAATTAAGGTCGGGGCGGTGTGCGTCTACCACCGGTTCGTAGAGACGGCGCGGCGGGCGCTGGAAGGATCGGGAGTGCGTGTAGCAGCCGTGGCGACAGGATTCCCGGCCGGTCTTTCGCCATTGGAAGATCGTGTCGATGAAATTCGGCGATCGGTGGCGGCCGGGGCTGACGAAATCGACATCGTCATCACCCGCGCGCACGTCTTCGGTGGGCGCTGGCAGGAACTGTTTGACGAGATCTCCGCGTTCAAGCAGGCGTGCGGCGGGGCGCACATGAAAGTCATTCTCGGAACCGGCGATCTGATGACGCTGCGCAATGTGGGTCGCGCGAGCGTCGTTGCGATGATGGCCGGAGCCGACTTCATCAAGACTTCAACTGGTAAAGAAGCCACCAATGCCACCCTGCCAGTGGGTTTCGTAATGACGCGCGCAATTCGCGAGTACGCGCAGGAGACGGGCATGGCCGTGGGATTCAAGCCGGCCGGCGGTATCAAGACGGCGAAGCAATCGACGGAGTGGCTGGCGCTGATGAAAGAAGAGCTTGGGCTCGCCTGGATGAAAGCCGAGTTGTTCCGGCTGGGCGCGAGCAGTTTGCTCAACGATATCGAACGGCAACTGGAGTTCCACGCCACCGGAAGATACTCGGCGGAATATCGTCATCCGATTGCTTGAGTCAAGGCCGCTCGTTCAAGCAGACGGATTTTCTGGGTCGGGGCGACGTGACCAAGCATTAGTCTTGATGACGACGGCGAAGACGCCGTGTGACTGCTGGCGAGACGCCAGCGCTACGAAGGGAGTTCCGCACTCTGCATGAGCATCGCTGAAAAATTCGTAACGATGGAGTACGGTCCGGCGCCGGAGGATCCGAAAGAGGCGCTCACCTGGCTCGAGCAACATGGGCGGCAGTTCGGACACTTCATCAACGGGGCGTGGACCAAGCCTGCGACTGGGGAATACTTCGACACTGCAGACCCATCGACAGGCGAGAAGTTGGCTAGCGTGGCGCAGGGGTCAGCGGCCGACATCGATGCTGCGGTAATAGCGGCGCGAGCTGCTTTTCCCAAGTGGCAGGTGCTGACTGCTCATGTTCGTGCGCGCTATCTCTACGCGCTGGCGCGGCAGGTGCAGAAGCATTCGCGGTTGCTGGCAGTGCTCGAGACCATGGACAACGGAAAGCCGATTCGCGAGAGCCGCGACATCGACATTCCGTTGGTGGCGCGGCATTTTTATCATCACGCCGGTTGGGCGCAGATCCTGCCACAGGAATTTCCCGATTACACCGCGTGTGGCGTGGTCGGCCAGATCATTCCATGGAATTTTCCGTTGTTGATGCTGGCGTGGAAGATTGCGCCTGCGCTGGCGACTGGCAATACCGTGGTGCTGAAGCCCGCGGAGTTCACGCCGCTGACAGCGCTCGCGTTCGCGGGAATCTGCGAGGAGATCGGCTTGCCGGCGGGCGTGGTGAACATCGTGACGGGCAACGGTTCAACTGGCGAAGCCTTGGTAAAGCATCCCGACGTCGACAAGATCGCTTTCACGGGCTCAACGGAAGTTGGGCGCGCAATCCGCAACGCCACGGCACAGAGCCACAAGAAGCTGTCGCTGGAATTGGGCGGGAAGTCGCCGTTCATCGTGTTTGAAGACGCGGACCTCGACAGCGTGGTGGAAGGCCTGGTCGATGGAATCTGGTTCAACCAGGGGCAGGTGTGTTGCGCGGGCTCGCGACTGCTGATGCAGGAGAGCATTGCCGAGCCACTGATTCCGCGCATTCGCGACCGGATGAGCACTCTGCGGGCTGGTTCACCGCTCGATAAGGCGATCGACATCGGCGCGATCGTCGACCGTGTTCAGCTTGACCGCATCCAGCGACTGGTGAGCCAGGGCATCGCGGAGGGCGCGACTTGCTGGCAGCCGGAAATCCAGATGCCCTCGAAGGGATTGTTCTATCCCCCCACGCTTTTGAGCAACGTGCACCCCACTTCGATTGTGGCGCAGCAAGAGATATTCGGTCCGGTGCTGGCGGCGATGACCTTCCGAACTCCAGCCGAAGCCGTGGAACTGGCCAACAATACGGTTTACGGGCTGGCCTCGTGCGTGTGGAGCGAGAACATTAACGTCGCTTTGCATGTCGCTGCGCAGATCAAGGCCGGCGTGGTGTGGGTGAATTGCACGAACCTGTTCGATGCCGCGTGCGGATTCGGCGGATACCGCGAGAGCGGATACGGTCGCGAGGGTGGTCGCGAAGGGTTGCTGGAGTACTTAGAGCCCGTGTGGTTCAAAAATGCACCGGCCTTGCCAGCCGCGGCTGCTGCTCCCGCCGAAGCGGACTCAGAGGCAACGGACGTGGCCGCACCAGCGATCGACCGCACGGTGAAGTTGTACATCGGCGGCAAGCAGGCACGGCCAGACTCCGGATACTCCATAGAGGTGCGAGGCAAGGACGGGCAGTCGCTCGGCGAAGTACCGCTGGGAAACCGGAAAGATATCCGCAATGCAGTCGAGGCGGCGCGGAAAGCAAGCGGGTGGGCGAAGAGCACGGCGCACAACCGGGCTCAGGTTCTGTACTACATGGCGGAGAACCTCTCGCAGCGGCGCGATGAAGTTGCGCGTCGGCTGGCCGATGCCATCGGCGAAGCACAGGCGACTGCGGAAGTGAACGCCGGAATCGAACGCATCTTTTCGTACGCGGCCTGGACCGACAAGTTCGATGGAGCAGTGCACAATCCGCCGTTCCGCAATATCGCCATCGCGATGCACGAGCCCATTGGAACGGTCGGCGTGATCTGTCCGCGAGAGGCTCCGCTGCTGGGGTTCCTTTCGGTTGTCATGCCCGTGCTGGCCATGGGAAATACCGCGATCGTCGTGCCTTCGGAGACCTATCCGCTGATCACGGGCGATCTGTATCAGCTGTTCGATACCAGTGATCTTCCGGGCGGCGCTGTCAACATTGTGACCGGATACCAGTCGCAGTTGCTGAAGGTGTTGGCCGAGCATGATGACGTCGACGCCATTTGGTGTTTTAGCGATGAAGCCAGCGTGGCGTCGGCGAAGTCGCTCTCGATCGGAAACCTGAAACAGGTGTTCACGAACGAAGGCCGCGCCATCGACTGGTTCGACGTAAAGCATGCGGAAGGGCGCTGGTTTCTACAGCACGCGACGCAAGTGAAAAACATCTGGGTTCCCTACGGCGAGTAGCCCTCAATGGAACCGACGCGCGTGCCCAGGGTAAAAATCTGCTGCATCAGTTCGGTCGCCGAAGCACGTATGGCGATCGAGGCCGGCGCGTCGGCGCTCGGGTTAGTTTCGGCGATGCCTAGCGGGCCTGGAGTAATCAGCGAAGATCAGATCGCCGAGATCGCCGCCATTGTTCCTCCGCCGATTGCCACTTTTCTTCTGACCAGCAAACAGGACGTAGAGTCCATCGTCGAGCAGCAGCGGCGATGCCGGACAAACTGCGTTCAGCTTTGCGACTGCGTGACTTCGGGTTCGCTTTGCGAACTGAAAGCGGCGTTGCCGGGCGTATCGATCGTTCAGGTGGTGCACGTGACCGGTCCGGAGTCGGTCGATGAAGCGATTGCCGTTGCGGCGTCAGTAGATGCAATTCTGCTGGATTCCGGAAATCCGTCGCTGGCCGTAAAGGAACTTGGGGGGACAGGTCGTCGTCATGACTGGAGTCTCAGCCGAAAGGTTCGAGAACAGGTGAGCGTCCCGATATTTCTAGCAGGCGGGTTGAAGGCGGAGAATGTTGCAGAGGCCATTGCAGCAGTTCAGCCGTTTGGATTGGATTTGTGTTCGGGCGTGCGCACGGATGGGGTGCTGGATCGCGAGAAGCTGGAGAAATTCTTTGCCGCAGTGAAGACGGCATCTGCGTGACTACGATGTTCGAGTGTGTCGGACGCGTGAACAGCTGACCTCAGCGGCTAAAATCCGCGTCCTTCGTTGATTCTTGTGGCCCGACTGAAGTCGGGCCCTTCCCTTTCGATGGGCTTCAGAACTTTGACCCGAAGGAAACGGCGATCCAAACGCGTACTGCTTCAATCGTCAGTACCGGGGTCGACGGGTCACTGCTTCGAACGCAACTGGCCTTTCGCGGACGTTGACACCATTCCCTGCGCTGGCTAGACTCGGCGTTCTTATCTTTCTGCGGCAATCAATCCATTTGATCTCGTGAATTCTATGGCGAAGCGTCCTCGGATCGCGGTGGTGGGCAGCGCAAACATTGACCTGACAACTTTTACGGGCCGCTTCCCCAAGCCCGGGGAAACGATTTTCGGAGATTCCTTCGACCTGGGATTCGGCGGCAAGGGTGCGAATCAGGCGGTGGCCGCCCGACTGTGCGGCGCGGACGTGTTCATGGTCGCGCGCGTAGGCAGCGACCTGTTCGGTCCTGCGACGATCGAAAATTTCAAGAAGCAAGGCATCGACGCCACGTATGTGAAGCAGGTGGAAGGCGTGTCGAGCGGCGTCGCGCCGATTTTCGTCGAGCCTAACGGGCAGAACCGGATTTTCGTGGTGAAAGGCGCCAATGATCGATTGAAGCCTGCCGACGTCGATGCGGCCGCCGACCTGCTGAAGACTGTCGATTGCATCGTCCTGCAATTCGAAATCCCGCTCGAGACTGTTTACCACTGCGTGCGCTTCGCGCGCGAAAATGGCATACGGTGCATCGTGAATCCAGCGCCGGCGCAATCGGTCGATCTGAAGGCGCTCGAAGGGCTGGATTACTTTGTGCCAAACGAAAGCGAGTCGGAAACGATCGCGGGGATGCCCGTCAAGACCGTGGACGATGCGAAGAGAGTTGCGGAAAAGTTATTGGCGAGTGGCGTGAAGCGGGTGATCATCACGCTGGGAGCGAACGGTTCGCTGCTGGCGGGTCGCGAAGGCATGGAGCATCTTCCCGCTTTTCCCGTGAAGAGCGTAGACAGCACGGGCGCTGGCGATGCTTTTATCGGAAGCTTCGCGGTGTTTTTGGGCGAGGGTCTCGCCGAACGAGAAGCGGTGCGCCGCGCCAACCTCTATGCGGGATTGTCGACGAGCGGAGTCGGCACGCAGAAATCCTTCTACGATCGCGCTCGTTTTGACGGCGAGTGGACTGCGCGCAGCAAGTCTTGAAGTAACGGCCATGATTTCCACAGAAGGTGCACAGCGGGGATCGATCGAACCGACGCACTCGCCTTGGCCTTCGTCCTGCACTTGATCGGGCAATATCGATATTTTCCGCGCCTCAAATTGAGAAGACTCGCTTGTAGGGCGGCTTGGCGAGCAAGCGAGCGCCGCAGCCGATGCATCGCGTGTGGAAAACTCACAAAGGGCTTGACTTCACAGGCCTAAATCCAGTTATATGAGCGCACTCCGATCAGGGACCTCCGTTTGTCTGTGTGGGGAAGCGAGCGTCCCTTAAGGTCATTTCGGTGTGGGATCTCTAGGGGGATTCATGCTGAACCGCAAAGCGCTGCTTCTCGTCTTCTGTTGTTTCATCCTTTCGACAATTTCTCCGCTTTTGTACGGGCAAGCCACCGGAAGTTTTTCCGGCACGGTCGAGGATAAAACCGGATCGGTGATTTCAGGCGCAACTGTGCGCGTGACGTCGCAGGGCACCGCGCAAACGCGCGAGGCGAAGACGGATGATACCGGGCATTATTTGATTCCCTTGTTGCCAGTAGGGCAATACTCGCTGCGTGTTGAGTCTCAAGGCTTTCAGTCGGTGGAACAAAAGGATGTTCGTTTACAGGTGGATGAGCATCGGGACGTGAACTTCACTTTGTCGCCTGCATCGGTAACAGCGACTGTCGAAGTCAGCGCAACGGAAGTAGCCGTAGAGACGACCAATCCTAGCTTGGGACAGGTGATCACTTCGGAGCAAGTCGCTCAGCTTCCTTTGAATGGACGGGACTTCGTTCAGTTGGCGACTCTAACACCCGGAACAACGCAGGAAACCAATCCCAACAGTTTCTTCACGAGTGCCGCGAGCAGCGAGGTAGCCACTCGCGGAGTCTACTCACTTTCAGTTGGCGGTTCGCGCGCACAGAGTACAGATTGGTTACTTGATGGCAACGACAATAATGAATTGACAGCTGGTGGTATCGCGATTTTGCCTTCCATCGATGCGATACAAGAATTCAAGGTGTTGACGTACAACTATTCGGCGGAATGGGGCACGCGCGCCGGACCGACCGTACTGGTGTCCACGAAATCGGGATCGAATCAATTTCACGGATCGGTATTCGAGTTCTTTAGAAATACGAAACTCGATGCGCAGAGTAAGTTCGCTGCCACGAAAGAGCAGTTCAATCTCAACCAGTTCGGTGCAGCCGTAGGAGGACCGCTGGAGAAGGATAAGACGTTCTTTTTCCTCGACTACCAAGGGAAGCGCCAGCGGCGCGGAATCCCGTTCAGCGGCCTGATCCCGACGCCGGCGATGATGGGTGGGGACTTCTCTCTGGATCCCACGGGAACCGCTAGGCCGGAGACGTTCGACGGCACGACTAATGTTAATGGATTTCCTGACCTAGCGAACCCAGTAGGCGGATTTGGCCCATTCAAG
>Ga0207693_10003415_pt1 | contig 13558 bp, 16 predicted proteins | sample LARL81metaG_FD_184347 | JGI IMG/M metagenome (GOLD analysis project Ga0207693, IMG submission 184347) | Corn, switchgrass and miscanthus rhizosphere microbial communities from Kellogg Biological Station, Michigan, USA - LAR L8-1 metaG... | ecosystem: Host-associated > Plants > Roots >...
CAGGACATTTATCCGACTCGATCGTTGGATAACAACGCGCTGATCCAACCCGAAAGCCGCCAAGCCTTTGCGCGTTTAGTGGCTCAAGGCTGGACCGACGCGATGCGGAGGCTACAGCCGGACGGGCCCCTCTGGACATTCTGGGACTATAAATATGAACGGTGGCCGAAGGACAAAGGCATGCGACTCGACCATTTTTTGCTCTCGCCGAAGGCGTCGGAGCGGCTCGTGGACGGCGGTGTAGACCGATGGACGCGCGGGCAGCTAAATGCGAGCGACCATGCGCCAACATGGATAGTGCTCGATCTTTAGACTAGAGCTAATGATTCCCGTCAGGTCATCGGCTTGACGCTCAAAACTGTTGCAATTGTAACCGTCTGTTTGTGGATGAGAAGTCAAACAACCGACATCGCTACGCGCTGCCCCTTGATATTGCGTTTGGGGCCCGCTACCGAGGCCGTTCATGCATGAGCCCAACAGAGATATCTGGACGGAATACCTCAAGTGTCATTTCGTGGCGGTGGGGCCACCATCCATACAGCGGAATCGAGCTTCGATAAGGCAGCGCTGGCAACGCTGCGACCGATTCGACTTTGGTACATCCGGCAAGTTTTTCGACCAGGTGAAGACCAGTCATATGCGACGCGGCTCGCAAAGATGCGCCATGTTATCGCACTTCCAGGCAGTGGCGTTCAAGCTGAAAAAAACGCCATCGGCGGCGCTCTGGGCGTGGGAGGAGCTTGCGGCGGAGACAAGGGATAATGTTTGCCACATGCTGGGTTGAGACAGTCGCTGACCGGCTTCCAGCTCGAATTGAAATCGATGAAGGCGCAACCTTTCAAAGATTAAGGAGGGTGTATGTCAAACAACAAAACCGCAATCATCACGGGAGCATCGGGGGGGATTGGGGTGGGTTTGGTCCAGGGTTTCTTCAAGCAGGGTTTTAACGTCGTTGGGACATCTCTCAATTCCAGTCAATCCTTGACGGCGTCGCCCAGCATCGTTCTCCTCGATGGCGATATCGGCAAGCAGGAAACCGCAGCTAAAGCCGTCGAAGCGGCGATCAAGCGCTTCGGAACTGTCGATGTTCTTGTAAACAACGCTGGGATCTTTCGCAAGAAGCCTTTTACGGACTTTACTACCGAGGACTTCAACGCCTTGGTCCGAACCAACCTCCTGGGATTCCTCTACATCACTCAACTCGCAGTGAGACAGATGCTGAAACAAAGATCGGGGAGTGTCGTGACCATTTCAGCGTCACTTGCCGACCAACCGATCGCGGGCATAAACGGCTCGGTTTCGATGATTACGAAGGGGGGACTAAATTCCGTTACCCGGAGTCTCGCGATCGAGTACGCGAAAGAAGGCATCCGCTTTAATGCCGTTGCACCCGGCGACGTGGCCACATCGCTGCACAAGGATGACACCGCGGACGCTCTGGATAGGTCGCCAATGGGAAAAATCGTGGAGGTAGATGACGTTGTCTGTGCTGTTCTCTATTTGGCACAGGCGGGTCAAGTAACTGGCGAAATTCTCCACGTGGATGGTGGCGCTCACGCCGGCCGCTGGTAACGCAACAAGGAACGGGAAGATCAGAACAAAGAGAGAGTTAGAGTTATGGAAGGGGCGGCACTATGGTATGCAGGATGGCCTGACACGGGCACCAGCGATCTGCGCGGGGGAAAAACGGGCGCCATTGTTTTCCCCTTAGCAGTACACCTGGAATGCGAGCAGACCGCCGAATCGATGAACGAGTTGGCCGATCAAGATCTCTCTCTGGAGGGCAAAATTGAGGTAGACGCGACTTCAGACGAAGACCGGCCAGACCAAGAAAGTATTGACAGTGCACGGAAAGAAGCCTGACGCATGCTAGAAGCGGCGAAGAGTTTATTTCTGATTCTCAGCGCGATCTTCCCTATCGTGGACCCAGTCGGAGGTAGCCCGTTTTTTCTTGTTCTAACTGGTGAATACAGTTCGGAGGCGCGAAAAGCATTGGCACGGCGAGTTGCCCTTGACAGTTTCGTGCTGCTAGTTGGCTCGTATTTTGTCGGTACCTACATCCTAGCTTTCTTTGGAATTTCACTGCCCGTAGTGCAGGTCGGCGGAGGAATGGTCCTCGTAGCGATGGGGTGGGCGTCGCTTATGGAAAACGATGAAGGCTGCGATAAGAGTGCGCGTAAGAGCATCGATCCGCATGAGGTCTTTAATCGGGCGTTCTACCCTTTGACCTTGCCCCTTACCGTGGGTCCAGGATCAATCTCAGTTGCCATCACCTTGGGAGCAAATGCGGCACGCGGTCACACTCTTCACCCTTTGACAATCTTGACGGCACTGGTTGGCTTCGCGCTGATCGCGTTCAGCATATTTGTGTGCTACGGATTTGCCGATCGCCTGGCGCGAACGCTGGGACAAGCTGGGATGAGGGTAGTCACGAAATTGTCGTCGTTTCTTCTTGTTTGTATTGGGGTGCAAATTGGCTGGAACGGCATCAAAGCGCTGCTGGAGTCTGTGGTCTTGCATGTGGCTTAATGTATGGGAAAAACAAAAATCCGTTCTGCCAAGAACTCTGAACCTCTCAACTGGCGGATCTTTCCGACAGTATCGCTGGGCTAACAGCCAATTCCCCGCGCGCTTGCCATCACAATCAGGGGAGCGCCGCAGCTTGATCTTGACCTGCATCGTAAGTTACGTGTCCCGCCACCACCGTCATGCGAAGTTCTAAGTTTCCGTTACCCGACGCGCACCGACACCAGGTACTTCTTCAGTATTGCTGTCAGCTCGTTTTCAGACCAAGTTCGCGTACTGCACGTATTAGGGTCTTCCCTGCACAAAGCGCGTCCTGGACAGCATTGTTGTAGCGGAGACGGACTCTTGAAAGCATGCTGTCGCCATGCGACACCATTTGAGAGCATGCCTTTTGATCCTGGCCCTACTCAATATCTCTTTGCTAGTTCGGGCTCAGGCAAATCCTTGGCGAGAGCTTAAAGACGCATTTGTGCTAGAACGTGACGGCAAGCCCGCCCAAGCCATCATTGCTCTCCAATTGCTTGTTTCTTCGAAATCGCTCGATGCCGTCATTGTTGGCAAATCCTGGGACGTATTGGGGCTGGCGTACGAAGATCAGGGAAGTTTTTCACGGGCTCAGCACGCGTTCGAGCAAGCCATCCACGTGCTAAAGGCGTTACCCGACCACGCAACCGATTACGCTATGGCCCTTGATGACTTGGGAGGACTCTATCTGGCCATGGATCAGATCGACGCTTCCCGAAACCTGAAATTGCAGGCCCTTCGTCTTTACGCAGAGGCCGACGAGCATGGAGGCATCGCAATCAGTTGCAGCGATCTCGCCGCGCTGGCGCTGGTGAAGAACAAAATTCATGATGCGAAGAAGTACCTAGCACGCGCCCGGGACGAGCAATTAGCGGCGACGGATCTCGATGATGACGGTCGTGCTGCTATTTCCTCGATGCAAGGATGGTTGGCGAGAATTGACGGCAAAATCCCAGATGCAGTTTTCGCATACCAGCACTCGCTAGATCTTTGGAGGAATCAACATGGCGAAGAACATTCGTTTACCGGATGGGGATATATGCTTCTCGGAAATGCCAAAGCGGAGGCGGGCGAGTCAGCCTCAGGGCTTATCGATATGGAACGCGGCCTTCGCATTATCGGGCGTACGCTTGGCCACGAGAACCCGCGATACCTGTGGGGAGAAATCGCCTATGCGCGCGTCCTCGATCAGACGGGAGCACACCCTCCAGCTGCCCGCATCAAAGCTGAAGCCGAGCGACAATTGAAGGACTTGTACCGTGGCCAATGCCCCGGCTGTACCATAAGCGTAGCGGCATTTCGCTGAAGGTTGTCATGGACGACGCGGCAGTAACACAACTTGAAGACCACCCGATACTGAAAACACGAGCGCGTCAATCGCGGCTGGTCTTTGGAGCCGGAACGCTTGCGCTCTGCATCGCCGGGATTCTGACGCTGGCTACCGCTATTGAATGTCACACTTCGGTGACGCAGCACGCTTTGCAAACTCCCTGGACTCCATCGCTGCTTTACGGGTGCGCGCTCTGGTTGTGGTGGGCAGCCGTTGTTTATTTGCTTTGGACGGCAAGTTCAAGATGGACTGCAGTTCTTCAAACATCAGCCAAAAACATCCTGTTGCAGTTTTTTATCGGCATCGTTGTGGCCGCGCTGCACCTCGCGTTCCTTCATTCGACTATCCGAATAATCGTGCGGTTGCGGTTGTGGCCGGCGAGCGGCTATGGGGACATACAATTTTTTGAGATCGGGCGCTTTGGCGTCGACTTTCTCGTGTACGCTCTGATTTGGACGGCGTGTGCGATGATTGCAATGCAAATGGCGACGCAAATGGAAGCGGTCCGGTCTCTCGAATTGAAGCGGCAGCTCTCTGCAGCGCATCTTCAAGCTCTCCAGATGCAAGTCGAGCCCCATTTCCTGTTCAACACGCTGAATGCAATCACGACTTTGGTCGAGCTAGGACGACAGAAAGAAGCGGTTCGAACACTCGCCCACCTGAATGCCATTTTAAAAATGACCCTCACACAGACTATGCCGGACAAAGTTCCTGTAAGGCAGGAACTGCAAATTGTCGAAAACTATCTGGCCATCGAGCAGACTCGGTTTGCCGATCGCCTGCAGGTAGAAATGAAAGTGGACCCCGCTGCACTTGACAGTCTCATTCCATGTTTTCTGCTTCAACCGCTTATTGAGAACGCCGTTCGTCATGGAATCGCGCATTGCGAAGACAACGGAATAATCCAAACCTCTATCGAACGAAATGGAGGGCGCTTGCATGTGAGCGTGCGGGACAATGGGCCGGGGCCGAACAACCACTCCCCAGGTCAAGGTATAGGCTTGAAAAATACCAAGGAACGGCTCGAACATTTCTACCGCGAAAACCACGAATTAAAATTCATCGAGCCCGACGCCGGCGGCTTCGAGGTTTCAATCACTATCCCATACGAGCGCAACGGCCATGAAACTCAAAACACTCATCGCTGATGACGAACCGTTGGCCCGCGAGCGATTGAAACTCCTCCTGTCAAAGCACGAAGATATCGAGATCATTGGGGAGTGTCGCAACGGAAGGGAAACAGTTGCGGCGTTGAGGACAAATGCAACCGATTTGCTTTTCTTGGATATACAAATGCCGGGGAGCGATGGGTTTGATGTCATCAAAGAGATCGGCACGGTTCACATGCCCGTCACGATATTTGTGACGGCCCACAATCAACATGCGTTAAGGGCATTTGAAGTCCACGCGCTAGACTATCTGACAAAGCCTGTCGAGCCGGAGCGGTTAAGGGAGGCGGTGCTCCAAGTAAAGGAGCGCTGCGCATCGAAAGCCGCGCTTTTGACGCAGGAACAACTGAAGTCTGTGCTGGCGAGCCTTCAGAACGGCTCCATCAAGCAGAGACCCCATCCCCAGCGGATCCTGGTTCACAACGCCACCAAAGACGTTTTCATTAATGTCAATGAGATCGAGTGGATCGAGGCGGCAGACTATTACGCTTGCCTGCACGTCGGCACGAAAAGCTTTATGCTGCGTCAGCCCCTCAAAGAACTTGTAAGTACACTGGATCCTGACAAATTTGTACGCATTCACCGCTCAGTTATGGTTAATGTGAATCAGGTGCGGGAGATTCTGCGCGAGGGGCGAAGCGAGGGATCAGTGATTCTGGCAAACGGTAAACGGCTTAGGATGAGCAAGATTGGCTGGCGAAATCTCCTTGCGGTCGGTCGCAGTTAAGAACAACTACCGCATCGGAAGAATGAGTAAAAATATCCAGCTCACCAGCGCCCAGAGGCCCACGACGAAAACGTTGAGCGAACGGGGCCTTCCGTTGTTGAAACAGCTTCGGACATTCATCTTCCGTTACCTCGTTCGTAAACGCGAATCGCGACCGCCACGGATTCGTGCTGGAAAGTCGGGATAGCGAAAGTGATCCGTTTTCCCATTCGTTCCGGACAGCGCTAACGCCTCTGCACTAGTCTGGGCCGGATTCTGATTGTGTGATGGGCGACTCTTCCCTGATCCTCCTAACGGAAGAGTATCAGACAATCCGGAAGCTATCTCGTTTTGCCTTAATCTAGAATTCCACGCTAAGATTGCCGAATGATGGAGTCTTCACGAGAGGCGCTGAAGCCGGACGAGCCTGGACTTGAGAATGTAGCTGCCAAGTTTCAAGGGAAGTTAGCGCTGGCTCTGGGAGTGATCGCAATCGCTCTCAGCTTGGGTCTTGGGCTTGTTTATCTAATCTCGGTCCGTCGCCTGGAGCGCGAGGTGGCAGGGCTCAGCCAGAAGACGGAAAGTTTGAGCCGGCTGGTCGTGCTCGGACAGGAGCAATCGCAGACGTTGGCTCAGCAGGCTTCGCAAGCGGCTGCGAACGCACAGGCAGCCGCTCAACAGCGCGACTTGGCGAAGCAGGATCAATCGAACTCGGAGGCGCAGGCGGAACTTGCTCGGCAGCAGGCCGCCGCCGAGCAGCAAAAGGCAGCTCAAGCCACTCAGCAGGCTGAGGAATATCGGCAAGCGCGAGAGTCAGAACTTGCACAGCTGCAACAGGCTCTCGGGCAAATCGCCGAAACGCATCGCACCGCCATGGGCTTGGTGATGACGCTGGACAGCAAGTCGATTCGCTTCGACTTTGATAAGGCAATCATTAAACCGGAATATCGCGACATCCTCAATCGCATCGCCGGGATCCTGATGACGCTTAAGGGATATACGATTGCGGTCTACGGATATACGGACGACGTCGGCACGCAGACGTACAACTTGCAACTCTCACAGCGGCGGGCCGAAGCGGTCCGCGACTTCTTGATGCAAACTGGAATTTCCCCGACAATCATGAGCACCAAGGGTTTTGGCAAATCCGACCCGCGCGTTCCGGGCGACAGCGAACAGGCGCGTGCTGCCAACCGCCGGGTCGAGATCGGCATAGTGGATTCGAAACTTATCACGAACGGCCCTCTGGTCCTGCCAAAGTGAATTAGACGGTACAGGTCCGGTCTAGACGTAGTGAGCGACCCCACCAGGATCACCCGCCGAAAGTTGTCGAGTGCTCACCAAGGTAAAGGTTCGCCGACTAACCTTCCAGAATCGATGCGATCATCGCTAAAGCCACTCAGGCTTACAATTGCGCGCACAGATCACGCTTACCTCGGGCACCAAACTCGGTCCGTGGAGGTCGTGGCACCAGCAGACGGAACCCAGATCTCAGAAAAGCCATCCTTCCTGGTCAGAAGGTCCACTATCAGCCGCGCATCTCGTTAGACACCACAAAGTCTACTCGGGTCGTCGCGAGGCCGACTGTCGTTAGGTCATCAACTACGACTCCGGAGCCTCCCCAAGCGCTGCTTCCGATGGGCAATCCACCGGACGACACGTCAGCTAGTAGTCTTGAACTTCGCGACGATCGCCGTGATGTCGTCGTGTTGTTCCTGAAAACTGAATCGCCGAACACCATCCACGATTGCGGTCAACAAAGCCTGGCACGGCAGGGTCCGATGTTGCTGAATCGACTCAATCAGGTACCGCTCGCCAAATTCCTCTCCTCGCTCGTTACTGGCTTCGGTGATCCCATCAGTGTAAAGCGCAAGCACGTCCCCGGGAGAAAGCTCATGCTCCCGCATCGAGCAATTCCATTCTCTGAAGAGTCCGAGCAGCGTGCTGGTGGACTCCAGCCGATCCACCTTGCCGTTGCCTCTTACCAAAAGACCCGACAAATGGCCGCAATTGACGTAGCGCAGTCGTCCTGCCGCCTCGTCGTAATCGGCAAACAAAAGCGAGGCATAGGCACTGTCGCCGGTATTGTCGTAGAACAGTCGGTTCACTGACCGGAGCAACGCTTCGGGCTGATCGAAGGCCAGCGCCGACTGGCTACGCAGGCTGGCCTGTAAATTCGCCATCAGCAGAGCGGCGGCAATCCCCTTGCCGGAAACATCGCCGATGATCAATCCCAGCCGCTGCGGCCCGAGACTCAGGAAATCGAAATAATCCCCTCCCACCTGGCGCGCCTGCAGGCAGATACCCGCATACTCGACCGTTTTTAACTCCGGCTGAATCTGCGGAAACAACCGCGCCTGCACCTGCCGCGCTATCTCCAGTTCCTGGGCGGTGCGGCGTTCGGACTCGAGCTTCTCGGCGTGCGCCTGCCGGCGCAGCTCCAGGCTTTGTCTCACTTCGTCGAAGCCTTCCAGGCCAAACGCATTCCCGTCCGGATCCTCGAAACGTGCATAGGTGCCGCCCCACCCCGGCGTCTCGGGAGCAGTTGTGAAACGAACGCCACGTTCGCTCCATTCTTTATACTTGGCGTGGACATCCTCGGTCATGAATAGGACCCAGCGGTAGCCACCAATCAGCTTGTATTCCGGCTGGTCGGGTTTTGGTTCAACCAGCGCGAGATTCGCGCTACCGTCGGGAGGCGCCACTTCTATCCAGCGTTCGCCGGTGGGAAGGCGTTGTTCGGTGATGAGTTCGAAGCCCAATTGTCGCAGATAGAATGGCTTACTCACTTCCAGATCGCGGACGAAAACCACGATGTCCTGGATCGACAGGTAGGGCTCTTCGCGGCCCGGGCGAAGCACGGTCCGGTTCGCCCACGAGAGAAAAGCGTCGCTGGCCATCGCGTGATTATAACGGGCCCGATCTGGGTTGAGATCACCGATTACACTCAAAACTCTTTTTTACGTTTCCTGGTGGTGAAATCGGCGCAAGTAACGGGTGCGCAGCCTTCCGGAATAGCGGAGTAAATATGCCACCTGACGATGCGGCGCGGACGGAAAATCGCAAAAGTGGCTATGGCGCCAAAACTGGCGATTCGCCTGTACTGGATGATGCGCAAGGAATGGGATTACGAGCAGGAGAAAAAGTTCGGTTCGCACGCGGGACAACCTGGAAATCGCTGTGGTGTGAAGTAAACATCGAGTAGTTGATTGGGTTCCCCGCTCCCCTTCACCGGGGAGATCGAGGTAGTCATCATGATCGAAAGTGTGACCGAAGAGACGCATGGGTCGAACTGTGTACCTGGGAATTTGTGGATGCCGACCTGCAATGGCATCTCCTGGATCAGAAGACAGTCAATATACCGGTACTTGTAGTAGGATTGCCGGATCGGGTAGGAGATCATGAAAGAGCCGCGTCTTTCCAAAGCCGAAACTCGCATTCTCGAGCAGTACTGGAAACTAGGGACCGCGTCGGTGCGCGAGGTCCTGGAAAGCCTCCCAGAGGACGAACGTGTCGCTTACACGACGGTCCAGACGCTCGTCTATAGACTTGAGGAGAAAGGCGCTTTGAAGAAGGTAAAGAAAATTGGCAATGCTCAGCTCTTCCAGCCGGCCCTCGATCAGAGCCAGTACCGCAGCAGGCTGGTCCGCGACTTGCTGGACCTGTTTGGCGGATCGCCACGTCTTCTGGTCTCGAATCTGCTCGAGAACGGTGCCCTGACCTTGCGGGACCTTAAAACGCTACAGGGTTCGGCTCGTGGTGATAAGAACGGCCACAGTCGTGGAGGGAAGCGTGCATGAGCATATCGCCCGCGCGATGTATTACGTCAGTGTCCACTTGCTATATGCATCGATTGTCGGCTGTGCAGCCTGGACGCTGACATCATTCCGGCACGCCAGTGCCACCTCCAAATATTGGCTCTGGGTTGTGACGGTTTTCAATTTCGTCGTGCCGACAGGATTGGCAATCGACAAGCTCTGGGCGCCGCATTTGGCGTGGGCCGCACCACTCGGTGCTATTGGCGGAGCGGTGTGGGACATGACACGAGGCCGGACGGCCGTCGTACTTGCCGTCATATGGATGACGGGCGCACTTACCATGCTCGTGCGATTGATCTCGCATTTGCGCAGAGAACGTCGCGAGGTTCAAGTTCCTGCCGACCCTCATGATGTGACATCCAGCTTCGTGGCAGATGGCATACCTGTGAGCTTCGACAGCAGGCATCCAGCTCCTGCAGTCGGCGGCGTCCTGTATCCGCGTATCTGGCTTCCCACCGGGATCGATCGATTACTCAACCGACAAGAATTGAACGCTGTGCTACTGCATGAGGTGGCCCACGCAAAAAGACGCGACAATTTGATCCGTCTGGTCTACGAAGTTTCGTTGTGCGCCTTGTGGTTCCATCCGCTCATCTGGCTCGCGGGAATGCGGATGGCACTCTATCGCGAGCTCTCCTGCGATGAATCGGTCATCCAGCGTGAGCAGGGACAAGCACTGGTTCGGGCGCTCGCCAAGCTTGCAGCCCCCGAAGAAACGATGTTTCTCCAAGCGACAGCCTCGTCGCATTTGAGCCATCGCTTGGCGCGCCTGGCCGGGTCGGCACAACCGGCACACCGCACAGCAAGCCTTCTACTGACGTCGCTGTTCGCCGCGGTGATCGTGGGCGGCGTCTTTGGAACTGTCGCACATACGGCATGCTGTTTTGTGATAAAACACTGACCACTGCATAGTCCTCGCTCAATGAGGTGACCCAGCCGGGTCTCATTGCATTAAAACGCATTGTGTAGTAGAATCGACTTAGTATGTAGTAGATTAAAGAGGCGCCAAGATTTGCCCCTCTCAGTCTCTATAAAGTGGTAGGATGCTTCCGATCCTGCCGTGGCAAGTCTTTGGCGGTCGGAGGCCAAGATGGCGACTCTGGGACCCGCGCAGCTGCCGGCGGAAGCTTCCGTCGCGAGCGGTGTTTCGACCGCCCCAGTCACGAAGTTTGCCCCGAGGCACTCTGCCCTCGTCCGCGTGACACACTGGATCACCACTCTCTGCTTTTTCGCCCTGCTCGTCACCGGCATCGAAATTGTGATCTCGCACCCGCGCTTCTACTGGGGCGAGACGGGCACGGTGTTGACGAGTCCGTTGTTTCAACTGCCAATTCCTTCCTCCAGAAGATTGGTGCCGACGGGTTACGGCTACGTGCTGCCCGACCAGAACGGCTGGAGCCGGGCGCTGCACTTTGAAGCTGCCTGGATCGCGGTGCTGACAGGCTTGCTGTATGTAATTTCCGGTCTGCTTACACGGCATTTTCGAAAAGACTTGGTCCCCCGCAAGGCCGATCTCTCTGGGCGGGTGCTCTTGACCTGCTTTACAAAACCGTTTCGCTTTGAACGGCCAAGTGCGGCAGAGGCCTCTTCCTACAATGGGCTCCAGCGCCTCGCGTACCTATTTGTGATCTTTGTTCTGTTCCCCTTGGTCATCTGGAGCGGCTTGGCTATGTCGCTCGGCTTTGCTTCCGCCTTCCCTTGGTCCGTTACTCTGTTGGGCGGCCGTCAATCCGCTCGCACGATTCACTTCTTTGTCACGTTGGCCCTGGTGTTGTTCCTGTTTGTTCACGTTCTGATGGTTTGCCTGGCCGGAGTCTGGAGCCGCACAGGAGCGATGATCACCGGCCGCACCAGCACGCATAAGGAGCAGACATGATCAACCTTTCACGCCGAAAACTGATCGTCTCCGGACTCGCAGCGACCGCGGGTGCATCGGGATTGGCAGTGGCAGCGCACTTTGCACGGAAGTATGGATTGGTTCCTCCCGATCATGGCGGAATCTACGGCCTCGGCGAAACGCTGACATATGCCTCGCAGCGGCTGCTGACGAGGCATTCACTGGCGCGCGAATTCCCCCGAAACCGAATTTCGGCGCGTCCATTCCCGAACGAACTCGGGCCCCTGACGGAAGACTTTAAGCGCCTTCAGGCGGGCGGATTCGCGGACTGGCGGCTTTCCATCGATGGCATGGTCCATCAACCTACATCGTTCTCGATTGCTGACCTCAAAAACTGCCCGTCTCGGAGCCACATCACCGAACTCGCGTGTGAAGAGGGCTGGTCCTACATCGCCGAGTGGATTGGGGTGCCTCTGTTTCACGTCTTGCACCTTGTCGGGGTCCATCCACAAGCCCGATACGTCGTGTATGGCTCGATGGAACCCGATACGTGGGACAGCATCGATATGGCCGATGCTCTGCATCCGCAGACATTTCTCTGTTACGGCATGAATGGCAGCGACCTTCCGGTACCCCACGGCGGACCGCTTCGCATGCGGCTCCCTCGGCAAGTTGGCTACAAGAACAAAAAATTCATCACGCACCTGACGGTCACAGACAATCTGAAGAGGTTTGGCAAAGGCCTCGGCTGCGTCGATGCCGAGTACGGCTACGCCTGGTACGCCGGCATCTGAGAAACCTGGATTGTCGAGATTCGAGAAGATTTAGAATCGTCGCCGACCCTCAACATCGACAAGCGACGGAGCATTGAACTTGGCTGATCGCGCCGTTGGCGTTACTCCAAAGAATTCTTCGCGGTTACCGATAACTGATGTCGTTAACAGGCGTTGCACCAGTAATCGACCGATGAAGCGTTGCCTAAACGGGCTGACCGTCTCCAGGCTAAACTCGTCTTTTTGGGAGGGTCTGTACTCCTGGGTGTCTTCGACACAGGTCTCTACTCGGGCGATTTCGCCATGGATCTGCGCAGCACGATCCGTGCCGTCTCGCGCCTCCCATTCGCTCCCGACCGACTCGTCGAAATTCTATGCGATTCCGAATCTGGCAGCTCTAAGAGTGCGACAGACCAAGACCACACGACTTTTTGGCTTGTCACTGCCGATCAATTTGCCAAGCGCGGAATCGTCTCCGACCGCGTGCGAAACAAGGCTCTTGAGATCATCGAGCACGGTCTTGACCTCTCTGTACTCCAAAAACTGGGCATGTCCGCGTCAGATTTACGCAAGCGCAAGAAGATGCTCGACGAATTGCACGCGCGGCTTGTTGCTCCCCCAGTGAGCAAGCGACGTCCGTTTCTAAGGTCACCACAGGCTTTCTTGATGGAGATTGGAGACGTTTTTGTCTATCCGACATGCGGTGGCGATTGCATAAATCCGTATTTCGGGTCTAAAGAGATGTATAAGTTCCACCGCAAAGACGGCTCCGTTTCTTGGCAATGGCAGCAGGATGGCTGGGCTGCAATCGTCACTGTAGACCGAGGCCGCGCTTTCGATTTTCTATCATGGTATCGGCCATTGACAGTCACGCAAGCTGCAGCCGAAAAGCCATCCCTTGAAAATCTGCGCCAGGAACTGCTCTGGAAGCTCAGTAGACCGGGTACTTGTACGAACACTCAACTCAAGCGCATGGAATTCGAGAAGATAGGGACGCTACCAATTGATGCCGCCAGACTCCAGCGTTCGTTCCCAGACATGAAGCCCGGCACATATCATGCCGTCAATGACATCTCAATCGCCAACGGCCTACACGTCGTCCCTGCTCTTCCTGCGCGTGCATTGGCAAAACCGGGAGAATCTCCGAACCGACGCGCAGGCCAGTCTTACCCGACCATTCTCGGCATCGCGCAGATTCTCTCGGATCGGTATTAGTTGAGAACCTGCCTGCTTGGTGTAAACAGGCGACGGAAGTGTGCACTACGCAGGTGGCACGAAAATGAACTGTTCCAAATCTGCTGTAGGTTGAGATCCTCCCGGCTCCTCGTGGATCATTGCCGGATTTATGGTAGATTCAGTGAGATTTAAGCGCAGG
>Ga0207693_10003417_pt1 | contig 13556 bp, 15 predicted proteins | sample LARL81metaG_FD_184347 | JGI IMG/M metagenome (GOLD analysis project Ga0207693, IMG submission 184347) | Corn, switchgrass and miscanthus rhizosphere microbial communities from Kellogg Biological Station, Michigan, USA - LAR L8-1 metaG... | ecosystem: Host-associated > Plants > Roots >...
TACGAGATCAACCTCAGCCGCTGCATCTTCTGCGGCTACTGCGAGCTCGCCTGCCCGTTCGACGCGATCACGCTCGGCAACGAGTTCGAGATCTCGGAGCACAACCGCGACGACCAGATCTACACGAAGGACATGCTGCTCACGCCGCCGGTGAAGCAGGTCCCGGTCGCGGACGCCGACCTCTACGACACGCCGATTCCCTTCTACAAGAGCGACTCGTGAGCGCGCTCGTCGCCGCATCCGCCGGGAACGTCCTCGTCTGGATCGTCTGGGTCGTCGCCGCCTTCGCGTGCCTCGCCTCGGGCATCGCCGTCATCACGTTCACGAACCCGTTCTTCTCGGCGCTCGCGCTGATCGGGAACCTCGGCTCGCTCGCCGTCATGTACCTGCTGCTGTCGGCGGAGTTCGTCGCCGCGGCGCAGGTGCTCGTCTACGCCGGAGCGGTCGTCGTCATGTTCCTGTTCGTGATCGCGTACGTCGGGCCGCGGAAGGAGACGCCGTGGTCCGGTGGGCCGAGCTGGCAGACCTTCTGTGCCGTTGCAGCCGCCGGCGCGCTGCTCGTGGAGATCGTCGTAGCCGTCGGGATGCAGGCGAGTGGCAGCCTCTCCCACGAGAGCAGTGTGGGCACCGACTTCGGCACGCCGGCCTGGATCGGCCGTGTCTTCCTCGTCGATCACCTGCTGGCCTTCGAGATCACGTCGGTGGTCTTGCTCATCGCCGCCGTCGGCGGCGTGATCCTCGGCGCCCACACGCGGAGGGCCACCTGATGGACGGCCCGAGCGTCGCCTGGTACATCGCGCTCGCCGCGTTCCTGTTCGGGATCGGCGCGCTCGGCGTCCTCATCCGCCGCAACACGCTCGTCGTGCTGCTCTCGCTCGAGCTGATGCTGAACGCCGGCAACCTCGCCCTGATCGCGCTCTCACGCCACTTCCACAACGGCGCGGGCCAGATCTTCGCGCTCACCGTGATGGCGATCGCCGCCTCTGAGGTCTGCGTCGGGCTCGGCCTCGTCGTGGCGCTCAACCGCCGGAATCTCTCCCTCGACGTCGACACCCTCTCGGAGCTGCGCGGATGACCGGCGGCTCCTGGCTCTGCCTGCTCGCACCGCTCGTCGGCACGATCCTGATCACGCTCTGCGGGACGCGGATCCCGCGCGTCGCCGCCGCGTGGATCGCGACCACGAGCGTCTTCGTCGCCTTCGGCGGCGCGGTCTGGGCCTTCTTGGGCGTCCATGCAGCCCAGCGCTGTAACGGCTCTAACGTGTGCATCGGGGCGTCTTCCCGCGGCGAGATCACGACAGCGTGGACGTGGCTCCAGTCGGGCCACTTCAGCGTCGGCCTGCAGCTACTCGTCGACCCGCTGAGCACGATGATGATGCTGATCGTCGCCGGCGTCGGCGGGCTGATCGTCCTCTACTCGATCGGCTACATGGACGGCGACGACGAGGAGCGCCGCTACTTCGCCTACATCGCGTTCTTCGTCTTCTCGATGTTGATGCTCGTCGAGGGCGGCAACCTCCTCATGCTGCTCGTCGGCTGGGGGCTCGTCGGGCTCTCCTCGTACCTGCTGATCGGCTTCTGGCACGAGCGGCCGAGCGCGGTTCAGGCGGCGAAGAAGGCGTTCATCATGAATGCGTTCGGCGACGCGACGATGGCGCTCGCCTTCTTCATCCTCATCGCGCACACGAACTCGCTGTCGTTCGTAGCGCTCAGTGGGCCCCTCTCGTCGACGCAGGCGAACCTCATCGCGCTCGGCCTGCTCGGCGGCGCGGTGGCCAAGTCGGCGCAGATCCCGCTCCAGACGTGGCTACCGGACGCGATGGAAGGCCCGACGCCGGTCAGCGCCCTCATCCACGCGGCCACGATGGTGACGGCCGGCGTCTACCTGATCGCGCGTACGCACGTCATCTTCGAGCAAGCGCGGACGATCGAGCTGCTCGCCGCCGGCACGGGCGCGCTCACGCTGCTCGTCGCCGGACTGATCGCGCTCGTCCAGACCGACATCAAGCGGGTGATCGCCTATTCGACGATGTCCCAGATCGGCTACATGTTCGTCGGCGTCGGGGTGGGCGGCTACGCGAACGGGATGTTCCACCTCATGACGCACGCCTTCTTCAAGGCGCTGCTCTTCATGACGGCGGGCCTCGCGATCCATGCGCTCGCGAACGAGCAGGACATCCGCAAGATGCGCGGGCTCGGGCGGGTGATGCCGTTCACCAAGTGGTGCTTCCTCGCGGGCGCGCTGGCGCTCGTCGGCATCCCGCCGTTCGCGGGCTTCTTCTCGAAGGACCCGATCATCGCGTCGACCCTCAACATCGGGTGGTACGGATACGTCTTCTACGCCTGCTGCATCGCCGGCGCGTTCCTGACCGGCCTCTACACCTTCCGGCTCTGGTTCCTCGTCTTCCCCGGCGAGCCGAGCCCGTTCGTCCGCGAGCACTACCACGACCACCACGGCCGTGAGGGCGCGTGGACGATGCTCGTGCCGGTCGGGATCCTCGCCGTCCTGGCGACGGTCGGGGGCTGGATCCAGTTCCCGCCGCACTGGGATCCCATCACCAAGTGGCTGGCACCGGTCGCGCCGTCGTTGCCGGACGCCGTGGCCAGCGCCACCCAGGAGACGGTCACCTCGGTCGTGGCCGTGGTCGTAGGCCTCGCGGGCATCGCCGTCGCGTGGGCGGTCTACTCCGAGCGGAAGATCGCGATCCCGGCTGCTCCCTCACTGCGGCGCCTGCTCGAGGAGAAGTTCTACTTCGACACCTTGTACGACCGGATCTTCTACGCCCCGGCCGCGTGGGTGGCTACCGCCCTGCGTCGCGAGTTCGAGGAGCCCGTCGTGCTCCAGACCGGCACCGACCTCGGCAACACGACGCTCGCCACCGGGGGCCTCGTGCGCCGGCTCCAGACCGGCCTGCTCCGCACGTATGTCTTCTTCATCGCCGCCGGAGCGGCGGCCGTCGTCCTCGCCTTCCTGATCGCCAAGTGAACGCCTCCTACCTGACCTCGATCCTGATCTGGCTGCCGATCGCAGGCGCAGTTCTGATCTGGCTGCTGCCGCTCTCCCGCTACGCGACGGGGGCCCTGGCGCTGCTCATCTCGTTTGCCGAGGTCGGATTCTGGATCAAGCAGGCGGCGCACTTCGACTTCTCGCAGCCGGGCCTGCAGATGTCGGAGCAGGCGAACTGGTTCGGCGAGCTCGGGGTCTCCTACCACGTCGGCGTCTACGGCTTCTCGCTCTGGCTCGTCGGCCTCACCGTCGTCGGCATGGCCGCGTGCACCGGCTACGGCTTCTGGGTCGGGCGCGAACGCCCGCGCGCGTACTTCGGGCTGATGCTGCTGCTCACCGGAGCGACGGTCGGCGTCTTCGAGGCGCAGGACCTGCTCCTCTTCTACGCCTTCTTCGAGGCGATGCTGATCCCGCTCTACATCCTGATCGGGGTCTGGGGCGGGGCGCGGCGCACGGAGGCAACGATCAAGTTCGTCATCTACACGATGGCCGGCTCGCTGATCATGCTCGCCGCGATCGTCGCCTACGGCCTCAAGGCCGGTACGTTCGACCTGGTCGACGGCCCCACGAGCGCGAGCCGCTGGCTCTTCCTCGGCTTCATGCTCGCGTTCGTCATCAAGGCACCGCTGTTCCCGTTCCACGGCTGGCTGCCGGACGCGTATCGCGAAGCCCCGCCGGAGATAGCCGCGGTCCTGTCTGGCGTGATCGCCAAGGCGGGCCTGTACGGGATGCTCAGGATCGCGATCACGAAGTTCCCCGACCCGACGTCCTACTACCGGACGACGGTGCTTGCGCTCGCCGCCGCGGCACTCGTGTACGGCTCTCTGCTCGCCTTCCGTGCGCCGGATTTCCGGGGTGTCGTTGCGTACTCCTCGCTCGCGCAGTCGGGACTGATCACGCTCGGCCTCTTCGCCGGCACCGATCTCGGCTTCGACGGCGCCGTGCTGCAGATGGTCGCGCACGGGCTCATCTCGATCTCGCTCTTCCTGATCGCGGGCGCCGTGGAGCGGCGGACGACGACCGGCGAGTTCCGGCTGCTGGGCGGGATGGCCCGCGGCAGACCCGGGCTCGCAACGCTGCTCATGACCGTCGGGGTGATCTCTCTGGCCGTGCCCGGCTCGGCGTCCTTCGCCGGTGAGTTCCTCATCCTGGCCGGCGTCTTCCAGAGGCACTGGTGGTGGGCGGCGATCGGCGCGGGCGCGATCGTGCTCGCCGCGATGTACATGCTCCGGCTGATCTCGGCCGTGCTGCACGAGGCGCGCGGCTCGACCGTCTCGGACGCAGCGCTCGACCTCCGGCCGGGCGAGCTCGCGCTCGTCGTGCCGCTCGTCGCCGGCCTGCTCTTCCTCTCGGCGTGGCCGGCAGGCATCAGCCACCACTCCTTCTTCGGCCCCAGCCCGGCCGCAGCCGTGAAGAGCGGGTTCAAGTGACGCTGAACACCCCGTACATCGACTGGTTCGGGCTCAGCCCCGTCCTCACGCTCATCGGCACCGCGTTCGCCGCTCTGCTTTGCGCCGTGCTCGTGCCCCGCGCGGTACGGCGCATCGCGGCGGCGTCGATCTCGGCCATCGGCTTCACCGCGGGAATCGTCCTCGCCGTCTGGCTGTACGTCGACAGCGCGAGCGGTCACACGATCGCGGCCGGCGCGTACTACCGCGACCGCTGGACCTCGCTCGGCCAGGTCATCATCTTCGCCGTCGGGCTCGGGACCACGCTCCTCGCCGTCGAGCACGTCCCGGGCTGGGGCCGCGACGCCGACCACACACGGCGCGACGACCACGTGACGGAGTTCTTCGCCCTCTTGCTCGCCTCGGCGGCCGGAATGGCGTTCTTCGTCGGGGCCGCGAACCTGATCACGCTCTTCCTCTCGCTCGAGTGGTTCTCCATCGCGCTGTACGTGATGTGCGCGATCGACTACGACTTGGAGGGCTCGCTCGAGGCCGGTTTGAAGTACCTCGTCGTCGGCTCGTTCGGCGCCGCCACCCTGCTCTTCGGCTCGGCACTCGTCTACGGCGCCACCGGGACGGTGTCGTTCGAGGGCATCGCCTCGGCGATCTCGTCGCAGGGCCTGACGGGCGACACGTTCGTCGTGGTCGGGATCGCGCTGATGGTCGCAGGGCTCGGCTTCAAGATGTCCGCCGCGCCGTTCCACATGTGGACGCCCGACGTCTACGAGGGCGCGCCGACGACGGTGACCGCCTGGATGTCGTCGGCGACCAAGGTCGCGGCGCTCCTCCTCACGTTCCGCGTGATGACGACGGCGTTTCCGGACAACCAGCACCTCTGGGGCTGGGCGTTCGCGATCATCGCGACGATCTCGCTCGCGATCGGCAACTTCGCGGCGCTCGTGCAGAAGAACGTCAAGCGGATCCTCGCCTACTCCGCGATCGCGCAGGCCGGCTTCATGCTGATCGGCCTCAGCACGGGAAGCGCGCTCGGCGGCCGCGCGCTCATGTACTACCTCATCCCCTACGCGGCGTCGGCGTTCGGCACGTTCGCGATCGTCGCCGCGCGGGAGCGGGAGCTCGGGGTGCCCGTCACCCTCGACAACCTCGCCGGCTTCGGCTGGGAGCGCCCGTTCCTCGGCGTCGCCATGTGGTTCTTCGTGTTCGGCTTCGCGGGGCTGCCGCTCACAGGCGGCTTCGTCGGCAAGTTCTACGTCTTCGCAGCCGCCTACGACCATGGCTGGGTCTGGCTGGTGATCGTCGGCGTGCTCGCGACGCTCGTCAGCCTCTACTACTACCTCGGGATCGTGCGGGCGATGTACATGCGACCCGCTACCGAACTCGTGATCGCAGGCGGCTCACCGGCGCCCGAGCGACTGCTCCAAGTCGCGGTCGGCGCCGCGTTCGTCGTCGCCGTCGGGTCGCTGTTCGCCGCGGAGCCGCTGATCACCCTCGCGCGGCACGCGGCGTCTTCGTTGCCGTTCTGAGAAGAGCACCTGCAAAGAATCTGCAAGTTTTGCCGAACGCGCGTTAGAAGCAGCCCGCGGCGAGGTACGACTCCGCGCAAATCCAACAAGGAGCCGGCCATGCTACGAGGGCACCTGACGCGAACAAGACTGGGATTCGTGCTGGCGGTCGCAGCCGGCCTACTGCTCGGTGCGGTCTTCGGACAGCCCGGAGCCGGCCAGGCCGCAGCGAACACGAAACCCGTGCCCAAGACGCTGCCGACCATTTCCGGTACCGCAGAGGTCGGAGTAACGCTCATCGCGACACGCGGTACCTGGACCAACAAGCCCACGTCGTTCCACTTCGCCTGGCAGCGGTGCGATACAACCGGGGCCGCCTGCCTCGCGATCGGCGGGGCAACTGCAAAGATCTACACGCCAACAGCCGCCGACATCGGCCACACCATTCGGGTATCGGTGACGGCCCACAACGCCGACGGCAGTACGACGGCGACGTCCGCCGCGACGGCGGTTGTACCGCCGAGCGGATGTCCCGGGGGGAGCGGCGCAGTCCAGATCGGGCAGGTCACTCCGCCCGCACGACTCGTCATCTCCGAGGCATCGATCCACCGGGCCGTGACACGCTCGACGAACGCGATCCACCTGCATCTCACGGTCGTTGCCTGCGGCTCCCGGCCCGTGCAGGGCGCATCGGTGTTCGCGACCGCGGTTCCCTACAACCAGTTCGCCGTCGCGCAAGCCTCCACGGGGGCCGACGGCACCGTGGTGCTCACGGAGACGCGGCAGAGCGGTTTCCCCGCGAGTCTCCATCAGCATCTCCTCGCGGTCTTCGTCCGTACCTGGAAGCAAGGCGAACCGACGACTGCCGGCGTGTCCACGAGCCGCGTGGTTGCCTTTCACTTCGCCCACCGCCACTAGGTGATCCTCTCTCCGAAAAGCCCCTGCAAGGGAGAGCCCGCTGAGCGTCCGCATTCGCAACACACCGATCCCGTACAGGCACGAGAAGACGACCGGCGCCGGCAGCACCGCCACGCTCACGGAGACGCGGCAAGCCGGCTTCCGCGTCTACCTCCGCCAGGAGCGAAACGAGACGGCATTCTGCCGGGCCAGGCGGGGTGCCGCCGCCCTCAAGCCGCGCGGGAGAGGAGCTCGTCGACCTCGGCGGGCCGCAGGCGGCGCTGGGGGCGCGTTCGCTTCGGCACGCGCAACGGCTCGAGCAGCCAGGTGACGAGCGGAACCCCGTAGGCCAGCAGCGCGAACACGAGGCCCCAGGTGGCGAACGGTGAGGCCGCACGTCCCGTCGGAGCGTTCCCCCGCGCGGCCGAGGCCACGACGACGAGCAGGAGCGCGACCCCACTCGTCACGGCCCGCAGCAGGGCCGGGCGTCCCTCGAGCGTGTCGCTGACCGCGACGAACGCCGCCGCCGCGGCAGCGGGAACCGTCAGGAGACCGAGCCAGAGCGCGAGCTCGCCGAGACCCGCGGCCCCGGCCGCAAGCGCAGCCGTCGCGAGCACCAGGGGCAGGAGCCGCGAACCCACTCCATAAGGTTCACGGCGGCATCGGACGGTCCTTCCTCAGTAGGCTCGCGGCGTCCCACTCCAAGGAGCTCACGCATGCCCGAAACGACCCTGACCTGGCTCGGCCACGCCACCTTCCGGTTCGACACTCCCGACGGGAAACGCATCTACATCGACCCCTTCCTGCACGGGAACCCGAAGTGCCCGGAGTCCGAGCTGGAGCCCGAGCGGATCGACGTGATCGCGCTCACGCACGGCCACGGCGACCATCTCGGCGACACCGTCGACCTCGCGAAGAAGCACGGCTGCACCGTCATTGCGCCGGTCGAGATGGCCGACTGGCTGCAGGGCAAGCAGGGCATCGAGAACGTTCTCGACCCGAACAAGGGCGGCACCGTGGAGGCGGCGGGAGTCAAGTTCACGCTCACGAACGCGCACCACTCGAGCTCGAACAACGACCTCGAGTACATGGGCGAGCCGGTCGGCATCGTCGCCACGATCGAGAACGGGCCGAAGCTCTACTTCGCCGGCGACACCTGCGTGTTCGGCGACATGCAGATCATCCGCCGCCTCTACGCGCCCGACGTCGCGATCCTCCCGATCGGAGGCCACTACACAATGGATCCCAAGGAAGCCGCGCTCGCCCTCGAGTTTCTCGGCACGAAGCGCTGCATCCCCTGCCACTACGGCACCTTCCCGCCGCTCAAGGGGACGCCGGCCCAGCTTCGCGAGCTCGCGCCGGACGTCCAGGTGGAGGAGATGGCACCAGGAGACTCGGTCACGCTATGAGGGAGCGCTGGTGGGGCGGCAGCGGCCGGCGCGTGCCGGAGCTCGCGGTGACTGGAGACCCCACCGTGCCGACGGAGGAGGCGCTCGTCGTCGGCGGCGTCGCCGACCTACAGCCGATCGCCGATGCGTTCCAGGCAGGTCGTCCCGTGGTGGTGCTCGCTTCGTCGCCCGAGGAGGTGCGTGCGGCGCTTGCGCGTCCCGAGGTGGCGTCGGTCCTCGTGCCGGAGGAGCGGCGTGACCTGCTCGAGCTCGACCTGACCGAGCTGACATATGGCTAGAGCCCACCCCCCGGTGGCGACGTATTCGATCGCGGCCTGCGACCTCGCGGCCGGGCAGTGGGGCGTCGCGGTCCAGTCCAAGTTTCTCGCCGTCGGCTCGGTCGTCCCCTGGGCCGAGCCGGGGGTCGGGGCGATCGCGACACAGGCGTACGCGAACCCGAGCTACGGCCCGAACGGGCTCATGCTCCTGCGCGCAGGCCTGGGCGCAAGCGAGGTGGTGGAGCGCCTGACGTCGGACGACGAGGGACGCGACGAGCGCCAGCTCGGAGTCGTCGACGGTGAGGGAGAGGCTGCGAGCTGGACCGGGCCGGGCTGCAACGACTGGGCTGGTCACCGCACCGGGCCCGGCTACGCGGCGCAGGGCAACATCCTCGTCGGCGAGGAGACCGTGGCCGCGCTCGCGACGACGTTCGAAGCGAACACGCAGCTGTCGCTCGCGCAGCGCCTGATCGAGTGCCTCGCTGCGGCGCAGGCGGCGGGGGGTGATCGGCGCGGCCAGCAGTCGGCCTCCCTCCTGGTGGTGCAGAGGGACGGCGGCTACGCCGGCCTGTCGGACATCCTCGTCGATCTCCGCGTGGACGATCACGAGCGGCCGATCCAGGAGCTGCGCCGCATCCACGAGCTGCACTTCCGGCTGTTCGGGCTGAGCCCGCGCGAGGACTGGCTGCCGCTCGAGGGCGAGCTGCGTTCCGAGGTCGACGAGCGGCTCGCGCGGCTCGGTTACGACTCGCTCGACGCCTGGGCCGGCGTCGAGAACCTCGAGGAGCGCGTGGACGGCGGGGACTCGATCGACCCGGTCGTCCTCGAGGCCCTGCGCGAAGCCACCGCGTGAGCGACGGCTACGAGATCCTCACGCTCGACGAAGCCGAAACGGGCCGGCACCGCGGAAGCACCCTGATTCCCGTGCGCCACCTACTGGGCTTTCGACCGGCAGGCGTCAACGCCTGGAAGGCGGACACCGGCGGGCAGTTGATCCCGCCGCACGAGGAGGACGGCGGCAACGAGGAGCTGTACGCCGTCGTGCGCGGCCGCGCGACCTTCACGGTGGGCGACGAGGAGGCGGACGCTCCGGCCGGGACGCTCGTCTTCCTGCCGGCAGAGGTCTTCCGCACGGCGGTAGCGGCGGAGGACGGCACGATCGTGTTCGTCGTGGGTGGCACGGTCGGCGCGGCGTTTCACTCGTCCGGCTGGGACTCGCTGGCGCTCGCGGAGACGTACCGCCAGGCGGGACGACTCGATGAGGGGCGCAGGGCCGTCGAGCAGTTGGTCGCGCAGTACCCCGGCTACTGGGGGGCTGCGTACAACGCCGGCCGCTGGGAGGCACTGGCCGGGAATCCGGATGGGGCGTTCGAGTATCTCCGCCGGGCGAAAGAGCTCAACCCGGTGGAGGCAGGCCCGTTCTTCCGCGAGGACGGCGACCTGGACCCGTTGCGCGACGACCCACGCTTCGACGAGCTGCTCACGTGAACCTCGTCCACATCGACGAGCTCGACAAGATCGAGATGCCCGAGGGCTTCACCTGGCGCCCGGTGCGGCGCCGCTTCGGGATCCGGGCGTTCGGCACGAACGCGTACACGCCGGGCTCGAGCGGCCAGGTCGTCGAGGAGCACACCGAAGGCCAGCTCGAGCACGAGGAGATCTACCTCGTCCTACGCGGTCGCGTCCGGTTCACGATCGGCGGCGACGAGCACGAGCTCGGGCAAGGGCAGCTCGTCTTCGTCCGGGATCCGTCCCTGAAGCGCGGCGGGGTGGCACTGACCGACGACGCTGCAGTGCTGGCGATCGGCGGGAAGCCCGGCCAGGCGCACGAGATCTCCGCGTGGGAGTACGTCTTCGCCGCCATGCCGTACATCGATGCGGGCGACCTCGACGAGGCCGAGCGCGTGATGCAGGAAGGCCTCGAGGAGAAGCCCGGCGACCCGGCCATGCTCTACAACCTTGCGTGCCTCGAGGCCCGCGCAGGCAAGCCCGACGCGGCGCTCGACCATCTCACCGCCGCCGCCGACGCGCACGAGCGGTTCCGCACGGCTGCGCAGACGGACGAGGACTTCGCCTCGATCCGCGACGACCCGCGCTTCCCGAGCTAGCGACGCCCGGGCAGCGGCTACTAGGAGTCGCCCGGGAGCCTGACGCCCGCGGCGAGCTTCCGTAGCGCCGGGACCGGATCGGCTTCAGGCCGCGCAACCAGGAGGACGGCTCCGTGGCCCTCGTCGCGAACGAGCGAGTCGACGAGCAGCTGCAGGCCGAGTGCGAGCGCGAACGCCTTGTGCGCCTGCTCGCCGCCGAACGGGACGAGCTCGTCCTCCCGCCGGAGCCCGGCGACGACGTCGCCCCAGGTGATCGCGCCCATCGAGACATCGGCGACGATCGGGTCGCCGCCGCTGCTCGGGATTCCGATTGCGAGCGGATTCGTGCCGGCGAGCTTCGCACCCCCATCCGGATGGCCCAGGCGCCGAGGAGACGTCGCGGTCAGCACGCCCACGAGGCCGCATTCCGCGAGCCGGCGGACGTTGTGCCCGAGCATCCCGGTGGGGAACGTCCGCTCGCAGACGACGAGCCGAGCGTGCGCCGGCGGCGAGGCAAGCTGCGCGCGTACGACGCGCCCGAGCACGAGGTAGCCGATCGCGCCGCGGCCGTGCCAGCGCTGGAAGCCGTCCTCCTCCTCGATCAGGGTCGGCTCGGCCGACGCGTCGTAACCTTCGAGGCCCTCGAGCCAGGGGATCCGCGCGTGACCGTGTCCTTGCTTGCCGCGTCGCTCGGCCCCGTCGAAATGCGCCCACAGCTCCTGGGCGTCGGCCTCGCCGAAGCCGAGCACGCGCAGCCGGCCGAGGCCCTCGTCAGCGTCCACGGGACCTCGTGGCGACCAGCGCCGCGACACCTGCTGCACCGGCCACGACGAGCGCCGGCGAGATGCGGCGGCGCGCATGCGGGTAGGCGCGCCCGCTGAACTCGAGCACCGGCCACCCGCGGTCCCTGGCAATGCGCCGCAGCGCACGGTCCGGATTGACGGCAACCGGATGCCCGACGGCTTCGAGGAAGGAGAGATCGGTGTGGCTGTCGGAGTACGCCGTGCAGGCCGAGAGGTCCAGGCCCTCGCTCTCGGCAACCGCGCGCACACAAGCGGCCTTTGCTTCGGCGTGCAGCGCCCGCAGCGCGCGGCCGGTATAGCGCCCGTCCTGCACCTCGCAGGTCGTCCCGAGCGCTCCGTCGAAGCCCAGATCGTCGGCGATCGCCTCCACGATCTCCTGCAGCGTCGCCGAGACGACGAAGACGCGCTCGCCGCGCTCACGGTGCTGCTCGACGAGGCGCAGCGGCTCGGCATAGACGAGCGGGCGGAGCACCGGCTCCAGCGCCTCGGCGACGAGCTCGCGGAGCTCGTCGGGCCGGTGGCCGGCAAGGATTCGCAGCCCGTCCTCCGCGCCGCGGCGGACCGACTCGTGGCTGGCGCCGCGCGCGACGAAGAGAAGCTGCCAGGCCGCCGCCTGGGCCAGCTGCCGGCGCGAGATGAAGCCGCGCTCCCGGAAGGAGCCGGCGAGGGCGAGGGCCGACGACCGGCGCAGGAGCGTCCGGTCGAGATCGAAGAAGGCGGCGGCCGCCACCCGCCTCAGACCTGCAGGCCCGCGGCGGCCAGCGCTTCCTCCCGCCCCGGATAGTCCTGCATCCGCACGATCTTCCCCCCGCGGACCTCGACGATCTGGAACAGCTTCCCCCTGAAGCCCCTCGCTCCGAGCCGGCCCATCCGCGTGCCGCGGAGCTGGAGCAGCACGCTGTCGCCCAGCTCGATCGTCTCGCCCAGGCGGAAGCGGTTCGCCGGCCCGCAACGCCACAGCAGGGTCCTCACGATCCAGTCGGCGTCGAGGCAGGGGTTCCAGGCGCCCTCCTTCGCGGGGTACCACGTCGCGTCATCCGCGATCAGCTTCCGCAGGTTGCGGTGGTCGCCGCGCTTGGCGAGGGAGTAGGCCTCCTTGACGAGATCGAGGCTCGTGATCATCCGACGAGCGGCAGGGACTTGACGATCCCAGCCCCCGGCTCGCGGCGCAAAGACTCGATTTCATGCGCGATCGCGACGATCGCCCGAGCGGCCTCCGACTCGGGCTGCGCGGAGACGACCGGAGCGCCCGCGTCTCCCTGCTCGCGCAGCGCCGGATCGAGCGGCACGGTGCCGAGCAGCGGCACCCCGAGATCACCCGCGAGGTCCTCGCCGCCGCCGCTCCCGAAGACGTCGCCGGACATGTTCTCCACCACGCCGAGCAGCCGCATGTTCGTCTTCTGCGCCATCGACGCTGCACGCGCTGCGACGTCCTGCGCGAGCTTCTGCGGCGTGGTCACGACGACGACCTCGGCGCGCGGGAGGAGCTGGCCGAGCGAGATCGAGACGTCACCCGTGCCAGGGGGCATGTCGACGACGAGCACGTCGATCTCGCCCCAGTGGACGTCCGTCAGGAACTGCTCGAGCGCGCGGTGCAGCATCGGCCCTCGCCACATCACAGGCTCGCTGCTGGTCTCGAGGAAGAAGCCGATCGACATCAGCTTCAGGTCGTCCTTCACCGGCGGCACGATCATCTCGTCGACGGCGATCGGCCGCTGCCGGATGCCGAGGATGTGCGGGATCGAGTGGCCGTAGATATCCGCGTCGAGCACTCCGACGCTGTGGCCGAGCTCGGAGAGGGCAACCGCGAGGTTCGCGGCGAGCGACGACTTGCCGACGCCGCCCTTGCCGCTCGCCACCGCGAGCACGCGACAGTCGGCCGGCAACCGGATCTCGCCCTCGCGCTCGGGTGCGCCGCCGCGCAGCTTCTGCGTCAGCGCCTGCCGCTCCTCCGGCGTCATCACGGCGAAGGAGAGCCGCACTCCCGTCACGCCGGCGACACCCGCGAGCGCCTGCTCCACCTGCTGCTCGAACGAGTCGCGCAGCGGACAGCCGGCCACGGTGAGGACGATCGTGAGCGCAACGATGCCGTCGTGCAGCTCGAGATCGCGCACCATGTCGAGCTCGGTGACCGGACGCCGGAGCTCCGGATCGATCACCTGCTCGAGCGCCTTCAGGACCTCGTC
>Ga0207693_10003418_pt1 | contig 13553 bp, 16 predicted proteins | sample LARL81metaG_FD_184347 | JGI IMG/M metagenome (GOLD analysis project Ga0207693, IMG submission 184347) | Corn, switchgrass and miscanthus rhizosphere microbial communities from Kellogg Biological Station, Michigan, USA - LAR L8-1 metaG... | ecosystem: Host-associated > Plants > Roots >...
GCTGGATATAACTACAGCGCCAACTGGGCAATCTGCGCTGACGGGACTCTCACCCGCCAGATCATCAACTAGCTTCACTGCACTATCCCGGCGCACAAAAATCGCCATAACACTCAAAATCGCTGTTCTGCACATCAAGACGTGAAATGATAGGCGGATTTAGAGCTTCGTCAACCTGCCAGCTATTAGGGGAAAGGAACTCTGACCGGCAGAGTGGCGCGGGTAATCGTGATGAAGATCACTGACGGCTGCATGGAAAACGCGTGTAATGAATACAGGAGGAATCAAAACTGAATACCTCAGCAGATCGAATTGGGCCCGACCCCATCTCGGCTAGCAGCCGACCTGGCCCTCTGCAGGATTTTTATGAAGCACGGGTTGCCATGGGGATGCGGCCCACCATGGCTCGCCTTACCCTGGCACGGAAAATCGCTGCCATCACCTTGGCCCTGTGGAAGAAAGGAGCGAACTTCGATCCGCGACAGTGGAGTCGGCAAGCAGCTTGAAGCATTCCTGAGGGCAGAGGCCTTACCATCTCTGGCAATTGCTCTACGGTGGTGGTCGGTCGGTTCTGGTAAAGGGCCAATAGCGACCGCCACAACCCCAAAGGCTGGCCGCGAGGTCAGCCTTTTCTTTCGTAGTCGCTAAATGCGCGCCCTGAATCTGTAGTTGGCGAAAAATCTCGATTTCACTCAAAATGCCTGCCGGGGTGGTTTTGATTGTAATGGCCTCCCTAGAAAATTCCTTCTAACTGCTTGGATCAGAATTGAAGGAAGGTGGGAGGATGACTCTGTGCCCGAGTGCTTCGAGGCGTTTGACCAAGCGACGGGTCGCTCGAATGGTGTTGCGTTTGTCGAAGTAGTCGGGACCCAGGTCTTGGTAGGTGGTGGCCCGTTGCAGCATGTAGTAGCCAGCGGTAAGGATGGAATTGGCGACGGCGATGAGCGCACGCTTAGGACCGCGCAATGCAGCTAGCCGTCGGAACTGCGCCTGCAGGTAAGTCCCTTTGGTTTTAGATGCGGCCCATGCAGCTTCACACAAGGTTCTACGCAGCCATGGATTGCCGGCGCGCGTGGTACCGCTCTTTCGTTTCCCACCGGTCTGGTTATTGCCAGGACAGACCCCGGCCCAACTCACTATGTCAGCGGCAGAAGAAAAGGCTTCTACCGAGGGCCCCACTTCGGCGACCAAGGTCCAAGCTAGACGGTGTTTGATGCCCGGAACTGTTACCCATCGGTCGACTGCGCTCTGAAATGGTCGCATCTGTTGCTCGATCGTCTCTTGGATACGCGTGATCTTATCTCCCACATGGTCGAGATCCTCGATCATTTCGCGGAGCAGCCAACGATGATGTGGCAACACGTAGCCCTCCAGCGCCAGCTGCAACTGGGGAATCTTCTTCCGCAGTTGCTTTTTAGCCATCTCTGCCATTCGCACCGCGTCCGTTTCTCCCTCCGCCAACGCGCCTAGCATGGCTATCGCACTTACTCCCAACACGTCGCTGGCTACTGATGCCAGTTTGATGTTGCATTGCTCCAGTAATCTCGGAATGCGGTTTGCTATCGCGGACTGATACTGCACCAGCTTGGTGCGATAGCGTGTCAGATCCCGCAAAACTCGGATGGCCACCGCAGGCACGTAGCTGCCTTCCAAACGACCGTCCTGCAGAAGCTCGGCAATTCGCTTTCCGTCTTTGAGGTCGGTCTTCTTCCCCCGCACCGCTTTGTAATGTTCGGGGTTGATGAGTAGCAGCTGCAGTCCGTATGGTTCCAGTACATTCCACACTGGCATCCAGTAAACGCCGGTCGCCTCCATCGCCACTGCCGTGACCTGCGCCGCGCACAGCCATTGCGCCAGCTCGTGCAGGTCTCCGGTCATGCTTCCAAACAGACGCTTCTCATAGACGCTGTTACCGTCTGCACCTTCCTTAATCAGACAGGCAGCGATTATCTTCTTATGTACGTCCAGACCGCAGCAGTTACGATGCACTCTCATGGCGCTTCTCCTTTGCCCCGGCGAAGACGCCTGCACTCAAAGATTCTCCCTAACGAACTCTCCTGATGGAGGTCTCACTTCGCGGTTCCTACGGCGTCCAGCTCCAACCTGGTTTACGGGCTTCCTTACTCGCACCATTGCCATATTGCGGGCTTGCTCGCCAGCGGCGTCCCCCATTGTCCCGCACCTCTCGACTATTTTCATGCTTCGTGGTGACCGGATTCCGGTCATGCTGACCTGGTTTCAACAATTGGCTTCCGATTAAGTAATAATGGGCCCGCCTAAGTAGTCTTCATTCCAGAGGTGTGTCCCGCTGCCTGAACCTGTAACATGCTTGCCAGGCGCGAATTTGCAGCTCTTTGGGACCAGTTCTCCCTGTGGATGAAAACATGTGGATTGACCGGCAGGATCTTCTCCATACGATTCGATCAGCACACCGTGAATCGGTGCTTTCCACTATTGCCGTTTTGGCATTGTCCTATTGGCTATACCGATGCGTTCCGGTCGTTGCACGTGGGCGAAATCGGACACTTCACATTTGGGATTACTTTCGGCAAGCGTTCCAAAACAATCGAGGCATACGAATCGATCACTTCTTATTATCTCCAACGCTGGCTGATCGACTGGAAAGCTGCGAAATCGATAAGGGACCTCGCGGTCAGGAAAAGCCGTCTGACCACACCCCCATAGTCGTCACGCTATCCGATCTGCCATAAATCAGGGATTAGCTCATATACCACCCGCCATTGACCGAAACGGTTTGCCCGGTCATGTAGTCATTCATTGCCAGCATCACCGCTACCGAAGCTACGTCGTCAACAGAGCCGAAATGCCCCATCGGAATCAGAGCCGGGCTCGTGTTTGGATTGCTCGTCACCATGTCAGTCTCGATCAATGCGGGAGCAATGGCGTTGACGGTGATCCCCTCTCGCACGAACGCGGAGGCGCAGGAGTGCGTCAACCCGACGATTCCCGCTTTGGACGCGGCGTAGTGCGCACCTACAGCCCCGCCCGTTTGGGCTGCGACCGAGGACAGGTTGATGATGCGTCCCCATTTTCTTTGTCGCATCCCGCCGATCACCGCCTGTGTCATCAAGAACACCGACTTTAGGTTGACCCTGAGCACTTCGTCCCATTCCGTTTCCGTAATCTCTTCTAACTTTCGGGGATGGGCGATTGCAGCGTTGTTGACGAGGATGTCGATTCCTCCGATTTGCTTCTCGACCTCAGCAACCATGCGCTTCACGTCGGCAGCAACCGATACATCAGCCTGAAGCGCGATTGCCCGCCGTCCTATTCCAGTAATTTCGCTGCAAACTGCATTCGCGGCGTCCGCTCGCTCACGGTAGTTCACGGCGACATCAGCACCAGCCCCAGCCAATGCGATGGCGACGGCGGCTCCGATCCCGCGACTGCCTCCAGTCACAAGAGCAACTCGATCCCTGAGTTCTTTCATGGCTTCATGCTCCGATTCGTCCCCAGTCAACCCGTCAGAACCCCCACCCACACCCGCTGCTCTTGCCAACGGGCACAGCGTACCATGTGGACATGAGCAGAATATGCCCACAATGCCTCTACGCGAATCCTTTGGTTCGCTCGGCGCAAGTCGATGTTCTTCTTCGGAAAGAGCCCGACGAGGAAGAAGACGAAGAGGAAGACGAAGGCGACCGCAAAGAAGATGACGAGGACGAAGACACAGACGACGGCTACTCGGAGTGAGCGTGCCCTTATTGTGTCAGTGGGTGAAGAATGACACGCGAAGAGTTCGTTCATGTTGCTGAGAAAACCTTGGACTCCCTCCCGGAAGAATTTCGTAGCCGTATCCAGAACGTTGCCATTCTGGTTGAGGATTATCCGCCGAAGCGGTCACGATCCCAGACGGGTCAGCGAAGGCAATTGCTACTAGGCATCTTTCACTAGCCAGTAATAGCCACCCCCGCTTCTCTTCGTACGGCACGTTTTCTCGTACTGTTTGGTCCGGATGTTGGTTCCGAAGGATAACGAATTTGCTGTAGGCAGAATTTTCTCGATTCTCACCCCGAATTTGCCAGTGATTTCGACGGCTCTCGCGTCTACCCCTGCACAAAATATAGAGGCGCTGTCGATGGCACGATTCGTGCTTTCGAAGAAATCATTAGAGCGTAAGCCCGTCATGCTGCGGATATATGTCGAAAATATCGTTGACGTGGCAATCGTTGAGTGCGAAGGCAGCATTGTGCGGAGTGAAGAAGCTTTTCAGTTGTTCAAAGTCGTCGCTTTGCAAGCAGACGCGCGAGTCGTTGTTGTTGATCTATCGGAAGTCCATCTCGTCGAAGGTGATGGTTTAAGTATATTCCTGATTCTGCGGAGTTGGACTCAAGCGCGCCACATAGGGCTTAAGTTGTTCAACCCCAGGAACCCCGTGCGGTACAGCCTGGAGTTCGCCAAACCAAAGTTCGACTTTGCGACGCTCAACGAACTGCTGGCTTTATTGGCTCGTTCGGAGAAGCGTTACTTTGCAGTTGCTTAGTTCTTGGAATGATTTTCACGTCAACAGAACATGTTATGGAGCAAACAGTGGCTTTTTCAACATCCGAAACAGTCTCGTCATAATCCGGGGTTCCTCTGCAAGTAGTACTCCGAATCAGTCGAACATAAGCTGAATCCGACAATGGCGACTTTGGGCTTACGAGCTGCCGCGCTAACGTCACAAGATCCTTTTCCTATTCACGCTACCTGCCGCCCGTTGTGATTCATGAGTGCGTCTCTATACACTCCTAAGTAGCCCTGCACCATCTTTCCGATGGAGAAATTGTCTTCCACGTAGCGTCGGATGATTGAGGGTTTGATGCTCAGCTGTTGGATGCAGGTGGTCATCTGGCGCACGGAACGGCAAATGTGTCCAGACACGCCTTCAACAACGATTTCAGGAACTGAACCGCCTGGCATCGCCACTACTGGAGTGCCGCACGCCATCGCTTCCACCATTACCAATCCGAAGGGCTCATTCCATTGTATTGGGAACAGCATGGCCATCGAGTTTCCCAGCAACTCATTCTTTGCCTGAAGGTCAGCAGGGCCGACGTACTCGATGAGTTTGCCGTCGATCTTAGGTCGAATCTTATTTTCGAAATACTCTCGGAACATCGGTTGAACCTCTCCGGCAATCTTGAGCGGAATTCCTGACCGCTGGGCCACATCAATCGCAATGTGCGTGCCTTTTATCGGCGCTATTCGTCCAATGAAGCTAAGGTATTGCTGTTTGTGTTCGACCAACTGGTATAGGTTGACATCCAGGCCATGATGGATGGTGCGCAGCTTCGGCATGGACTCCCTTTGAGCTTGCGCGTGGCTGATGGCGACGTACTGAACCTCAGGGTAGTGGCCGTAATATTCACTTAAGCTGGGGTCGTGAGGTCCATGGAGTGTGAGGACGGCGGGGTGTTTCATGAAACGTACAGATACGAGCCCCAGGGCCGACTGCACATGAATAAGATCACAATGGGTTAGCGCATCCGCTATGGCCCAGGAGGTATGGTTAAGTTCTTTGATCCAGGCAGACTCTGCATGTTTAATCGGCCACTGGGAATGCTCATACAGCCAGCGTCGCTCGGCCTGCACGGTTGACTCACCATTGGCATAGACCACCACATCAATGCCTTGCTTCTGAAGCCCTTCCGCCAGTTGAGCGACGAACAGTTCAGTTCCCCCGTAGTCCGAGGGCGGGACCGCGATGAACGGACCGGCAATAAGGGCGACCTTCATAAGATAGGGATCAGCGAGTACTGACTCGCATGCGGCGGAGTCACCGCTATGTCGCGATAATCACTCCTGTGGCCGCGTCGTAGGTTTATCCTCGTGCCCGTTTGGACCCGTGTAATTCGACAATGTGGAAAGGAATGGTTTGCTCATTCTCGCCGCTGTAGCTTTGCCTTCGAGAATTTCATCGAAGGGCACGAACTTCCCGTATAGAATCCGTGTTTCATCCTTGTCCTCCATATTGACAGCACCGCTCAGGTCAACTCCCGCAAACAGGCCCGGCTGCGAGAATAGGTTAGGACCTCAGATTTCATGTTCCAGTCCGTATCCGCCCCTGCGTGTCTTCCTAAGGGACCCGCAGCAGCCGACGCATCGGCGCCGATTTTGAATTTGCTGGACAACAAGTGGTGTATGCCGTCGTCGTTCATCACAATCATGACGAGGTCTACAGCCTGACCTCCTAACTGCAGACCCCAACTTCCCCCGGTCAGATGACAGGCGCTAGCGCTCCATTTGCCGTTTTCAAGGCGGCAACTGGCGATTTCCTTTCCCTGACTGCCGCCAAAGTCGACAGCAATCTTTAGCATCGAGGGCACAACGGCGATGCATTTGGCATCACCCATGATCTTGTCCGGAATCCCTTTGTCCGGAGTTGCCATGTTCTCGTCAAGAACTTTGGCGACATTGTCGATTCTCTTCTCAATGTCAGATTTGTTCTTGTCGTTGTGAGTCCAACCCGCAGAGGATGTAAGGAGTAGGCAGACAGCGGGAATGAGTTTTGCGACTAACAGGGCAAGTCGTTTCATGACGTGCTCCCAAAATTCAGCCTCGACCGGCTACATCGAGCCCTCGTTGTTAAGCACATTTAGCGCCCTAGTTACGTCCCCTTCCATCCGGTTCATGCTGTACCGTAACCTCAGGCTTTGCGCCGTATACGGAAGTGAACACGCGGGTGACTGAGTTCATTCTTGGATGTTCTTCGACCGATCATTCGTCGAGTTGACGTACTGCCGCAAACGACTCATGATGCCCGTGAGTCCTGAGGGGAAATCAACAAAGCGCCTAGGGAAGAACCATCGCGCGTTCGGCAGCGGGGACTCTTGTGCCAAAGCTAAAAGGGCCGTCGCTCCTCCTAGCAGCTTGGTGTTGATAAGCTTCAGTCCTAGGAATTAAGATTCCGCCAACCCCGCCACAACGGTACTGCTGTGCCCTCTTCGCCTGGGATGCCGTCATGCCCCGAAAACGCCCGCTAGAAAAAATAATGACGACCGTAGCGATTGCGATCCTTCTGTGTGGCGTCGCATGCCATTGATATTGAGCTGGGCAAATTCGTCGCCAACATCTGGAGATGATGCATGAAATTGGGTTTCACTAGCTGTCGGAAGATGCGACGACAGTCAAAATGTCCTCCTCGCAGATAATAGGGAACACTTACCGGCCACTTGATCGTAGGGATGGACCACGACGCTGGCATCCTGCGCATAATCGCGCAACACAACCCGGCGCGACCTCGGCGAGTTCGGAAGCCTCCCATGCGAGGGTTTACACAGATGTCGTGAAGCCGGCACCGTTCGTCGTGGCGGTGCTGCCCGCTACGCAGATTGACCGCTCCAGTCTCGCGCAAGGGAAATCCGATTCGGTGACTGGCGCTCCCATAAAATTGAACCGTTACCAACCATGGGCCGACCTCGTCACAACCTACTCCACGACCTTGTCTCGCCTCTGTTGCCGGGCATAACCGGCCTGAGCACATCTATAGACGGGTGGCGGTGGCGGGGTCCTGTCGCATTTTCAGGCGACGCAAGTTTTCCTGATTGAAGAATTCCTCCGGCGGAATCATCCCCTCTCGCGCCATATAAAAGCGTCGTGTTTCCTCCGGGTCTGGGCGGAGGGCCGAGCGCAGCCCCAGAATGTCCTCTGGGACGGGCCCGAATCGGGCTAACGAAATATTCTCCCAGTAGAGTTGCGAGGCGGCGCTATTTCGAGCCGTCTCGTAGACGGCCAAGGCTGCCGCGATGCGCCGTTTCCCGGAGAAGCCTTCATCGATTGCCGTCGCGAGCAGATCTGCGTCGCGAAACGCATCGCAAATGCCGAGCGCGAGATACGGGTCCTTGTGATGTCCGGCATCACCGACTAGCGCCCAGCCTACTCCGTAAGGTTTGCGAAAGAAATTCGGGAGGTCAGCCGCGCCGTAGAATCGTTCTTCTCGTCTTCCGCTCAATATGCACTCCCCGACAGGCGAGGCGCTCCGCAACACCTCCATGAAACTGTTCTCGACGCTGGCGCGCACGCGCGCGAGTTCTGAGAGCGGCCAGGCGATGAAAACCGCAGTGAGACTGTCATTCGTCGGAAAGGCAAAGATAACGTTCTGTCCACGGATGTAGACGTGGAGGCCGTCCAGAGGAGCACCGCTCCAATAGGAGAAGTACCAGCAGGTAAGTCGTGGGACTTCGTCGTAGACTGGGGCGCTAACCGCGCGTGCAAGAGATGAATGCCGCCCATCGGCACCGATTACGATCGTCGCGTTCTCGATGGCCTGGGCACGGCCGTCCGCGGATCTGCCCCGGATCCCCGTAACGGCTTCGCCCTTCATAAGATATTCTTCGACGATGAACTGGTTGCGGAATTCGGCGCCCGCGGCGATTGCCATTTCCAGGAGAGCATGATCCAGCAACGCTCGTCGCGGACCATAGCCGAAAGCAACTCCATCGCGGACCAGGTCCGTGCCGGTCAGAGGAAAATCCCCGAAATCCGACGTGAAGCTGGTCACCGGGGGACAGCCTGAACGCACCACCTTTTCCAATACTCCCCAAGACTGGAGCAAACGCGGGCCTTGGCGATGAACGAAGTGGCCGTGGGGTATTTCCGAGGGGAACGTGGCCTTGTCGACGATGAGGACTCTATGTCCCTTCCGAGCCAGCAGCAGAGCTGTCGCAGCCCCCGCGCACCTTGCTCCCACGACAATCGCATCAAACATGCGCCCCTCCTTCCCGAGGTCAATTCTACTCAACCCTGCGGTCTCCAACCCGACTTGGTTGGATGATTCTGTTCTCGAGAATACTGACAGAGATACGTCGGTCCTTCGACGGATAAGGTCCCTTCCCTCCCGTCTCTGCCGGTGCGTTTAGCTATTCGGAGCTCTATGGGCCTGAAACGTACAGTTGCGTCGTACGTGCGGTGCCGCAGTTTCGAGCGAGGCGGCACAGGCGACCAAATGCGTAGCTCGTCCGACTCAGGTCATCCCAAGCAATGCAAACGCCCGCGCGACAGAGCAGGCCGCGTGAAGTATCTACACCGGATCGGGGATCGTGACAATTGAGCTCAGTCGACGCGGGAAACCAGCGCTACATCCGCAACTTGCTTTGCTTAGTTTTTGGCCGGTCGGACGGTCACTTTGCCTTTGCCCCGCCCAGTGCTTCCGAGCACGAAATCAAAGGCCGGAAGAAACACGTTATAGCGACTGTTCGGAATACCATGATGGCTCATGTGATAAGCGCGAGCAAACCGAAGGCCGGCAGGTAGCCAGCCGTTCATGTGAATTCGCCAATGGATTTCTTCTGTCACGATCACGTAGACGGTCCAGCCAATCAAGACGCCGCAGAGAATTCCCCACAAACCCATCAGGGAAGCAATCAGAAATGCGGGAACACCGTTGATAACGAACAAGAGGACAATGTTCAGCGGGGAGCTGATGAGCGCCACATGTTCAGCTTCCTCGGGAGTACCGAGCTGCGCGTGGTGCTCGAGATGTCCCGTTCTTAATGGGCTGCGAGGTCGGTGTAACAGCAAGCGATGATAGACGTATTTGAAGGCATTGCCCCAGATCAGACCGACAATAAGGCCAGCAAACACGAAACCAACTGCCAGAAGCGGGATAGAAGCTCAGCAGCAGTACCGGTGCTCCTCCGCACAACAGTGCCGCGATCGCATTCTTTCGCTTTTTATCGCGTCCATGCTGGATCGCCATATCCATTGTTTGCATTGACGTCCGCAAAAGATGGCTCCTTATCTATTATAAGTTGGCGTTCTCGTCCCTCGATGACAGGCTGCTGTGATTCTTGTTGATCTGCGGTTTCGCCACTGCGCAGAGACTAGGTAGAGCGGTGTGTACTCGCTGCTCGCGCGGTGTATCTGCATGGGGCCAAACCGTCAGGCGTAGACGATAGTGGGCGTTCCCAATGGCTACTTCTGCGTAGATTCCAGTCAAATTCTGATTATCCAGCGGGCTCATCGAAGCTCGCACTACAGAGCTCGGCCCAATCCCTGCTTGACCAGGGCAATGCTCTGCCGAACTAGGTAGGAGGTACGGTTCGGAAAGAGATCTGTTGGTACCTTCAAAGTGTGAACTTGCAATCTTGCTCGGCAAGAAAGGCGAGAACAGGCCCGATGGCATGGTCGTGTATGCAGCGCAGCGCGCGGAACCCTTGCTCAGGAGTTGAGATGCCCGGCCCGTAGGGCCTTAACAGCAGTGCCCGCCGAGCCGGGTAGCAAATGTTCGTTTCGCCTTGCTTCTGAAGGAACTATAATCGCTCCAACCATAGGCAAACACTAGCCGTGCGGTCAGTGGTGTACAAGGGCTTTGTGTGCCAAAGAGGCTAATTCCACGAATTGCAGAGAAGGATCTGCTTCGCACGTTCTTGGAGCATGTTCCCGACGGGGTCTACTTCAAAGACCACGAGAGCCGTTTTGTGCGCATCAGCCGATCACTTGCCATCAGATTTGGGCTGAGCGATCCCGCTGAGGCAATCAACAAGACCGATTTTGATATGTTCAGCGAGGAGCATGCGAAACAGGCTTTCGCTGACGAACAGAACATCATCCTTACTGGTAAGCCTATCGTGGAAGCCGAAGAGAAAGAAACATGGCCTGATGGGCGTGAGACCTGGGTCCTTACGACGAAGTTGCCTTTGCGAGATCACAGAGGAAACATCATTGGCACGATGGGAATTTCCCGCGACATTACTGAGCGCAAGCGCGTGGAAAATGAACTACAGCAGTACCGGGTCCGACTGGAAGAATTGGTGAGAGAAAGGACGGCCGATCTCATTAAGGCGAACACGGAACTGGAAGCTGACATTGCAGCACGCAAGTTGGTGGAGAGAGAGCTAGCCCTAAAGGCGAAAGAACTGGCGCAATCCAATGCATTGTTGGAGAATCTTTCTCTGGTTGACGATCTTACTGGACTTTACAACCGCAAAGGATTTTTTGCCCTCGCCGAGCATCGCGTGAAGGTAGCCGATCGAACCGGAGCACCTTTCTCAATCGCTTTCGTAGATCTTGACGGTCTGAAGCGGATCAACGATACATTCGGTCACCAGGAGGGCAACCGTGCTCTGGTGGACACTGCAAATGTATTGAGAGAATGCTTCCGAGAGTCAGACATACTTGCACGCCTTGGAGGCGATGAATTCGCCATTTTCATAGCCGACGCAGACGAGAGCCAGATTGACGGGATCGAGAGCCGCATTCAGCAGGGTTTAGCCACATGCAACTGTGCGGCAGGCCGTCGTTACCGTCTCTCGTTTAGCACAGGTATTGTCCCGGCGGCTGGCCGGAAGACTTCGGATCTTGAGACTTTATTATCTATGGCCGACTCGCTCATGTACCAACAAAAAGGCAAGCGCCGAATCTCTGGAGACGAAGGCGGCCCTCCCGAACAGAGCGGCTGAGGCCCTACTGTTGCTTGAGAAGATATGACGCTGATCGACAATTGCGGAAGATCAGCGGTAACGCTACGTCAGAAGTAAAGATCCAACGATGACTGTAATTGATTCTATGACATGTCGGCTCCAGAACCCGAGTAGAGTTGGTGCTGCTAAGACAACTAACAGGCTTGGAGAAAGGAGCCGAAAATGCTCATTATAGGTTGTGACTACCATTCGAGCTTTCAACAAATTGCTTTTGTCGATACGGGAACCGCTCAATGAGAGTTTTCAGCCTAGGATCAGTTGCTTCGACAGTTCGGCCTGCAAGGTCGCGGCCAACTACCCGGTAAATACCAGCCGACACCTCGTCAATAGCAAAAGACAAATCGGGAAGCTCTTTGAACTCTCCTCGCATAGAGAATCGTCAACACGATGTTTGTAATGGCGATATGAGATGGTCCGCCGTCAAGAAAGCCAACAGGAGTAATGGTTGGGTTGGCAAAAAGCCAGACGGAGGATCCTCGCCATGCAGATTAAATCGATCTGGGTAAGACCACCTTTCATCTCATCGCCTTGGGAACCCGTTTTCAGGTAGTGATGCGCAAGAAGTGCTCCCGTTCCCAGCTACTGGCGTAGACGGCCAATCTGGAATCATCGTTGATTGGCATGGAGGCCGGTGTGGGTTCGCATTTTCTAGGGCGAGCGCTGCGCGCTCAGGGTCATGAGGTGCGCCTGATTCCAGCGCAGTTTGTGCGACCGTTCGTGAAGTCCAACAAGAATGACAACCCCCGAGTGCGGAGGCGATTGCCAGAGCCGTGGAACGGGAGAACATGCATTTGGTTACCCATCAAGACAGAAGATCAGCTCGACCTGCACGTACTTCACCGGGTGCGTGACCGGTTAGTGGCACGCCGAACTACTGTGATCAATCAGATTCGAGCCTTCTTGCTGGAACGCGGCATAAGTTTCCGCAAGGGGCCGGCCAGCCTGCGGTGGCAGATGCCCGAGATCCCGGAAAATGCGGACGAGAAACTGAGCACGGCCATGCGACGTCTGTTGGATTTCTTGTGGCAGTGTTCAGCGTGAGAACATCCTCCTTGCTTCGAAGGTTATGACGACTGGTACGTTTGTGCCATCGGGCAGCGTTAGAGTTTTTTGGACATCGCGGGCTTCCGTCATGTTCTGGTCAAGCACGCCAACCAGGACCGATGTGCGAACCAGCACTCCCGATACAAAGACCTTGGCCGTTAATTTGAACGTGCAGTTAGCATTTACCGTCCACGTCCCAGCCAGCGTCTCGTTAGCGAAATCGCCGCCCACGCTTCGGGCCTCACTTCCCGACAAAGTTCCGTCAGCGTGGAGGTTAATCCTGCCTACGGCTGCAATCTGAACGGCTCCGGTTGGCAGAAAGAGCGTCCCAGTACCCGTGAATCCGTATGGTCCAGCCGCACCAACCATTGAGCACTGCTGAGCATGTGCTGATGGCGCTGCAGTCACGACAAACATAGCGAACACAATAAGTACAAGCGTTGTTAGCCCAATCCGACATTTCATAACCATCCTCCTGATTGGATTTTGTGGGGGCCTACGTCCCCGTAGCATTGGTTCTCATGGACTGTGCATCCGGCGCCTGCCGAAAGTTCAGCCGAATTGCTTTCCGATTGGGTTCGTTTGCCCGGAAGCGGGCCGTTCTGCCTCTGGGGGTGCTGCGCTTCGTTGGGTGGAAGCTACTCTTCGGAGAGGAATCGGCACCGATTATCCTGTCAAATAGTGCCCAAGTCAAGGGTCAACTAGGGCCAACTAAGGCCTTAACCATAACGCGGCTTGCGAGAACAGAAGCGTATTGTAGGTTCTCTTTCTATCTCACTCACGCTCGACGGTCCTGCAAGATGCGATGGGGGAAGGCAGGCTCTTGCGGGACCGGAGCGCGGGACGGGTGGCGGCGACAAGATACCTCGACAGGGTACTCCTAGACAACTCTTCCACCTCATTAAAGTCAGTCGCAGGTTTAGACGAAAAGATAACGAATGACTCGGCCCACCCTCGAGGTGGCCGACGTTCTACGCCTGCACGGTGACCGCTTTCTGGATCGGTATCGATCGAGCTTTGATTTTCAGCAGCTCAAAGCCTTTCGTGCCATCCAACGTTGCCGCACAGCTGCCCTCGGCGGGCATC
>Ga0207693_10003421_pt1 | contig 13545 bp, 12 predicted proteins | sample LARL81metaG_FD_184347 | JGI IMG/M metagenome (GOLD analysis project Ga0207693, IMG submission 184347) | Corn, switchgrass and miscanthus rhizosphere microbial communities from Kellogg Biological Station, Michigan, USA - LAR L8-1 metaG... | ecosystem: Host-associated > Plants > Roots >...
GCCGACGCCAGTATCGGCGACCTCCACCAGCACGTAATCCGCCGCCGGCATGCCCTTGGCGGTGAAGCGCACGGATTCTTGCGCGGTTACATTGCTGGTGCGAACGGTCAACCTGCCGCCATTTGGCATGGCGTCGCGCGCATTCACCGCCAAGTTCACGATGACCTGTTCGAATTGCGAAATGTCCACCTTTACCGGCCACAAATCGCGGCCATGCACGACATCGAGGGCAACCTTTTCGCCGATCAGCCGCCGCAACAGCATGGTCAGGTCGCTCAAGGCTTCGCCAATATCGAGCACCTGCGGGCGCAGAGTCTGCTTGCGCGAGAACGCCAACAGATGCCGTACCAGACTCGCCGCCCGGTTGGCATTCTGTTTGATCTGCATGATGTCGCCGAACGAAGGATCGGTCGGTTTGTGCGCGTTGAGCAGGAAGTCGGTCGCCATCATGATGGCGGAAAGCACGTTGTTGAAATCGTGCGCGATGCCGCCGGCAAGCTGCCCTACCAGCTCCATCTTCTGTTGCTGCGTCACCTTGTTTTCCAATTCGCGCTGCGCGGTGGTTTCGAGCGCATAAACGATCGCGGATTCCTGATCGCGTTCTTCCTCCTCGACCGCGGTGACGTAGAACCGGCCGAAGCGCTCGCCCTCACCCGCCAGCATGGCATCGACCGGCGCGATTTCGGTTTTGCCGAGCGCCGCCTGCCGAATTGCGCCCTCAAGCGCTTCGCGGTCGCGCGGAGCGACGGCGGCAAGGATCGAACGATCCTTTGCCTCGCCGCTCGTGCCGTGAAACAGCCGCGCGAAGAGCGGGTTGGTGCGTACCACGCCGCCATGTTTGTCGATCGTGGCGATCGCCATCGGCGTGTGGTGAAAGAAGCGCATGAAGCGGATTTCGGCGGCGCGCTGCGGATCGCTGCGATCGTCGCGCGCCCGATTGAGCACGAGCGTTCGCGAGGCTCCAGGCGTGCCATCGGCGCCAAAAGCGACATTGTGCAATACGCGAACCGGCACCGTGCTGCCGCCGCGGGGGCGCAGATCGAGATCGAGCACCTCGGTCTTTACTTCGCCCGGCGCGGCCGGCAGCGTGGTGAGCAGCGCCGCACCGTCACCGGCGATTATCTCGCCGAGCTTGAGTCCGCCGGAGCCGACCACGGCGAGATCATGATCGAGCCAATTGGCGAGCGTGGCATTGAGATAGACGACTTCGCCCTTGTGGTTGACGGAAAAAAATCCGGCGGGCGCGTGATCGAGATAGTCGATGGCGTGCTGCAATTCCTGGAACACATTCTCCTGGCGCTCACGTTCCCGCGTGACGTCCGAAAGCGACCAAACGGTCTGCCGCGCCGCGCGCTTGTCACCGCCGAGCGGCCGGATGCGGAACCGGAGCCAGCGCGCGGGCCGGCCCTTCATTCCGGTGACGCGCACCTCTTCCTCGAGCTGTCGGCCTTCCCGCGCCGCCCGCAGCAGCCGATATATGGCCTCCGACGCGTCGGCGTCACCCATGAACGCGCGCTCTACCGGGCGCGTTTGTTTGCCGTCACTCGCATCGATCAGATCGAGATAAGCCGGATTGGCGTAGACGACGCGGCCGTCATTGGCGGTGACCACGACGGCCTCCGGAGCGCCGTCAACCACGGCTTTGATCAGTGGATTGCCACGATAGGCCGCCGCGCGCACACGCAAGATTCCGCAGGCAAAGGCGAACAGCGAAAACACGCCAACGCTGGCGAGGACGGCGAGAAAAGCGATGGTGTATTGCTCGGCATTGCTGCCGCCGAATGTCATGATCGCGCTGAGCGCCGCAACCAGCGCCACCGCGACCAAAAGCACCATGACTATGCTGCCGCCGCGTTCGGCGCCGGTGGCCTCACCCAGCGTCGAGCCGACGTCTGCGCCGCGCGACTCCCCTGAAACAGACCCAGCGGGGACCTTGCTGATAGCAGGCACCGACATGAGCTGCTCTGTCATGCCGGTTTTCAGTGCCCTGTGCGACTGAATCGCGCAAGAGGTTTGGCGGCAGCGTGCACAACTGCGGCACAAGTGGGTCGGTTTCCGCGCTCGTTTCGCGAAATAGCCAGAGTTCCACCGGTTTTGCCTTCAAACCGCCGTTAACCATGAGAATGCTGCAGGCGTCGGCTTTTCCGGGAAATCGGTTATCGTTATTAAATCATTGCTTTTAGTCGGCCGGGCGAATATCGGCGGCACTGTTAACCTTTAAAGGCGGCCGCAAGCCGCGGTCGGCACGCCATCGAGACGGGGAGTAGCGCGGATGTTTGAGAGCTTGTTCGGGGCGGAAATGCCGCTCGCCGTGCGCTTTTTCGTGGCGTTTCTGATCGTACTCGGCGTGATCGGCGCGATTTGGTGGATCGTGCGCCGGTTTGGTAGCGGTCGGCTTGGCGCCAGTACGCGCGGCCGGCAGCCTCGCCTCGGGGTGATCGATCACGCAAGGGTAGACAATCGCCGCCTGCTTATCCTAGTGCGCCGCGACAATGTCGAGCATCTCCTGATGATCGGGGGACCGAGCGACATCGTGGTCGAGCCTAATATCGTCCGCGCCGTCCCGGCGGCACGCGATGTGGGGCGCGCTCCGGCGGGGATCGAAGCGATCACTCGCGCTATTCCGCTGCCCGACAACGGCAGCGGTTCATGGCCGTTACAACCCGAGGCCAATGGCGGATCGCGGCCCGCCGCACGGCCCGATGCCCAGCACGATGACCTCCCTGGCCGTCCCCAGGCGGAATCCGGACCCCGCCAACGCGACACCCTGGCCGCGCTTGCTGACGAGCTGTCCACGCGGATGACGCCGCCGCAGCGCGGTCGCGGCAATGTCGGCGAGCCGCCGCGTCAAGATCAGCGGCAAGATCAGCGGCAAGAGCAACGACAGGATCAGCGCGCAGAGCCGCGGCTGGAACTGCGCAGGCCCGCGCAACCGGCCGCGCCATCCTCACCGCCGCCTTCGGTGGCCCCCAGCGGTGGCGAAGCCGCAGCCGGTGGTGACCAAAACCTTGCCGATATGGCCCAACGGCTTGAAGCGGCGCTGCGCAAACCAACGAGCGAGGCGCGCACACCCACCAATCAGGCACGCCCGGCGGCGGCACCCGATCAGGCAGCGCGCAGCGATTCGCCGCCACCCGCGCCGCCTCGCAATCCGCGCGGCAGCGAGCAACGGCCGGCACCGGCCGACGCCAATAAGCCCAACCAAACCAAGACCGCCATCTACGACACGCTCGAACAAGAAATGGCGAATCTGTTGGGGCGGCCTCCAAAGAGCTGAGGCGGGGATGTCAAAAGGTCAGATGAAGTCTGGCCGCCGTTCTCTCATCCGACCGCCATTCGCAGCACCGGCTTGATCGCGACACCCGACGAGGATTCGGCCGCCGCCAGATTGATGTCGGCGAAGTCGTAGAACTTAATCATCTTCTCAATCGGAAACTTCCCAGCGACGATGAGGTCGACCAGCTGGGGGATAAATTTTCTAGGCAAGCTCTCGCCCTGCACCACGCCGCGCACGGTGCGACCTTGCTGCAAAAACGGCATTTCGATCGCGACGTCGGTGCCGGGCGGAGCGCTACCGAGCAGTACACAGGTCCCGCCGGGCATTAGCGCCTCGATGGCCTCTCGGAACACGCTGGGCAGCGCCGAAGTATCGAGCGCGTGGCGCACGCCGCCCGGCGCGACGGCTCGAACTTCATCGACGACCTTGTCGCGCCCGGCGTGATTAATCGAATGGGTGGCGCCGAGTTCGCGCGCCAGCGCCAGCCGATGCACATGCACATCGACAGCGATGATCGGATCGCAGCCGGCGATTTTTGCCGCCATTAGCGCCGATAGTCCGACAGCGCCGACACCGAAGATAGCGAGGCTGTCGCCGGGCTGTGGTTGCATGGCGTTGAGAACGGCTCCAGCTCCGGTCTGGCCGCTGCAGGCGAGCGGCCCCAAGGCTTCGAGCGGCGCGTCTTTTCGTACCTTCACCGCGTAGCGCTCCTGGGTGAGCGCATAGGTGCCGAACGAAGACTGTTGAAAGAAGGCGCTATAAACCGGCGCGCCGTTTCGCGACATCAGCGTCGAGCCGTCGGCGCGCCGGCCGTGCATTTTCAGGCGCCGTCCGTGCATGCAATAGCAATATTTGTGCTGCTGACAGTTCGCGCAGGTTCCGCACCACGGAAACGACATAACGACGTGATCGCCGGGCGTTAACGCGCTGACCGCACTGCCAACAGCATGGACCACGCCCGCCCCTTCGTGACCGTAAACCGCGGGATATGGCGAGGCGAAGTAACCGTCGCGTCCATGCAAGTCGGTCTGGCACATTCCGCTCGCCACCACGCGCACGATCACTTCGTCCGGTCGCGGATCGCAGAGTTCCAATTTTTCCAGTGCGAAGGGTGCCGATCGTTCACGGACGACGGCGGCGGTGATCTGCATTCCAAATTGTCAAAGTTGGCCCGAAGGGTGTCAATCGTCGCCAGCCCGGGCGGATGTGTCAGTACGAAAATGCAGTCTGCCGGAGCGCCGTCTTGCCATTGCCGTCTTGCCATTAAAGTGCTGCGTTAAGAGCACGGCCCAACGGCTTTGATGAAGGCGTGGAACCTCGATGTGGACCTTGGCGCGGAATCTGGCGTGGAACGCTGACGCGCAACATTCGGCACGGCCGCGTCTGGCCTGGTGCCCCGAGCCGCTCAGTCGTCGCGATAGACGCGTTCGCGCTGTTCATGGCGTTCCTGGGCCTCGATCGATAGCGTGGCAATCGGCCGCGCTTCCAGCCGCTTGAGCGTGATCGGCTCGCCGGTTTCCTCGCAATAACCGTAGGTACCATCCTCGATACGCTGCAGCGCAGCATCAATTTTCGCGATGAGTTTGCGCTGGCGGTCGCGGGCGCGCAGTTCGATGGCGCGGTCGGTCTCCGAGGACGCGCGGTCGGCGAGGTCCGGATGATTTTGGCTTTCGTCGTGCAAGTGCTGGAGGGTCTCTTTCGCCTCCTTGAGGATGTCCTCCCGCCAATTGAGCAGCTTCAGCCGGAAATACTCCCGCTGGCGCTCGTTCATGAACGGCTCTTTGTCGCTCGGCCGATAGAATCTCGCGTCCGCTGCAAGACCCAATCCTTCACCTTTGCCATTCTTTTGGGGCTTGTCCGGACGACGATTTCTGCCCTTGAACAATTGCATCTGCGTGTACTCCCGCAACCAACTTGCGAAGCGCCCTCTCGCGCGGCGGCTTATAACGAAGCTCCATGACAGTGACAACAAGATCGTGGGCCGGAAACGCCAGCAGCTGTGATCAGTTCGGATCGGCCGCCCCAGCCACACGGGCGCGCGCTTGTGGCGCGTCGCCGGGGTATTCTAATTTGCCCCGGGAGGCACCCGTTTCATGCGTTTTGAAGGCACCAGCGGCTACGTCGCCACCGAGGATTTGAAAGTTGCGGTTAACGCCGCAATCGCCCTCGAGCGCCCCCTCCTGGTGAAGGGGGAACCCGGGACCGGCAAAACCGTCCTGGCAATTGAAATCGCCAAGGCGCTGGGCGCGCCGCTGATCGAATGGCACATCAAATCAACCACCAAGGCGTTACAGGGGCTCTACGAATACGATGCAGTGACGCGGCTGCGCGACAGCCAATTGGGCGACGCCCGGGTCAAGGACATCCGCAATTACATCAAGCGCGGCAAGCTGTGGGAGGCGTTCATCGCCGATGAAAGGCCAGTTTTGTTGATCGACGAAATCGACAAGGCCGACATCGAATTTCCCAACGATCTTCTGCAAGAACTCGATCGCATGGAATTCTTCGTCTACGAGACTGGCGAAACGATACATGCGCGCCGCCGCCCCATTGTCGTCATTACCTCAAACAATGAAAAAGAATTGCCGGACGCATTCCTGCGCCGCTGCTTCTTCCATTACATCCGCTTTCCGGACCCGGACACGATGCGCGCCATCCTCGAGGTCCATTTTCCCGGCATCAAGCACCGCCTGGTGGCCGAGGCGCTCAAGCTGTTCTACGAAATCCGCGAAGTGCCGGGATTGAAGAAGAAGCCATCGACCTCAGAATTGCTTGATTGGCTCAAACTGTTAATGGTCGAAGATATTTCGATCGAAACGCTGCGTGAGCGCGATCCGAAGCGGTTGATCCCACCACTGCATGGGGCGCTGCTTAAGAACGAGCAGGATGTCCACCTGTTCGAGCGGTTGGCTTTTATGACCCGGCGAGAAGGACGCTAGCCGGATCGACCGCGTGCGGTTCACCACACGGGATGCATGGTGAAGGAATACCGCGCACCCACGGCGAACGTGAACTGGTTGGGCGAGCCGCGCTGGATCACCAGCGGCGAATCGGCGGCGGAGCCAGTCAGCCGCTCGTATTCGATATAGCTATACGTGGCCCATTGCGGATTGAGAAAATATTCCCCCTGTCCCCCGACGCCATACGAATAAAGACCGCCGCTGGCATTATAGACCGGCAGCGCCGGCAAGCCGGCCACGGTGGAGTTGGCGGACTGAACGGGTGTGATGCTGAAATAGGGACTGACGGCCGCGGTGGATTGCAGCGTCAAGCGTGGTCCACCCGAAAACCGGAACTGTCCCGCTGGAACAACAGCATCCATAAAAAAATCGCCGGTGACGCCTTTTTCGCCGCCGAAGCCCTGCCGTACTTCGCCGCGCAATCGCAGCCACTGCGCCGGCCAGTATTCGGCGAAGGCGCCGGCCTGCAGGGCAAAATCAATATCGCCCAAACCATTGAGCGCTGGGTCACTGGACGCTCTTCGCTCCCAGACGATTTGCACGGCTGGGCCGATTTTGACCGGACCAAAATCAAGGACGGAGAAGCCGAAGCTGTCGCGTGGGCCGAAATATTCCGGCGGCGTTCCGACATTGCGAATACTGAAGACCGGGCCGCCGGTCAGGCGAAATTTGTCCGTTGGCGCGCCTGCCCATTTCGGCCCGAGGCGCAACTCGCCGCCGATGGTCACGATCCAGTCCGGGACGGCTTGTGCGGCAGCCGGCGTCGGCGCCGGCAGGTCAGCCCCAAAGCCAGGGGCCGGCGCGATAGCCGTGCCCACGGCAATGCAGGCGGCAAACCAACCGCTCGAGTGCCAAACCCTTGTCATGCCGTGCGGGCCCGCCCCATGTTCCCTCAGGGTTGCCATGATACAGCAGGGCCGGCGAAGGGCGAAACGGCTGGACGGCCAAAGGTAAATTTAGTGCACACCTGTTGCCGATCGGTCGTACGCCGCCCGCTAGGCTTCAGCATCGTGTTCGACCGCTCGACCGGCGCTTGTTCGCGCGCGTTTTCGGCGCCGGCCCGCGCGCGGGGCCGCTCGTTCAGCACTCGCGGGTTCCGGGGCGGGATCGAGGGTTTCGCTCGGCGTGCTGTCAGCCGATGTGGTTTCTAGCGGGGGCTTTTCGGACATTGGGGTTTCAGAGCACGGGGCGACAGCCGCCCTGCTGTCGATTTGATCCGAGGGAGAAGCCGCCGACTGATGTTCCGAAACAGCGTCGGTATCCGGCTGCGGCGCCGTCTCGGCCGCGTTCAACCGCGCCTGCCAATGCGCCAATTCGCGCGCCCTGGCGCGTCGCTCTTCGACGGCGGCGCGCAGGCGTTTAACCCAGACGCGGATCTGCCCCGCCGCGCGGCCGATGACGCCGCCTGCCCAGACCAGTTCGAACGGCGTAAACTGGCGCCAGGTCTGGTCGCCATCAACGATGGCGCGCGCGATGAGATTGCCGCCCATCGCCGTGGTGTTGAGACCGTGCCCGCCGAAACCGCTGGCTAGCCAGACGCCCGGACCGACTTCGCCGATCTGCGGCATGCGGTGCACGGTAATCCCCAAGGTGCCGGCCCAGACATAGTCGATCTCGACATCGCCGAGTTGCGGATAGGTGTGTTTGATGTCGGCTTTCAGCGCTCCGAGGTAACGGCGCGGGTTGCGCGCCCAGGTGGTGGCGCGACCGGACAGCATCAGCCGATCGCCGCCGACGATGCGGTAGTGATTGTCGGCGGCATCGGTGTCGCTCACGCCGCCGCGATAGCGCACCGCTTCGGCAAGGCGATTCCCAAGCGGCGCGGTCGTGATCACATAGGTCGTCAGCGGCACCATCGTCGCGGCGAGCCGCGGCATCAGTGATTTGAGCCCGATATTGCCACACAGCACTACTTGATTGGCGCGTAGCCGCGCCCCCGGCGTCACGATGCGTTTGCGCACCCCGCTCGGATCGATCGACAGAGCCGGCGTGTTCTCGAAAATCCGCGCGCCGTCACGCTCTGCGGCGGCGGCAAGCGCGAGCGCGTAATTGAGCGGATGAATGGCAAGCGCGCGCAGATAATTGATGGCGTAAAAATAACGCTCGCTGCACAGTACTTCACGCACGCGCTCGGTCGACCAGCTCTCAATGTCGCAGCCCAGTTCTCCGAGCAGGGCGACGTCTTTGACAAATTCGTCGCCATCGTCTCGCTTCGACACATAAAGCCAGCCGTCTTCCGCATCGACACCGGGCGCGTGTTCGGCGCGAATCGTGTCGCGCACGTAATCGAGCCCGGCTTGCGCCAGTGCCCAAAGATCTTTGGTGCGCTCGAAACCGACGCGCGCAATGAGATTGTCGGCGTCCGCGCCGAAGCCCGGCAAGACAAAGCCGGTATTGCGGCCCGAGGCTTTGGCGGCAAGCCGGCCGGCCTCGAGCAACACGACAGACCAGCCTTTGCGCGCCAATTCGCGCGCGGTGGTCAGGCCGGCAAGTCCGCCGCCGATCACGCAGACGTCGACGTCGAGGTCGGAATACAGCGCCGGCCGCCTGGGCGCATCGACCATCGTCGCGGCGTACCAGCTGTCGCCGTAGATTTCGCTCGCCGCGGCGTTCCTGTGGGGCGTGGGATTGAGCATCGCTGCCCGCTATGTAAGGCTTTCGGGCGAGCTAGGCCAGTGGACATGTTAAGCCGGGAAAGCGACAGTGCAGCCATGCGGCGTTTGATGCTGCTCCGCCACGCCAAGACCGAGCGCGCCGAGCCCGGCCAGCGCGATCGCGATCGCAAACTCGTAAAACGCGGCCGCGCCGATGCGCCGACGCTCGGCGCTTACATGACCCACCACGATCTGATCCCGGACCTGGTGCTGGTCTCGCCGGCGGCGCGCGCCGGGGAGACGTGGGATCTGGTCGCGGATGCTTTTGCCAAGCCGCCGCGCCAACAAACCGACGATCGCATCTATAACGCCAGTCCGCACAAGCTGTTTTACGTCGTCGCCGAGCCGCGCAAGGCGAACAGACTACTCATCGTCGGTCACAATCCGAGCTTGCACGAATTCGCACTGCAATTGATCGCATCCGGAGACGTGGAAGCCCGCGAACAGCTACGCGAAAAGTTGCCGACGTCGGGACTGGTCGTGATGGACTTGCCGATTGACGACTGGGCGGAACTCCGCCCCCATTCGGCACGGTTGGAGCGTTTTGTCACGCCTCGACTTATCGCCGCGGCGACGGAATAAGGCGCGGCGCTTCACGCGCATGCGCGGCGATCCCGGCTCATGCGCCCGCCAGCGCCGCCAGAATGCGCACCCAGCTGCGGATGCCCTTGTGAAAGCTCTTGAGATCGTACTTTTCGTTGGGCGAGTGAACGCGGTCGTCGTCCAGCGCAAAGCCGACCATCAGCGTATCCATCCCGAGCACGGTCTTGAAATCGCCGACGATGGGAATTGAGCCGCCGGCGCCGACAGTGACCGTTTTCTTTCCCCATTCCTGCGCCAGCGCCTCGCGCGCTTTGGCAAGCGCGGGATTATCGAACGCGACATTGAAAGCCGGGGCGCTGGTAAAATTGCCGAATTCCACGGTGCAGTCGGCGGGCACCCGGGCGCGCACGAATTCGCGGAACGCGAGCCGGATTTTCTCCGGATCCTGGGCGCCGACGAGGCGAAACGACACTTTGGCCATCGCCTTGCCGGGGATGACGGTCTTGGCCCCCTCCCCGGTATAGCCGCTGATGAACCCGTTGACTTCGGCGGTCGGCCGCGTCGAGATTTGCTCGATTAACATGCGGTCCTTTTCACCGGCCGGAATTTTGAGCCCGATCGGCGCCAGAAATTTTTCCGGCGTCAGTTCGAGCCCGGCGAGATCCGCCTTGATGTCAGCCGGCAGTTCCGCCACGCCTTCATAGAATCCGGGAATAGCGACTGATCCATCTGGCCGGTGCAAGGCGGAAAGAATGTCCGCCAGCACATGGATTGGATTGCGCGCGGCGCCGCCGAACAAGCCGGAATGCAGATCGCGATCGGCGCAGGTCAGCCTTACCTCTTCGTAGACCAGGCCGCGCAGCGAGGTCGTAATCGAAGGCGTTTCAGCGTCCCACATCCCGGTATCACACACCAGTGCGAGATCGCGCCGGAACTCATCGGCGTTGTCACGCACAAATCCGAATAGATGTTTCGAACCGCACTCCTCCTCGCCTTCGATCATGACCGTAATGTCGAGCGGGAGTTTTCCGGTTACCGCCTTGAATGCGCGGCACGCCTCGATAAACGTCATCGCCTGGCCTTTATCGTCGCAGGCGCCGCGCGCCACGATGATTTTGCGCCCCTGTTCCGTTGCAATGCGCGGTTCGAACGGCGGCGTCTGCCACAGATCGAGTGGGTCGACCGGCTGTACGTCATAATGGCCATAAAACAGGACCCGAGGCCGTCGATTGGCGCCGTTGCCGCTTTTGCCGATCACCACCGGATGGCCGGCGGTCGGGCGCAGACTGGCGTCGAAGCCGAGACTGCCGAGATCGGCCGCAACATGTTCCGCGGCCTTGCGGCATTGTGCGGCATAAGCGGGGTCCGTCGAGATCGACTGAATGCGCAACAACGCGAACAGCCGGTCGAGACTTGAATCGAGTTCGCGATCGACGTGAGTCAAGACCGCGGACACAGCATTATTTGCACTCATATTCTTACTGTCATAATTGATCAATGCCTCGGACGCACGCGCATTGCCGTAAGTGGCGCTCGCATACGCCGGAAATTTTATAATCCGCGACCGCGGTCCTTGTCATCCACTCTCGATTCTGACGCGTTGCAAGTTTGCAACGCTTGGGCACGTTCGAACCGCGCCTGCTTGTCACCACCGCCTTTGACCCTGCAATATGTCTCGTGCTTGGCGGGCCTTTTCGGAGTTGGCGAGGGAGTAATGGACGAACTGATCGCACGTCTGGTCGCCGATATTGGCATAGATCGTGCGACTTCGGAAAAAGCCGTCGGCATCATTCTCGAATTTCTGGTCAAGGAAGGCCCAGCGGACAAAGTCCAACCGTTGCTGGCCAAACTTCCGGGAGCCGAGGCGGTGATGCAAAAGGCGGCCGGCGAAAGCGACTCTGGCGGCATGATGGCTGGGGCAATGGGTGGAGTCATGGGCGCGGGCATGCGCATGATGTCAGCCGGCTTAAGCATGGGTCAGGTGCAGAGCGTGACCCGCGCGGTGATTGCGTATACGCGAGAAAAAGCAGGCGAGGATGCTGTCGGCGAGATCGTCGCTGCAATCCCCGGGCTCGCGCAGTTTGTTTGAGTACCAACGTGTTTGTTGCGATCAAATTGCGCTGAGGGGGCATCGATGGCGTATCCCATTTCCGAAATTCAGGGGATCGGAACCGACGTTGCCGCCATTTTGAAAACGGATGGGATTCGCACCACTGTCACGCTGCTTCGCTTGGCCAAGACGCCGAAGCAAAGATTAAAACTGGCGCTCAAGACCGGCGCGGCGGAAAAAAACGTGCTGGACTGGGTCACCGCCGCCGATCGCATGCGGATCAAGGGCGTGGGCTGGGAATATGCGGAACTGCTGCGGGCCGCGGGCGTGCGCACGGTCAATGAGCTTCGCTACCGCAACCCGCAAAAACTCGCCGAGGCGATGGGGGAGGTCAATACGAAGCGCAAATTGGTGCGCGTTCTGCCATCAGTGAATACTGTCGCGCGCTGGATTGAGGATGCCAAAAAACTGCCGCCGCTGATCCGTTACTGATTTCAGCCGGCGGCCGTCCCTCTTGAGGTCCCAGATTGGACATCCGCCACCGCTTGACTTCGCCCGAGTGGCCGCGCAAAGCCAGCGCCATGCGCGGCGCCAGGCCGCCGAATAAAGTTAAGGACTGAGGGCCATGGCGGCGAAGACCACGGCCGCGAATGTCACCCGTGGCGCCCCGTCAGCCTCGGGCGTAGCGCCTACCGGCAGCGTGCTCACCGGGCTTCTCGCTAAGGGCCGCCCGGTGGTGATGGGCGTGCTCAATGTCACGCCCGATTCATTCTCCGACGGGGGCCGCTTCCTGGAGCCGATGGCTGCACTCGCTCAAGCGCGGCGGCTTGTCGACGAAGGCGCCGACATCGTCGATGTCGGCGCGGAATCGACACGGCCTTATGGCGGCGCCATTCCGGTTTCGCTCGACGAGGAGCGCCACCGTCTCGCCGCGGTGCTCCCGGCAATTATTGGGCTCGGCATGCCGGTTTCGATCGATACGATGAAAGCCCCCGTCGCAGCCTGGGCGCTCGAGACCGGAGCTGCAATCGTCAACGATGTCTGGGGGCTGCAGCGCGACCCTGATATGGCGCGCGTCATCGCCGATCACGGCGCCCCGGTCATTATCATGCACAACCGCGAGAAAGCCGATCCGGCAATCGACATCATCGCCGCAGTGACCGAATTTTTCTCGCGCTCGCTCGAAATCGCATGGCGAGCCGGCATCGCCCGCGAGCAAATCGTACTCGATCCGGGGATCGGCTTCGGCAAGACGCCCGAGCAGAGCGTTACCTGCATCGCGCGGCTCGACGACTGGCGCGGATTCAATCTGCCCATTTTGGTCGGAGCGTCGCGCAAGCGCTTCATCAACGCCATCGTGTCCGCCGAACCGAGCGAGCGGCTGGGCGGATCGCTGGCTGCGCATCTGATCGCCGCGGAAAACGGCGCGGCGATCATCCGTGCGCACGATGTTGCACCGACGGTCCAGGCCCTTGCAGTGGCCGCCGCGATCAGGCGGGCACGATGAGCGACACGATCTTTCTCAAAGGGCTGGCGCTGCACGCCTATCACGGCGTGATGCAACACGAAGCCAAGGTCGGACAAACTTTTTACGTTGATCTGCAACTCGACCTCGAGCTCGCCAACGCGTCGCGAACCGATAAGCTGAAAGACACGGTTTCCTATGACTTCGTCATCAAGACCGTCGGCGAGGCGTTCTGCGGCCGACGCTATCGCCTGGTGGAAGCGGCCGCCGGCGCGGTGGCCGACGCCGTATTGGCGCGCTGCCCGCAAGTGCGTAGCGTTCGCGTCACGGTGCACAAGCCGCACGCGCCAGTGGCGGCGACATTCGAGGATGTCGGCGTGACGATCGAACGCGCGCGCAAGCGCAAATCCGACTGAGATAGGGGGACGCATGATACCGTACACACGACGCCAGTCGATCTTGTTACCGGCAATTCCATTGATCTTGTCGAGCGGACTCGCTCGCGCTGGCGAGCTCAATCCCGCCGCGGTCGCTTTTAAGCTACCCGATCAAATCCAGTGGGGCCCTCTCAATCCGTCAGGCGCGCAGAATGCAGT
>Ga0207693_10003423_pt1 | contig 13538 bp, 29 predicted proteins | sample LARL81metaG_FD_184347 | JGI IMG/M metagenome (GOLD analysis project Ga0207693, IMG submission 184347) | Corn, switchgrass and miscanthus rhizosphere microbial communities from Kellogg Biological Station, Michigan, USA - LAR L8-1 metaG... | ecosystem: Host-associated > Plants > Roots >...
ACATTTCCATAGCCTAGTATAGAAAGGCGTACTATTAAAAGTTATGCATTTTACATAAAGTTTAATAACATATACTTTGTATAGAAGACATGACAAAAATCATATCTGTTTCACTTGATGAAGAAGCCGAGAATAAATTAAACAAGATTGTCGAGAAGCTTGACAGGTCTGTTTCCGATTCTGTTAGAAAAATAATCCAGGAGTATAAACTTTGACAACTTCAAAACAAAGAATCCATGAACTAACAATCAGACAAGTTTACTATGGTTCTAGTATGGTTGTAAAGCTTAATGCTATTAATGGTAAGTGGTGGTATTCAGTTTTTGCTTGGTTAGACAATGGAAATGCAGATACAAAGTTCTTAGCTTTAAAAAATAAGTATAGTGGTGAAGATCCAGAAGATCTGATTAAAGCTGCAAATGAGATTGTTTTAGGCATTAGAAAGATAAAGTTGGGGGTTCCTATCCAATGAAACTAGATTTAGATAATGTTTATCTTGTTAAAAGACCATCATTAAATGTTATCTCTGAATCTGCAAAATACGTAATACATATTGCAATGCCAGACGGTTCAAAGAATTATGTTCATTGTCAAGAGTTAGGATTACAAGATGCTATTGTTTATAGAGATGATTTAATCGGTCTTGAATTAGATAAAGAAAGTGTAATGATTAATGAAGACGAAACTTATTACAGATTATACATTCCCATTATAGTAGGAGAAAATTCAGATAAAGAATTACAATTCCATTCAAGAAAGTTAAATCTAAACGATGCAGTATTTGAGAGGATGCAGTTATCGACATGATTCTAAAAGCGTCTATGGAAGATAGAAAAACATTTGGCTGGACTTGTTATTTCAAATATGATATACTAAATGTAATTCTATTACCATTTATTGTGATTAATCATATAGTGGAGAGAATGAATTGACACAGTATGTATGCACACACCATGTAGGTTTTGCTTTATGGATTGGATTAAGTCTAGTTGCCATATATTGTATAATTGACACTTCAATAACATTAAGTCATCCTTTAACTCAACCAGATTTTAATTTACCGATAGCACAATTTGAACCGCTTGATCAAGCATATATGAAATATGTATTTGCTCATACTTTTATCTATCTACATTCTGGTTTGTTTATAGTAATACAAATAATCTCTATTTATTTTGCAAATGAAAGATATCACTGGTTAGGAATGAAGGAGTGTAAAAGATGTTAGCTAACAATCTATTGAGGATGTTGATATGACAGAAGCTATTACTTTAATCATGATGATTCTTGGATTTGCAGTAGGTCTAGGTCTCGGCTATCCTTTGATAAATAAAATATTAGACACAAGTGAGAAAACCCCAGCTAACAAAGATGCACAGAGGTCGAGAAGCTAATGGCTATCGATTGGAAAGGTCTAGCAACTGGAATAGGAATTACTCTAATGGTAGCTGGCATATTTTCATTTCTAAATTATCTTTGGCTTAGTCCTATGATTGATGAGACCTTAAAAACTGCTGATTGTGATAAGGACTGGAAAAAGTTCATTGGTGATACAGAAGAAGCAGAAAGAAAAACATGTTCTGATTGGGATCATATAGTCAGCGTTCAGAATCCACAGATGCATCAATTCGGATTTGTATTTGCTGTTATCTTAGCTCCTGGTGGAGTTATTTTCTTATACTTCTTCACACTTAGAATGCATCTAAAAGATGAACCAACTATTGGTAATTGGAGTAAAGAAGTCCAAGAAGCCTATGATGAACAACATTCAAAGAAAACATTACCGAAAGGTTTCGATGACAATACACAGAAGGAGTCTACATAATGAATCCATATTTATTTTATATTCCAATTATTATAGGACTTGCATTTCTATGTATCCCAGTGGGGAGAATGATATTTGGAGATTGGGATCATCCACCATCTAAAGCATTTCTTATAATATTTTCAACAATTGGATTTACAATATTATCTGGAACATGTTATTTTATGAACAAATACGCAGATGAGATGGATAAAGAAAATACAATTTATTATGATAATCTAAAGTCAAGTATTAGAAGTATGGATTGTAAAGATTTAGGAAATTATATTATAGATAATGCTGATAATTATACACTAAGTTCAAACCAGATAATTGATCTTGCTCATGGCATCTATGGAGTAAAATGTAAATGATTCTAATCGACACAATTACTGAGAGGTCAGCGGAATGAATAATGAAAAGCTTGAAGCATTAAAGTTGGCTGGTATATCATCGGCAATAATCTTTATCGGGGTATTTGCCTTATCTTACGGAGTTGATTGGATGTCACATCAAGGTCTTAGGACATATGAACAATGTAATCAATTAACTGGTTTATTAAAAGATGACAAAACATTAGATCCTGATTATTTCAAGGTATACCCAAATAGAATAAATCAGACTAGTAAAGATAATTGCCTAGAAGGTCTTCATATATTAGATAGTGGAATTTTAGTATTAAGATATGTAATGAGTCCTGGATTTAGTTTAATGGTGTTTGTTATGATATATAGAATATTCGGACCAGAAAAGAAGCCCGTTAACACTCCATCGAAAGAGGAATCGAAGCATGAATAATAGAATTAAGAATTTTAGTAAAGAAGATTCAATGAGAACATTTAGAGTAATAATGACATTGTTCTTAGGAGTATTATGTGGGGTATTTACTTACTATGGAATTGATACTGTATTATCAACTCCTAATTTACCTATTATTTTCTATGCGGTATTTTTCTTCCCAACTGGTGTAACATTGTCTTGTTTATTAGCTGGTATTTTCGTTGAAGAAGATGTACCGACTAAATCGGAGTATATCCAATGACTTCCGATAACCTAATACTCAAGGAGTTAAGAATATGATAGATCCAGAAACTATGCTGGATATTGGAATTGTTGGAGTATTGATTATGATGCCTCTCTTTGTGATATTATCTTTTAAAGGAAATATATTTTCATCTAAAAATAACGAGGAGAAAAAGACTAACAGGAGTCCGATTACATAATGCTGAGGTCGTTTACATGGTGAGTATAATCTATCAAACATGGCTAGTATATCTTGGTGCATTCATTCCACTATTCTTAATGGATTATTGGAACCCACAACAGGTATCACACTATCTTGGTCTTGACCTAATAATACCAATAATGCCTGCATTGATTTACCTGTTAGTTATGATACACTTAATCAATAAAGAAAAGGAGAAAGCGACATTATGTTAAACGAGTCTATAATAATTGGTAAACCGTCAACAGGTAAAACTAAACTATGTTATTATCTAGCTTACAAGCTTGTACAACCGTCTAGAAATGATTCCTAGAATGGAAACATGGTACTTATATAGCAACCATAATGCTTATAATGGTTATAGTGAATTATACTTACATGAAGCAATGTAATATGTTCAAAAACAAAATCGGAAAACCAGGAGTAGGCGAAGGAAGTATCTTAGGCTGCACTATAGCATTAACCTTCTTAATCATGAGTGTTATGTGTCTAGTACAGAACTTTAATCTTGGTGGTATAGTGATATCATTGTTAGGCTTTGGAGTGAGTTCTTTACTGTGGGTTTTTGGATTGGGAATGATTAGAGATGAATGAGTTAATCACAAGCCTCTTACAAAATAGAGGAATCTGGTTGGTAACATCTTTAGGATTTGTTTATGGATTTGGAAAGCTAGTTGTTTATCTTAGAACGGGGATTTTAACTGTATGACTGATAACACAACAATCCAAATAAGTTTAGAAACAAAGAAGGCATTAGAGAAGTTAGGTAAGAAGGGCGATACATATAATGATATCATTCAAGGGTTATTGAAATGAATGATCTAAATCATATCAAAATCAACTTAATGGTTATTGGATTAGTGGTAACAATTTCAAGTGTATTTGTTTACCAGATATACCCATATTACGCAATAATTCCACCTGGACTTGCAATAAGTTTATTCTTAATCAATATGAGAATATTCAATTTGTCATTTAAAGAATTGTTTTCTGGTGTAGAACAAAAGGATGGAAGTGTAGAATAATGAGTCTAACTAACAAACTTTTGAGGATGTCGATATGAGATTTGCAGTAACTTTCGAAGAAGGAATGGATCATAGAACATTTCTACTTGATAAACAACACTTCTATTGGCTTATGGCTTTGATTAAAGACTTACCAACAAAATCGCAATCTGGTAAGCTAGAGGATAAGAAATGAAACCTTTAGACTACAAAATGATTGGTTTGATTATTGCAGTTACTCTAGGATTTAGTGGTATTGGATATGCTTTTACTTGGGCAGTTGGTTCATTAAATGATCCAGAGAAAGTAAAGAGTTTTGACTGTAGTACATTAACAGAAGAGCAATTGCATAAAGATCCTTCTGGCGGTGGATTTAGAAACTTAGATGAATATAAACAGTTTTGTGTAAAAGACAAACAAGTGATATTAGACCAGCCTAAAATTATTGGGCCGTTAATGATTGTTATTCTTCCAATTGGATTCGCATTATTATCTATGCGAATAGTTGGAATCTATAAAGACGACTTACCGACATCTGGTGAATCAAGAGGTAAAGAAGAATGAAATCCTTAGAACAAATGAAAAAGAAGGAGTTCGACTATATAAAAAAGATAAACAAGATAGAGAATGATGTAAAAAGAATGAGGGCATTAGGAGATAGTGAAGATCATTGGTTAGTTAAAGCAAATAGAAAATGGCTTAAGAGTGCCAATTATTGTTTAGTTGAACTTCAAGAGAAGATCAAACTAGAGGAAATGAAACAAAAATGACATACAAAGAAAAAACATTCTTACAGTCTTGTAAAGAGCCATATCCTATCTGTGTAACACTGATCATAGGAAGTGTCATTGCTTTCTTAATTCTTAATCTGACTATACTTCATTATCCAAATGAGTATGAGATGATTGCAATTCTATTAATGGTTCCAGCATTATTCTTAGTAACAATTGTGAGGTTTATTCCTTGATGACAATCGGTGAAGATCGTTGACAAGTGAATTCCCAATCTGGACTTTATTGCCTCTCGCTATTGGATTACCTGTAGGAGTTCTAGTATCGCTTTGGTTAACTGTGAGAAGTTTTGGAAAATCCAAAGACGCATTAGCGAACAAAAAGACTTTACCTAAAGGCTCCGATGACATTCTAGGAGAGTAGTAAATGAATCACCTTAAACGCCTATTTGGTGACATGTGTGAACATGCAAATAAATGTCCATTTTACAATCCTGAAACCTGTGATACATATTACAAACAAGGAATACAATGCGGAATAAAAAGAGAAGTGGATCAAGGTCAATCTTGGGAGTGGATTAATCTACATCACCACAAAAAAGACGGCTAGTTAAGCCCAAATAGCTTTTAAAGCAGTACAAGTAACATTATTTTAGTATAATGTCACTTCCTATCCAAAAAGAGCATGAATTGATATGTCCTTGTGGGTGTGGCTGCGTTGTTCTGGTCCTTGAGGAACACCCAAATATTGAAGTTTCTAAAAATCCAGTAATCTCATTTAATAGCTTTTTGCTAGGCTCTGCACTTATCAATAACGTAAAATATGCAAAACCTAGAACTGAAAGGCAGACTAATGAAGAGAACGTATTACGCAGACTGATCAGCATAACTACAGAGTTTAATATTCCTGAAAGGATTGCCTTTGAGACTCTAAATCAACTCAAAAGGAAAAACAGAGGTTTCAAGTCACAAAAAGAACCCATAAAGGAACTGATCAAGATTCTTTCTAAAGATGACAATTATCTACATATCAATAAGCTACGAAAGATAAAGGTAAAATATGCGGAAATACTTAATCAGTAGCTTAATTCTTACAGCTATTTGTATTTCTATTTTTGCAATTCCTCAAGCTACTGCCCTTCCAGTTTCATATAATCAAACTGCATTAAATTTTGGTCTTACTTCTGTAGCTAGAAACAGTTCGAGTTATGATGTTTTTACTTTGAATCAGGATAATTGGCTTTGGGAAAAGTTTGATAATAATACGATTGATTCTGGTCTTTTGTCTATTGCCGGTACTGTAACTTATAATACAAATCTTAAAGCATTATGGAAATTTGAAAATGTTTTAACAGATAGTTCGAGTAATGGGTTTACCTTAACTAAGGTTGCTGGAACAAATAATTATGCGAGTGGGCAAGAAGGTAATGCTTTTTCAGAAGATGGTTCTACATATTATACTGCTTCTAGTTCTTCCTTACCTACTGGAACTAATGATAGAAGTGTTTCCTTCTGGTTACTTACCCCATCTACTTTTATTTCTGGCGATTATGTTTTTGCTCAGGGAGCACAAACTAATAATAATCTTTTTGCTGCAACTTGGGCAAGTACGGCAGGAACTTCTAAATTATTATTTCAGGGATTTAATAATGATGTAACTTCTAATACAACTTTTCAGCCTAATACTTGGTATTATATTACTCTCACGTTAGGTTCTTCTGGAACAGTACGAACGATTTATGTAAATGGTGTACAAGATATTCAAAGTACAACCACTGCACTAAACACTAGTAGTACATCTCTTTTTGTAGCCTCTGGTGTTAATGGTGCTGGTCAAATATTACAATCTGGTGCAAAATTAGATGAATTTCGCACTTATAATGTAGCTCTAAGTCTTGCTCAGCATAAGGCTCTCTATATGGTAGGCAAATATTCACAATCACATACTTTTGATGGTGGAGAATATGTAAGTTTAGGAAACAATTTCAAATTCACAAATACCACTCCATTCACTATTTCATTATGGGTGAATAAACCATCTTCTGCATCAGCAGGGAACGAATTGATTTCTAAAGGTGGTGATGGAACTGGTGGATATGAAATTTATTATGCTGGAACAACTGTTTATTATAGGTTATGGGATGGCGGTGGAACACACCAAATAACTGCCACTGCTACAAATGATGTTTATCATTATATTGCAGCTACTTGGGATGGAAGTTCAAATTTTACTGGAATGAAATTATATATTGATGGAGTTTTGCAATCTCAAGGTACATCATCAGCACTTGGTGGATTTGATGTTTCAACTTCTCTATGTATCGGCATTTCATGTGGTGACTTTGCAAATGCATTACAAGGGCAAGAAGATAATGTTAAAATTTATCCATATGCCTTATCTTCATCACAAATAACATCAGATTACAACTCCATCTCTCCAATCTCATCAGGAAAACAATACATGTCATGGTATAATGGAATAGTAGGATCTTCAACCTTAACTCAAAAAATAGGTTCTACAAAATCAACTCTTTCACTATCATGTAATCTTCCTACACCACTACCATATCTAGTATCAAATACTACAAATATCTATTATGTATGTGCCAATTCAAATATAATACATCAAATAAACATTCAGAGTGGAACCGATACAACCTATTTCAAGATAGCAATTCCAACTAACGGATATAATTCTGGCTCTAACTCATATGTATTATTCAAGACAATTCAAAATATAGTTGCATTTATGGCTGATCCTTCCGGTGCTGCTGCAAGGTCAGCAACAAAATCAGTAAATAACACTTTAACCCCAACTGCTAGCTCATTTTCACCAGTATCAAACCAAAAACTAGGCATGTCTGGCTATGAAATCAAGTATAATACAAATTCCAGCACATTATCAAATTCTGGATTTACCACTAATCCATGTGAGATAAATTATACCCCTACAACTACAGAAAAATCACTAGATAATGTAGCCTGTGATATTGGGCTTAATCCGTCAGCTATCAAATACTGGAATGGTTTTAACATTCAAGGAAGTGCCAACTATGCAACAAACTCCACACAGACTTTCCTTAATTCTATAGATGCTAGCAGTTACAAGAAGCTACTAAGCTTACCTTGTCTTATTCTTGTCAACGAGAATCCATGTATTACCTTTATCGCTACTGACTTTACCAATACCGACTATCTAGTGGTACTTACATCTACTCATGTATACTATGGAAATGCCCAGACCGCACTCCACTTGTTACAAAACAACAACTATGCCTTACAATCTTATGACATCATCACACCGTTAACTACATCAGCCTATGAGATTCAAAATCCAATATTACAAGGAATTACGCTTTATGGATTCAATCTAAACACTACAGTAAACAAAGCTGGATTATTTACCTTACCTAGTGGATATACTACCAAGACAACTACAATCAATTCCGCAATTAGAACCATAGATCCTAGATGGACAAATGACGCTACAGATATTCCGATTATTACTACTACTCAGAGTCTATTTCCTATATATCTAACAGCCTCAAACGCACCATCATTTGCAGCAATCAAGGTCACTCAACCAACACAGATACTTAATGGACAAGAATCTGTATACGCTGTAGCGCAGCTTGACAGTACAAGATCCGTAGAATTTGATCTAGTTGCCGGAACCTGTGCAAATATCTACATTGCTGATATTTCAGTTTCACCCACTGTTTGGAACTTTGAAGGAATCATATGCGCTACAGGAGTAAACCAGAAAACCGTAGCTTATACAAATACAGTTCCATTTACATTTTATACTCTAAAATATGGAGTAACAGACTCCTATGTACCGTCAAACAACGGATTACAGACTACATTCAGAACTCAAGCATCACCTACTACCTATACCGTAATAGTACGTAACAGTACCGGAACTGTAGCAATAAACCAGACATTTACAGTTCCAGCAAACCAGACTGTAGATACAAGAACCTTTAATGTATCAAGTGTCTCAAAACCAGCCTCATTAGCTGTAACGGTAGGTGGAAACATGGTATACTCTTCATATCTCGGCTCTGCTCTTTCACTTGCTACGGTATCGTCATTTTTCCATCAGTATTTCAGTTATCAAGGGTTTGACTTGGTTGCATTTATTCCCGTAATATTTGCAAGCGCATTTACAAGAAATACCGTCGGTGCAGGCATGGTACTTGTGGTTTTAATGATTGCTACATTATCATGGTTGTCTGTTACCGTTGTGCCAGAACCCGTAGTTTACGTGAGCGCATTTATAGCCGTTTTGGGCCTCATTGGTTACAGATCTGTTTATGGATAATCCTAAAATAATACCAAGTCTATTCTAATACAATTGAGACATAACCAAAATAAGCATTCAACTGCAAATCATGGAAATTCTCAGCATGAACGAAACCAATATCCTACAAGTCCAGCACCACAATCTGCACCAAAACGTAGTGTTCTTTCCCGAATACGAGGCAGATTTCAAGAAAAACCAGCAACAGAAGAAGAGGTAAAACAACTAGGATTAAATGCAAAAAGAGAAGTTTACAAGACAGCAATACAGAAAGCAAAATCATCAAGACCTTCACGCTTTAGCGGTTTTGGTGGAGGCGGTAACTCTGGACCTTCTTACCGAAAGTCAAGCAAATTTGCACAGCAAGACAGTGGATTGTTTGGCAATTCTAATAGTGGAAGTTGGTTAATGGATTCAAGTTCTGGACCAAGCCTGAATTTTATTACAGGCGCAGAAGAAAAAAAGGGTAGAGGTAAAAGACAAGAATCTGGCTTTGGAAAAGGTCTATCTGACTTATTCTAGACAATCTTATTAAGACAAGAAATTTTGATTAATTGTGAAAAAGTTTACAAAGAAGGACTTTCTAGTTTTTGGTTGTTGTGGTATCATAGCTTGTTTTGCTATCATATACAACGAACAAATCAAAGCCGAGAATGCAATCTATTTTCCAAGACCTTTATCAGATGACGACTTGAATAAATATTCAAACACTGATCTTAATGCTATTGTAATTTATGATATTTTCACCCAGAAAGCCTATGATAAGAACGGCTTTTATGACTATTACAACAAGACTTGTTCTACTTGTACCACTGTTTCAATTGCAGACTTGAAGCTTAGTCCAAATTATACTAGCAGTATTTCTTCACTTACTTATCTTTCACAGTTGCACTATCCATTTATCACTGACATTGATGTAGACAAGAATCCTGGAATACTAGACAAGTATGATAAAATCATTCTACTGCATAACGAATACGTAACTAAGACAGAGTTTGACGCAATAAAGAACCACAAGAACGTCATTTATCTATATCCAAATTCTCTATATGCAGAAGTATCGGTTGATTACAAAAACCTTACAATGTCATTGGTAAGAGGTCATGGCTATCCAGACAAGGACTTGCTTAATGGATTTGGATATGTCACTTCATCAAATAATGAATATGACTTGAACTGCAAACATTACAAGTGGGAACAAATGCCAAACGGAATGCAGTTGTCTTGCTGGCCTGAGTTCTTGATAAAATCGGATCGTTCCGTACTCCAAACAATAAAGGACTATCCAGACAAGGTACCCCCATTGGTTCTACCTGAGACTCATTTGTTAAATGGCTCACGTATTCCAGTCTGTGATTATAACGGCAACTGCAAGTAATTATCTATTCCAATAGGCGGATTTACATTTCGAACAAGTTACAGGATTAGGATTATCTTTCTTGGGTAACCATTCATGACCGCATTTGTTACATTTACAAACAGTTCCTTGAACTCGCATAAATATAGTAGTAGTTACTTGTTTATATTACTATTGTTTTGTTTAAATATTCACTAAATGTTTAATAATGGTAGTTACTAGTAGTAGTTAATGCATCATGTAAAAGCATTAACCATTACAAATGGAGAGCAAAAATGAGCCAACATGAATTAGAAGTTAACAAGAAAATGGTAACTATACTAGTTTCTGTTATTGCCATAGTTGCAATCTCCGTTGTAATGGGGTTGGCTTCTGTCAAGTTTGTGAACGCAGGAGAAAAAGGTGTACTTACACATTGGGGTGCGGTTGATTTTAACCAACAACCATTATCTTCTGGAATCCATTTTGTAACACCATTCCAGGATGACGTCGTACCTGTAAACATTCAGGTCCAAGCCCAAGTAGAAAAAGCAGACTCGGCAAGCAAGGATTTGCAGATAGTATCTACACAAGTAACTGTGAACTATCATCCAGATCCAGCAGTGGTAAACAAACTCTATCAGAACATTGGTCTAGACTTTGGAGGCAAAATAATCAATCCAGCCGTACAAGAAATCGTAAAAGCTGTAACTGCTAACTATAATGCAGAAGAATTGATTACTCAAAGACCACTAGTCAAGACTCAGATAGAGGATGCAATAACTAAAAGACTTGCACAATTTGACCTCATAACGGATCAAGTCAGTATTACTGACTTTAACTTTTCACCAGAGTTCAATACTGCAATCGAGTCTAAAGTTACTGCACAACAAAACGCACTAGCTGAGGCAAACAAGGTAAGCATCAAACAAGCTCAGGCACAACAAGCTGTCGCAGAAGCTCAAGGTATTGCAAATGCTACCATCATTCAAGCAAAGGCACAGGGTAAATCTATTGAGATAATCAATAGTTATTTATCACAAAATCCACAATACCTAGAATGGCTTAAGGTGAAAACATGGGATGGTCATCTGCCAACTACAATGGTTACTGGTCAAGGATCAACCATGCCGTTCATAAATTTGTCAGGAGGTAATATCTCTAAATGAGCCTTAAGTCAACCCCAATCTTTTTACTAATCGCTTTAACTAGTCTATCATTGGTGTCAAATGTTTATGCTTATACTGACGCTGAAATAACAAATATGTATCGAGGTCAAGATGATAATAAGACTTTAGATAACATTGATGCTGCACTACATTCTGGTTCTTTACATTGTTCAGACTTACCATCAAACTTAGTCATGGGTTATTGTCAGAACCAAACAACTTCATCTAGTCCACAACCTCAACAAACATCCACCCCACAATCTAATTCAAATTCTGGTTTTATGTTGATTCCTATTTTAATGATAGTTCCAGTTGTAATTATAATAATGCTAAAATTAAGTTTTGGTGGTGGTACTATTCATATGCCTAAAATCTTTATGAAGCCAAAAGCTAAATTAAAAGATAGTACCCATACTGAATGGACAGATGGATTTGGTAAAATTCATAAAATTTCAGACAAACAGGGAGTTACATTACCAAAGGGATTTCCAAGAGAACAAGTAGATGAATCAAGATCAGAATCAATTCATACAAGACATAAGTTTCTTTTGTCTATCGGATTAATGAAGGTGAAAAAGAAATGAGTAATCAACAAACAATCAGAAAAATATATGAGATTAAAGGTAATTTGAAAGTATGTAATATCTGTAAAATTGATCTCTTTGAAGAATATTTTAACCATATTATAGTTCCTTGGAAACACAAACCAGATCCTAAAGTTGAATATGAATTTCAATACCAATTAGAATCAACAGGTAAATGCGAACGTGGCTGTCCTAGAGATGCTTATTGTACTATATATCATGAGGAGAGTAAATATGCTCAATAGACAAAATGGCTAGTCCAGTTGAAGTGATAGAAATTCTATCATTAGTTGTATCATGTGCAACTCTTTTCTTTGGTATATTCAGAATGAAAACCAAACCAAAGAAAGAAGAACCTCATAACTAAAAACTTTAATACTTTAGGTTCATAGTGGAACCATGAAACAACCATACTGTCATCTCTGCAAACAATCAGGTCATAAAGCATCAGATCATTCTCATGCTAGAGAACCTTCAATATATAGCGGAGAACTGGCAACCGGACATAGATATTAGGTGGAGTAAATGAAGACTCTCCACTTTAAATCCAATGAAGCTTACCTTAACTGGAACAAGGCTAGATTCGGAAAAGGTGTTGAGAAAGGACACCATTGGGGAGTCGAGATAGCCGGCAAGAAACATAAGGTAATGCATTACTAACATGCAAGTCATAGACAATAATATTTATTTTGAAGCTCGCAAGTGGGGACATTTTTACAAGTTTCTAGAGAATGAACATTGTACTGTCAAGCTTTTAGAAATCAAGAAAGGAGAATCGATTTCATACCAATACCACAAATACCGTTCCGAGCAATGGTATGTCATAAAAGGGAGGGTGGTTGTGACCAAAGGCATAGAAACTTCAATATTAATTCCTAATACCGTAATTACAATCCAAGTCGGAGAAAAGCACAAGATGGAAGGCCTTGATGATTCATTGGTACTTGAAATCTCTAGAGGTCACTTTGACGAGTCCGATATAGTGCGGTTGTTGCCTAATGCAGATAAATGACAGGCTGTTTTTACTTCTCGGTTCAATGATGATAGTGCCTACAATCTGCATACTTCTTAATGTTGATCCTGGAACTGCGACACTTGCAACTATGGGAACTAACCTAGCTATGCTGTTCTATATTCGCAAAACTTTCAAGGGAATTACTAATGGTCTGTTTGGTAATAAAGTCAAGTTTGCTTGTCTTACTTGTGGCGGTACCAAGTTTGATTCTAGAGGTACTTGCCATAGATGTGGTGGTAAAAGTAAGAAATCTGTTTAGACGCCTAATTTTACTAATCTGAATATATCAACGGTCATGTAATCGCTTCCATTGTTTCCATTTGCAGGCATCAGAACACCATTTTTGTCTAGTAGTCTTTTGGATAACT
>Ga0207693_10003424_pt1 | contig 13538 bp, 10 predicted proteins | sample LARL81metaG_FD_184347 | JGI IMG/M metagenome (GOLD analysis project Ga0207693, IMG submission 184347) | Corn, switchgrass and miscanthus rhizosphere microbial communities from Kellogg Biological Station, Michigan, USA - LAR L8-1 metaG... | ecosystem: Host-associated > Plants > Roots >...
GATCGGCGACTCGAGCGTCGTCACCCTGATCAGGCGCACGTCCTCCACGTCGGGCAGCAGCTCGGCGAGGCGCTCGTACGCCGGGTCGTAGCGCTTCATCGTCCCGACCAGGACGCACACGCCGGCGTCGCGCCCGGCCTCGAGCACCAATTCGCCGTCGCGGCTGCACAATGCCAACGGCTTCTCGACCATCACGTGCCGCCCGGCGCGCGCGGCGGCGATCGCGATCGGCGCGTGGTCGCCCGAGGTCGCGACGAGCACCGCATCCAACGGCTCGGCGATCAGGTCCTCCCAGCGGCTGAACACCCGGGAGACGCCGTAGCGCTCGGCGCATCCGCCGGCCACCTGAGCCGCGATGTCGCACACCGCCACCAGTTCGAACCGATCGGCGAGCTCGGACAGATACGGCAGGTGCATCACCTGCGAGATCAGGCCGCAACCGACCACTCCGATCCGGATCCGCGCAGCGGCCATTCGCCCATTGTGGTGCAGTGAGGCCCGTGGATCAGGTCACGTGCACGATCTGTGGAAGCCCGGCGCAGCCGCCACAATGGCGATGCGAGTGCGGCGGACCACTCGACCTCCCCGACATCCCTGCCGACGCGATCCGCGAGCTGCCGCCGTCGACGGCCCGCGATCCGGGGCTGTGGCGCTACCGCGACTGCATCCCCGTCGACGCGGACATCGCAACCGGGCTGTCACTCGGCGAGGGCAAGACGCCGTTGCTCGACGCGGGCGCAGAGCTGCCCGGCGCGTCGATCAAGGTCGACTACCTGTTCCCGACGCTGTCGTTCAAGGACCGGGGAGCGGTGGTACTCGTCGCCTCGGCGCTGCAGCGGGGCGCCGATGCGCTGGTGGCCGATTCGAGCGGCAACGCAGGCAGCGCGATCGCGGCGTATGCGGCGCGTGCGGGGCTCCCTTGCACCGTGTTCGTGCCCGAGCGCACTTCGGCCGGCAAGCAGCGCCAGATCCGCGCCTACGGCGCCGCGCTACGGCTCGTGCCGGGCGACCGCACCGCCACGACAGAGGCGGCGATCGACGCCGTCGGCGCCACGGGCGCGATGTACGCCTCGCACATCTACGACCCGTACTTCCTGCAGGGCACCAAGACGTACGCGTTCGAGCTGTGGGAACAGCTCGACACCGGCCCCGAGGCGCTGATCCTCCCCGTCGGCAACGGGACGCTGCTGCTCGGGGCCGCCCGCGGCTTTCGCGAGCTCCACGCCGCGGGCCTGATCGACCGCCCGCCGGCGGTGATCGGCGTGCAGAGCGAGCGCTGCGCGCCGCTGGCAAGAGCGTGGGCCGCCGGGGCGACACAGCCTGCGCAGATCGAGGCGCTCCCGACCGTCGCAGAGGGGATCGCGATCCCGCGGCCGCCACGCGGCGCGCAGATCCTCGCCGCCGTGCGTGCGAGCGGGGGTTGCATTGTCGAGGTGCCCGAGGAGGCAGTCGCGCCTGCGCAGGCCGAGCTGGCCGGCCGCGGGCTGTTCGTGGAGCCGACCGCGGCGCTCACCTGGGGCGCGGCACTGCTGGCCCGTAGTCATCCGTCGGTCGCGGACATCAAGGAGCCCGGCGAGGGATGGGCGCGCGCACGGGAGCTCGCAGCGCACAGCGTGGTCGTGCCCCTGTGCGGCTCGGGGCTGAAGTCGAAGTGACTGCCTACAGGCGCGTGATCACGCGCTCGGCGAGCCGCTGCGGCGCCCCGTCCGAGTAGGACAGAAACAGCGAGGGCTCGGTCAGCTCGAGCTCAACCAGCCGAAGGGAGCCGTCGGCGCCGGGAATCAGGTCGACCCGGGCATACAAGAGGCTCTCGCGCGGCCACGGCAGCGATCGGAGGACCTCGTCGGCCGCGGCGCGCTCGTCGCGGTCGGGCTCGCGGGCGCTGATCTGCTCCTCGAGGTAGATGACCTCGCCCGTGGGCGCCTGGCCCGGCTGGAGCATCTGGCCCTTGCGGATCGCGTGCGAGTACTCGCCGTCGAAGAACAGCAGAGCCGTCTCGCCGTGCGTGTCGACGGCGCCCAGATACGGCTGCACCATCACCGTGCGCCCGGCGGCTTGCAGAGCGGCCACGTGCTCGCGCGACAAGGCGTCCTCACCGGGGCGGTACCGCGCCGTGTCCCTTGACCCGGCCGACACGGCCGGCTTGACGACGTACTCGCCGGCCGGAGGGTCCCAGCGATCCCCGGGTTCGACGAACGTCGTCGAGACCGCGCGCGGCACCGACCGCAGGTAGCGCTTGTCGGTGTTCCATGCGATCACTTCGGCGGGGTTGAGCAGCCGGGGGACCGACCGGGCCCAGGCCACGAATTCGTCGCGCCGCGACGAGTAGTCCCAGGCCGAGCGGACGACCACCAGGTCATACGCGGCCCAGTCGACGGCGCCGTCGTCCCACACTGCCGGCTGCGCATCGACCCCGCGCTCGCGCAGCGCGTCCAGCAGCAGCGGCTCGTCCTCGCCGAGCTCCGGGAGCTCCGCACAGGTGACGAGTGCGACGCGCGGGCTCATGGCTGTGCCGCCGGACTTCCGGAGCACGCCGCCGGAGGCCGCCCGGTCCACATGCAGTAGGCGGCGCGCGGGTTCCCGCTGGGGTCGAGAAGACCCGAATCCCAGGCACCGGCGACGCCCTTGAACTGGTACCAGTAGAGCGCCGTCACGGGAGGCCCGCCGGTGACCGCGTCGAGGTCGAAGAACGCCTCCGCGCTCGTGATCTGGGCGCTCTCGTTGCCGTTGATGCAGGCGCCGAGGGTGTAGGCCGGGACGGCCGCCGACGTGCTGACACACGGGATCGACTCATAGCCGGGGTAGCTGCGGTCCCGATCGGTGAGCACCACGCCGGATTCGGTGATCCACAGCTGGTTGTGGATGCCGGCGGTCTCGCTGCCGAGCGCAGACTCGAAGGACTGCAGCTGCTCGGCGACCGGCCGCCCCAGCCAGCCGGACGCGGTCGGGTCGCCATAGTCGTGCACCGCCCACGTGCCGGGGTGGTAGCCCTGCCTGCTGAGCAGGGCTGCGTACGGCGCCAGGTAGCCGGTCGAGGGGAAGCTGAAGCTGCCCGCGGCGATCACGTCGCCGGCGTGACCGGAGAATTGGACGATCGCGTTACGCGCTTGGATCCACAGGCACGCCGCCTTGGCGGCGCCGCCGGCGCCGGATCCGACCGCGCAGCTCGCGTCGTCGCCGCCTGTGGCCGAGCACGTGTATGTGCCGGTCGCAGGGTCCAGGTTGCTCGCCGGCTCATTGAGCTGAGCACACACTGCCGGCTCGCAATGGTTGTTCAGGTAAGTGCAGCCGCCGTTGGGTTCGTTCCACGCCTCCCAGCGATGAGGCCACTCCTTCTTGGGCACGTGTGCGGCGATGCCATTGAGGATCCCACGGACCCCGCAGTAGTAGGCCCACTGCCCCGCCGTCGTGGTCGGGTCAGGCTCGCCGGCGTCGCCGGGGCCCGGCGAGCCGGTGTAGGAATGGACCGCGGTCCCCGCGGTGTAGCCGTCGATCACGATCAGCGGCTGCAGACCGTCGGCGTACGCCGCTTTCAGTCCGTAGAGCAGGTCGTTCCATGACTCCTGGGCCGGATGCGAGCGGCCCGCCTGATCGGTGTAGTCGAAGCGGTACGGGTTTGAGAGCTTGCATCCGCCGGCGCCGTCGGACGTCGCAACGGCGTCATAGGTGACCGGCAGGCGGACGTCCTGCACGGAGCGTCCGCCGGCGCGCAGCGACGCGAACGCGGTCTGCTTCCACAGCCCGCCGAGTCCCGATGGGCTCGAGCACGGATAGTCATGCGTCGGGCAGGAGGCGAACAATCCCTGTGGTTCGGAGATCCCGAATGTCGTCGCCTGCGCCGCCGGAGCGACCGCGAGAAAGATGGCGGCGGCGGCAACCAGCGCCGCTGCCGATGAGCTCAGGGCGTGTAGGCGTCCGTGTGGCACGGCTTGCCGCCGCAGACGTCCATCACGCTGCCGCTCGGCGCCAGGAAGTCGGACTTCTGCGTGCGCGCGGCCTTGGTACTGCGGACGTCTTCGTGCGGGTCGTTGTTGGTCGCGGCGTCCTGCGGAGCTAGGTTGGCCAGCGGCGGCGGCTGCACGCGGCCGGGGCCGCTGTCCCAGATCACGATTGCCGAGCCGCCGAACGGATAGTGGCCGATCTTCGGGATCCCGAAGAACAGATTGCGATCGCGGCCGCGGTTGGTCGACAGGTCGAGCGCAGGCTCGTGCGCCGAGGCGCCGATCGTGCGCGCTTCGGTGGCCGCCGAGTACATGCTGACCTGGTGGTCGCCGTAGGCGATCTGCATCAGCACCGTGTGCGACGGGGTGTCGGGCAGCGGGTGCGACGTCATCTGCTGCGCATACCCGTCCGGGTCACCGCGGTCCCAGAGCTGCTGCATCAGATCGAGGATCACGGGATCCAGCGACTTGTCCTTATAGCTGCCAAACAACAGCTGCCCGAACGGTGCGAAGTCAGTGCTGCGCTGCACCAGCAGGTTGCCGTAGTTCATCCCGGACACGCCGAGCACGGCGCGCTGGAAGTCCGGCGCGACCGCGGTGGTCATACCGCCCATGATCCCGCCCTGGCTGTTGCCGTCGTAGTACAGATGCGAGGTGTCGATCAGCGGCGCCGAGATCTGCCCGGGGACGATTTGGACCGGGAGGGGTCTGGGGGCCGTGCGGAATGCGGGATTAGACGCAAAGCCCTTCGGGTTGAGCATCAGCCGGCCCAGGAACAGCGTGTTCAGCACGCCCTGCTGCAGGCGGTCGACGACGTTAGGGAAGTTGTTGAGGTCCTGTAACGCGGTGATGTCGTAGGCGGTGTCCTGTTCGGCCAGGCCCCACCAGTCGGTCGCGCAGAACACCATGTTGTGCTCGACCGCCATGTCCTCGACGTTGCCGGCGTGGACCTCGGTGCGGCTGCCGAGCAGGCCGTGCCCGTAAAGCGAGATCCTGGCCGGAGTGGCGGCGGTCGCCGTGCTCGGGACGATGCAGTCGAACAGCGCGGTGGCGGTGTTGCCGGGGGTCTGCGTCGGCGTTGCGTCGGGCTGGCTGGAGGAGTAGTGAAAGCCTGTCGTGGCTGCGAGCCCGCACCTGGTCAGGTAGCAGGGGACCTGGAACGTTCCCTGCACCTCCTTGATCTGGGTCGTCGGCGCGGTGATGCTGGTCACCGCGTACGAGGGCGCGTTGCCCTGCACCTGGACGTCGGTGAGGTTCTTGTCTCCGAGCTGCGCGAACGCGTTGTTGCGGATCGCGAGCATCCGCGAGGTCAGGTTCTGACGCGAGGCGACCGTGAAGTCCCACGCCTCGTACAGGTTCGATCGCGCGATTCCGGCGCGCTTGAGCGCCGCGAAGATGTGTGCGTAGCGGCCGCGCTGGGAGCGCTCGCCCCGCGCCAGCTTGCGACCGTCGCGCAAACGCTCAAACCACGACGGCGCCTTGATCAGCTTGCCGCTGGAGGTGCGTAGGTTGCGCAGCGCCACGACGTACGTGTGGCCCTCGAGCAGGTTCTTGCCGGGGTGGATCAGCAGGTTGATGTCAGCTGCAGCGGACTGGTTGGCGTCGAGCTCAGACCAGATCAGCTGGCGCTTACCCGTCTGCTCGTCGATCAGGACGATCGGCTGGCGCTTGCGCAGCGAGCGGCCCATGTCCTGAAGCGGCGCGGCGCCCGTCCGCGAGAACGCCTTCGCGTTGTCGAGCCCGCGGACGTGAACGATGATCGCGCTGCCCGGGCTGAATCCGTCGTTGCGGTCATACGACGCCACGCCGACGCGACTGCCCTTGCTGTTGACCGGCATCGCGCCGGCCGGCAGGTGCACGCGCAGGCCCGTCACCGAAGACTTGTCGGGCTTGGTGAAGAGGTTTGAGGGGAAGGGGAGCAAGCAGGGCCTGTTTGCGAACGGCTGGCAGTCAGCCGCTGCCGCGGCGGCTGGTCCGGCGCCCGCGAGCGCGGCCAAGATCGCCGCTGTGATCGCCAGGCAAGCTACCTTCGGTGTGTGGATTGCGCGCATGCCTCTCCTTAACCAAGTTTGCGCAAAAGAGTCGCGGAGACTAGTGCTTAGATCAGCGGTTCCGATTCCACGCAGCCAACCGATCCCCAGACGGCCGTCAGCCGTCGGCTGGTGCTGTTGCTGGCGGTCACGTGCGGCGCCGCGGTCGCAAACCTGTATTACGCCCAGCCATTGCTGCACACGCTCGCGCAGACGTTCTCGGTCTCGCAGAGCACGGCCGGCCTGCTGGTGACCGCCTCGCAGATCGGCTATGCGATCGGGCTCGCGTTCCTGGTCCCGCTCGGCGATCTGCTCGAGCGCCGACGCCTGATCGTGGTGATCCTGCTCGTCTGCGGCGCCGGTCAGGCTGTTGCCGCCGGGGCGCCGGACTTCGGCGTGTTCGCGCTTGCGGTCGGGGTCGTCGGCGTCAGCTCCGCCGTCGCCCAGATCATCGTGCCGATGTCCTCGTCGCTGGCCGCCGAGCACGAGCGCGGTCGCGTCGTCGGGACCGTGATGAGCGGCCTCCTGATCGGGATTCTCGCGGCGCGCACGGCCAGCGGCGTACTCGCCGGGCTGCTCGGCTGGAGGGCAGTGTTCGTGATCGCGACCGCCGTGATGGTGCTGCTCGCCGCGACGCTGCGCTGGGCACTGCCGCCGGCGCCGCCAACCGAGTCGCTGGCGTACCGCTCGCTGCTTCGATCCGTCGCTTCCATCGTCGCCGAGGAGCCTCTGCTGCGCCAGCGGATGGCGCTGGGCGCGGCCGTGATGGGCTGCTTCAGCGCACTGTGGACCTCGATCGCGTTCCTGCTTTCGGGCCCGCCGTACAACTACGGCAACACGGCGATCGGCCTGTTCGGGCTCGCCGGCATCGCCGGGGCGATGATTGCACCGGTCGCTGGGCGGCTGTCCGATCAGGGCAAGGGCAAGCTCGCCACTTCGGGGGCGCTGGTGATCCTGTTGGCAAGCTGGGGCCTGCTGCTGCTCGGCGGCCATTCCGTCGTGCTGCTGGTGGCCGGGATCGTCGCGCTCGACCTTGGCGTGCAAGGGGTGCACATCTCAAACCAGAGCGCGATCTACGCGCTGCGCCCCGACGCCCGCAGCCGGATCACGACGGCTTACATGCTCGCCTACTTTGCCGGAGCCGCGGCGATGTCGGCCGCCGCCTCCGCTCTCTACGGCAGCGATGGCTGGACCGGCGTCTGCGTACTCGGCGCCGCCGTCGCGGCGGCGGGACTGCTCGCCTGGGTCGTCACCGAGCGACCGTCGCTCGCCTCGCTTCGGCTGGGTACGGCCTCCGAGCGTCCCTAGGGAACGTAGGTGCGACACGGCTCGCCGCGAAGCCCCGGGCACGGAGGCAGCGGCGTGGGCACGCCGACGCCGGGGATCACCGGAAGCACCAGGCGCGACGGCGTCTTGCGAGAGAACGCGACCTGGACCGTTCCGTGGCCGTGCGGGACGGTCTCGGCGAAGCTCCAGATCGGCTGAGTGCCGTTGGGCGCGGAGATCGTGACGCGAATCCGGGAGCCGGCCCGATACGCGTGGCCCTCGTAGTAAAGCGGCACAGTTACCAGCGTCTTGCGGCCCTTGGGAAGCGGCCGCACATCGCGCGCGCGGAACGTCGGAGCCGGCGCGAGCAGCGTGCTCTGGCGCGGATCGAGCTTTCGCTCGCTCGCCCGCAGCCAGCCGTTCTGCACGAATGTCTCCTTGCCGTCCGGACGCACCTCGGAGATCGTGGCCTGCAGGTCGACGTCGGGCGTCGACGCCTGGATCCACAGCTGCACCGCACCGCCGCCGAACACCACCGTGTTGGACTTCAGCGGCGCCGACACGAACGACACCGAGGTGCCGGCCGGGTTCTGCAGCCAGTGGTAGTTCGGGGTCGCAGCCCAGAGGCCACCGGCGCCGGTGTTACCCGAGAAGTCGGTGGCCGGGACGGCCTTTCGCCATTTGAACGACGCCTGGCCGCTCTTGGCGGGCGGGCCACCGGCCAGGGTGCTCGACGGACCGAGATACCACGAGCGGGCCTGCGTGCCGGGAACGGGGAAACGGGAGAACGAGTGCTCAAATCCCGGCACCGGCGAGCCCGGGTTCGCGCTGCCGGCGCCGTTGTCAAACAGCACCCGGATCGACGGCAGTCCCTGGAACGCGGCCAGGGCGGCGGCGTAGCTGGGCTCGTGCTGGATCGGATCGTTTGGCAACGTCACGCCGTTGACGCCGAGCGCCGTCGCATACAGCGTCGGCGCCAGTGCCTGCGCCGAGGCCGATACGGTCGGATTGCGCCGCGCAACGTACAGCTGCAGGAAGTCGTACCAACGGTTGAATGTCGCGGGGTCAAGCGAGTCGGTGTGCACGCCGTTGGTGAACGTGAACCACTTGTGGCGGGTCCCGGTGAAGTGCTCGGCTAGGTCGGTGCAGTGGCCGCCGGTCTGCTCGTCGGTGAACTGGCAGGCCATGTACGTCGGCACCTTGATCTTGTGCACGAACGTGATCGGCGACAGCGGGTCGGCGACCGACGGCACGTAATGGCTGTTGGCGCGGACCTGCTTGACCAGATTGACGGCCTCCTGATGCAGCGCCTGGTTGGCCTTGCACGTCGCGTCGCCATCGTGGATCTGCTTCAGCGCCCAGGCCTGATCGCTGGTCGGCGAGTTGGCGAGCGCGTCCTGGTCGCGCTCCTTGGTCCAGGGAAGCGCGAAGCCGGTGTTCAGGATCCCGCCCGGATACAGCGTGGTGGCGCTGTTGTCGATCACCGACAGCGGCGTGATCGCCGCAAGATCGGGCGGATCGGTCTTGGCGACGAACAGCTGGCTGATGCCGCCGTAGGAGATGCCCATCATCCCGACCTTGTGGTGCAGCACCCAGGGCTGGTGGGCGACCGTCTCGACGATGTCGTAGCCGTCGAGGTTCTGCAGCGTGTCGAAGTAGTTGAAGGCGCCGCCGGAGCACCCGGTGCCACGCATGTTGACGTCGACGACCGCGAAGCCGAGCAGCGTGGCGATCTGACTGATGCCGCTGTTGGGGCCCGCCGGGTTTGCGTACCCGTAGCCGGCGTACTCGATCAAGGTGGGGTATGGCCCCGGTCCGCTAGGCAGGTGGACGTCGATCGCGAGCTTGATGCCGTCGCGGACGGTGAGGTAGCCGTAGCCCGAAGTGGGAATGCGCTGGCCGTAGAAGCCGGTGTTCGGAGGCGCGGAGCGATTGGGCATCACCCTGACCGGACCGCGGGCGCGCCCGCCGGCGGGCCGCACGCGGTATCCGGGACCGGGCTTGAGGCCGCGGTAGACGACGCCACCCAGCGAGCCGGCGCGCCGCGATTGGACGACGTGGCCACGACGATCGAGCAGCGCGATCCGCTGGTGGCCGTGCGCGCCCACGACGTAAACCTGCTGAACGCTGCCGCGCACCGTCAGGGCCGATGCAGCTCCCGCCGTTGCACACAGCAGCGCCAACGCGGTGGCAAGTGCAACGACGTAGGGGCGGATCGAGATCTTCATGGTCGGGACTTCCGGGCCGTTCCCACGAATGCCGACGCCGTCAGTGACGGGGCAAGCTACCACGCCGCGTTCACGACGTGTTCGCAACCGCCCCGTACAAGTCCGGACGGCGGTCGGCAAATACGTCGTTGTGCGGGCTGATCCGCTTCTCGCGCGCCTGCGCGAGCTCACAGCTCGCGAGCACCGTGACGGTCTCCTCGTCGCCTGCCGGCCCCACCAGAGGGAAGCCCGCCGGATCGACGATCACGCTGCCCCCGACCCAGTCGACTCCGCGTTCGCGACCGACACGGTCGGCGACCGCGATGAACATGCGGTTGACCGATGCCGAGGCCTGCACGCGGACCACCTCCTGCGGACGCTCGCCCGCCGGTCGCGACTCCCGCGGCCAGTTGACCGGCGCGCACACGAGCTCCGCGCCCGCCAGCGCCGGCAGGCGCATCCATTCCGGGAACTCGAGGTCGTAGCAGACGACCACGCCGATCCGGCCGTACACCGTGTCCGCCACCGGCGGCGGGCCGTCGCCGGCGCAGAACACGTGTCCCTCCCGGTCCCACAGATGCGCCTTGCGATACACGGCGCGCAGCCCGCTCGGGTCCACGATCACGGCCGTGTTCCGCAGAATTCCGCCCTCGACGTCGCGCTCGCACACGCCCCCCACCACCACCAGCGCGTGCTCGCTCGCCAGCGCTACCCAGTCGGTAACCGTCGGGCCGTCGAGCGCTTCCGCCAGACCCGCCGCCTCGTCGGGGCCCTCGAAGACGTAGCCGCTGTTCATCAGCTCGGGGAGCACGACCACCCGTGCTCCGCGGTCGGCGGCGTCGACGACCGCGTCGTGCGCCAGCGCGCGGTTGGCTTCGAGCTCGCCGATCCGCGGCGCGAGCTGACAGCAGGCGACGACGACCGCGTCAGCCACGGCGTGCTACCCCCAGCAGGGCGAGAAGGTCGTAGGCGACGGCCGCCGCGTTCAGGGCGGTTACCTGTCCCGGGGAGTCATAGGGCGGCGCCACCTCGACGACGTCGAAGCCGGTAAACGAGATCCCCGCCAGCGCGCGCACGAAGTCCAGCGCCTCGCGGGGCTGCAGGCCCGCAACCTCTGGAGTCCCCGTGCCCGGTGCCGACGCCGGATCGAGCACGTCGATGTCGAACGACAGGTACGCCGGCCCGTCGCCCAGCCGCCCGCGCACGCAGTCGGCGTATTGGCCGGGCGACATCGACACGAGCTCATCCCCGGTGATCAGCTCGAACCCCATCTCCCGCGGCACCTGCAGGTCCGCCGCCTCGTACAAGGGCCCTCGCATCCCCGCGAGCGTTGAGCGCCCGGGATCCAGCAATCCCTCCTCGAGCGCACGCCGGAACGGCGTCCCGTGGAAGTAGCGCTCGCCGTAGTACTGATCCCATGTGTCGGCGTGCGCGTCCAGCAGCACGAGCGCCACCGGCCCGTGCACGGCGGCCTGCGCGCGCAGCTCGCCGAGGACGATCGAATGGTCGCCCCCGAGCGCCAGTGGCACGATCCCGGCGGCCACAACGGGCTCCAGCGCGGCCGCAATCTGTTCGGTGGTGCGCAGCGCGTTGCCGGGCGTGATCTCGATGTCGCCGCCGTCGACGAGCGACAGCGTCCCGAACACGTCGACGTCGAGCGCCGGGTGGTACGGGCGCAGCAGCGCCGAGGCCGACCGGATCGCCTCCGGGCCGAACCGCGCCCCCGAACGGAAGCTCGTCGCCGTGTCGAACGGGATGCCGATCACGGCGGCATCGACGCCTTCGTGCGGCAACGTCACGTGCGGAAGCCGCGCGAACGTGCGGATCCCGGTGTAACGGGGAGCGCGGCTTGCGTCGGGAGGTGAGAACCGCGTCACGCCCCAGACATTACGCGCGTCACCGTCGGCGGGTGAGCCTCCCGACGAGCAGCTCAACCGATCGCTCGAGCTGCTCGAGCGTGGCGCTGTCGACGCTCGAGACCCCGACTTTGCGATTGAGCCAAGCATTGACCTCGCGATGGTCGGTCCGATCGCGGCGGGTGACTTCCGACACGAGCCGGTGGCGCTCGCTGCGGAGCATCGCGCGGCGCTCGTATGCGGGACGCTCCTCTTCGGTGTCAGCGCGCGGCGGTGGGGGCCCGGCCGCCATCGTGACCGCCGCGCCCGGCGCAGGACCGAACAGCGACATCTGCGGCGCGACGTCGGCGTTCAACGGCGTGAACGCGGGCTCCTCCGAGCGCTCGCTCCGCGCCACGAGGTCTGGCTCGTCGAACCCGAGCTCGTCGGCCTCGGGCCGAGCCAGGACGTGGCGCAGCTCCTCTTCGATCCTTGACGCGTGGTCGCGCAGGATCGGGTCAGCCGGGACATACAGCCAGCTCGGCTCGATCGGCCTGCCCGGCAGGGTGCGGACGAAGCGACCGACGATCTGCCTGAACACCAGCGGCGTCTTTGCCGCGGTGGCGTACACGCCGACTCGCAGTCGCGGGATGTCGACGCCCTCGGAGACCATGTTCACAGCGACGATCCAGGGATCCCGGGACCGCGTGAATGCGACGAGCTTCTCGGCCGCCCGGGGCTCGGTGTGAAGCACGACGAGCGGCGCGCGGCCGGTGCACTCGCGCAGCAGCGCCGCGATCCGGCGCGCGTGCGCGGAGTCGGCGGCGATCACCAGGCCACCGGCATCTGAGTGACCGGCGGCTCGCACTGCCGCAAGCTTGGCGTCGGCCTCGCGCAGAATCCGCGGCAGGCCGTCGGGTAGCTCCGTCGAGATCGCTGTGCGGTAACGGCGGCCGGCCTCGCGACCGCTCAGCACCGTCTCGAAGCTCGACTCGATCACGTCGTCGCCGCTGCGCCAGGAGAGCGTCCCGTCGTACGCGACGAAGCTGACCGGACGGCAGACCCGGTCGCGCACGGCGTCGGCGTAGGTGTAGGAGTGGTCGGGTTCGGCGAGGCCCGTCGCGTCGTAGTTCACGCCCGGGATCGCTGCCGCGTCGGAGCGAAACGGCGTGCCGGACAGCAGCAACCATCGCGAACACGCGCTGAGTGCCGTGGTGAATCCCTCGCCCCAGGCCAGCTCCTCGCCGAGGTGGTGTGCCTCGTCGGCCACGACCAGCGACGACGCCGGCAACGCTCTGGCCCAGCGCCGCGGCGCCTTGGCGATCCTGGCGTACGTGACGGCGACGCCGTGAAAGCCCTTCGGGGGCCGCGGCGAGTCGCAGTCCGGCGCGAGCTCGACCCCGAGTGCGGAGGCCGCGCGGGCCCACTGGCGCGTCAGCGGCGCCGTCGGACAGGCGACGATCACGGACCTGATGGCGCCAGCGGCAAGCTGGGCGCGCGCAAGCTCGAGCGCCGGGCGGGTCTTGCCCGCCCCGGGCGCGGCCGACAGCAGAAATGTGCCGTCGGTCCAGTCGGCCATTTGCTCCAGCGCCTCGATCTGCCAGGCGCGCAGGGGGGTGTTTGATGCTCGTGTCCCGCTCACAGGCAAGCGCGGCATGGTGGCGAACCAGGCGGACGAGATACGCTCCGGCGGCCGTGGCCAGGCTCCCCTACCCGGATCCCTCCGGCTCGCCCGAACCCGTCCGGGAGGCACTGGCCGCGCTGCCGCCGCTGAACATCTTCCGGATGCTGTCCCACGCCGAGACGGCGTTCAGGCCGTTCCTGCGCTTCGGCGGCGCGATCCTCGGGCGGCTCGAGCTCGATCCGAAGCTGCGCGAGCTGGCGATAATCCAGGTGGCGCGAGACGCCGAGGCCGAGTACGAATGGGTCCAGCACGTGGCGATCTCACGCGAAGTCGGGGTTCCCGACGAGCAGATCGCGGCCGTCGAGGCCGACCGCCTGGACGATCCGTCGCTCGGAGGCAGGGAGCGCGCCGTGCTGCGGTTCGCGCGTGAGGTCGTCGCCGGGCCACGCGTCAGCGACGCGACATTCGCGGCGGTCGAAGCTCAGCTGAGCCCCCAGGAGATCGTCGAGCTGCTGCTGACGGTCGGCAACTACCTGATGCTGGCCAGAGTGATGACGACACTCGAGCTCGAGCTCGACGACCCGGCCGGCGGCCGAGTGCTGTCCACGCGGCTGCCCCGATAGCCGCTTTCAGAC
>Ga0207693_10003425_pt1 | contig 13537 bp, 10 predicted proteins | sample LARL81metaG_FD_184347 | JGI IMG/M metagenome (GOLD analysis project Ga0207693, IMG submission 184347) | Corn, switchgrass and miscanthus rhizosphere microbial communities from Kellogg Biological Station, Michigan, USA - LAR L8-1 metaG... | ecosystem: Host-associated > Plants > Roots >...
TCGCGCAGGTTTCGTAGGGGCAACGAAGAACGGCCGCGATTTTCACGCAAATGTCGGCCCGAGGCGCAGCGCGTGAATACCTCATCGAGCCTTCGTCGCTGTGGGGATGGGCAGCGCGGTCGTTGCCTTGATCTTCTCCATGGCAAAGCGCGAAGTCACGTTTCGTAACGGCACCACTGCGATCAGGCGTTTGTAGAACAAGTCGTAGCTTTGCATGTCCGGCACGACCACCCGCAACATGTAATCGATGTCGCCGGCCATCCGGTAGAATTCCATCACCTCGGGCATGGCGCTTACTGCGCGTGCAAATTGGTCGAGCCACTCCACCGAGTGGTCACCGGTCTCGATGGACACGAAGACAGTCATGCCCAGCCCAACCTTCTCTTGATCCACCAAAGCGACGCGGCGCTGAATGATTCCATCGGCCTCCAAGCGCTGGATTCGCTTCCAACACGGCGTCGGGGAAAGCCCCACCTCCTTCCCGATCTCCGCGACCGACCGCGATGCGTCCTGCTGGAGCAGCGCCAGTATCTTGCGATCAATGGTGTCCATGGCAGAGTATTCGGGTTTTCGGACGCCGGCCTTCGGAGCGCGTGGTTAGATCGTCGTTGCCAACGTCCGAAAACCTGCACACGACCGGAAATACACTCGCTTAGTCAATCACCTCATTTGCCCCGGACACTGAGGCGCGTTCCAGAGTATCCAATTTGGGAAGGATCGGTCAGGGGGATAACGGGAATTATGAAACAGACCATCGAGAGGCAAATCTGCTTGGGGTCCTGATGAGGGGACGTGGCACGACCAAATAGTGGTCGTCCCCGTCCGGCGCGTAAGACCTTTAGAACGGCTTCTCACCGAGAATCGCGACGCGGCGAAGCAGCCGCCGCTCACGCGGATCGAAATCTGTGCGCGCGTGCAGGGAACACCGATTGTCCCACAAGATGAGGTCGCCAGACCTCCAGACATGTTCATATACAAACCGCCTCTGTTCCTGGTGGTCGAACAGGGACTCGAGCAGCCGATCGCTCTCGGCGCGGGGCACGTCCAGGATGTGGTCCGTCATGAGCCGGTTCACGAACAGTGCTTTGCGTCCGGTATCCGGGTGTGTGCGCACGATGGGATGCGCATAATGCGGCACGCCCTCACGGATAGTTGAGCCACGCACGGTGGGATTCCTATCGTAGTCGTAGACGTTCATTGCCTTGAGACTCGCGATCCGCTGCTGCACGTCCGCAGGCAGCGTTTCGTAAGCCGAATACATGTTCGCAAACAATGTATTTCCGCCCTCGCGCGGAAGCTCGATCGCATACAATGTGGTCGCCTTGATTGGTCGCTCTACGTAGCATTGGTCGGAGTGGAAATACATTTCGCCATCAGGCAGCCCCCCGATGAGCTGTCCGTCCTTGCGGATGTTGGAGACCAGCATCACCGAGGGGTGCCCGGAATCTTTGCTGTGGTTATTGATGACCTTGCTGAGCTCGCCGAAGCGTCCGGCGAACCGAAGCTGATCCTCTGTCTCGAGATGCTGGTTGCGAAACAGCAGGACGCAGCAGCGGTGCCAGGCATCGAGGATTTTCTCAAATTGCGCATCGTCTAGAGGCGCGCGCAGATCCAGGCCGACGATTTCGGCGCCGATCGCCGGCGAGAGGGGGACCGCGGTTATGGTCTCAGTGTGGACGTGGGCAGGCGATGCGTGCGAAAGGTTGGTTTCCATCTGGTTCGCCTTGGCTGTGAACTGGCAGCGAGGATCCTAGCGCAAGGCCGTGCGGCCAACAACATGCGACAAGACAGGGCAAACGACCGACGGCCACTGGTTGTCAACCGACCGACCCTCGTCCACATTGCCTCGCGAGGCACCGCGAGCCCGGCCACGCGGCGGGGGGGAACAGCATGAAAGTTCTGCGGATCTCGGCAGTCGCCGCAATGCTCGCGTGCTGCTGCATGATCCATACGTCGGCGAGCGCGGAGCAATTCCCGTCGCGTGGTGAAGTTCCTGGTGCCGCAGGCTGCTGGGGGCGCCACCGACGTGTTCGCGCGCAAGCTCGCACAGATGCTGAGCGAGCGCTGGGGCCAGCCGATCATCGTGGAAAACCGCGCCGGCGCTGCCGGCGTCCTCGGCACCGATGTCGTCGCCAAGTCGGCGGCTGACGGATACACGCTGCTCGTGACCTATGCTGGATCGCAGGCCGTCAACCCGAGCCTTTATCCCAACCTGCCGTTCGGTTCGGTCAAGGATTTTCAGCCGATAGCGACGCTGGCGCGCACGCCATTTCTGCTCGTCGTCAACCCAAAACTCCCGGCGAAGGATCTGCGCGAATTCATCACGTTGGCACGGCAGAAGCCGGGCATCCTGACCTTCGCCTCGTCCGGTATTGGCTCGGTGAACCATCTGCTCGGCGAGATGCTCAAGGTCCAGGCCGGCATCAATATTCTTCACGTCCCCTACCGCGGCGTGGCGCCGGCGATTGCCGACGTCATTGCACATCATGTCGACAGCGCCTTCAGCAGCGTGCCTTCCGTGCTCGGGAACCTTGGAGGCGGGCAAGTGCGGGCCCTCGCGGTCAGCAGTGCCGAGCGCGTTGCTGTTGCGCCCGGCGTGGCGACCATCGCCGAATCCGGCTTTCCCGGCTTCGACGTCAATCCCTGGTGGGGCATTCTCGCGCCCGCCGGGACGGACACGGCCGTGGTCCGCAGCATCAATGCCGATGTGAACGAGCTTCTGCAGGATAAGGACCTGATCGATTTCCTTGCCACACAGGGCGCCGAGCCGTTCGCGACTTCGCCCGAGCAGTTTCTCGCGGTCCTCGAGAGCGACGTGGAGAAATGGGCCAAGGTCATCAAGGCCGCGGACGTGAAGCTGAACTGAATCCCGCAAGCGGTGCGCTCGCCCGCCTGGACGGAATAGCTGAGAAGTCTGACGAACAGGCTGCGACAGTCGTGCTGAGTGCGTCGAAACTCGTCACGGCGCGAGGACGCGGTTCTTTTCGAGGATTGCTACGTCAATTTCCGTTGATCCAAATATGGTTTGCCGCCATGCGACATCGTCACCGAGCCGGACCGCGCTTCCCGGACCGGCAGGTCGGCTAAAGCATTCACCACATGATGCATCGTGGGCAGATCGGCCCACTCGGCGCGGTGGAATTGCACAATTCCGTCTCCCACCCAGTGGTGATCGAAGGCCAAAGCGATGGATCATCTGGGCTCGATCGGTTGAAGCAAACGCCACTGGCGACAATGTGAAGCCCAGGAGAGGCCAAATATAATCGATGCATCGCTCCTGCTGAGAATTCCCGAGATCGAGAAATACGAAGGACAGTGCGAGCTGAGCTCCTCCCGCGAGGCTTGCTGTGGTGCTGCTTTGAGCATAGTCAGACGTTGCAACCCCCCGATTCTTGAACTATGAGGACACGGCTTAGCCGTTGCACGAATTTGCTTTTAGTCTTGCATACCGAGGCCCGATCAGCTCTGCTGCGAACATGCGCGCTATACCCGCCATACTGATGATCGCCTGCGCCAGCGTTCCGTTTGGCACCGGCGCCCACGCCCAGGAAGCCCTGAAGCTTTGCCGTCAGCTCAAGGACGATGCCGAGCGACTGAAATGTTACGACGGGCTTGATACATCCTCATCGACCGCAGCGCCCACGCAGGCAGAGAGCAAGCAAGGCACCGATGGGGCTTGGGAGGTCCGCGACGAAAAATCCCCCCTCGATGACACCCCCGTTGTCTCGGCGCAGCTTCCCTCGAGCGATGGCAAGGCCTATCTGCTGATGCGCTGCAAAGATCGCAAGACCGAAGTCGCGGTCAATAAATGGGGCTTCATCAAATGTGGAGCCGACGTACGCGTCGTCTACCGCGTCGATCAAGCCCAAGCCGTAGAGACGCCATGGAATTCGCATTCAAGCTGCGTCCTGGCCATTGCCCGATCCCCGATCCCATTCATTCGGACGCTCTCGGACGGAGGCAAGGTTTACTTCCGGATGTGGGATCACCACGACGTCGCGCACGATGCATTATTCAATGTCGGCAAGATTTCCGAGATCCGTTCCCGCCTGGCGCAGGCCTGCAATTGGGACGGCGGAACTCAAGCAACGGGGAACTCGATGCCGAACGCGGCCACGCCTGCAGTCTCGCCCACGCCACCCAAGGCGCCGCCGAAATAACCCTTCCATACTCTGTCACCGCGTTTCCTGGATTCCAGCATATCGATGCCTCAATCAACCTCGTCCTGAAGGAGCGAGCACGTCATCCTGAGGCGCGCGTGCCCCACTTGGGGCGCGCGCCCCGAAGGATTGCGCGCGTCTCGAAGGATGGGCAGAAAGCGATACCGAGCCGGCGGCCATCCCTCGAGACGGCGCTGCGCGCCACTCCAGGATGAGGTGGCACTTCCCCCCGGATCGCTTTTATGCTAATCAGAAAAGCATGAAAAAGTCGGTATCTGCTAAACAGAAAAGGCGCGGAAGGCCGGCCACTGGCGTTACGCCGATGATTGGGTTGCGGCTGCCTGCAAAGGTCACCGCGCAGGTCGATCGATGGGCAGAGATAAACGGTGTGACACGTTCACAAGCCATCAGGAGCCTGATCGAGCAGGCGCTTTCGGGATCATGGTCAGGGCAGCGAAGCCCCAAGGCGAGATCGAAGGCTCAGGAGTTGGCCAGCGCGCAATTGGACAAGCTTATCGACGTATCTGCTCCTGATGAGGAGCAGCAACAACGAAAACGGCGGCTCCTTAAAGGACCGAAGGAGTTCCAGGAAATGCGTGACAAAATCCGCTCGAGCAAGTGAGCGGCAGAGGGGCACTCGTGTCTACCCTCCGGGGTGGGTCGGCCCGAGGCTCGCGCTTGTTTTTCTGGGGACCGACGATCCAGTGCAAGCGCGCCAGTGCGGCGAGAATATTCTGTTTGAGCCGGCACAATCGCCATAAGTGACATTTCGAGCTTCTTCAGACTGACATACCAGCGTTGAGTGCGGTGGAAGGAACGCAGAGGCTACCCGATGTCAATCGATGACAAAGTTCGCCCGTGCCGCGCAGACGCTGTCAAGGGCAGCATCGCTGCGGCATCGGATGAAGGCGACATCGCCGAGATCAAGAGCGCAGTCCTGGCCAAGTTGACGCTTGCGGCCGGCAAGGATCCGTCGGCGGCAACCGACCGAGACTGGTTCGTTGCCGCGGCACTGACGGTGCGCGACCGCGTCGTCCATCGCTGGCTCACCACGGAACGCGCGAGTCGCGGAAAGGGCAGCAAACGTGTGTACTATCTGTCGCTCGAGTTCTTGATGGGCCGGCTATTTGACGAGGTGCTGATAAATTTAGGGCTCGGGGAGATCGTCAGTGCGGCGCTCGGCGATCTCGGCGTCGATCTCGCGCGGCTACGGGCGTCGGAACCGGATGCCGCGCTTGGCAATGGCGGCCTCGGGCGCCTTGCCGCGTGTTTTTTGGAGAGCATGGCAACGCTCGGGATCCCGGCCTGCGGCTACGGGATCCGGTACGATCACGGCCTGTTCCGCCAAGTTATTCGCGATGGATGGCAGCAGGAGTATCCGGAGGAATGGCTGTCATTCGGTAATCCCTGGGAGTTCGCACGACCGGAATTAATCTACGACGTCCATTTCGGCGGCCGTGTCGAGCAAACGGTCGGACCTCAGGGTATTGCCCGCTCGGTCTGGCACCCCGACGAGACAATCGAAGCAGTGGCCTATGATACGCCGATCGTGGGGTGGCGAGCCCGACACGTGAATGTCGTGCGGTTGTGGTCGGCTCGCGCTCCCGACCCGATGCGGCTGGACGCGTTCAATCAGGGCGAGCATGTGGCTGCGCTATCGGAGCAAGCACGAGCGGAAGCGATCTCGAAGATTCTGTACCCGAGCGACGAAACTCCGGCCGGGCAGGAGTTGCGGCTGCGACAGGAATATTTTTTCGTCTCCGCGTCGCTGCAGGATCTCGTGCACCGGCACGTGTGTGCCGATGGGGACATCCATTTCCTCCCCGACTGCGCTGCGGTTCAGCTAAATGACACACATCCGAGCATCGCCGTCCCCGAGCTGATGCGAATCCTCATCGATCTGCACGGACTCCCGTGGGACGAGGCCTGGCGGATCTGCGTCGAGACCTTGTCCTACACCAACCACACGCTCTTGCCGGAAGCACTCGAGAGCTGGTCGCTGCCTCTCCTTGGGCGCATGTTGCCGAGGCATTTGCAGATTATTTATCGTATCAACGAGCAGCACCTGCGGTTTGCACGAGAAAAAAATCCTGACGCCGGTGACATGCTGGCTGCCGCAGTATCGCTGATCGATGAGCGCGACAGCCAACGCGTGCGGATGGGGCATCTCGCGTTCGTGGGCTCGCACCGTGTCAATGGCGTGTCCGCGCTGCACACCGAGCTGATGCGACAGACCACTTTTCGTCAGCTCCACGAGCTTTACCCGGACCGCATCGTCAACAAAACCAACGGCATAACTTTCCGCCGCTGGCTCATGCAGGCCAATCCGGGGTTGACTAGGCTCTTGCGCGAGGTTTGCGGGGATGCCGTACTGGACGATCAGAGTAAGCTCGTCCGGCTCGCCGAGCACGCGCATGACGCGTCACTGCAAGAACGCTTCCGGACGGTCAAGCGTGCCAACAAGGTGGTGCTCGGGCATCTCATCCACCAAACTATGGGATTGCGCGTCGATCCGGATGCGCTGTTCGACGTGCAGATCAAGCGCATACATGAATACAAACGCCAATTGCTCAACCTCCTGGAAACGATCGCGCTTTATTTGGAGATGCGCACAGAACCCGACCGAGGTTGGGTACCGCGCGTGAAGATTTTCGCCGGCAAGGCGGCAGCGAGCTACACGCAGGCAAAACTGATCATCAAGCTCGCGAACGACGTCGCGGCGGTCGTGAACAACGACCCGGCGTTGCGCGGGATGCTCAAGGTGGTCTTCATTCCCAATTACAACGTGAGCCTGGCCGAGTCGATCATTCCAGCGGGCGATCTGTCCGAGCAGATCTCGACCGCAGGGATGGAAGCGTCCGGCACAGGCAGCATGAAGCTCTCGCTCAATGGGGCCCTGACAATCGGGACACTCGATGGGGCCAACATCGAGATCCGCGATCATGTCGGCGCGGATAACATCTTCATCTTCGGTCTCCAGGCGCACGAAGTGGCGGAGCGCCGCCGTACCAGCCTCGACACGACGGCCACCATCGCTGCCTCGCCGCAGCTCGCCGATGCCATCCAGGCGCTCGAATCCGATCTGTTCACCGGTGCCGATCACCGGCGCTTTGCTCCGCTCGTGAATGCCTTGCGATACCACGACCGTTACATGGTTACCGCGGATTTCGACGCCTATTACGGAACGCAGCGCCGGATCGACCAGCTGTGGCGTTCGGCATCTGCCTGGACGCGCATGGGCATTCTCAATACGGCCAGCATGGCCTGGTTCTCCTCCGACCGTGCCATCAGGGAATACGCTCGCGACATCTGGAATGTGCCGGTCGAGTGACGAAATGTTGAGCTGCGCTCTCTGGCCACGGAAGCGAAGACCTGTGCGGAATCCTCTCGACTCTGTGCCGGCGAAGGCGCAGACTGAGGTGGATCGAAACGCCAACGCAAGGCGTTCGGTCTTTACCCTTCGAAATCTGAGTTGACGGGGCCTCCTTTTAGCGTCCCAGATTTTCGCTCCGGCACAGGCCGGGGCGGACGCCCCTGCGTACGAGGACACCATGGTCAGTGCGATCGAATATCGCGCGATGGCTGCGGAACTCCATCGCTTTGCCGGTATGTGCCGGTCACCGCAATCGCGTGAAGAGCACCTGCGCCTGGAAAAACAACTGCTGGCATTCGCAGATCTGGCGCTCGCAGAAAATGAGGAATGCTTGGGCGGGGCGGATGTCCTGCAAAATGCAGAACATTCGCAGCTCATCAGATAAAGCCGACGGAGCGGATGGCTCGAAGGGAATTTGCGACCCAAAAAAACTTCCACGATTATGCCGAGCGGACCGGTCAAGCGTACCTATGGGAAGGCACGGCTGCATTTGCCAAACGTCAGCGGCTGCTATCGCCGGATCAATACGAGATTGTGGATGTACGCACGTCCCGTGGTGTGAGGCGGGCGATACTGTTCCCGAAGCCCGTGCGAAGCCGGAGTCGTGCTGATCTGTAGAGCATAGATTCCATTGAAGTGATCAAGCGGTTTGTACCGATTATAGGATAGCGACCGGCGACACTGCGACGATAGTCATGCGGTGCTCCGAGCGACGACGACAGGCGCCCGGGCCGCTATGCATTGGTTAACGAAACTAGAACGGATATGGTCAAACCCGTTGACGAGGGGTTCTCCTGCAGGGGCCATTCCGTGCTATCTCTCCCTCCTGGAGGGCACCCGTCCGATGCCGAAACCGCTGCCGGTTGAACGAGGAACGCGCGCGCGCGAGCTGATCGCCTCGGCGCTCCGCACCCTCGAGGTGGAAGCTGCGGGGCTCACCACGCTCGCGTCCGCTATCCAGGACAGTATCGGAAGGGACTTTGTTTCCGCGGTCGAGATGATCGCGAGCGCGCAAGGCCGGCTGATCGTGACCGGGATGGGCAAATCCGGGCACGTTGGGCGCAAGATAGCGGCCACGTTTGCCTCGACCGGCACTCCGGCCTTCTTCGTTCATCCCAGCGAGGCAAGCCACGGCGACCTCGGCGTGATCACCCCGAACGACGTGATCATGGCGCTGTCGTGGTCCGGGGAGACGGCCGAGCTCAAGGACCTGATCGACTATTCGCGGCGCTTTCGCATTGCCCTGATCGCGGTCACCGCCGCCGCCGAGAGCACGTTGGCGCGCGCCGCCGACGTGGTGCTACTGTTGCCGACGACACGGGAAGCCTGCCCCCACAACCTCGCTCCCACCACCTCCACCTTGATGCAGGCGGGGCTAGGCGATGCGCTCGCGGTCGCGCTTCTGGAAAACCGCGGCTTCACCGCGCTCGATTTCTCTAAGCTGCATCCCGGTGGCCAGCTCGGCGCCATGCTGAAATTCGTCGCCAACCTCATGCATTCCGGCGACGCGATTCCGCTCGCTCGCCTCGGCACGGTCATGGCGGACGCGGTGGTCGAGATGTCGAGCAAGGGTTTCGGATGCGTCGGCATCACCGACGCAGAGGGAAGCCTCGCCGGCATCATCACCGACGGCGATCTGCGCCGCCACATGGGCCCTGATCTCCTCGAGGCGCGCGTGGAGGATGTCATGACCCCCTCGCCGAAGACGGTACGGCCCGACCAGCTCGCCAGCGAAGCCCTGGAGATCATCAACTCCTCCAAGATCACCGCGCTGATCGTCGCCGAAGCGGGCAAGCCCGTCGGCATCATCCATTTCCACGACCTTCTGCGCGCGGGAGTGGCCTGAGCGGAAGGCGGATGGTGGTTTTCATCGCACTGGGAAGCTCCGGGCTGGCGTCCTTCCGTGTACCTCACACCCTGACTTGCGTCATGATGCCCTTTGGAAATATCTCTTCGGGCTTGGCGTGCCGGTGCGCGATGCCTTGCTCGTGCGTATAGCGTAGGAATTGCTCGAGGGTGGGCGGTTTTCCTCGATCCCGAATGGGAACGTGTCGCCGTCAAACATGTCGCGCATTTTGCGCATGTAAGCGGGCATCCAGGCGACGGGATAGCGGGACACTGCCGGGTCGAGCAGGCGCTCGATGCTCCGCCGCTTCGACTCGACGAACGCATTGAGCAGATTGCGTGCGACCCACGGATTCTCATCCAGGATGTGTTTCTGCACGGCGATGATGTGCATGATCGGCCAGACTTTCGTCCGCCTGTAATAGTCCTCTTCCATGGCCCAATAGTCCGGGAAGAGACGGACGATATCGGGATGCCCCTGCAGGAAGCACGTTGGCGGACGTGCGATCAGAGCGCAATCGATCGCGCCTCTCGCCAGTAGGTCGCTCAGGGACGTGTCGGATACGCGCGTGAGCTTTACGCCCGCCGGCAAGCTCAATTCGACCTTTTCAGTGCGCCCAGCCTCGTTCGCACCGGCCTGATACCAATGGACATCCTGCAACCGGACCCCGTGCTCATCGGTGAGCCAACCACGCATATAAACTGCGGCGGTGTGCGCCCACTCGGGTGAACCAATCGTCTTGCCCTTGAGGTCGGCGGGCCCCTTGATGTTGCTGTTCTTGTTCACATAGAACGAGGAGAAACGAAATAGTCGCGAGCAGACCACGGGCAAGCCGATGATGTCGGGGTCGTCGCGTGTCACTTGCGCCATGAATTTGGCAAACGACAGCTCGGATACGTCCCATTCCCGGTTGAATGTGAAACGGGCGAACACCTCGTGATGTCCGAGCGTCAGCCAGGTATGGTCGATGCCCTCAGCCCGCACGAAGCCGAGTCGAAAATCACGAAAGTGGTCGTAGTCGGTGGTGGCAATCGAGAGTTTCAGAAGGCTCATCCGGTGCTCGCTGATCCTAAAGGCGCTAGGCTTCACCATTCCGGGAATGGTGCTTGCACGCGCCGACGAAGCAAGCACCATTTGCTCCGGCACTGAAGAGCCCCGCTCGCGCCGCGGACGGTCGGCTTATTGATGTACTGCGGAAACTGCGGGCGAGGGCCTACTTGCTCCGGCTGACTGCGCCCAGCTGGTGAGTCGCCGCGCACTGATGGCTGGCGGCATTGCACATCCCGGAATCGCAATCAGAGTTTATGTTGCAGCTCGTGCTCGGAGGCTTTCCCGCGGCGGCGCTTACCATGCACAAATGGGTTGCTGGATGACACACCCCGGATAGGCAATCAGAGCTCACCTGACAGCTTGCCCCGACGGGACCGTTGCCGGAGGGTTTCGGCATGCAATCTTCACTGGGGGCGTTGCACCGCGCAGAGCTGCAGGCGGAATTTGCATCACAGCTCGTGCTGGGCGGCTGTGCCGCAGCAGCGCTTATCATGCACAAATGGGTCGCTGGGTGGCATACCCCCGACCTGCAATCAGAGCTTATACTGCACCTTGCGCCCACATTGCCGGCCACCTGTGCCAGTGCTGTCCCGCTGCCGCTGGCTCCGGCACCTATAGCGCATATAGCCGCGCCGATGACGAAGACTCGCAATTGCCGAGTGGGCATGCCAGTCGATCCGATGAGAGTATCCACGGCCCGAGACTCCGCTGATCGATTCTGCATCAGCATACACCAACGCAGTAGACATGTTATTACAAGAGCCCAGCTCATCATAGTGTGATCTACATCACACAAGATGCAATTTGCCCCACGTGGCAGCATTGGTGGCAAATCGACGTTACCTATCTGATGATCTTGCCGTCGGAGCGCCTTGGCCTGGTGTGGAATGTGACGCGGCGCCGCAACGCGGCCGTTCCGTCCGCGGATTGCGGACGGCGAGCCTTCTACAAAGGGGGCCGGTCACTCGAGCACTTCGTCTGCGCGCAGCAGGACCGAGGTCGGGCTTCTATCGCGTTCGCTGTGCTGCGTCGGTCACAATCTTATAGGCTTCGCTGAGCGCTGGCTTAGCCTTCGACACCTCTGCGCCGACACCCGACAACGTTTTCATCATTGCGGCCTGCTCCTCCGGCGGCAGGCTTATCAGCTCGCCGCCGGTATCCGTCCAGCCTTTGCGCGCTTTATTGACAATTTCGATTGCCGCAGGATTGATCGCTGTCGCCCCTTTGGCAGCGTTCGTATCCACGATCTTCTGCAACCCCGCAGGCAATGCATCGTACCACTTCTTGCTTATTTCCACGATAACGAACACCGTGGGTTGGCCGGTCTCCGTCACGTATTTTGCCGCATCCTGAAAATGCATCGGGGTAAAAACCACGATGCCGCCGACTGCACCGTCGATGGCGCCTTGCTGGATCGCCGGCAGGACGTCGCCGAGCGTCATCGCCACCGGGGTGGCGCCAAGGCGCTCCAGAGCAACGGTTTGAAATTGCGATGCGAAGATGCGAATCTTCTTTCCCTTGAGGTCGGCGAGGTGGCGGATCGGCACTTTTGCGATCAAAGATGAGGGCGCGTTCATGAACAGCCCGACGCCATGGAGACCCTTCGCTGCGCCCAGCCCGAGCATCAGCTTCAAGACGGCCGGATCGGCGGCGAGCCGTTGCGCGTGCTCCATGGAATCGGCGAGGCCGGGCGCCGCCATCACCTCGAAACGTTCGTCCACGCCAACAAAGAATTCGGGCGGAATGACCGCACACTGAATCGCCCCGAATTGCGTGCCTTCGATCTGCCGCGGAATCGAGCCCAATTGGCTCGCCGGATAGATCTCGGTTTTAATGCGGCCGGCCGACTCTCGCTCGATCGCGGCGGCGTAGTTCTTGGTGAATTGGTAGCTTGGATCGTTCAGGGTCGGCAGCGTGAACTTCATCACGTAAGTTTTGTCCTGCGCCCGCCCCGTAGCGAGGGTCAGCGTCATTGCCATGACGATCGTCCCGGCGGTGGCAAGGCCCTGCGCAATGAAATCTCGTCGCATGCTGTTCATGCTGTCCTCTCTGGGTCACCGGAGCTTCACTCTGGTCAAAACCAACCCGCATGACAACCATGGTTCATAGGCGTGGAGAGACCGGAGCGGCGCGCCTTTGCCCACCCCCTACAGCGCGGCGTACACACCGCGTTCGAATTGGCGGTAGATCCGCAATGCGCGCTTATCTGCAAAAGGCAGCACCTGCGTCATGAAAACCGCGGCGATGCGCCTGCCCGGATCGATCCAATAATAGGTGTTCAACAGCCCACCCCAGGTCATGCTGCCAGCACTGCGACCGTCGGGAATGGGCTGCATGTTGATCATATGACCCAAGCCCCATTTGAGACTGATGCCGGGAAAAAAATCGACGTCGTTGGAGAGCGCCGGGGTGGTCGTCTTCAGCACGCCGGCTTCGATTTTGCCGATCTGGTTCTGGCCCATCAACGCGACGGTATCGGGACGCAGTATGCGCACCCCGTCCAGGGCGCCGCCCTGCAACAACATGCGGATCAAAGTCAAATAATCCGGTCCGCTCGAGTATATCCCGCCTCCACCGGAGAAAGATTGGCGTTCCGATTGCCGCTCCAGCGGTTGCGGAGCAAGCGACCCATTCGGCCCACGCCGATGCACGCTGGCCTCCCGCAAACGTTGCTGCGGCGAGATCGCGACCGCAGTATCGTTCATTCCGAGCGGGTCAAGGATGTGCTTGTGAAAATAGGCATCCAGCGGCTCGCCGCTGATGGACTCCACGATGCGGCCGACCCAATCGATGCTGGGGCCGTATTGCCAACGCTCGCCCGGATCGAACATGAGCGGCGTGCGAGGAGCCCGGCTTCTTTCCTCCGGCGCCAGCAGATCAAGCGACTTCGCATACCGGGCGGCCTTTGCGTCCCACAGCCGGTAGCTCAAGCCGGAGGTATGGGTGAGCAGGTGCCGCAGGGATATCGGCCGGTGTGGCGCGCGCAGCTGCGGGATGCCTCTGGCATCGAATCCGTCGAGCACTTGCGGCGACCCGAGCGCGGGGTCGATATCAGGCACCGGAGCGTCCAGCGAAAGCTTCTCCTGCTCGACGAGCTGCAGGGCGGCC
>Ga0207693_10003427_pt1 | contig 13530 bp, 12 predicted proteins | sample LARL81metaG_FD_184347 | JGI IMG/M metagenome (GOLD analysis project Ga0207693, IMG submission 184347) | Corn, switchgrass and miscanthus rhizosphere microbial communities from Kellogg Biological Station, Michigan, USA - LAR L8-1 metaG... | ecosystem: Host-associated > Plants > Roots >...
ATCACGCTAAGCAACGTCGACTTCCCGCAGCCACTGGCGCCCGTCAGCGCCACGAGCTCCCCGGGCGCGACCGTCAGCGACACGCCGTCGAGCGCGGGCGCCCCCCTGCCCGTGTAGGACGCCGTGAGCTCCTGTACCGCTAGCTCGGCGGTCGACAGATCGGGGATGTCGGCGCGCGCGCCCCGCGCCGGTGCCGGAGCCTCCAGTAGCGCGAAGATCCGTTCCGCCGCGCTGACGCCGTCGGCGCTGGCGTGGTAGTTGGCGGCCAGCGTTCTCAGCGGCAGGTACGCCTCGGGCGCGAGCACGAGCACGAACAGCGCAGTCCGAAAGTCGAGGTCGCCCGCAAGCAGGCGCAGGCCGACCGCGACGGCCACGATCGCCACGGAGATCGTCGACAGCAGCTCGAGCGTCAGCGAGGACAGGAACGTGATGCGCAAGGTGGCGAGTGTGGCCAAGCGGTGGCGGTCGGCGACGTCGGCGATCACCTGCTTCTGCCGCTTGGCCGCGCCGAACACCTTGAGCGTGGGCAGCCCCGACGTGACGTCGAGGAAGTGCCCTGCGAGCCGCTCGAGGATGCGTGTCTGCGCGTTGGTGCGATCGCGGGTCGTCGCGCCCACCAGCGCCATGAACAGCGGGATCAGCGGCAGCGTGACGGCGACGATCACCCCTGACATCCAATCGGCGGCGAGCAGTGCCACGACCACGGCGAGCGGGACGATTACGGCCAGCACACGCTGCGGGAGATACAGCGAGTAGTACGCGTCCAGCGCGTCGATCCCGCGGCCGGCGAGCGTGGCGACGGCGCCGGTGCCCGGGCCTGAGGCAGCGCCGGGATCGAGCGCTATCCGCGACAGCAGCGCCGACCGCATCTCGCTCTTGACCCGCGGCGCTGAGCGTCCGGCCAGGACTTCGCCGCCCCAGGCGATCACGGCGCGCCCGGCGACGACGGCCAGCAGCGCGGCCAGCGCGCCGCGCAGCTGCGAGAGGCCGCGACCGTCGAACGCCTCGGAGACGATGAGCGCGATCAGCCACGCCTGCGCGATGACCAGCAAGCCGTTGATCGCGCCGAGCACGACGCAGCCGCCGATGAGCGCGCGGGCGGCGGTCGCGTGACGCAGGAGCCGGGAGTCCACGATGCTCCTACGTCGGTCTCGCCCGCAGCGCCTGCATCACCCGGTCGCAGGTGACCGTTGGATCCGGTGCTACGTCAACGGTGATGTCCGCGAGGCGCTCGTAAGCTGGAAGGCGCGCGTCGCTCATCCGTTGCAGCACGGCGATCGGGTCCTCGGGGAGCGGCCGGTGATGCTGGTCGCTGTGCGCGATGTTCTGCTGCTCCTGGACTGCGCTTGCGCGCAGCCAGACGGTCAGCTCACCTTGCAACACGCTGGGTTTGAGCACGACGCTGCCGGCTGCGGCGAAGACGGTGTCCGTTCGGGTCAGCAGCGCTTTTCGGAGCAGGCGGTGCTCGATCGCGTGCAGGACCGCTTGGCCCCGCGCGCGCTGCACCTCACCGGCGGTGGAGCCGGTCGCTTCCAGCAGCGCCTCGTCGCAGTCCCAGAAGCCCCACCCCAGGCGCTTTGCGAGCAAACGGCCGCACGTCGTCTTGCCAGAGCCCATCATCCCGATCAACACCACGTGGCGGTTTGCGATGTCCATTGCGATTCGTGCGCCGCCGGTCGAGAGTAGGCGCTCGAGCGCGCCGGCGGGTCATCCGAACGGGGTGATGACCGGCCCTCGGGCGGCGCCTAGCTTGCACGCGTGTCGAGTACCAGTACGCCCGCCGACGCCGCTCCGGCGCCGCTCACCGCAGAGCAGGCGAGCGCGATGATGAGCAGCAAGCCGTTCGTCGTGCTGTTGGTGCTCGTGGCGGTTGTCGGCGTTGCCGTGTCGCTCGCGTCCTGGTGCTTCCTGGAGCTGATCCACCAGATCCAGCAGGAGGTGTTCGTCCATCTCCCGCACGCCTTCGGGTACTCGAGCGAGCCGCGCTGGTGGCCGTTGCCGGTGCTGCCGATCGGGGCGTTCATCACGGCGTTCGCGATCGTCAAGCTGCCCGGACGGGGTGGGCACATCCCGGCCAACGGACTCGCGACCGGAGGCCCGCCGCCGACGATCCCCGACCTTTCGAGCGTCCTGCTGGCGGCGTTTGCCACGATCGGGCTGGGCCTGGTGCTCGGTCCCGAGGCGCCGCTGATCGCGCTGGGTTCCGGTCTTGGTGCGTTCTTCATCCGCCGGGCACGCAAGGAGGCCCAGCCGCAGGTCGTCACGCTTGTGGCCGCAGCCGGCAGCTTCGCGGCCGTCTCGTTCGTGTTCAGTTCGCCGCTGATCGCCGCCGTGATCCTGATCGAGGCATCCGGGATCGGCGGGGCCAGGCTTCCCCTGCTGCTCGTGCCCGGGCTGCTTGCGGCCGGCATCGGGTCGCTGGTGTCGTTGGGCATGGGCTCGTTCACCGGGCTGAGCACCAGCGCCTATGCCTTGAGCGCGTTGTCGCTCCCACCGTTCCCCCGACCTGACGCCGGCAACTTCGCCTGGTCGATCGCACTCGCAATCGCGATCGCCGCCGGGGCGCATGTCATCATGCGCGGCGGCAAGAGGACCTACACCTTGGTGTCGCCAAAGCCGTTCGTGCTGCTCCCCATCGTCGGCCTGGTGATCGCCGGGTTGGCTGTCTTGTTCTCACAGATCACCGGCAAGGGCACCGACGAGATCCTGTTCTCCGGACAGGACCAGCTACCCGGTCTGGTGTCGGCCGCCGGGACCTACTCGGTCGGGGCACTGGCGCTGGTGGTCGGGTTCAAGGGGATCGCCTACTCCCTGTCGCTGGGGAGCTTCCGCGGCGGCCCCACCTTTCCAATCCTGTTCATCGGGGCAGCCGCGGGGATCATGGCCTCGCACCTGCCTGGCTTTCCGATCACGCCGGCGGTCGCCGTCGGCATGGGCGCCGGTATCGCCTCCGTCCTCCGGTTGCCGTTGACCGCGGTGGTGACGGCCTCCGTGCTCACGGCGCACTCGGGCGCTGGGGCCGAGCCGCTCGTCATCGTCGGTGTGGTCATGGCGTACGTCGTGACGCTACTGCTGTCACGCCGAGCGCCAGAGCCTGCTTGAAGATGAGCGCTTCTTCGCATCGCACGCTTGGCCGAATACGCCGGACCGCTGAGCCGGAGGTCGCGCAATACCGCTATGGCGCGGTGTTCGTTCTGATCCTGACCACTGTGGTCTTCTTGATCGTCGCGCCTGAGGGGGACGTGTCGCGCGCAATCGGGTTTGCGATCGCGGGCGCCGCCCTCCTCGTGGCGATCGTGACCTCGCGCGAGCGGAGCGTTGTCAGGCGGCGGCGCGTGATGGTAGCAGGGGTGACGATCGTTGTCGTCACCGTCCTCACCGCGGCTGGGGCAATTCCGCGTGCGGCCACTCAGGGCATCAGTGTGGTGATTACGATCGCCGTGCCGCTCACTCTCGGCGGCGGCCTCCTGCGGCTGGTCCGCGAACGGGGTGCGACGCCGCAGGCCGTCGCCGGAGGGCTCGCGATCTACTTGCTGCTTGGACTCGCGTTCTCGTCGGTGATCGGCTTTGTCGCCGGCGTCAGCTCGGCGCACTACTTCGCGCAGACCGCGCAGGCCACCACGAGCCAGCGTGTCTACTACAGCTTCACCGTGCTGACTACGACCGGGTTCGGCGATTTCACCGCGGCGCAGGGCGTGGGTCGCGCAATCGCGGTCGTAGAGATGCTCGTCGGCCAGATTTACCTGGTGACGGTCATCAGCATCCTGATCGGGCGCCGCATCGAACAGGCCAAGTCATGAGCCGCGTCATCCTGTTCTCCTTGACGGCGGCGGTGAACCCGACGCTCGTCGCGGCGACCACGGTGATGCTGCTGCTCCCAAGCCCCAAGAAGCTGATGTTCGGCTACCTGCTCGGGGCATATATGACCAGCATCACGATCGGGTGCGTGATCGTCCTGTCGCTCGGCGAGTCCGGCGCGGTGAGCACGACGCAGAACTCCGTCAACCCCGGCGTGGACCTGGCGATCGGGGGACTGCTCCTGGTGATCGGATTCGTGCTCGGCACCGGCCGCGACCGGCGCTACCGGGAACGCCGGGCGCAAAAGCGAGGACGTGAGGAGCCGAAGAAGACCCCGCGCTGGCAGGAAGCGCTGGGCAAGGGAAGCCCTAAGGTCACGTTCGTCGTCGGGGCGGTTCTGACGCTTCCGGGGGCCTCCTACCTGGCGGCCCTGGACGGGATCCATAGGCTGAACTACAGCACGGCCGAGGACGTGCTGCTCGTCGTGCTGGTCAACTTGATCATGCTCGCGCTGATCGAGGTTCCGCTGCTGAGCTTCACGATCGCTCCGAAGTGGACGCCGATGGCGCTCGAGCGAGCGAAGGGATGGTTCGGGAGGCACGGACATACCGCCGCCTTCATCGCCGTCACCACGATCGGCGCGTTGCTCGTCCTTCAGGGCGTCGTCACGCTGGTCGCGTCGTGACTCAGCTGCACTTCGACGAAGTGGCGCTCGAGAAATTCTGAATCGATTTGACGACGGCGCTGATCTGGCCTGGGACCACGGCGATCACGGCGGGCTGGGTCGGTGACGACGCCAGCGACTGGGCGCTCTTCTTGAGCGCGTCGATCGAGCTGGTGATCGCGGAGGTCTCGTTGGGGAAGTCGCTCTTGGCCGAGTTGACCACCGCGCTGGCATCGCTTTGCACCTTCGAGAGCGCCGAGGTCAAGGCACTCGTCCCGCCCTGCAGGATGTTCACGCTGCCGAGGTCCGACACCGATTGCTTGAGGTTCGCGGTCTGCTTGCAGTAGCTGGGCTTGCTGCTGCCGCCACAGGCGCAGAGCACTGCGACGACCGCGATCGTCGCAGGCACACCCCACAACCTTGTGCTACTCACGCATCGCATCGGTCCGAATATGGCAGCGGAGTCCCATGCGGACAATGGAGCTCACCCCTCATCCTCCACGGGTGCGGGCACTACAGCGCGTCGTCGACCGCGGCGAGCGCCCCGACGTATGCGGCGTGTGTGAACCATGCCGTCGCCATCACGCTCGGCGGCCACTTCGAGGGAGGCGGAGTGCGTCCGAGGACTGGGAAAAGCGTCAGCGTCGCGGTCATCAGCGTCGCGCCGAACGCAAGGCTCGCCCAAGGTTCCGGGAGCCTGCGCCGCAGCAGGCCGTGCCACAGGCCAAACGCCGAACCGTAGCCCCAGCGCAGCGCAAGACCGAGGTCGTACTCCTCTCGCGCGGTCACGTGCGGCAGGTGCATGATGCTCGCCACGATCTGTCCCGGCACCAGGCTGTCGTCGTAGTCCAGCGGCCCGGGGTGATGGGGACGCAGCCGGCGCTCGGTCGCATAGGCAAGCGACAGCGCGGCCGTGCCGGTCGTACCCGCGATCACGCTGCGGACCGGCCAGGGCAGTCTTCTGCGGGACGCCTTCATCGCGCGCCTTGCAGCCTGGCGCGACGGCGTGTCGGCCGCATCATCCAAATCGGATGACCCGCCGGCGCGCGGCGCCCCGGGATCGCGACTTGCGCACGTATTGCAGAGGTGGTGTCCACACCCGTCAACACAGAGGCGTGCCACCTTGCCAGCGACCCGCCGGGTGCGCGAGAACCTTCACGAAGCAGGTCAAGGTCCGAGCAGTCCGCAAAATTGACGACGATCACCGCGCCAAATCCCCCTGCCGCGCGCCGCCGCTCCCGCGACGCGCGGTCATTCGCCGACGGCTTCGTCGGACGCGCCGACCTGATGGCGCGCGTGCTCGAGGCACCGAGCGCAAAGCTGGTCCTGATCGTCGCGCCCGCCGGCTACGGCAAGTCGACCCTGCTGGCCGAATGGGCGCACTGCGACCCGCGGCGGTTCATCGCAATCGCACCCGTCGGCGGCGATCACGTGGACGGAGTCGTGCAGCGCGCGCTGGAAGATGCGGCGGGCCTGGAGTCGGTGTTCGTGATCGAGGACGCCCACTCGGTGCCGGCGCTCGCGCTTCGTCAGGTCGCGGCCGCGATGCTCGCCGAGCTTGGACCGGGCTCGCAGCTGGCGATCGCTTCGCGCACGGAGCCATCGCTGCCGATCGCGCGGCTGCGAGCCCAGCGCGAGCTCGTCGAGATCCGGATCGAGGACCTCGCGATGAGCCCGGCGGAGGCCGCAACCCTGGTCCGGCTGGCTGGGGTCGAGCTCGACTTCGCGTCCGTCCAGGCGCTTTCGCGGCAGACCGAAGGATGGCCGGCAGGCCTCTATCTGGCGGCCTTGTCGCTGCGCGAGCACGACGACGTGCGCGGCGCGCTCAGGGGCTTCGCCGGCGACGACCACTTCGTGGCGGAGTACTTCCGCGACGAGGTGCTGGCTGCGCTCTCGCGAAAGCGCGCGCGGTTTCTGACTCGAGCGTCGGTTCTTGACGAGCTGTCGGGCCCGCTTTGCGACGCCGTGCTCGAGCAGACCTCCGCGGCGGGCGAGCTCGACGAGCTTGCACGCTCCGGCCAGCTGCTCGTCCCGCTGGACCGGGCGCACGAGCGGTTTCGGTGGCATGGATTGTTCAGGGCGATGCTCAGGTCCGAGCTTCGGCGCACGGAGCCCGAGGTGGAGCGCCAGCTCCACGCCCGGGCGAGCGACTGGCTCGAAGGCCACGGGGACGTCGGCGGCGCGATCGGTCATGCGATCGCGGCCGGCGACGCCTCGCGCGCGGGCGGTCTGCTGTGGGGCAACATCCTCGGCTACGTCGCGGGTGGACGCAACGAGGTCGTGCAGGAGTGGCTTGGTTGTATTCGCCCCGACCAGATCACGGCTTCGCCGCCGCTGGCGCTCGCCGCAGCGCACAGCGGGCTGGTGAGTGGCGCGATCGACCAGGCGCGTCACTACCGGCTGGCCGCCGGCGCCGCCCGCCGCGCGGCCGGCTCGCACCCTGAACCGGGGTCGCTGGCCGCTGGTGAGGCCGTGTTCGACGCGCTCGCGACCGGGTGGGACGTCGGACAGATGGCTCGGGCGGCGGACTCGGCGTATGAGCTTGTGCCCGAGGACAGTCCCTGGCGCCCCTACTGCCTGCTGGTTGCGGGTGTGGCCCGGCATCTTGCGGGCGACCGGGCGTCAGCCGCGCGCAGGCTCGAGGAAGGCGCGGCGATCGCAGCCGCGACCGTCCCCGGAATCGCATCGCTGTGCCTGGCGCAGCTCGCGCTGCTGTCGATCGAGCAGGACGACTGGGAGACAGCCGCCGAGGTGGCGGATCGGGGGCTCGCCGTCGCCGGCTCGCCGGGACTGGTCGCATCTCCGATCTCGGCGCTCGTGTTCGCCGCGGCGGCGGCGACGGAGGCGCATAGAGGTCACGTGGATGCCGCCAAGCGCGATCTCCGGCACGGGACTGAGCTGCTCGCCGTGCTCGGCGACTTCATTCCGTGGTACGGCGCCGAGACGCGGATCATGCTCGCGCGCGCGGCGGTGGGGCTGGCGGACACCGTCCGGGCGCGGACGCTGCTCGCCGAGGCGTCGAGGCTCGCGCGCCGCACCTGCGGCGCGGTCATCTTCCAGCATTGCTTCGAGCAGGCCTGGGCGCAGATCGACTCGCTCGCCGAGGCGACGCTGGCAGGCCCGTCCTCGCTGACGATCGCGGAGCTGCGGATCCTCCGATTCCTGCCGAGCCACCGCTCGTTCCGCGAGATCGCCGAGCGGCTCGACGTTTCGGTCAACACGGTCAAGACGCAGGCGCACGCGATCTATCGAAAGCTCGACGCGGCGAGCCGGTCAGAAGCGGTCGCGCGCGCGTCGCGTGCCGGCCTGCTCGGCGACTAGAACTAGACGTCGTAGCCGATCGCGGCGGCAAGCCGGGGCGCACCGTCGACGATCCTCGGCAGCCCGATCTCCCGGCCGATCGACAGCAGCACTCCGACGATCTCCTCGTCTACCACGCCGGTGCTCCAGGCCAGCTCCACCGCCCAGCGCAGCGACGTAGTCGACGCATCGCCGGCAACCAATGCCGCCAGACGCACGAGCGTCCGGACCCTCGGCGTGAGCGCGACGGCGCACTCACCGCCGTCGCTCGCATCCGGTCTGAGCGCGAGAACCCTCTGGAGCGACTCGTCTTCACTTTCGGTGAGGCGACGAAGAAGCTGCTCTGCTTCGTGCATCATGAGGCGCGACCATAACGCCGCACCCGCTGAGCGCATCGCCCAAGGTGGGTGATGCGGACTCAAATCAGGACACCGTCGGAGCCGGCCAGAAAGCGGACAGATCCGTGCCGGCGAGGTCGGCCTTGGCGACAAGCCCGCGCGCGCGGCTTTGGTCGAGCATCGCGTAGTCGTACAGCTGCGGATCGGCTGTCATCAGCAGCACCGCCGGCGAGCCGTTGTCGGCGGCCGAGGTCATCGCCGCCGCCACCTCGAACCCGTCGGCATCCGGCAGGCGTACGTCGAGCAGGACCGCGTCGGGTGCCAATGCGTCGGCGAGGCTCAGCGCGGTGGCCGCACAGTCGGCCTCGGCGACCACCGTGTAGCCACGGCGTTCGAGCAGTTGGCGGGCGAGCCGGCGGATCACGGCGGCGTCATCGACGATCAGGACTGTCACCTGGGGCACGTACCGAGCTTGGCGCAGGACCACGTGCGCGTCATCCCGCAGCTGCAGGATCAGTTCAGGGCGTGGGCGTCGCCCAGCGACATCGCCACGAGCTGCGCGCGCGACCGCGCCCCCAGCTTGGTCATGGCGTTGCGGACGTGCGTGCGCACCGTGTTGTGCGCCACCTGCAGCTCGTCGGCGATCTCGGGCCCCGTCGAGCCAAGTGACAGCAGCCGCACGACATCGCGCTCTCGCGCCGACAGTGACCCCGCCCGCTTGGGCGACTCGTCCGGGTCGGCCGGGCGCCGACCGCCACGTCCGACCCGCAACGCGACGACGAGGATCAGGCGGTGCCCGGTCACGATCTCCGGATGGCCCGCGAAATCGACAGTCACGCGGCTGCCGTCGGCGTGGATCAGCTCGGCTGAACCGGTGAACTGGGGTTGTCCCAGCAGTTCGCGCCATTGTGCCGCTGAGAACAGCGGTCCGTCGCGGATCAACTGGTGGGCCGGATGTCCGAGCAGCGCCGCCCGAGGGTGCTGGATGAGGCGCACGCAAGCACCGTTGACGTCGACGATGCAGCGCCGCTCGTCGAGCAGCATCATCGGGTTGCGCGACTGCTTGAAGGCTTGCCAGAACAACGAGGCCCAGCCGGAGCCCTCAGCTTCCAACAGGGTCTCCCGCCACCCGACCACGGCCCGGCCTGAACATCAGGCGCTCAGACCGTCCAGCGTGGATCACCGCGGCGCTTGCCTCCGAGAGCTTGTCCCAAGCGCCCGGGATGTCGGCGAGCGGCTCGGACACGATGAGATGGTCGTCGTCCTTGAGCAGCTGTATCAGCGGCCGGTCGGGATACAGCATCCGCGCCGCCTGCACGTCGGCGGAGGCAAACAGCGGCGGGGCCGGGCCGCGCGTGCAGTAGCGCACGGCCCAAAGCGACTCGCCGTCGCTGAGGCCCATGCTCGCCTGGACGGCGGAGGAGACGCCGTGGCGTTCGGAGATCGCCTCCACGAAGCCGACCGCGCGTTCAAGCCCCGCGACCGGGTCGTCTGACAGGCCGAAGGTGATCGCGAGCGCCAGCAGCACCTCGGAATCGGTCGAGCCACCGAGCGCGTTGATCAGCGACGGGTTGACGGCGGCCAGCAGTTCGGGCTTGATGTCGTCGAAGTGGCTGACCTCACCGTCGTGCACGAACAGCCATCGGCCGTACTGCATGACGGCGGGCGCCGCTGTCGATCCCAGATGCGCAATGAACAGCGGAGAGCTGACGTGCCGCGCCAGGTTGCGCAGGCCGCCGTCGTCCCAAGGCGGCAGCGCGCTCTGGTAGACGCCAGGGCCGTCGCCGGTGCCATACCAGCCGATCCCGAAGCCCGTGCCCTGGTTGCCGGACCGTTGGGCGCGATCGATCAGGCCGCCGCGCGTGTTGAACAGCAGCCGCTCGATCTGCAGCGGCTGCCCGTGCCACGCAATCCACTGGGACACGCGGCGACTGTACTCTCGCGAAGCGCCTTAGCCGTCATCCGGTCTGGGTGATGGAGGGGTCGATCCGGCCTGCGACGATCGCGCAAATGGCTACGAAATCTTCACAACCATCCGGCGCCGCGGCGCGGCGTCGACGCGCGGCAGCCGATCAGCAGCCGCAGGCCGTCCTGCACCTGTCGGTCGCCGAGCGCGTCGCTCGCGGCAAGGCGGCCCGCCAGGAGGTCCCTCGTTCGTCGCACGCGCATTTCGAGCCCTCGGAGGTCCGCGCGGATCCCGTCGAACTACTCGAGCGGCAGGCGGAGACGCGGGTGCACGAGCTCGTTCCGATCCGCTACGGCCGCATGCTCGTCTCGCCGTTCACGTTCTACCGCGGAGCGGCGATGATCATGGCGCACGACCTCGCCGCGACGCCGCGCTCCGGTCTCATCGTCCAGTGCTGCGGGGACGCGCACCTGTCGAACTTCGGCGCGTTCGCCTCGCCCGAGCGGCGGCTCGTGTTCGACATCAACGACTTCGACGAGACGCTGCCCGGCCCCTGGGAGTGGGACGTCAAACGGCTCGCGACCAGCATGCTGATCGCCGCGGTCGACAACAACTTCAGCGCCAAGGAGCAGGACAAGATCGTGCTCGAGACGGTCGGCGCGTACCGCAAAGCGGTTCGAGAGTTCGCGGGGATGGACAACCTCGCGGTGTGGTACTCGCATCTGGACTTCGAGAGCGCGGTGCGGGAGTACGCGCCGCAGTTCAAGACCAAGCTCGTCTCCCGCGCGGAGAAGGCGATGGCGAAGGCCCGCACCCGCGACAGCATGTCGGCGTTCAAGAAGCTCACCGAGGTGGTCGACGGCAAGGTGCAGATCGTCGACCAGTCGCCGCTGATCGTGCCGATCGAGAAGCTCGCGGCAGGCGAGGACATCGACGCGATCTTCGACGAGCTGCGGATGCTGATCCGCGTGTATCGCGAGTCGCTGGAGTTCGACCGGCGGGTGCTGCTCGAGGAGTTCCATCTGCAGGACTTCGCGCGCAAGGTGGTCGGCGTGGGGAGCGTTGGGACGCGCGCATGGATCGGGCTGATGATGGGACGCGACGGCAACGATCCGCTGTTCTTGCAGATCAAGGAAGCAGAAGCCTCGGTGCTCGAGCCGTTCCTCGGCGCCAGCGAGTTCGCAAATCACGGCCAGCGGGTGGTGACGGGTCAGCGACTGATGCAGGCCGTCAGCGACATCTTCCTGGGCTGGGTCCACAACCCGGAGGGCATGGACGGCAACGCCCGCGACTTCTACGTCCGCCAGCTCAAGGACTGGAAGGCCTCGGCCGAGATCGAGCAGATGGTTCCCGAGGGCATGGCGGTGTACGGCCGGCTGTGCGGCTGGACCCTGGCCCGCGCGCACTCGCGCAGTGGCGACCGCATCGCGATCGCCTCATATCTCGGGGGCGGCAACACGTTTGACGGCGCGATCCTCGATTTCTCCAAGGCTTACGCCGCACAGAACGAACTCGACTACAAGGAGCTATCCAAGGCAGTCAAGGCCGGCCGGATCGTCGCGCAGAACGGGCTTTGAACAGGCGATCGGCCTGCGGCCGGCGCCGGCGCCGCGTCGCGTCAGATCGGGTCCTCCGGCGGGCCACGAGGCGGCAACTCCGAGTCGGGCGGCCTGCTCGGGGCGCCCGCAGCGGTTGTATCCCGGGATCGAGCTCCGCGGGTACGCCCGATCATGAAGATCGCGACGACGAGCAGCACGGCGCCGGCTCCGATCAGCGCCCAGCCCCACGACGGGATGCCCCCGCTCGATTTCGTGGCGGTCGTTGGCGTGGTTTGAACGGTCGAGGTGCGCTGAATTGTGGTCGTCTCGGTGCGCGTAACCGTCTGCGTCTGCGCGGGTTCGGTGACCGTCTTGGCGGGTCGAGTGACCGTCTGGGCCGGCTGAGTGACGGTCTCGGTCGTAGTGGTCGACGTCGCCGCCGTCAGCAGGACGATCGCCGCAGTCGCGCCCAGTGCGGCACCCGCCCTGTGCGTTACCGACCGCAAGTGGCTCCAAGCCGGCGAGCAGTAGCCCCGTGCGAGGGAGCGCCCATTCCGTAAGCATCGCACGGTCGATCAGTAGCCACCGATGAAAATTTCAACCGCGCTTCCGGGGCTGCGTCAGTTCGCGAGCTATCGCGCCGAATGGCTGCGACAGGACATCGTTGCCGGGGTGGTCTTGACCACGCTGCTCGTGCCGCAGGGGATGGCGTACGCCGAGCTCGCGGGCCTGCCCGTGATCACGGGCCTGTACACGACGATCCTGTGTCTCCTCGGCTACGCCGTGTTCGGGCCATCCCGGATCCTGGTGCTCGGCCCCGACTCCTCGCTCGGTCCGATGATCGCCGCCACGCTGATCCCGATCATCGGCTCGGGTGGGAGCCCAGAACGCGCCGTGGAGCTGGCCTCGATGCTGGCGTTGCTGGTTGGCGTGTTCATGATCGTGGCGGGGGTCGCGAAGCTCGGGTTCGTTGCGGACCTGCTCTCAAAGCCCACGCAGATCGGCTACATGAACGGTCTTGCGCTGACGATCCTGATCGGCCAGCTGCCGAAGCTGTTCGGCTTCTCCACCGACGCAAACGGCCTGATCAATGAGCTCCACGCGTTCGTCGATGGTCTGACCTCGGGAAAGGCGGTGGGGGCCGCCGTCGCGGTCGGGATCCTCAGCCTGGCGCTGATCCTCGCGCTCGGCCGCTGGCTTCCACGGGTGCCCGCAGTGCTGGCGGCGGTGGTCGTCGCGATCGCCGCAGCCGGAGCGTTCAACCTCTCCGACCACGGCGTCTCCGTGGTGGGGACGCTCCCCACCGGGTTTCCACCGTTCACGGTGCCGACGTCGGTGTCGGATCTGCCGTTGTTGGTGGCGGGCGCGCTCGGCATCGTGCTGGTCGCACTGACTGACACGATCTCGACCGCTTCCGCGTTCGCTGCGCGCACCGGACAGGAGGTCGACGGCAACGGTGAGATGATCGGCATCGGCGCAGCCAACGTCGCGGCCGGCTTCTTCCAGGGCTTCCCGGTCAGCACGAGCGGGTCGCGGACGGCGGTGGCCGAGCAGACCGGCGCCAAGACACAGCTGACTGGCGTGGTGGGGGCGGTCGCGATCGTGCTGATGCTCGTGCTCGTTCCCGGGCTGCTGCGAAACCTGCCGCAGCCGACGCTTGCGGCGGTGGTTATCGCGGCGTCGCTGTCGCTGGCCGACATCGGCGGCACCGTCCGGCTGTGGCACCAGCGTCGCGTCGAGTTCCTGCTCACGGTCACGGCGTTCCTGGGGGTCGCGCTCCTCGGCGTGTTGCAGGGAATCGCCGTCGCGGTCGCGCTCTCGATCCTGAACGTGTTCCGCCGCGCCTGGCGGCCCTACGAGACAACCCTCGCCAAGGTCCCCGGCCTCGCCGGGTACCACGATCGCCGGGGCCACCCCGACGGCGAGCAACTGCCCGGCCTCGAGATCCTCCGCTTCGACGCGCCGCTGTTCTTCGCCAACTCGAGG
>Ga0207693_10003428_pt1 | contig 13527 bp, 18 predicted proteins | sample LARL81metaG_FD_184347 | JGI IMG/M metagenome (GOLD analysis project Ga0207693, IMG submission 184347) | Corn, switchgrass and miscanthus rhizosphere microbial communities from Kellogg Biological Station, Michigan, USA - LAR L8-1 metaG... | ecosystem: Host-associated > Plants > Roots >...
TCGGCGTCCTCGGTTTTCGGCACGGCGACGCGCACGACCTCGCAGCCCGCAGACGCGAGGGCGGCGATCTGAGCGGTCGTCGCCTCGACGTCATGCGTCTTAGTCAGCGTCATCGACTGGACGACGACGGCGGCGCCTCCGCCGATCTGGACCCCACCCACCATGATCGAGCGCGTGCTCGCCATCAGGAAACGAGTTTAGCCCCCGCCGAGACGTCCTATGTCGTTCGAGAGCCCGACGAAGAACAACAGGAGCACGACGGCGATTCCGACGGCGGAAACCCGCTCGTAGACGGCGCGTCCGACCGAGCGGCCCCGGATGCCCTCGTAGAGCGAGAAGACGATGTGGCCACCGTCGAGCGGCAGCAGAGGCAGCAGATTGAGCAGCGCGAGCGAGAGGCTGATCAGCGCCAGGATCTGCAGGTAGTCGCGGTAGTCGGTCTTCACCGCCTGGCTGGAGACGTCCACGATCCCCACCGGTGAGGAAACGTCCTTGCGGCCGGACCCCTTGACGATCCTCCCCAGTGATGCGCCGATCCCCTTGCTGACATCCCAGGTGGTCTGCGCTGCCAGGCCGAGCGCCTTCGGTGGGCTGTAGCGCTTGTAGACGATTCCAGCAGGCTGGAAGCCGTAGATGTAGGTGCCGTTCGACTTGATCGTCTTCTTCGGCGGGAGTTCGATGTACTTGCCGTGGCGGACGATGGAGACGATGACCGGCTTGCCCTTACTGGCCCGGATCGCTTTCGAGACCTGCTTGAACGTGACCGTCGGCTGCGAGTTCACGGCCACGATCACGTCGCCGCGGTGCAGCCCGGCAGCGGCTGCGGGCGTCTTCGGAGAAACCTTCTCGACCCGTCTGGAGGCGTCGTTCGGGATCCCGAGCATGTAGACGACCGCCAGGATGAGGATCGCGAACACAATGTTCGTCAGAGGGCCAGCGGCGATCACACCGACACGCTTGCCGGTCGACTGGCGCCAGTAGGCGTCATCGCCGAGCGCGTCGGCGAGCTCTTCGTATCCACGGCGCGCAGCGCGCGCTGCGGGCGGCGGCAGCTGGGCTTGTTCCAGCGCCTGGTGCAGGGTCTGGAGAGCGCCGCGCGCCTCGGTGAAATCTCCCTCGGCGACCAGGCGCTTCACGCGCTCGACCGGCCCGACGAGCGAGGTGTCGTGAAGCACCGCCGGGCCGAAGTAGTTGTCCAGGTCCGACGGCGCCGGCCTATGCATCCCCGGAATCTTCACGTAGCCGCCGAGCGGGATGGCGCCGAGTCCGTACTCGATCCCGTTTCGCGTCGTCTTGGCGAGCGCAGGTGGAAAGCCGATGTAGAACCGGCGCGGCCTCATGCCGACGGCCCGGGCGGTGAAGAAGTGACCGGCCTCGTGGATCAACACGAGGAATCCCAGTCCGAGGATTGCGATCAGAAAGCTCATGGCCGATGCTCGCAGAAACCTCGTACCGGGAACCGTCCCAACAGCCGGGTTTGATCGGCCGCACCGGCAAAGCTGCTACGGCCTCCAGATCGGCATCCCGAGCGACGCCTCATGCGGCAGCCGCCGTTCGCTCGGCGAGCCGGCGCGCCTGAGCGTCGGCTTCGTAGAGCTCGTTCAGGTCTCGCGCAGGGGCGCCGTCGACCGAGGCGAGAATCTCCTCCACCGTCTCGGCGATTCCCAGGAACGGTAGGCGTCCCTCGAGGAAGGCCGCGACGGCGACCTCGTTCGCGGCGTTGAACGCGCACGGGTAGGTGCCGCCTTGCTCGCCTGCACGCCGGGCCAACGGCAGAAGAGGAAACGTGTCCAGGTCGGGCGCTTCGAACTCGAGAGTCAGGCCCGAGGCGAGGTCAAGGGGTGGGACGGGCGTCGTCGCGCGCTCCGGATAGGTCAGCGCAAAGGAGATCGGCACCCGCATGTCCGGGTAACCGAGATGTGCAAGCGCCGCACCGTCGCGGAATCGCACGAGGGCATGAACGGTCGACGTCGGGTGGATGACGACCTCGATTCGGTCGTAGTCGAGCTCGAACAGGTAATGCGCCTCGATCAGCTCGAGGCCTTTGTTCGCAAGGGTCGCCGAGTCGATCGTGATCTTCGGTCCCATGCTCCAGGTCGGGTGCGCCAGTGCATCCTCCGGCCCGACGTCTGTGAGCTCCTCACGCGACCGGCCGCGAAACGGCCCGCCCGAGGCCGTGAGCACGAGTGAATGCACGCCCTCGGGCCTGCGCTCCTCGAGACATTGGTAAGCGGCCGAGTGCTCGCTGTCCACCGGGAGCAGCCGCCCTCCCCCACGCCGTTGCGCCGCGGTCGCCAGATCGCCCGCCGCCACCAGGCTCTCCTTGTTCGCCAGCGCCAGGTCGACCCCTCGCTCGAGCGCCCAGAGCGTCGCCGGCAACCCGGCGAAGCCGACGACCGCGTTGAGGACGACATCCGGCTGGGCGCGCTCCAGCAGCTCGGTGAGGTCGCCGCCGACCTGCGTCAGCGGTGCGAGACCCTCGATCGGCTGGGAGCCCGACGCGGCCGCTACGAGCTCGAGCCGCGGGTGGGCATCGATGATCTCCAGCGCCTGTCGCCCGATGGACCCGGTGGCTCCGAGAAGGGCGATGCGCTTCATTGCCACAGAGTGTACGAACCCCATGACGCCTCCGGTTTCACGCCCAGCCGAACGCTCGAATCGTGTAATAGGACGCGATCGAGGCGAACAGCAGGGCGTCGAGCCGGTCGAGCATGCCGCCGTGCCCGCCCAGCAGGCGCCCCGAGTCCTTGGCCTTCATGTCGCGTTTCAGTGCGGACTCGAACAGGTCTCCGAGTGGAGCCGAGACCGCGATCACGACTCCCAGTGCGAGCGCCTCGCCGACTGTCAGGAAGTGCTGGTGGTAGAACGCGAAGAAGGGCACGAGGACTGCGACGATCGTCCCGGCGATCAGGCCCTCCCACGTCTTGCCGGGCGAGAGCACGGGCGTCAACTTGTGCCGCCCGATCGAGGCGCCGACGAAATAGGCGAAGGCGTCAGCCGCGAAAACCGTCAGCAGCACGGCGAAGACGGCCAGGCGACCGTGCTCTGGGATATCTCGCAGAAGAACAGCGTGCCCCAGGCCCAGCCCGATCCACGCGACGCCAAAGACCGTCGTCGAGATCGCGACCGTCAGAGACTGGTGGGTGTCGGAGATGCCCTTCAGCACGAAGGCAAGCGCGATCGTGCTCAGAAAACCCGCGGTCATCCAAGGAATCCCGCCGAGCTCCGCTCCCAGCAGCGCGAGGACGGTACCGGTGTAGCCGGCCAGTACGAGCGGCCGGAGCGGCCGTGTGAGCCTGTAGAGCTCGTGGAGAGCGATCAGCGCCGCAACGAGCGCGAGCGCCCACATCCACCAGCCGCCGAGATAGACGAGCCCGAGCACCGCCGGCAAGAGCACGGCACCAACGACGATTCGCGACCAGAAGGAGCTCAACGCCCGCCGAATCTCCGCTCGCGGCTCGCGTACTCGCCCAGGGCCGCGCGCAGGTCTTCTTCCCCGAAGTCCGGCCAGGGCGCCTCTACGAAGACGAGCTCGGCGTAGGCCAGCTGCCAGAGAAGGAAGTTCGAGATCCGTTGGTCGCCGGCCGTGCGGATCAAGAGATCTGGATCGGGGAGCTCCGGCTCGTAGAGGGCTCGGGCGAACGTCTCCTCGTCGATCTCCTCGGGCGGAATGCCGGCCTGGATGAGCCGCCTCGCCGCGTCCGCGAGCTCGGCTCGGCCGCCGTAGTCGAAAGCGATCCAGAGGTCGAGCCGATCATTCGTCCCGGTTCGGGCCTCGAGGTCGGCCATCTTGTCCTGAAGCTCGACGGGGGCTCGGTCGCGGCGCCCGAGGAACCGGACGCGAACGCCCTGCTTCGCCAGATCCGGCAGCTCGCGGTCGATGGTTTCGCTGAAGATCTCCATCAATGAATCGACCTCGTCGGGAGGACGCGTCCAGTTCTCGGTCGAGAAGCCGTAGACGACGAGTGAGCCGATACGCAGATCGATCGCCGCCTCGACCGTCCGCCGGAGCGCGCGCGTCCCTTCTCGATGGCCCTCGGCGACAGGCAGACCCCTTGACATCGCCCAGCGACCATTTCCGTCGAGGATGATCGCGACGCAACCGACCGGCTCGAGAACCTCCGCCGTTCGCTCTGGTTTACGGCGGATGCGAGAGAAGAGTCTCATTCGGTGTCGCGAGCGAAGCGAGGCGAGAAGCCGGCACCGAGGAAAATGCGCAGCATTTTCCTCGGCCTAGACTTCGAGAATCTCCTCTTCTTTCCGCTTTAGGAGCTCGTCGATCTTGTGCGTATGGTCGTCGGTCAGCTTCTGAACGCGTTCCTCGGCCCTGTGCTCCTCGTCGCTGCCGACCTCGCCTTTGTCCACGAGCTCCTTCAGGTGGTGCATAACGTCCCGGCGGACATTTCTGATCGCGACGCGGCCGTCCTCGGCCATCTGCCGCGCGACCTTGACGAGCTCCTTGCGCCGCTCCTCGGTCAGCTGCGGAATCGGCAAGCGGACGATCTTGCCGTCGTTGGACGGGGTCAACCCGAGGTCTGACTCCTGGATCGTCCGCTCAATCGTCGGCAGGGAGCTCGGATCGAATGGCTGCACGGTCAGCAATCGCGGCTCGGGAGCGTTGATCGTCGCCAGCTGCTTCAGCGGCGTCTTCGTGCCGTAGTAGTCGATCTGGATCCGGTCGAGCAGCGCGGCGGAGGCCCGTCCGGTCCGCAGCGTGTTGAACTCGTGCTGGGCGGACTCCACGGACTTGTCCATGCGCTGGGTCGCGTCCTGGATGAACTCGTCGATCGTCATGTGGCCGCTCCGGGTGTCGGGGTCGAAACGATGGTGCCAACGCGCTCGCCGTCGACGACGCGGCGGATGTTGTCGTCCGCGAGCGCGAAGACGTAGATCGGCAGATAATTCTCCATGCAGAGCGAGAGCGCTGTCGTGTCCATCACCTTGAGGCCGCGCTCGATCGCCTCCAGATGCGTGAGCTCCGGCAGGAACCGGGCACTCGGATCGAGCCTGGGATCGCCGTCGTAAACACCGTCGACCGCGTGCTTGGCCATCAGGATCGCCTCCGCATTGATCTCGAGCGCGCGGAGGGCCGCGGCGGTGTCCGTCGTGAAGAACGGGTTTCCGGTGCCGGCGGCAAAAATGACGATTCGCTGCTTCTCCAGATGTCGGATCGCCCGGCGACGGATGTAGGGCTCGGCCACTTCGGAGACCTGGATAGCTGACATGACTCGCGTGTGCGCGCCGCGCCGCTCGAGGGCATCCTGGAGCGCAAGCGCGTTCAGGACGGTCGCCAGCATGCCGGCGTAGTCGGCGGTCGCACGGTCCATCCCTTCGGCCGCCGCGGCCATCCCCCTGTAGATGTTTCCCGCCCCCACAACGATCGCGAGCTCGACGCCCTGTTGCTGGACCTCGACGATCTCGCCCGCGATCGCGTCGATCCGCTCGCGGTCGAGTCCGTACTCCTTGGTGCCCATCAGCGCCTCGCCCGAGAGCTTCAGGAGGACGCGGCCGAAGACCGCGTGTGCCGGTTCGGAAACGACCTCTTCGGAGCCTGCGGTGGTCACGCCTAACCGAGCTGAAGCCGCTCGAACTCGAGCACCTGGGCGCTCTCCTCGCCGAGTACCTCGCCCACCGATTTTGACGCCTCGTGGATCCACGGCTGCTCCGTCAGCACCTGCTCGGCGAAGAAGCGCTTGTTCAGCATTCCCTCGACGATCTTCTCGCGTGCCTGCTCGGGCTTCGACTTCACCTCGTCGGAGTTCGTGTAGATCTCGCGCTCGGCCGTGACGATCTCCTGCGGTACGTCCTCGCGGCCGATCCAGCGGGTTCCGGGCGACGCGGCGATGTGCATCGCCAGTTTCCGCGCGAGCTCGTCCGAGCCGCCGCGGACCTGCACGAGCACGCCCAGCTTGTTCGCGGGCGGGTGTGCGTAGCCGTCGATCATCGCGCCGTCGACGGCCTCGAACCGCGCTGAGCCCACAACGACGATGTTCTCGCCGAGCTTGGCCGCGAGCTCCTGACGCTCCTCGTCCAGCTGCTCCTCGGCACCCGAGCCTTCACGCTCGACCGCCTCGAGCACCTCGCCCGCGAAGGCGAGGAACTCAGCGTTGTTGGAAACTGGCTCCGTCTCACAGCCGACGGCAACGATCGCGCCCCGCTTGGCGTCCTCGGAGACGCGGTAGCCGACCTTGCCCTCGGTCGTCTCACGGCCGGCCCGCTTCGCCGCGCTCGCCATTCCTCGCTCGCGGAGCAGTTTCTGCGCGGCCTCGAGGTCGCCGTTCGTGTCCTGCAGCGCCCGCTTGCAGTCCATCATCCCCGCGCCGGTCAGGTCGCGGAGCTCCTTGACCAAGGCGGCGGAGATCTCGGTCATGCGCCCTCCCCTTCGGGCTGCGCGCTGGCGACGGTCGCCGCCTCGGGTTCAGGCTCGGGCTCAGGTGCAGGCGCTTGGGCTTCGGGCTCGGACTGTCCCTCGGCGGGCTCCGAGTCCTCTCCTGCGGGCTCCGCCTCGGCTTCCGCCGCCGGCTCTTCCATTGCCATCTCCTGCGGCGTCACCTTCGCCTTGCCGGCCTCGATTGCGTCGGCGATCACGCGGATCACGAGCGAGCACGAACGGATCGCGTCGTCGTTGCCGGGAATCACGTAGTCGGCCTCGTCGGGATCGCAGTTCGTGTCGACGAGCGCGATGATCGGCAGGCCGAGCCGGCGCGCCTCACGCACTGCCAGCTGCTCCTTGCGCAGGTCCACGACGAAGACCGAATCGGGCTGACGCCGCATGTCGGCGACCCCACCGAGGTTCGTATCCAGCTTCTCGAGCTCGGCGAGCATCGCTATTCGCTCCTTCGAAGGCAGCAGGTCGAGCTGACCGTCGTCCCGCAGACGCCGCAACTCGTGCAGGCGCTCGATCCGCTTCGAGATGGTCCGCCAATTGGTCAGCAGTCCGCCGAGCCACCGGTGATGGACATACGGCATGCCGACGCGCTGTGCCTGCTCGGCGATCGCGTCCATGGACTGCTTTTTCGTGCCGACGAAGAGAACCGAGCCGCCGCGCTCGCCCAGATTCCTCGCGAACGCCGCGGCTTCTTCGAGCCGCTCGAGAGTCTGCTGGAGGTCGATGATGTAGATGCCGCCGCGCTCGCCGAAGATGAAGCGCTTCATCTTCGGATTCCAGCGACGCGTCTGGTGGCCGAAGTGGACTCCGGCTTCCAGAAGTTCTCGCATGCTGACGACTGCCACGGGCTGAGCCCCTTTCTGTTGGTTTGTGATTGGTGCTGCCGGCGGAACCGGGTGGAACCGGGCGTCGTCTGCGCCGGCACCGCCACCCAGTCGACCCGCCGGGTCGGTGGCCGAAAAACCGCTGCATCTTAGCAGTGAGCGCCTCTCGCAGAACACTCTTTAGAACTCAGGTTTCGACCCCAGACGCCGATGACTGTGGTGTGGTCGAGGACCGTGCCGTGACGTCAGAACCTCTTCTCCGGCTCGCTGACGAAATCCGGACGGAGGCGTGGGAGCTCGCTCTCTCAGTTGTCGAAGAAGGACTACGAGACGACGCGATTCCGCCGCTTACGCGCCTCGGCCGGATCGGCCAGCTCGGCGACATGCCCACGTTCATCGGCGAGCTTGCCGAGCACCTGCGCCACCCGAAGCCTGAGCGCCTTCGCCGCGGCAGCCGCCTGGCGGCACTTGTTCGCGACCACGCACGTGAGCGTGAGGCGCTCGGGTTCGCGCCCCGAGACATCGTGACCGAGTTCCTCGTCCTCCGCCGCGTGCTCTGGCGGCTCATACGCCACCGCAGCGCGACTCTGGACGCGGGCGACGTCTTCGTGCTGGAGGAGCGCTTACACGATGTGATCGACAGCCTCGTGACCGAATGCGTCGTCGCGTACTTCGACCGCGCGACGTCCGAGCTCTCGCATAGGGCGAGGCATGACGCGCTGACCGATCTCCTCAACCATTCGTCCTTCACCCGCGAGCTGGAGCTGGAGCTCGAGCGCGCCAAGCGGTACGGCACCGGTGTGACGCTCGTCTACTTCGACTTCGACGGCTTCAAGGACATCAACGACACCCACGGGCATTTGGCCGGCGATCAGGCTTTGCGGCGCGTCGCGAAGCTTCTGCGCGCCGAGCTTCGCCAATCAGATCTCGCGGGCCGTATGGGAGGCGACGAGTTCGCGGCCTTTCTCGTGGAGTCCGATCGGGAGACCGGTCCCGTGTTTCTCGACCGCTTGCGCCGGCGAATCGACGAGCTGGCCGACTCGGGCGAGCTTTTGGTCCCAGGTCCGATTGCGATCAGCGCCGGCGTGACGCGGTATCCGGAGGACGGCGCGGATGCCGAGACGCTTTTCGCGGCCGCCGACGCGCGGCTTTACGAAGCCAAGCGCGCAAGCGCTGCCTGAAGATCCTCTGGCAGCGCAGAGTCCGTTCGCACGGGCTCGCCGCTGAACGGATGCGGAAAGCTCAGCCTTTTCGCGTGCAGGAACTGCCGGCCGAGCTCCCGATCCGGGACACCGTAGACCGGGTCGCCCACGACCGGTAGGCCGATCGCCTCGAGGTGCACGCGAATCTGGTGCGTCCGCCCGGTTTCGAGCCGTACCGCAAGCAGCGCGTACCGCGGGAGTAGCCGCTCGACCTCGAAGTGCGTGATTGCCTCCTGCGGAGAGTCGCTGTCGAGCGACCGGCGCGTCGGGTCGTGGCGGTCGCGCCCGATCGGCGCCTCGATCCGGCCGCTACGAGAACGCGGGCGCCCGCGAACAAGCGACAGGTAGCGGCGGTCGAGCAAGCGCCTACGGACGAGCTCCTGGAGTCTTTCGTAGGCCTCTTGCGACCGCGCAACGACCAGCAGTCCGGAGGTGTCGCGGTCGAGGCGATGGACGATGCCGGGCCGTTCCGCCACCTCTCCTCCGGCAATGCCCCGCGCGAGTAGAGCGTGCACGAGTGTCCCGCCCTCGTGGCCTGCTGACGGATGAACAACGAGCCCGGCCGGCTTGTCCACGACCAGCAGGTGGTCGTCTTCGTAGGCGATCCGCAAATCGCGCTCCTCGGGCTCGAGCGTGACGAGTTCCGGCTTCGTCGCCTCGACCTCGAGCGTCTCGCCGCCGGCGAGCCGGTGGCTCTTCGGGCGCAGCTCGCCATCAACGCGAACGGCCCCTGCCGCGAGCAGGCGCTCGGCCTCGGCCCGCGACGCAACTTCCGGCAGCGCTGCGACGTACCGGTCGAGCCGCTCGCCGGCAGCTGCGGCTGGCACCTGGAGGACGACTACCGTGAGCGGATGTCGCCGAGCAGGATCGCGGCGAAGAGGATGCCGACGCCAACGACGATGAAGGTATCGGCCAGGTTGAACGCCGGCCAGTAACGAAAGTCGAGGAAATCCGTCACGTGGCCGAGACGGATCCGGTCGACGAGGTTGGAGGAGCTGCCTCCGATCAGCAGCCCGAGCGCGACGGGCAAGACGGGGTGGCGCGCGCCGGACCGGGCGAAGAAGACGAGCATCCACCCGACCGCCAAAGCGGTCAGCGCAGTCACGAGCGCAGTCGCGTTGGCGAACAGGCCGAACGCGATTCCCGAGTTCTGGACGTGGTGGATCGTGAACGGGCCGAGCACGCGCACCTGCTCGTCGAGCGAGAGTTGGGTCGCAACGATGTGCTTGGTCACCTGATCCGCGAGCACGGCCGCAGTGACCACCAGGACCAGCGCGATCCACTGCGGCCAGCGGGCGGCCAGCGAGCGAGTCGCCACTGAGATGGGCGTCAGGGCGTCGGTGGACGAGCCCATGCGGACGTCGGCCGTCCGCGGCTCGCTCAACTCCGACTCCCGCGCGCGTCGTCGGCGCACAACGTCGCCCATGGCAGGTATTCGAGCCGCTCGGGCTCGATCGGCCTACCGCAGACGGTGCAGATGCCAAAGGTTCCATCATCGATGCGCTTCAGCGCAGCCTCGATCTCGCGAAGCACGTTGCCGGAGTTCTCCTCGAGCGTGTAGTCGATCTCCCGGTCGACCGTCTCGGTCGCAAGATCGGCCAGGTGGTTGTCACCGGGCCCCATGGCCAGGTCGCCGGTGATCTCTTCGGGCACTCGTGGATTCTCCTTTTGCAGGTAGCCGATCGCGTTTTGAACCTTCTGCTGCTCCTCTTCGAGGCGCGCACGGAAGTGTTCTATGTCGATCTGAGTGCTCATCAGGCCTACCGGGGCTGCTCGAGCCGCCGCTCGGCTTCGGCTGCGTCGATCCCGGTCAACTCGACGATCTTGTCCCGGCTCGACGGTCCGGAAACGAGCTCCACACTCTTGCCGGGTAATTCGAGGCGCTCGGCGAGCAGCCGGAGAACCGCCTCGTTCGCCTTCCCTCCCTCGGGCGCGGCGGTCACGCGGACCTTCCATCCGTCGCCGTGCTTGCCCACGATTGCGTTCGAGCTCGCCCCCGGAGAGACGCGCAGACGCAAACGGGTGGAGGGCGCGGCCACGGAGCCAGTATAGGTTCAGGCCGCCTCGGCTCGGGCCTCCCCGTCTGCATCCTCGACCGCATCCAGCGCGGCTCCGAGCAGGGCCTTTATCCGGTGGATCTCCGCACCGAGCCGCTCGCGCTCGGCAACTGCGTCACGGGTGATCTTGCGCGCCTCCCCGTGCGCCTCGTCGAGCACGAGGGCGGCTTCGCGCCGCGCGTGATCCTTGAGCTCGTGGGCGGCTTGCTCGGCCGTCGTCAGGGTCGAGCGCAGCAGCGTCTCCAGGTCGCGGTGCCGCTTCACGTCGGCCTGGAGCTGTTCGATCCGGTCGGCGTAATCGGCACGCTCGCGCCAGACGACCTCGAAGGAATCGGCGATTTCCTCGATCGTGCGATCGACCGCGGAGCGTTGGTAGCCGAACAGACCTCGCTTGAAACCGACATGTCTGAGTTCAACCGGCGTATAGGCCATAACGGCCCCTCCTTTCGGGTCAGACGTTGTTGAAGATCGCATCGACCACTCTCATCAGGATGACCAGCGAGATGACGGCGACGATCGGTGACAGATCGAGCGGCCCGAGCGCGGGCAGCACCCGCCGGAACAACCGGAGGTAAGGCTCGCAGACGTCGCGCAGGAAGTCCTGCATCCGTCGAAGCCAGGGTGAGTACGGCAGCCTCACCCAGGAGCTCAGGACATAGACGAAGATCAGGAGGATGTAGACCGTGATGAAGATGTCGATGAAGCGGTTCGCCGACGACGCTGCGTCGAAGAGCAGGCTCGATCCCAGGCTGAAGCCCATCGGAAGTGCTTTCGGCTCCTCGGCCGCTGTTCCTACTAAGCCTTCGGTCAGGCCTGGTTGAAGAAGCCGCCGCTCTCCAACAGGCGGGCGCGTTCCTCGGCCGAGACCTCGACGTTGCGGGGTGTCAGGAGAAAGACCTTGTCGGCCACACGCTGCATGCCCCCGTCGAGGGCGTACGTGAGGCCGCTCGTGAAGTCGATCAAGCGCTTCGAAAGCTCCTGGTCGGCGCCCTGGAGGTTGAGGATCACGGGGATCCCCTCCTTGAAGCGGTCCGCGATCTGCTGGGCGTCCTGGAACGTGTGTGGGACGACGAGGTGCACGCGGACCGAAGGAACCGCAGTCGGACGCGGCAACTGCTCGACCTCAGCCCTCCTCTCGCGCCGCCGCGTCGGCCTGACGACGGCGGTGCGCGCCACGTCGGCGTCCGCGTCGGGGTCGGTCCAGTCGTCGAACTCCTGTCTCCTACCCCGCGGCGCCAGCCGGCGGACGTTGGGACGCTCGCTGTAGGTGCGCTCGAGCTCCTCCTCGGTGACATAGCCGTCCTCGTCCCACTCGTCGTCCTCCTCGGCGATGCCGAAGTACACGAGAGTGCGGTTCCAGACGTCTGCGAAGCCCATTTTCCAGCGGGATCTTAACGGGGGTACAGCACGGAGCCTATTCGGATCAGGGTTGCCCCTTCCTCCGCGGCTACGCGGTAATCCTGGCTGGTTCCCATCGAGAGCTCGGGAAGATCTCGCTCGTTCGCGAGCTCGCGCAGCCGGCGGAAGTAGGCACGTGAGCTCTCGGGGTCGCCTGTCTCCGGCGGCATCGTCATCAACCCGCGCACGTCCGGATAGGCCGCGATCAGGGCATCGAGCTCACCCTCGGGAACGCCGGACTTCGTTTCCTCACCGGAGAGGTTGACCTCGACGAGGGCGGGGATCTCCAGGCGCTTCGCCGCCGACTCCGAGGAGAGCGAGTGGACAAGCTCGCAGATCCGGTTCACGACCGTGGTCTTGCGGCTTTGGAGATGGCCGATGAAGTGCCAGCGGAAGGCATCGCCGTAGACGGCGTGTTTCGCCTCGAGGTCCTGGGCGCGGTTCTCTCCGACGACCTCGATCCCGGCCTCGACAAGGACGGCCATGTCCTCTACGGAGACGTACTTCGTCGCGGCCACGATCGTCACCGCATCGCCGACCTCGGCACGAATCTGGAGATAGCGCTCGCGGACCTCGTCAGGAGACACGCGCGAGCACCCCTTGCACGCCTCGCGGCTTCCCGTCGCGGCGGTGTGAGAAGAAGAGCTCTGGATTGCAGGCGGTACAAAGATCGAAGCGCTCGAGGCGCTCGACGCCTGCGTCACGCAGCACACGTTCTGCCGCCTGCCACAGATCGAGTTTCCGTCCGTGCATGATCCGGGCGCCGAAGCGCGCGCGGTACGGGGCCGCGATCTCCTCGCCGACCTCGTAACAGCACGGCCCGATTGCCGGTCCGATCGCCGCCGCGAGCGTGCCACCAAGCGCCCTGACACCGGCCTCGACGATCCCTTCGAGCAGCCCGATTCGGCCGGCATGGACAACGCAGACCCCAGGCGTGGCGCCGCTCGAGCGCACGAGCGCGATCGGCAAGCAGTCGGCGCTCAGCGCGAGGACCGGCAGGCCAAGCTCATCGGTCCACAGCCCGTCCGCGCGGTCGCCACCCCGTTGGCCCTCCTGCGCGCGCCGGACGTCTGCGGAATGAACCTGATAGTTCAGCGCCAGTCTCGCGGGATCCGCGTTGATCTCGGCGCACGCGCGGAGGCGGTTCTCGTCGACCCGCTCGACATCGTCGCCCGTCTTCCGGCCGAGGTTGAGCGAAGCGTACGGCCCTTCGCTGACGCCGCCGCGGCGCGTCGTGAAGACGACCTCGTACGGCCCGGGCGTCTCCCAGCGAATCACCCGCCGATGAGCTCCCGAGCGGCTTCGAGCTCCGACTCGCGTCCGTCGAGCTCGCCGTTCAGCTTCCGCCGGCGGAGCTCCGCGAGGATCTCCCCCACGCGCGGCGACTCGGCGAGCCCAAGTTCAGCCAGGTCGGTCCCGCTCACCTCGAGCCGGACGTCCCGCAGGCCGCGGAAGTAGGCGTGCAGCGGCTCCTGGTCGGCGAGCGCCAGCGCGAAAAGCGGCGCATCCGGCGCGTAGCGGTCGGCCAGCGCGGCGATCTCCGCCGGCTCGACGTCCTGGTCCCGCAACCGCTCGACGATCCGAGGCCCGACCGTCACGGCTGCGGCGATCTGCTCGGTGTCTCGACGACGCATCTTCAGGCGCTGCAACCAGCCGTA
>Ga0207693_10003429_pt1 | contig 13527 bp, 15 predicted proteins | sample LARL81metaG_FD_184347 | JGI IMG/M metagenome (GOLD analysis project Ga0207693, IMG submission 184347) | Corn, switchgrass and miscanthus rhizosphere microbial communities from Kellogg Biological Station, Michigan, USA - LAR L8-1 metaG... | ecosystem: Host-associated > Plants > Roots >...
TTTTGATCGGCCTGGCCGCGATAGTGCTGGCCTCCTTCTTGCCGCTCTGGGCCTCCGGCTACATTCTCGGCTTGCTGACGCTCGCGTATTATTTCGGCCGAAATTGACCTCGCCGGCAAAGCCGAACAAGAGGGTCCCAGGCCATGGCAAAGACGTTCTACCAGCCGCCGATCTGGATGTGCCTTGTCGCCGGGGCACTTGCGGCGGTGGCCGGCGGCGTCGTGCTGGCACTCCCGGCGTTGCGCGTGCGCGGCCCTTATTTTGGGCTGACGACTCTCGTCGCGGTGCTGATGTTGCAGAACTTCATCGTGGTCGACGCCAGCCTCACGGGCGGGGAGATCGGGCTGACGGTGCCCGATGTCATCTCCATCAGTGACGCCATCAACTATCTGATCGCGCTTTGGTTCATGGCGATCAGCGGCGCCATCCTGTTCGCACTCTCGCGTTCGCCGGTGGGTCTCATTCTGCAGGCCAGTGGACAGGACGCGGTGCAGGCCGGTGCGCTCGGCTTCAACGTCACCAAACATAAGCTCACGGCGTTCATCATCAGCGCTTTTTTCTCGGGGCTGGCCGGTGCTTTGCTGATCTTTTATCTCGGCTCGGCGTCGGTTGGGACGCTCGTCGACATCACCGTCGGCGTGCAGATTATCATTGCGGCGGTGGTCGGCGGCAGGCGTACGATCCTCGGCGCCGTTCTCGGCGCGGTGTTTCTTATTGCCATGAGCGAAGCGTTGCGGCCGCTCGGCGATTTGTCGAATTTCGTCGTGTTCGCGATGGCGCTTGTCGTCGTCTTGTTGTTTCCGAGCGGCTTCTTCGGCCTGCTCACGCGCGCGAGGGAGCCATCGTGAGTAACTCGGGCGCCACGCTGCTTAGCGTGAGCGGGCTGACCAAGCGGTTTGGCGGCTTGGTCGCCGTCAAAGATATGGCGCTACAAGTCGCCGCCGGCGAGATTTTGGGGCTGATCGGCCCCAACGGATCCGGCAAATCAACGGTCATGAAATTGATTATGGGCATCGAGCGCCCCGACAGGGGCTCGGTGCGCATCAACGGCACCGAAGTTGCCGGCTGGCCCTCCCATAAGATCGCCCGAATGGGGGCCGGGATCGTGTTTCAGCATTGTCGTCCCTTGCACCGCCAGACCGTGCTGGAAAACATCAAGCTGGCGCTGTTGCCGGACAAGCTCACCCGATTGTTCGCGGATCCTGCGATTGACGAGCGCGCTCGTGATATCGCCGCGCGCGTCGGGCTAAGCGCCGTGCTCGACCGGCGGCCGGGTACTCTGCCGTTTGCCGGATTGCGCAAGATCGAGATTGCCAAGGCAATCGCGCGCAATCCGCAAGTGCTTCTGATCGATGAACCGTTCGCCGGTCTCACGACGGCGGAAACGGCGGCCTTTTCCGAACTGATCTGCGAATTGCGCGACGACGGCCGGGCCGTGCTGCTGGTCGATCACAATGTGAAGAGCGTTTCGCGTCTCGTCGATCGTGTCATGGCGATGTATGTCGGTGAGCGGATCGCCGAAGGCACCGCCGACGAGGTGATGCGCAACGAAACGGTCCGGCGTGTCTATCTCGGCGGCAGCATAGAAACCGCGGCGCGCCCGGAATCCTCGTTTCGCGACAGCAGCGTGCCGTTCCTTGAAGTTGAAAATCTCAACGTTCAATACGGTAAAGCACAAGCACTGCAGAACGTCTCGATTCATGTGCACGCCGGCGAATTCGTTTCGGTCGTAGGCCTTAACGGCGCCGGCAAGACGACGCTTTTCAACGCCATATCCGGCTTCCTGCGCTATTCAGGCGATATTCGGCGCGCGGGATCATCGCTCCGCGGCCAAAGCGCGGCGAAGATCGCGCGCGACGGCATCGTGCAGTGTCCGGAAAGCCGCGAACTATTCACCGATATGACCGTTCGCGAAAACCTCGATCTTGGCGGGCATCATCTGACGCCTGCCGAAAGCAGCGAACCAATGCGTTGGCTTTTTGACTTGTTTCCGATTTTGCGCGATCGCCAGAAGCAAACGGCCGGGACATTGTCCGGCGGCGAGCAACAAATGCTGACTATCGCCCGTGCATTGATGATGAAGCCGAAACTTCTGATCCTCGACGAGCCGACGCTCGGTTTGGCCCCGGTCATTCTTGAGCAGCTCTCCAAGACCCTTGAGCGCTTGCGGCAGACGACGGCGATCACTGTGCTGCTGGGCGAGCAAAACGTGACATTCGCTCTGCCGCATTCCGACCGGGTCTATATGCTCGAACATGCGCGCATCGTCTGGGAAGGCGAACCGGCCAAATTCGCGGCCGATGCCGGAACCGGCTATTTGTAGGCGCTGCCGCGAAAGCCTGATTCTCAATTACGTAAGAAGTCGAGAACGGCGGTTTCGGCCAAGACCGCTTGCGGAATGCTATGCCGCGCGGATCGGGCGCGCTCCTCTGCGGTCTGTGTGGCCTGGAGATAGGCGCCAAGGTGACGCGCTCGTTCGATGATTTTTTTGTTCTCTGGCAATCGTTGCCTCTCGAAACGGCGCAATGCCGGCTCGACATCCTCGGCGTCGAGCGCTTCGGCAAGCGCTGCGGCATCGTCTGCCGCCTTGGAAACTCCGGCGGCAACATGCGGTCGCGCCACAAAAGCGGCGTCACCGATAATGGCCACCTGTCCAAAGGCGAGGTGTGGGCTCTCGAGGTCGTAGATTGGTTGCAGGATCGGCTCCTCGATCAGCCGGACGATCCCGCGGAATTGCGGTGCCAACAGGCGTTCCGCCGCCGCGCGCATGGCCGAGACGTGCTCCGAGCGAATGAGCGGTGGCGGGATGGAAATCGAATGGCCAACCCCGTTGCGATCGGTCAAGAGCTGCGGCAGCTCGCTTGTCTCCTCGGCGGGCCGATACCACACCACGTTGTAGCGCCGCTGGCCTTCGCGCACCTCATTATTGGTTCCGACAACCGGATAACCGATGCACTGTTCGCCCGGCGGCAGGCAAAACGCCATCGTCATGAAGATTTCGCGATGAACGGCCGGCGGAATCACGCGCTCCGGCAAGAGGGCGCGCCAGGCAACGTAACCGGCATAGAGCGGCAGAATGTGCGGTAGGCATTGCTGCCGCACGGTCGAGCGCAGGCCGTCGGCCCCGATGAGCACATCGGCGCTGATCGAGCGGCCATCGCCGAAGTGCGCGACAACGCCGTTGCTTTGTTCGAAAGTCTTCAGACCTCGACCGCGATGGTATCGATCCGCCGGAAAGGCATCGCGCAAGACGCGGTACACGCGCTGCCAGGCGGTGAGCACTTGCGGGCATTCGAGCGTCGTCGTCACGGCGCCGGACTGATCGAGGATTTTTCGCGTGCTCATGGCGACGCCGAGATCCCGCGTTTCAAGCCCAAGCCCATTCATGCGCGCTATCAGCTCGGCCTGTGCCACGATGCCGGCGCCGCGGTCGGCCAATTCCTTTTCCACCCGCTCGAAGACCTCGACGTCCCAGCCGCGGCGGCGCAGCATGATTGCCGCCAAAAGACCGCTCATCGAGCCGCCGATCACGATCGCGCGGCGCTTTCTGGTCATCGGAAATTCCCGCAATTTCTCAAGCTTTCCCCGGCCGGAAAGGTTTTCTATATTGTGCCTACAAAGTCTGGAGGAGCGCCATGGCCCTGAGCATGATGGATAAATCGACCGACCGTGCCGACAAGTCGGCATGGCCGCCCGCCATTGCGGCTGAATTCGAGCGTGAACGGTTGAATAACAACGGCTGCGTCGGCACCACGCTACTTTCGGAGAGCGACCGGGTGCGGGTATGGATCATCAGGCTAGCGCCGGGCGAGCGGATTGGCTTTCACCGCCATGTGCTCGATTATTTTTGGACATCGGTGACCGGCGGGCGCGGTCGTCAGCACGTCCACGATGGCAGCACCCTCGAATATACGTACCGACCTGGCGAGACCCGCCATGAGACTTACGGATCGGGTGAGTTCAAGGTCCATGACCTTGAGAATCTTGGCGACAAGGAAATGGTCTTTATGACCATTGAATTCCTCAATAGCGCCAACAAGCCGCTGTCCCTTCCTGACAAGGTCCGCGCCGCAGCGTAGCGCAGCGGCGCTTTTTGTCTCCTCGGGCAGACAGCGCTTAACGACAAGTTCCCGCCTGTTTGCGCGGGAAACAACGGGGATGGACGATAGACGCCGTTTGGAAACGGCCGTCAGCAGGACACCATCCGAGGTCGCCCACTGACCGGTTTCTGAGCGAGACGTAAAGTTTTCTAGCCAAGACCAAAGCGTTGCTGCACACTCTGGATGGGGCTGAGTGTCCGACTGATGGTTTTTTCATTCGATCTTCTCATCAACGCCGTGGTCTCGGGTATCCTGATCGGCGGCTTCTACGCCGCCGTGACCTCAGGCGTATCCTTGTCGTTCGGCATATTGGATATCGTCAACATCGCCCATCCGGCCTTCATCATTCTCGGTTCGTATATTGCGTACATTGCCAATGCGACGCTCGGGATCGATCCGATCCTGGCTGCTATCGTGATGATGCCGGTTTTTTATGTACTGGGAGCCGCGATCTATCAGGTCTATTACGTCTCGTTCGAGAAACGCGGCCAGGAATCGCTGCGCGGACTCGCGTTCTTTTTCGGCCTGCTGTTCATCACCGAAGTCACGCTGGTGCTTTATTTCGGCGTCGACTACCGCTACGTCGAGGCGCGTTACATCGGTCCATCATGGCACTTTGCCATGCTCGACATACCCTTGCGGATCTTGGTGCCGTGTCTGGTTTCCCTGGTCTTGACCGCGAGCCTGCAAATCTTCCTTACGCGCAGCTTTCTGGGGCGCGCGATCATGGCGGTTGCCCAGGACCAGCTCGCCTTGCGATTGATGGCGGTCGATCCGATCAAGATCAAGCGGATCGCGTTTGGCATTTCCATCGCCACAGCCTCGCTCGCCGGTGCATTCCTTATCATCATTCAGCCGGTCGAGCCGTCGGTCGGACGTGAATATATCGGCCGCATTTTCGCGATTTGCGTGCTCGGCGGGATGGGCAGCCTGCCCGGCACCGTCATCGCGGCAATGCTGCTGGGCATTGTCGAAAGTTTGACCTCCACCTTCTACGGCCCGTCATGGGCGCCGGCGGTATCGTTTGGCTTTCTGTTGTTGACGCTGGCGGTCCGGCCGGCCGGCTTGTTGGGGCGATGACGTGCGCACACCCGTATTTTTGCTGATTTGGCTCGTCATCTGCGCCGCAGTCTTTGTCGCGGCGCTTGCGTTAGGCAATGACTACATCTTCTTCGCCGGCTATGTCGTGCTGCAGTATGTGGTTCTCGGCACTGCCTGGAATATTCTCGGCGGCTATTGCGGGTATGTGAATTTCGGATCGGCGGCGTTCTTCGCTCTTGGCGCTTATTCGACGGTGGCAATTTACAGGCTTATTACTGAACATGAATTCTATCGAATGCCTATTCCGGTGCTGATGCTGATCGGCGGCGTAGTTTCCGGCATCGTCGGCTTTGGCATGGGCTATTTGACGCTGCGGCTGCGCGGCGCCTTCTTCGCCATTGCGACGCTTGCACTCGCCGTCGTGCTGCAGACACTCGTGGTGAATTGGGACTATGTCGGCGGCTCACGCGGCGCCTATATCATCCGTCCGGAACAGATCGCGCCATTCGGCAATTACATCCGCTATTTGTTCCTGATCATGATGCTGCTCGCCGTGGCGGCGATCACGACTGCACGGCTGATCGAACATTCGCGGCTTGGCTATGGTTTCGCCAGCATCCGCGACGATGAACTGGCGGCTGAAGCCTCGGGCGTGCCGACGCTGCGCTTAAAGCTGATCGCCACGACGATTTCGGGAGCACTGATGGGCATGGCCGGCGCGCCATTTCCTTATTACATCGGCTACTTGCAGCCATCGTCCACCTTCGGACTTGATTACGCCGTCAATTCCATTGCCATGCCGCTCATCGGCGGCACCACCAGCTGGGTCGGTCCGCTGATCGGCGCTTTGCTGCTCGGATCGCTGCAGCAAATCGCAACCGTCACGATCTCGTCGGCAGTCAATCTCTTGATCGTCGGTTTTCTGCTGGTGATTTTCGTTGTCATTGCGCCGAACGGGATCATTGGACTGATTCACACCTACCTTCAGCGTAAGCCGGAGGATTTCGTCGGTCGGCGCCGCGTCGAAGCCGAAATGCCCGGACAGGTGCCATGATCGCGGCCGGCCCCTCCAATGCGAACGGCGCCTCCGCAAATGGCGCCGCGCCGGCGCTCCTTGAAATCGAAAATCTAGGCAAGCGCTTCGGTGGCTTTGTTGCGCTGGAAAATATTTCGCTCTCGGTCCCTCCCGGTGAGCGTCTGGGGCTAATCGGACCCAATGGATCAGGCAAGAGCACGCTGGTGAATTGCATCTGCGGTACGCTGCGGAACGAGCAAGGCACGGTGCAATTTGGCGGTCAACGGCTCGACGGCCTGCAGGCGCATCAACGCACCCATTTAGGCTTGGCGCGAAGCTTTCAGCTGCCGCGGCCGTTCGTCAGCCTGACGCTGGCCGACAACATTCGGATCCCACTCCTGTACACGGTGGCGACGCGAAGGGGCAGTCATCATGCTGCGCACGAAATCGAAGATCGATGCGGCGCACTCCTCTGCCAAGTCGGGCTCGGCGATAAGGCGCGCCGCCTGCCGCGCGATCTGACCCAGGTCGAAATGCGCAAACTCGAGCTCGCTCGCGCGATGGCCGCAGAGCCGAAGCTTCTGATCGCCGATGAAGCGATGGCCGGCCTTACCCATTCGGAAATTGAAGACATCTTATCGTTGCTCTTTCGCCTGAACGAGCAAGGGGTCACCATCATTCTCATCGAGCACATCATGAGCGCGGTGATGAGCTTTTCACGCCGGCTGATCGTATTGGTGTCCGGGCGAAAAATCGCTGATGGCATGCCCGACGATGTTATGCGCGATCCTGAGGTCGAAAGGGCGTACCTTGGCCAATAGCCTCACCATTGCCGGCATCCATGCGGCCTATGGCGCGGTGCGCGTCATCGAGGATGTTTCGCTCAAGGTGCGCGGCGGCGAGACCGTGGTGCTGCTCGGCACCAACGGCAATGGCAAGTCGACGCTCATGAAATGCATCATGGGAATAGTACGGCCGAGCGAAGGCTCGATCGTCGCGGAAATCGACGGCATTCATCACGACCTGATCGGGCACACCACCGAGGAGATCGTCAATCTCGGCATCGCGCTTGTGCCGGAGGGACGCCGGCTGTTTCCGATGCTCACGGTCGAAGAAAACCTCCTGCTTGGCGCCTATCGCCCTGCTGCGCGGGCCGAGCTCACCCGCAATCTTTCCGTCTGCTTCGAAACATTTCCGCGGCTTGCCGAGCGGCGGCGCCAGCTCGCCGGCAGCCTCTCCGGCGGCGAGCAACAAATGCTGGCGCTCGGTCGCGCTCTTATGCTGTCGCCAAAGATTCTTCTGGTCGATGAACCATCGGTGGGACTCGCCCCAATTCTCGTGAGCCGCACTATCGATGCAATCTCGCAAATGAAACAGCGCTACGCGCTAACGGTTCTCATGGCCGAGCAGAATTTCAATCAGGCGATCAGGATCGCCGACCGTGGCTATGTTATTGTCCACGGGAGAATCGCATTCGAAGGGCAGTCCACCGAAGAACTTAACAACAACGATTTGATCAAGAAGTTCTATTTGGGTTTGTAGTCGCGATTGACAACGTTATTGCACCGGCACATCGAAATACGTGCAGGGAAACGGTTCGTTGCGCAACGTGAAATGCCACCATTCCTTGGGATAGCCGCGAAAGCCGCGGCGCTGCATTGCCGTAGCGAGCCGCATCCGATTGGCATGCTGTTCGGCAGTCACGCTCGACGCCGCGGTCCATGATCGCGGACTGAAGAAATCGAACGGCGTGCCCATATCGAGTTCGGCCCCGTCGGCGCGCGCCAGTGTCAGATCGACGGTCGAGCCGCGTGAATGACCCGAGCGCGATGCTATATAGCCGTCCCGAAACAGCGTGCGCTTATCGACGTCGGGATAAAACTCCGCCTTGGCCGCCTGGTCTCTCGGATTGCGGGCCCAGCGCACAAAATCGGCAACGGCGCGCGTCGGCCGATAGCAATCGAACACCTTGATGACCAGGCCGCGAGTCGCGAGGTCGCGCGCGACCTGGGCCAAGGCGTTTGCAGCCGGCTGAGTGAGCAGGCAACGCGGCGCGCGGTAACCGTCGATCGGCCGGCCGACGAAATTGTGGGAGCCCGCGTAGCGGATGTCGGCGACCAAGCCGGGAACCACCGTCCCAGCATCGATGAGCATAGCCGCGGGCTGCGCCGCCTCCGCTGGCGTAGCGGTCGCCGCTAGCGCGCCCATCAGAAAGATCACCCAGAGTTTCGGCACCGTTCCACGACTCGTCGATTCAAGATGAGTAATATTCATCTATGATGGTTTGCAACTCAACTCCGTGTCTTCAATCGCGCGTCAGCCAGCGCAGGCAAGGTCGCCGTGAAGCGATTTTTGATCAACGAAAGTGATTTGTCTTCATTGCACAACAGACATCATGTTGTTGATCATCAATGCTTTCTAAAAGACAATCAGCGACAACCTTCTCGTCGATGAGAGTATCTGCTGAGGAATAAGAGTAGCTGCCGGGTGTTCGAGCGAGCACTACGCAAGGACCGCCCAAATGCAGTGGACCGCCACAGGCCTGACACGGCCAAAACCGTCAATGCCGCCTTCGCGTAAGCATCACAATAGAATTCGCGATCTAGTCCTTCAGAGCGCCGGCCGGTTATTCAACCGCCACGGCTTCAACGCCGTTTCGATTGACGATGTTATGGCCGAGGCTGGACTGACTCGCGGAAGCTTTTATTGCTATTTCTCGTCGAAGAGCGATCTGTACGCACAATCGGTTGCGCGCGTCGTTCACGAAGATCGCGAGAATCCAAAGGCCAGCGGGTCCGAGCGCGCGCGCGCCGACAAGATCGTGCAAGACTATTTGTCCGAGGCAGAGCAAGACTCGACCGCGGACACCTTCCCGATGATCGGCCTGCCCAACGACATTTCGCGCACCGATCGGGCGGTCAGACAGGCATTCGAGGCTGCGCTTAAATTGATGATTCAGTCGTTCGAGCAGGCTGCGAACGGAAATGCAGAAGCGCGGCGCGCAAATGCACTCGCCATCGCTGCGCTTTGTGTGGGCGGCATGGTTCTGTCGCGCTCGATCGATGACCGCAAGCTGGGCGATGAGCTGCGGGGTGCCGCCAAGGCGACTGCGCTCGACCTTGGCAAGTGGTGAATTGGCGAACGGTGAGCAGGTCGGCTACTGCGGACAGGCTGACAGCCAGCGCGCTTCGATATTTTCTTGGGAATCGACCATTGGCATGCCGGCCATAGCCGCCTTGCTCTGCACCGTAGCTGAATAGTGCCGTGGGCTATCGAAGTTGAACTCGCCCGTCAGCTCCATGTCGAGCTGACCTTTGCAAGTTAATCGCCACGTCAAGCGCGAACCGGCCAAGCTGCGTTCGATCGGCGCGCATGTCGAATTGACGGTGCGGGAGACCGGCGAAAAGGTGGTGGCGAGGTCGGCGACGTCCCGCGGCGTGAGGCATTTCGAGGACTCATGGGGCGGCCCGATGACACCGCCGGTCTGCGTCCTGCTGATCACCTGCCATAGCCCCGGCTCGATCCCATCCGCCGCCAATACCGTCGAGCCGCCCAAAGCGCATGCGACGAGAAGTCCGCATGCCACCCGCGAGGCAATCGGATGGAGCCGCGCTATTGCGCTGCGATTTCGCATCATTTCGATAGCCTGGCCATCGCTTTAGTAAGGGAACCGCCCCCCTGATCAATCGTTATCACGAGACTTCAAGCTCGGGTGAATACGCATTTGGTCACGGGGATTCGGTGATTATGTCGGCCAGGTTGAGGTCAATCCACCCGCCGCGGCGCGGCAAGGCAGGATGGCATGAATCATTCGATGTATGGTGCTGATCGCACCACGCACCTGAAAATCGTGGTGATTGCCCTCGTTTGCGCGCTGGTGGTGGCGGCGATTGGTATTTTTGCCCATGTCAGCAGCAATATCGACCTCGGCACGGCAGCCTTGGTCAAAGCCGGTCGGCCAACGAGCTTGAGCGGCAATATGCCCGCCATCCGTTAGCGTCCATGGTGCGATCGGGGCCGGCCCCCTCACCCCGATGATCCCGGCGCTGCCTCAATCATTCTGCCCTTAAACAGTGTCGGGCCGGTTGGCGCGCCCGTCGCCGAGCCGCCACTCGGCTCAAGCGAGACCGAATAGGTTGCGCTTCGCATCGTCTCGACATCGATATTCTGGGGAATCGAACGGGTCGTAACCTCGCTATTCCCGACCGGACCAAGAGAGGCCGGGTTCGGCAATTTATTTGAATTCAGCCACAATTCGTAACTGCGACCGCTGTCAGGCGCCGCCGTCAGTCTGCGTATGGTGATCGTCCGCTGTTGCGGATCCAGCATGACCAGAAAAGCCGGTGCCGTCGGCTCCTGCTGCAACACGGCCACGAGCTGAGGAACGGTTGCAGGTTTCAACGCGCCGGTTGTGAGCTGCGGCTGTCGACCAAGGGAAACGAGCCCGGGCGCGAGATGAGCGACGGCAATATAGGCTACCAACAGCGCCGCGATCGCGCTTGCACCGATGGCGAGGCCGCGCCTGCGCCCGGCATTCTGATCTGGGGGCGCGGTCTCCGTACCAGGTGTGGGTTGGGGGGCGGTCGATTTCGGTAGAGGGGTTGATTTCGGTAGCCGATCGACGATTTCAGCGGCCGATTCCGCGGGTAACAGCGTCGACGCAAGGCCAGCCGTTTTGGAGTCCTCGGAACCTTGCGCCTGGTCGGAGAGCAAATCCGGCACGGTTTGGATGCTCGGCTCGGCACCGGCGTCGATCTGTGGGCTGGCCGCAGACGCGGCTACATCGGACGGCTCGGGTTGCACACCAGTGAACTCGATCGTCTCCGACGCCGCTTGGGTCCGCCGTTCGGCGCCATCGATTCCAGTTTTGATCCGTTCCCACAGATCCGTTGGCGGCTCGACGGCCTCCACCATCACGTTGAGCTCACCAAGCCGGTGTTCCCATAGCCGCACGGTCTCGGCGAAGCCGGCGTCCCGCGCCAACAACGCCTCTACCTGTTCGCGTTCGGCCGCTGAAAGCGTACCTAGAACGTATTCGGCGGCAAGGGCATCGTGGTCATCATCGTACATCGCTGCCTCGACTGACTTTTCTGCTGACATAACATGAGGTCACGCCCGCACCTGTCGGCTCATGCTCCCATACACTCGCGAATTTCGAGCAGACTGCGGCGAAGCCACGTCTTGATCGTGTTCACCGGAATGTCGAGCTTGCTCGCCAGGTGATCGCGACTCCAGCCGCTGTAATAGGCCAGCAGCACGATCCGCTGCTTTTCCGGGTCGAGCCGACCCAGGCAGGAGAGCAGGCGCTTGAGCTCCGCCGTCATCTCGCGCCGCGCCAGTGGCGCAGGGGTTTCGGCGGCGGGTTCAGGCGCCTCGGGCTCCTCATCGATCGAAACAACTCCTTGCTTGCGGACGATATCGATGGCGCGATTGCGCGCGATAGCGACCATCCAGGTAATCGGACTTGCCGTTGCCGGATCGAACTGGTCCGCCATTTTCCACACTTTGAGGTAGGTTTCCTCCATGACCTCTTCGGCCAATGCAGGCCTTCCCAGGATGCGCAGGAGCACCCCATAGAGCTTGGCGCGGGTGGCGCCATAAAGGCGCTCGAATGCAGCCTCATCGCCTCTGGCGACGGCGCCCAGCAGCCAAACGAGCTCGGTCTGCATCAACATGATCGCCCCGGACCCGAGAAAATTGGGCCTCAGTCTCCCCACCGATAGGGCCAGACCGGCTCAAACCAGCCCCGCCAGAACAGCCGCAGGATTATCGCCGTGGAAAGGGGGTTTCGTCGAGACCGAAAGCAGGCTGTTTTCGCCTATCCGGCGATCGCCAAGGGTGCGCGCAGACCCGTCGAGTTGCGCCGCAGATACGCCGCCCAGAAGCGCTTTGCTGCTTATCCAGACGCTACGTCTTGCGATAGAAGGCCGGCAAGGCGCGAGCCGGAGCTATAGCCGCGCGCGCAGGAGGCCGGCCTCGTGCAAATCACTCGGTTCGGGGGCGGCGTCGGTTTCCCGCTCGCGCATTTGATCGCGCACATCGAGCAATTCGACCTTCCTTAGGTCGTCAAACGCCTCACCAAGCGCCGATTTTGCGTCCTCAAGCTGGATACGCAGCTCGTCGACCGACCGCTTGAGATTTTCCCGGCGCGCAATCGCCGCTTTGGCATAGGTCGGATAAGCGAAATGCGCCGGATCGTGTATGCCCGCGCGATCCTGTTCGATCCGGATTTCGCGCTCGAGTTCGCCGGCAACACGATCGAATTCGGCAATCATCGTTTCGATTTGCGCGACCTTGCGCCGTTTCTCGCCGAGCTGAAACTTCTTGAGCCGAACTAGCGTCTCACGGGACTTCATCGACTATTACTCCCCCCGAAGCCACGGATAAGGCGGCCCTGCCCCGCTTGGCCTCGCAACCAGGCGAGGAACGGAAGGCACGGCGCCCGCGATGGAAGGGATTGTGGCGCGATAACGTTAGCGTTCGGTTTCCATCATAGCCGCCGCTGCCGTCATTGGTCGTTTTTTCGTCCGGGGAAGCCCCGGACGGGCGTCTTTGGCCCACGCCGAGCCGGCATTTGCGAGCCCAACGAGCCGCAAAGTGACCTGCAAGCGGTTTTGCAGCGCGCCCAGAGCCCCTTTCTAGAAAAGAATTGGTTACGGGGACCCTCCATTCTTAATGGCTTGTTTACCCGCACCGTTAATCATTGCCCCGATCGTCCGTAGGACCGGAGCCACTCGCTTGGCACGTGGACGCGGGTCGGACGCTGAGCCACATGAATCGGTTAACGCCGAGACTTAGTCCAACGCATGAACCAGATCGTGGTCAGAAAACCACTAGTTAGCAAGACTTTGGAGTACGTTCGGCAGGTATACCTACGGGACGCTTGCGCGACAGAATCAGGTTTTGTTAACCATACGTTCGTTAGTGTCCCGAATCAGTTTGTCTTTGGCGTTTTCCAGGGGCCGCCGCCGCGGCGCGCCGAGCTTGAGCCCGTGCGGCGAAGAAGGGGACCGGCATGCGCGTTCTGCTGATTGAAGACGATAGCGCCACCGCGCAATCGATCGAATTGATGCTCAAATCCGAGAGCTTCAACGTCTACACGACGGACCTTGGAGAAGAAGGCATCGACCTCGGTAAGATCTATGACTACGACATCATCCTCCTGGACCTCAATCTGCCGGATATGTCCGGCTTCGAGGTGCTTCGCAGCCTGCGCGTATCGAAGGTTAAAACCCCGATCCTAATCCTCTCCGGCCTCGCCGGGATCGAGGACAAAGTCAGGGGGCTTGGCTTCGGCGCCGACGATTACATGACCAAGCCGTTCCACAAGGACGAATTGGTGGCACGCATCCACGCGATCGTGCGCCGCTC
>Ga0207693_10003430_pt1 | contig 13524 bp, 17 predicted proteins | sample LARL81metaG_FD_184347 | JGI IMG/M metagenome (GOLD analysis project Ga0207693, IMG submission 184347) | Corn, switchgrass and miscanthus rhizosphere microbial communities from Kellogg Biological Station, Michigan, USA - LAR L8-1 metaG... | ecosystem: Host-associated > Plants > Roots >...
CATGGCTGCCGGGTTACGAGGGTTCGGCCCCCGTCCGCATCGGCAACGATGCGTACCGCCAGCGGCAGCTCGACGTGTTTGGCGAAGTGATGGACGCACTCCATCAGGCGCGGATCGCCGGACTGGCCGCGAGCGAGTCCGGCTGGGAGCTGCAGATCGCTTTCCTCGCCCATCTCGAGCGCATCTGGTCCCAGCCAGACCAGGGAATCTGGGAAGTTCGCGGCAGCCCAAAGCATTTCACCTATTCGAAGGTGATGGCTTGGGTGGCTTTCGATCGGGCGATCAAGAGTGCGGAAACTTTCGGCCTTGCAGGTCCGATCGCCCATTGGCGCGCATTGGCCGCCGACATCCATGACGACGTGTGCCGGCGCGGCTTTGACGCTGATCTCGGCAGCTTTGTCCAGTCCTATGGGTCCAAACAACTTGACGCAAGCCTACTGCTGCTTGCGCCCGTCGGATTTCTGCCAGCGGATGACCCGCGCGTCCAGGGGACGGTGAAAGCGATCGAACAGCGGCTTTTAGTGGATGGACTCGTGATGCGTTACGACACCGAAGAAACCCAGGACGGCCTGCCGCCTGGAGAAGGTGCCTTTCTTGCCTGCAGCTTTTGGCTCGTTGACGCGTATGTGCTGGAGAAACGATGGGATGAGGCACGCGTGCTCTTCGAGCGCCTGCTGGAACTGCGCAATGATGTTGGGCTGCTCAGCGAGGAGTACGATCCACGCACCCGGCGGCAGGTTGGTAACTTCCCGCAGGCTTTCACCCACGTAGCCCTGATCAATAGCGCGTTTAACTTGATGCGTTCGGAGAAAGCCGCCGAACAACGGGGGCAACCCATGGAACTGACATCGACCTGAATGCCATCCTTGCCGCCAGCGCGAGAAGCACTTCACGCATCACTTCTCCGAGTCGCGTCAACTAGCCCGAACGAGGGGATCTATGGCCGGCGTCAAGAGTCGAGGTTACATTAGCCAGCTTCATTATGAGCCAGGCAGTGGCGGCGTTGGGGCGGTCACGTTCACGGTCAGCTATGGCGATGCAGAGCTCAGGCAGCGATCCTGGTAACATCGCCGACCGGCGACAGCGTTCGGGATCAAATTCTGTGTCTCGGGGAGGCGATTGAGAAAGCGGCGCAATCACTTCGACCGTTATTCTGGTATTCTAAGAAATCGCAGTAGCTTTTGGCCCACCAGATTCGTCTTGCCAAGGAACAATCTGATGCAGCGCTAGGCGGACTGGGCGTCCCGACCCGGCCAGACGCACCAGTGCGTTGAGCTGATTCCATCAGCCCGATGCCGACGGTCGCGTGGCCCGCCATCCCTGGCGCTATGTCATCTGCTTAGGGGCTGATAATAATTCTATTGTCGACTTTCGCTACACCAACCGACCAAGCGGCCCTTTCCGCCTCCTGACGTTCGGCCCACGAGCGCACGGTGCCCGTCAGGATCGCCTCGCTCCCATTGCTCTCGATCGTGATGCGGCTGGCGTCGATCCCGGCTGCTCGCCGCAACGCCTCTTCGATCTTGCGTCTGATGTCCTCGGGTGCGGCTCGCGGCTTGACTTCGATGGAGTTGGTGATGCCCTCCACCCCACGCACCCCATGGACTGCCGCTTCCGCTCGCTCCCGCTGGTAATTCCATTCGACTTCGCCTTCCAGCGTGAGCCGAGCATTCTTCACCAGGACCCGGATGTTTTCCCATGCATACGGCAGTTCCTCCTTGATCCGTGCAACGGCGTCGCGGGCGATGTCGGGATCCGGCCTCTGGTCCATGTCAGGCAAGCGCACTTCCAGGTCGTTGGCAACGGCCAGCACTCCAGCAACACGCTTTGCAGCCGTTTCTGCCAGGCGCCTTTCGGAGTAACTGCGAACAAACCCAGCCAGAGTGACAACGCCGCCGTTGACACCTACTGCAATATCAGTCGGATCTATCTGCGGATCCCATCGCAGTTCATCTTCAACATCGCGTCTGATGTCGCTGTCGGATCTCATGATGGCTGCTCCCTCGAGGCTCACTATGCGTCCACCGTTATACGGTTGTCGACCTTGCTGATACCTGGAGCCCGCCATGCCGCTCGCTCCGCCTCTTCGCGCTGGGCCCACGATCGGACGGTTCCCCTCAGGATGATCTCGCCTCCATTCGCCTCGACCGTGATGCGACTGGCATCGATCTCAGCGGCGCGCCGCAACGCCTCCTCAATCTTGCGCTTGATCTCGACTGGTGGGACCTGCGGGCGGACTTCAATGCAGTTGATGATCCCTTGAATGCCGCGGACGCGCGCAACCGCTTCTTCCGCCCGCGCAAACTGGTAGCGCCACTCGACCTCGCCTTCCAGCGCTACCAGTCCGTCGTCGACGATGACCTTGATTCTGTCCCACGATGACGGCAGCTCGCGCTTAATGGCCTCCACGGCATCGCGGGCAATCTCCGGATCCGGGCGACGGTGAATGATCGGCCAGCGCACCTCGATATGATTGACCAAGCCGACAACACCGGCGACCCGCTTCACGTCTTGTTCGGCTTTGCGCCTCTGGCGAAAGCTGCGGACGAATCCGGCCAAGGTCACGACACCCTCTTTCACCGCAGTGGCTATGTTGGTTGCATCAATGTCCGGGTCTGATCTCAACTCGTGTTGCACATCTCGTTCGATATCGGCGTCTGATCGCATTGCAGCATCTCCAGAACCAGTGCCGACGCGGTCCCAAGCTCTGGTCCGTCGGGATGGTGGCTAGTGTAGGCGACGGGAGGATCGCCGCCCTGATAACCGTCAATATTCGGTGGAATAGCTCCGCAGGGCCGTTCGCGCAGGAAGCCGAATCTGCTACAGCCGCCGCACAACCGATGCTCGGGTGCTCGATCGGATGGCCAGCCGACACGTTTGACGTCGGCTTCCTCCGAGGGAGGTTGTTGAATGAGCTTGCTTCCTTGTGTGACAGTCAAGGACCGAGAGTCAGTCGCCCGAGACTTCGATTTGCGAGGACCCGACGCCTGCACGGCAGAAATCATCGAGCATCTCGAGGAGCACAATCCGGAGCTGCTGGACATGGCAGCAAGATGGGCCGACGACCTCGGTAATCCCGCGAAGGCAATGCTCGGGTTTGCCATGTTCTATCGCCTGCTCCTCCCGAGGTCTCCCGGGCGAACGGCCCTGGCGCGGCTTCCCCGCGTTAGTGAGGAAACACGGAGATTGCTGGCGGCGGAAATTGATGAAAAGGGGCCGGAGGGCTTCACGATCGAGGCGTTTGCAGAACTCGAGCAAAACAATCCCGAGCTCCTTCAGGTGGCACACAGTTTTGCTTCGAGATTACGAAATTACCTGCATGGCATGCAGGGCTTTGCGCTGCTGTACAAATCCCTCCTGATTCAAGCGAGCGTGGAGCGCGCGAGGCTGCACTGACCACAGTCGCGTTCCGTCGCGGTTTGCAGACTTGATAACCATCAAGGCGCGCGCCGGCGCTGATCGTCATCCTATCGATCCGAACCTCTTCGATCTGAGGTTGTTTCGACGGCGTCCAAAGATTAAGACGCAAGCGCGTGATGAGACAGCACTGAGGAGACGGCCATCAGAGACCGCACCAAACCCTTTCCTGCGAAACGGCGCGCAAAGGGAGCCGTTTCCGCACCAGCGGAGGAGGTATCGCGCCAAGCCAAAGAAAATGAGGGTGACGTGTGCCTGGACAATGACCTCGGGGCGGAGTGGGCCGGAAACATCGAGTGCGAGGAAAGCGCGAAGCGTAGATCAGGCACGAGACGAGACAGGTAGTGCTATGGGCGTGGGACCGAAAGAATGTCGTGAGAATGCAGTACGGTGTAGGGAGTTGGCCGCATCGCGCGAAAGTCCCGAGCAGGCGTAGCTACTTTCACAGCACGCGATGCAATTGTTAAAGCTCGCTGAAGAGCTCGAGCAGCGCAACTGGTGCGCGGTGATCTCCGTCCATTTCCCAAGGAATGGTGGGGGTTGAAAAACGAACTGTCGTGCTCCCCTCTCCGTCGTCCGAGAACCCATGGTCAAAAAGCGCATCGAAATGGATACTTTCGGCCCGATCGAGGTACCGGCCGATCGCTATTGGGGCGCGCAGACCGAGCGGGCGCGCCGCAATTTTCGCATCGGCGAAGAGCGCATGCCAAAGCCGATCATCCGTGCGCTCGCTACCATCAAGCGCGCGGCGGCGGAAGTGAATCATCGGCTCGGTTTGCTCGATGCGCGGCGCGCGAAGGCAATCGCGCGCGGGGCGCAGGAGGTGGTCGACGGCAAGCTCGGCGATCACTTTCCGCTCATCGTATGGCAGACCGGCTCCGGCACTCAGACCAACATGAATCTGAACGAGGTGATCGCGGCGCGCGCGAGCCAACTACTCGGCGCCCCTGGCGCAGTGCATCCCAACGATCACGTCAACATGAGCCAGTCCTCCAACGACAGCTTTCCCACCGCCATGCATATCGCGGCGGCGAGTGAAATCGCGGTTCGTCTGCTCCCGTCGCTCATGCATCTGCAGGCGGCGCTCGAGCGCAAGGCCAGAAAGTTCGCACGCATCGTCAAGATCGGCAGGACCCACATGCAAGACGCAACTCCGCTCACTCTCGGGCAAGAGTTCTCTGGCTACGCGGCGCAACTGAAATCGGCGTGCACACGGCTCAAATATGCGCTCAAGGAACTCTATCCCCTGGCGCAGGGTGGCACCGCGGTCGGCACGGGCGTCAACACCAAGCCGCAATTCGCCAAGCTGATGGCCAAGAAGATTGCCGCGCTGACAGGACTTCCCTTTGTCAGTGCTGCGAACAAATTCGAAGCGCTCGCGTCCCATGACGCATTCGTGTTCGCCCATGGCGCGCTGACCTCGGCGGCAACCGGGTTGTTCAAGATCGCGAACGATATCCGGCTCCTCGGCTCCGGACCGCGCTCCGGCCTCGGCGAACTGATCTTGCCGGAAAACGAGCCCGGCTCCTCGATCATGCCAGGCAAGGTGAATCCAACCCAAACCGAGGCCTTGACCATGGCGTGCTGCCAAGTTTTCGGAAATCACACCACGATCACGATTGCGGCGAGCCAGGGGCATCTCGAGCTCAACGTCTAGAAGCCGGTGATCGCGCACGCGCTGCTACAGTCGATCCGCCTCCTCGCCGATGCGGCAGCCTCGTTCAGCGAGCATTGCGTCAGCGGCATTCGCGCCAATGAGCCGCGCATCCGCGAGCTGATGAAAGACTCGCTAATGCTGGTCACCGCCCTCGCGCCCAAGATCGGATACGACCGCGCGGCTGCGATCGCGAAGGCCGCGCATGCCAACGGAACGACGCTGCGCGAGGAGGCGCTCCGCCTTGGCCATGTTTCGGCGGCGGACTTCGACCGGCTCGTGCGCCCGGAGAGAATGATCCGGCCGGGCTGATTGGCATTAGGGGCGGCTGACGAGGGGCGGCTGACGCGTGAGCTCCCCACGTCAGGCAGGGAGGGCCAACGCCCAGGCGAATACGCAATATGCGCCGAGCCCGATTGCCGTTTGACCCCATTCGAGCAGCCCCCAGTCGCGCATGAGGTCGCGCGCGGCGGAGCGTGCCGCGTCTGGAGGGATCGCGCACAACCAGATGTTCACGGGCACTATCACGAAATAGGCGTAAGGCAGGTTAGCGAGGATCACCGTCCCACCGATGATCCAACGCACATCTCCAGTGCGAGCGTAATCCACGTAAGCCAGAATTGCCGAGATGATCGCGAGCGACGAAAGCATGACGAAGGCGCGCCGATTGCTCGGAACCCATTCCCGAACCATTGATCGGGCATCGAGCGCGAGTCGGGCTGGCTGCTCGACAACATTGATGTAGAGGGCAGCACCGAGAAAGAGCGAGGCGAGAGAGAAGGCAAATAGACCGGGCCGCATTTGCGCTCGCTCCGTGGGATGACCAGCGGCCTGCTCGACGTTCCATCACGTCTGAGCTGCGGATTATCGCCAGACGGAAGCCGCACCGCAAATCAGTGTTCGTCCTGGCGTTGAAATTCGAGCGGGAGCTCGGGAGGCACGAGCAAATCTTCCAGCTCGAGTAACTCGCGTAGGGCACCGACCGCCTCAACAGCTTCCTCCTCGGTCCGCGCCGCATGAAGGCGCTTGTATATGTCGCGCCAAGCCGGCGGACGACCGATGTGCATGGCAGCGTCAACAAAGTCTCGCGCCTCGGCGAGCGTAGCAAGTCGCCGAGGTTTCGGCGTGTCCTTGACGACGAGGGGCGGATCAATGCGGAAGTCGTCCATGCAGGAAACAGGCTAACGGATATGACGCTGGGAGGCATTGATGGGCGTCAAGGCATTCACCAAAGCAGCGGTTAGCGATCTGAAGGGCAAGCTGCAACGGGGCCTGCTTCGCAGTTTAAAATATTTTCGAAAAATTGACCACTGTCAGGGCGGCGAAGCGAATACTGGACGATCGTCCGGTCTGCGCCGACAGCGCCCTCCGTAAGCTCTGCAAGAGCATCCGCCTCGGAGTCCGGCAACGTCGAGTGAGTGCGATGTCCATCCAGGCGAAACAGTGTCGTCAGAATGCATTGCTGTGTAGACATTTTGCCGAGACGACCCTGAGACCTACGCAGGCGCAGATATTTTCAAATCTCGCCAACCGTTGGGTGCGGTTGGCCGTTCAACTCGAACGCGAGCAAGCCCTGCGGAATGAGAGTGAGCCAAAGAGCGGTAGAGCGCCGTTGCCGGCCCGCCTTAATGACAACAAGCAATCCTCCCCAAGCAATCCTCCCAACGCATACGGAAGCGGAAGCTGGCGCATGGCGGGCTCAATATCGAAGAACGGAACTCTTCCTCCGCTCCGTTCGCCAATATTGCTGCTCAGAACGAAGTGCCTCCCTTAGACAATCAAGACCGTCGATCCGACGGTCTTGCGCGACTCGAGATCGCAATGCGCCTGTGCAGCCTCTTTCAGCGGATAGGTCTGATTGATCTCGATCTTGACCGTGCCTGACAGCACGACACTTAAGAGATCCTTCGCCATCGCGAGCAGATCAGGGCGTGCGGCGGCATAGGTGTTGAGAGTCGGACGCGTGAAGAAGAGCGAACCCTTCTGCCCGAAAATCCCCAAGTCGACGGGGCCTATCGGACCGGAGGATTGGCCGAAACTCACCATCAGGCCCCGCGGCCTGAGGCAATCAAGGGACTTCATGAATGTGTCTTTGCCAACAGAATCGTACACGACCGGAAGCTTTTGATTATGGGTGATCTCCTTGACGCGAACCACAAAATCCTCGCGTGTGTAAACGATCGGATAGTCGCAGCCGTGCGCCTTGGCGACCTTCGCCTTATCGTCATTCCCAACCGTACCGATGACGGTCGTGCCCAGCGACTTCGCCCATTGGCAGGCAATGAGGCCGACCCCGCCGGCTGCGGCGTGGAAGAGGATGGTCTCGCCTTTGCCGACTCGATAGACTTGGCGGATGAGATACTGGACGGTCAGACCTTTGAGCATCATCGCGGCGGCTTGCTGGTCTGAGATGCCGTCCGGTAGCACCACGAGGCGGTCGACCGGCATGACGCGCACCTCGCAATAGGCACCCAAAGGGCCGCCGGCATAGGCGACGCGGTCGCCCGGCTTCAGATCGGTGACGCCCGGGCCGACCTCCTCGACCACGCCGGCCGCTTCGGTCCCAAGACCGCTCGGCAGCGACGCGGGATAGAGACCTCGCCGCACATAGATATCGACGTAATTCAGGCCGACAGCGGTGTGGCGCACCCGCGCCTCGCCGGGACCGGGTTTGCCGACCGGAACCTCCTCCCACACCAGCACTTCGGGCCCGCCGGGCTGGTAAAAGCGGAGGGCCTTGGGCATGTTGCACTTCCTTTCGAGTGCCGAAACTTCTCGACAGGGGGATTGATTGAGCTTTCCCAGCGCGCCTGCGCGCCGGTCATCACTGGCGCGGCATCATTTTCGCACTGTGCGTAGTCGATGTGGCCCGTCTTTGGTCGATTCGTGGGTAAAGGATTTCAATTCGGCGCGTACCTGCAGCGCGGATGGTCCCGCGCCTTTTGAGGTCAGTCAATGCTCTGCTCACTGTCTCGACGGAGACCGCCAGATAATCGGCGATATCGTAGCGCGACATCGGCAGGACCACCGCATTGGGGCGGCCATCGAATGACCGGTGCGCCATTTCGTCGAGAAACGCGTGGACCTTCTCGCGCGCCGTCACCCGTCCGAGGATAAGCAGGCGTGCCTGGGAGCGCGATATCGACTCGAACGCCACTTCACGGATTTGCCGCGCCAGGCGCGTGTTGGAATCGGCCGCTGTCTCCACGCTTCGGCGCGGATACCGCGCCACTTCGGTTCCAGCCACAATCGCGTCCGCGGCAAAGAATTCTGTATGTCGCGCCCGAAACCCAAAGAAGTCCCCGGGCAAGAGAAAATCGACAATCCGCCGGCGGCCGTCCGCCAAAAGCAGGTATTTCCGCGCCGCTCCCGACAGAATGCAAAACCAATGCTCCTCCGCCCCGGTCGGCCCATAGATTTCCTGATCGCGGTAATATGAGGAGATCCTGCGCGTCGAATCGGCCGTCGGCGAAAGGCCGCGTATGGGGTCAATGTTTTTGCAATCCGTCGCAGTGCGCGACGGATGCGAAAGTGCACTCAACGACATGGCAAACATGAAATCACCCGCGCAAGCCGCGTGATCCCCCTCGATTCCCCTTAGCACCCTCCACCATGTAACGCACAACGCGCTCTATCAGCCGCCGGGCACTCGGTGGATGCCTAGGGAGATTTCCGGGGCGATTTGGTTCTTGGCCGCGCCGGCTTTGGGGCAAGATCCTAAAGTTCCACGGGGTTGCAACCGGGGGAACTTGAGCGGGTTAAGGAGGAAGCGGGCTTCTCGCCGCACGCCTTCTGGCCGTCGCTTGCCAGCGCAATCGTGATCGCGATTTAATTCCCGGCGATCATCGGCAGTTAGACCTGGTCACGGCGCGTTGGGCTTTGATTTTGCAATTGGAATGCGGGCAATCTCAGCACCATTCACATCCGTTATCGCGATCATGTAGCCTTCCCACCTGGGCTCGCCGGTGAGTTCAGTTGCCACGCGACGGCCGTACGCAATCGCTTCTTCCACGTCTGAAAGCACGACTCCCGTTTCGTCCGGATCAGTTTTGCTCCTCGCATCGCCTGTTGAGCGCATCGCGTGAAAAAAATATCGCGGCATTCTAGGCCTCGGTTGCGTTTAATGGGGGCCCGCGCACGTTGGGTGGGTCGCAGACGGCTTTGTGGCATCTGTGCCACCGCAAGCTCGTACGCCAAATACAAGTTAAATGAAAGATATCAAAGCGTTAGCTAACTTAAAGTTAGTAAGTATCTATTTTACCGTTAAGGTCACTTAGGACGCCGCTTACTGGCGAAACGTCATGGCAAAGCAGAATGCAGAATAGGAAAAGAGGCGAGCGCCTTCAGATCATGCTCTTGGAATTGGAAGAGGAGTTCCGTGCGCTGGACGATTTCCGATTTAGCCATCGGATGCCCAGCCGGGCTGCGGCCATCCGCGAAGCGCTCAGGCGCGGACTCGGAGTGAAGGAAGAGAAATCTGCGACTGCGGGAACGAGGTCAAGCGACTTCGGCGTGCTCCTAAAGAAATCGAACCACCGCAAGCGCGACGGCGCCGCCTGAATAGATTATAATTCGAAATCTGGATCGCTAGGAAGATTTGCGGGCCGCCTTTGGTTTTCGAGTCTGAGGCACGGGTCGCACGCCCGAGGCCGCGGCCAGGAGTACGGCTTCCGGCAGGGTTTTGACGCCTAGGCGCTCCATGACACTCGCCCGGTAGAGTTCCACCGTCCGAGGACTTATCCCAAGTTCCCGGCCGATGACCTTATTGGTTCCGCCTGCCAGGAGACCCTCCAGGACCTGTCGCTCTCGCGCTGACAGGCCGGCGATGCGTGCCCGTGCGAATTCTGCGTCCCGTTCTTGTTCGGCGGCACGTCGGATATCTGCCAAGGCGGAGGTGACCGTCATCAGCAATATGTCCTCTTCGTATGGCATTTCCAGCCAATCCACCGCGCCCGCTTTCATGACCTGAACAGCGAGAGCAGCGTTGCCATTGCTCCGCCCGATGACGATGACCGGCAGATGGCTCGCGCTCGCCTTTAACCGCCGCAAGACTTCAAGCCCATCGGCCTGCCGCGATCGAATATCGAGCACAACACAGCCGAGCGCGAGCACGGCAGCGACTTCGAGGAACTCGCTTCCGGAATTGAAGGTTTTGACGGCATAGCCGCCGCGCTGAAGGACGTCCGATACGTTTTGCCGGGATGCCGGGTCAGCATCGATCACATAGACCTGCATTCCATCGTGGATGGTGATGTCCTGAGCGATGCCGCCAACGCACCTCACGTGGCCATGTTGGTCGCGAATCGGAAACATAGTATCGCGGATGCTGCTGATCGCGCCGTCGGTACGGACGATGTGATATTCCTGAACCACCAACTCCCCCAGCAAAGCTCGTTCCAAGCCGGCCGTGGCGCGCTCGCGGTCCTCGGCAATAATGGTATCCGTCCAATAACCTCGTGGCGGGTCACGGGATTGTCCCCAGACGCCCTCAAAGGCCGGACTGAGATAATCCAGACGGCGGGTGTCGGTGAGCAAAATCCAGAGGACGTTGGTCGAATGCTCCGCAAATTGCCGGAAGCGTTCCTCGCTCTCCCGGATCGCCTGTTCTGCGCGTTTTGCAGCATCGACATCCTGCATAATGGCCACCGCACCCACCACGTCCCCGGCCGCGTTGCGGAAAGGCGCGGCGCTCACGCGTATCCAGGTCTGGTGTCCGTCGTCCGCGGTATGGATGAAGTCGGTTCCGGGAAGGACTGTTTCTCCCCGTAGCGCGCGCGCCCCGGGGTAGCCAGCCGGTTGGAGTAATTGCCCATCGGCATCGTAGGAACGCCAGCGCTCGCGTTGAGCTGGGTCTTGTGAGGGCATGACGTTATCCCAGAGGTTGCCAAGCAGCCCACCCCGCAAAAGAAATCGCCCTTCGCGATCGACCAGTCCTACGCCGATCGGAAGCTGCTCCAGAATGGCTGCGAGCCGTGCCTCGCTGTCGCGCAAGCGTTCCTCTGCCTGCTTGCGCTCCGTGATGTCGACTGCGACCCCGAGGAATCCGACCGCGCGCCCTCCATGGAACGTCACCTGGCCGCGAGTCGCGACCCAGCGCTCGACGCCGTCCCATCCGTTGATGCGATATTCGATGTCGTACAGGCCATCCCCATTCGGATCGCGGCAGCTAGCACCGGCGGTATTGACACGCGCCACGTCCTCCGGGTGTATGCGCTCATGCCACACGCCGTGGTCCACATGTGCGTCCGGTGGTAGGCCCCAGATGGCTCTCATCTGCACATCCCATTTCAGCGCATTGGTCTGTGGGTCCCACGCGTACAGTCCCAAACCGAGCAGATCGACCGCTGCCTGCAGCCGCGTCACCGCTGCAAGGTCGTCAGTGTGATCGCTGTGTTCCCGTGGTTGGGCCAAATTGCTCGCTCCGAGGGCCCGGCTGTACGCGCTGGGGCGAGGGTACGAAATGTACCCCTTTCATCTTTTGATTGCACGCTTTGCTAAATGAGGTGCTTTCACTCGCATTCAGCGAAATGCTCATAAAATAGGCATGTCATGCTACAGAACCTCAGCAAGGATATTCGCGAATGCTACCACCGTGCGGAGGAATGCAGGCAGAAGGCCCAAACCGCTTCGACTGAATGGATGAAGGGCAATTTTCTACAGATGGAGCAGCGCTAGTTGTCTCTGGCCCGCAGCTATGAAGTTACGGAAAGCGTGTCGAATTTCCGAGTCATTCAAGACGCGCGGGCGGTCGAAAGAATAAGTCGCCGCATCCGCCAGCTTCTGTTGGTTTTGGCCGCGAGTCGAAATTGGTACTTTGAATGATTGAACGAGTCCAAAGTGACCTGCGCCACTCAAACGGCCGCGCCGCCCAGCACTGACGTCCCAATTAGAGGGCGCCACGAGGGCGTCTAGTCGCTTGCGCTAACGTATCTCAGCCGCGAGCCGAACTTGCGTTTGATGAGGCGGACTGGTTTATCATTTCCGTTCAGCGGGGCTGCAAATTCGAACGGCCATGAGCCAGTCTTGCCAAATCGTCGGATCAACGGGCGACCCATCCGCCCACCTCGAGCCGCCGAGGACGAATGCGATGTCCTCCGGCGCCTTGCCTTGGCGCTCCCAGACGGTCTCAAGGAAAAGGCGCATTGCATCAAAAGCCTGGAGCACCGTAATGATATCTGTCGGCTTTGGCTCAGCCGTTGTCTCGCTCATGTGAGCGCGTCCTTCATCAATTCTGTCGTCAACGATCGAACTTCATCACCGATTGCCTGAGAAAACGCTCTGTGGCCGCGAGCCTGCAGTCGATGTCCACCGCACCTCTGCTGATGTGCCTTCAGTGCGCGAGCAAGAGAGGCGCCGGCGCCTTGTGCAACAGTTCGTAGGTTGCGCCGCCGAGCAGAAACTCGCGCAAACGAGAGTGCCCATATCCGCCCATCACAATGAGGTCGGCTGCTGCAATGTGGCTTTGATATGATGATGTTTGAGATGTTCGACCGCATCTTTGCCTAGAGTCGCTTGTTCTTCGGCCGGCGGCTCGTCACCCACGACGACCACGGTGGTCGCTTTCGCCTTGTGGAGATATGGCAGTGCCTCCGCCAGCGCGCGTGCGGATTCCCGCGACCCATTCCAGGCAACGAGGACGCGATCGAATATCACCTTGGTTGGCTTTCGACCAGGTATCAAAAAGATATGACGGCCCGAGCCGAACAAGACGCTTTCCACGAGATCGGGTTCGCCCGCTGCGCCATCGGGACGTAGCCCCACAAACGCATCCGCGGTCCGCGCCTCGCGCGCGGCAACATCCCCGACGGCGTCTTGCAGGATATCGAACCGGCGCAGCTGCATCGGCCTCTGCAGACGTGCCAGGCGTTCGATCAGGCGCACCTCTATCCTGTCGGCAGCCTCGCGCGCTTTCTGCAGCAGTTCCGCTGCTCGAACCGCGCCGATGCCGTCTTCCGGCGCAATTGTGAGCGGCAAGACATTGAGAAATAGCCCGGTGATTTGGCCGTTGAACTCCTCAGCGATGTGATTGGCCGACGCGAGCCGTGCCTCGTCGGCCGCAGTTCCATCAAGGGGAACCATCACGTCCTTGATCATTGCTTTTCTCCGGCCGTCGCTCACGTCCAAATGCGGGTCAAGTCCACTCTACATCCTGATCGCGCGCACCCTCTACATCCTGATCGCGCGCACCAATGGCTCGAGCGGGTTTTTGCCGAGCAGCCTGCACATGGCCGCGCAGCTGTCATTGATGACCATCAAAAAGCGATACGGAGCAAATGGCAGTGGCGGGGGAATACGATTAGACCTTGAGGCTCACCGATATCGATCACGGCTCCATCGAGACGCTCGGCTTGCTCAAGAAGTTCCAGCGCATCGCGAACGGTGGATGCCGGGCCCACAATACATACTCCCAGGTCTTCGAAGGCCGCGACTAAATCGGCCGCAGTGAGAACATC
>Ga0207693_10003431_pt1 | contig 13522 bp, 11 predicted proteins | sample LARL81metaG_FD_184347 | JGI IMG/M metagenome (GOLD analysis project Ga0207693, IMG submission 184347) | Corn, switchgrass and miscanthus rhizosphere microbial communities from Kellogg Biological Station, Michigan, USA - LAR L8-1 metaG... | ecosystem: Host-associated > Plants > Roots >...
GATCAAGCCAACGACGCCGAGCGGCTCGCGGAAAGTCATGTCGACGCCCCCAGTGACCGGGATCGTCTCGCCGTAGTGCTTGTCTACTGAGCCGGCGTAAAAGTGAAAAACCTCGGCGACCATTGCAACCTCACCCCGCGAATCAGAGATCGGCTTGCCGACGTTCCGCGTTTCGAGCAACGAGAGCTCTTCGGCGTGGTCCTCGACGAGCGATGCAAGTCCGCGCAGCATTCGAGCCCGATGCGAGGGCGGCACAGCGGCCCATGCCGGGAACGCTTCGCGGGCGGCGGCTACGGCCGCATCAGCCTCTTCGATACCGGCCTCGTCGAGCTCGGCGACGGGTTCCTCCGTCGCGGGGTTGAGCACGGTGAGGGACATCGCGCTATTGAAACACGCAGGCGCGTCGAGCCAGGGCTCCGGTGGTCTTGGCTAAACCGGACGAACCGCCGCTGAACCCCTCGGCGGACGGGTAGCGCGATACTCGAGGGCCTCGCTGACGAGCTCCTCGAACAGTCTCAGGTCATCCCCTGCCTCGGGATGCCAGAGCACGCCGAGAACAAACCTGCGCGAGGGATCTTCGACCGCCTCGATCGTTCCGTCCTCGGAGTGGGCAGCCGTGACGAGCCCAGTTCCGAGCCGGCCGAAGCCCTGGTGATGATGCGACTTCACCGGCGCGCTGTCGCCCAGAAGGTCGCCGATCCGGGTGCCCGGCTCGAGGTCGATGTCGTGTTCGGCGAACATCCCGGGCGTGTGCATGTGCTTCTCGTCGCCGACCACTTCCGGCAAGTGCTGAACGAGATCGCCGCCGAGCACGACGTTGAGCACTTGGCTGCCTCGGCAGATCGCCAGCACCGGCATGTCGCGCTCGAGCGCAGCCGAGAGTAACGCCAGCTCCGCCTCGTCTCGCTCGCGGACGATCCCGGCGGTCTCGGTGTGAGCCTCTTGACCGTACGTCTCGGGCTCGAGGTCCGACCCGCCGGAGAAGACCAAACCGTCGAGGGCCTCGAGCGTCTCGTCGATTCCTTCCTCGCTCGGGGGCACGAGCAGCGGCCGGCCGCCCGCCCGCTCGACCGCCTGCACGTACTGGACCGGCACGAGCGCGGCCTCCAGCTCCCAGGAGCCCCACTTCGCCGGTGTCACGTAGGTCGTGATGCCGACGACAGGCCTAGCCTCGCTCGAAGAAGCGCTCCCGTTCATAGCAGGTGACAGTCTGATCGAACAGCCGCTGTTCGGTCCGGGCGTAGTTGAGGTAGTGATCGACAACTTCGTCGCCCAGCGTCGCCCGCGCCATCGTCGACTTCTCGAGCTCGTCGATTGCCTCCCGGAGCGTTGACGGGACGCGCGGCAACGATTCGTCGGCGTAAGCGTTGCCCTCGAACTTCGGCGGCGCGTCGAGTCCGTCATCGATCCCCTGCAGCCCCGCAGCGATCATCGCAGCGAACGCGAGGTAGGGGTTCGCGTCTGCCCCCGGGATTCTCGACTCGACCCGGAAGCCGTTCCCGTGGCCGACGATCCGGAACCCGCACGTGCGATTGTCGTAGCTCCAGGCGAGCGTCGTCGGCGCCCAGCTCTCCGACGCGTATCGCTTGTACGAGTTGATGTTCGGCGCGACGAAGATCGACAACTCGCGCATGTGCGCGGCGAGGCCCCCCAGGTAGCCGTTGAAGGCGGGGCTCGGACCGTGTCCGTTCTCGGTCACGAACAAGCTGTGGGAACCGTCCGGCGACCAGAGGCTCGAATGGATGTGACAGGAGTTGCCGATCCAGGTGTGGTCGGGCTTCGCCATGAAGGTGATCGCCTGGCCGTGCTGGTTTGCGATCTCCTTTGCGCCGTTCTTGTAGATCGAGTGGCGATCCGCAGTCGTTACCGCGTCCGAGAAGCGGAAGTTGATCTCGTGCTGACCCGGCCAGGCCTCGCCTTTGGAGGACTCGACGGGGATCCCCGCACCTTGCATGCTTCGGCGCAGGTCGCCGATCACGTCCTCGTCGAACGTGGTCGCGAGGATGTGATAGTCGAGGATGTAAGGGATCGTCGGTGTCAGGTCACGGTAGTGCTTGGCATAGGCGTCGGCGTAGCTCTCCTTGAGGAGATAGAACTCGAGCTCGGAGCCGAACATCGGCAGGTAGCCCCGCTCCGCTGCCCGCTCGACCTGGCGCTTCAGCACCTGACGCGGGGACTGGACAACGGGTTCTCCGTTCTCCCAGCCGACGTCGCAGATGACCAGCGCGGTCCGGTCGAGCCATGGGATCCTTCTGAGCGTCTCGAGGTCGGGGCTCAGATTGAAGTCTCCGTAGCCCTTCTCCCAGTTGGCCATGTCGTATCCCGGGATCGGGTCCATCTCCATGTCGAGGGCGAGCAGGTAGTTGCAGCCCTCGATTCCGTGCGAAGCCGATTCCTCGAGGAAGAACTCCCCCTCCACACGTTTGCCGAATAGCCGACCCTGCATGTCGGTGAAGCAGGTCAGAATCGTGTCGATCGTCCCCGCCTCGACCTCGCCGCGTAGCTCGTCAAGGCTGAGCATGCCCTTGACGGCGCCCGCCGTCTTCCCCGCGATCACCTCAGTCATGTCCACCCTTTCGTTACGAGCCCGGCGCCGGCGCCGGGCCGGCTTCGGGCATCTCCTCGAACAACGGCGCCTCGTCGATCGTTCGCACCGGACCCGTGTAACGCTTCTTGGCGTCGACGACCCACCAGATTCCGACGATGACCCCGACGATCAGCACAAGTGGAGAGTAGTTGAGCGCAGTCCACTGGAAACCGCTGTTCCACGGGACGCCGGCGGGAACGGTCGGAATGTCGAGCGAGTAGACGACGAGGATGACGAACACGATTGCGCCTATGTTGACCCACTTGTAGTGGCGGCCGAGCGTCCAAGGCCCGGGCTGGAACTTGGCACCCTGCCGGAGCCGCAGGTACACCGGGATGATGTAGGCGATGTAGAGGCCGACGGTGCAGATCGCCGTGATCGCAAAGTAGGCGTACGGAGTGCCGACCTTGTTGCCCCAGTAGGCCGGGATCGTGATGATCAGAGAGGCCACGGACACGGCCAGGACGGCGTAGAGCGGCACGCGCGCGGCGTTGAGCCGCCGGAAGAGCCCCCAGCCGGGCATCCCGCGATCGCGCGAGAAGGCATACCAGGTCCGCGAGGCGCTGGTCAGTCCGGCAGCGCCGCAGAAGAGCTGGCCGACGGTCGCGATGATCAGCACCAGCTTCGCCCCCCAGAGGTGGTTCGCCATCGCGCTGTTGAAGATCGAAATCGAGCTTCCCCCCGCTGCGTCTACGGCCTTCGTGTCGCTTGCCGCATACAGGAAGGCGAGCAAGACGAACCAGCCGGCGATCGCCGAGTAGAAGACGGAGCGCCAGACGCCTTGGGCTGCGCCCATCGCCGCGTCCCGTGTCTCCTCGGCGGTGTGCGCGGATGCGTCGTAGCCGGTCTGCGTGTACATCGTCAGGATGAACCCGATCGGCAGGATGTAGAACCAGAAGAAGGCGCCGTTCGTGGCTCCGCCGTGGAACCCCGTGTTGTTGAAGGTCTGGGTGAAGACGAAGCTCGAGTTCTGGTGGTGATCTGGGACGAAGATCAAGACGCCGATGATCACCAGCACACCGAGCACATGCCAGCCGACCGAGATGTTGTTGAAGATCGCAAGCAGCCGGTCGGCGAAGATATTCACGCCCGTGTAGAGAACGAGGATCAGCAGGAAGAGCACGAACTCGTGATGGAGGACCGCCGAGGGGTTGGTGGTGGCGAAGTCGATGCTCCCGATCTTCAGCCCATACAAGCTGAGAACGGCGTTGAGGAAGATCGCCGCGCCGTAGCCGACCCCGGCGACGATGCCGACAAGGCCGACTATGTTGAACCAGCCCGTAAACCACGACCAGCCGGCGCCGCCGAGTTTCGCCGCCCACCAGTAAGGACCGCCCGCGGTGGGGAACGCAGAGGTCAGCTCGGACATCGAGACCGCGACCAGCAGGACGAAGGCGCAGAGGACGGGCCAGCCGATCGCGACAGACGCCGGCCCACCGGCTGTCCAAGCGAACGAGAAGTTGGTGAAGCAGCCGGCAAGGACCGAGATGATCGTGAAGGAGATCGCGAAGTTGGTGAAGCTGCTCCAGGCCCGCGTGAGCTCCTGCCTGTAGCCGAGCTCCGCGAGACGTGCTTCGTCGTCGCCGACGTGCCGCTCTGGTTCTGCCATGTGATCGTTCCTCCTGCTGTGGGGGGTCGCCGCGGCGAGCCTAAGTCAGTCGCAGGCGGAGAGTCAACCAGCCAGTGTTGACAGTTGGACCGGCTCTCCCAACGGGTCTACCGCCGTCACCCAGTCGCAGGGGAGCAGGGCCGAGCGGCCCGGCGCTAGACGCGCCGAGCCGCTCCAGAGGAGCCGGTCGTCCTGCCGGATCTCGATTGCTGCTCTCCGGGCGAAGGCTCGCGAGCGCAACAAGAAGCGCCCGCGGGGCGGCGATTCGGCGTTCGGTCCGATCGCGTTCGGTGAGATCCAGTGCAGCGGCGGCGCGCACTCGATCGGAACGGCTGCGGGCCAGGAGCGGTCGCCGGCGAGCCAGCGCGCGACGGACCCGGCGGCATGCCGGCCACTGAGCGCGGCGATGTCGGCCGGCTCGGCTCCCTGGAGCACGTTCCCGGCGGCGAAGGTCCCCGGGCGTGTCGTCCGGAGCCCGGTGTCGGCGCGCGGGCCGCGCGTCCCTGGATCGAGCTCGAGGCCACCCAGCACGCTGAGCTCGTGGTCGGGAATCCAGTCCGCGGTGAAAACCACCGTGTCACAGGCGATCAATCGCGTCCGCCTACTTTCGAGCTCGAGGAGCTCGACCTCCTCGACGCGCGAACGCCCGCGGATCCGGGCGACCGCGGTACGGGTCAAGAGAGGAAACCGGTAGCGCAGCGAAGCGCCGGCGCGAAAGAGCTCCAGCGTCTGATGGCGCGGCAACTCCGTCGTCATGGCGACGACCCGCACGCCGGCGTGAGCAAGCGTGAGGACAGCGGAGAAGCTGACGTGCTCCGCGCCGACGACCAACGCGCGATTCCCCACCGGCATTCCCTGCAGCGCGAGCTGCTGCAGCGTGGCCGTGGTCATGACGCCCTCCGGGCGTGATCCCGGCACGAGCCGCGCTGAACGCGGGCGTTCTCGGCAGCCGGTCGCCAGCACGACCGCCGAGGGGCGCAGGTTCTCGCGACCGGCCGCGCTCGTGAGCTCGAGGCCGGAGGCTTCGGACCAGCCCGTGACCATTGCCTCCTCCCGCAAGTCCGCGCCGGCTCGCCGGACAAGGTGGACGTAGCGCTGTGCGTAACGGGGTCCGGACATGATGCGGCGGAGGTCGCGGAGGCCGAACCCCTGGTGCGCGGAATGTCTTGGGATTCCTCCCGCCTGCGCCTCCCGGTCGACCACGAGCACCTCGCCGGCTCCGCGGCGCCGCAGCTCGATTGCGCAGGCGAGCCCGGCGGGACCTCCACCGATCACGACGACCACGGTCACGCTCGCGCGGCCAGACGAGCCCGTACTTCGGCTCCGCAGTAAAAACCCTGACACCGCCCCATCAAGACGCGTGTCCGGCGCCGGAGGCCGTCGAGATCGACGGCCGGGAGCGGGCCGCCGAGCGCGTCGCGGATCTCCCCGCCGGTAACGCGTTCGCAGAAGCAGACGATGCGTCCGTAGTCTGGGTCAGCCGCGATCCGACTTTCTTCCGCGTAGGGACGCGGGAGCTCTTCGCCGATATACGGCATCCGCACCTCCGGCAGCTCGCGCTTGGGCTCGAGAGGCAGTCCGGCGGCCCCAAGCTCCATTCGGACGTACTCGGCAATCGCGAGGGAGGCCGAGAGCCCGGTCGAGCGGATGCCGCCCACGCACGCGTACCCCTCCGGCACGTGGATCGTCAGTTGATAGTCGTCGTGCTCGGTCGCTGCTCGCAGACCGACGTAGACGGCCGTGACGTCGTACCCGAGCAGCTCCGGCAAGAGCCGCTCGGCCTCCGAGCGCAGGAAGGCCAGTCCCGCGCTCGTGGACGAGGTGTCGCTCTTGTCATCGATGTTCTCCGCGGTGGGGCCCACGAGGACGTTGCCATAGACCGTCGGCGACGCGAGCACTCCCTTCGTCGTCCCGGTGGGGACGGCCAGCAGAATGCGATTCAGGAGCGGGCGCGCCAGCTTGTCGAAGACGATCAGCTCGCCACGTCGTGGCGTCACTGTGAACGTGCTGTGCCCGAGCATCCGATCGATCTCGTCGCTTCGCAGACCGGCCGCATTGACGAGGTACCGCGCCTTGAGGTGGCCCGAGGGCGTTTCGACGCTGAAGCCCCCTCCCTCCAGGCGCTGGACCCCGGTTACAGGCGTGCGGAGCCGCAACTCGCAGCCGGCGAGCAAAGCTTCGGTCGCGTATGCGAGCGGCGGGGTGAACGCGCAGACGATTCCCTCGTCCGGCACGTCGAGCGCGCCGTGAGCCCCGGGACCGAGGTGCGGCTCGAGCCGGTACAGCGCGTCGCGATCGACCTCGTTGATCGCCGTGTAACCGTTTGCGTCCGCCCTCTCGACGATCGCCGGAAACGCGCGGCGCTGCTCCTCGTTCCAGGCGACCAGCAGCGCCCCGGTTCGCCGCAGCGGGATACCGACCCGCGGGGCGTATTCGCTGAGGAGCTCGTGCCCGCGGCGAACGAGGCGCGCCTCGAGCGTTCCCGGCTTCGAGTCGAAGCCGGTGTGGAGCAATGCCGTGTTCGCCTTGCTCGTCCCGGCTCCCACGTCGGGACCGGCTTCTACCAGGGTGCAGTTCAGCTCGAATTGGGAGAGCTCGCGCGCGATCGCGGCGCCGACGACCCCGGCTCCGATGATGACGACGTCGCGGGCCGCCGCTTCCTCGGTCACCGTGCGAGCTCGGCTAACGCAAGCGCAGCCTCCTCCCAGCGCGACAAGTAGTCCTCCGCGGCCGTGGCTGCCAACTGCGGCTCGAACACTGCGACCGACTCCCAGTCCCCGACCGCCTCGCGTGGCGTCTCGGCAGCTCCGCTCCCGAGCCGCGCGAAAGCGCCGACGCCGAGCGCGGTCGCATCTGCAGAGGGGTAGAGCTCGACCGGCGCTTGCAGCAAGTCCGCTTGCGCCTGCATCAGCGCGGAAGAACGTGTCAGCCCGCCGTCGACACGGAGCCGCTCGAGAGGCCGGCCGATGTCGCCCCCCATCGCCTTTGCGAGGGAGGTGACCTGTGCGGCGATCCCCCAGATGACCGCGCGCACGAGGTCGTCGCGGCTCGTGGCCAGCGAGAGTCCAAGCCAGGCGCCGCGTGCCTCCGGAGCCCAGAACGGCGCGCCGAGGCCCGCGAGCGACGGTACGAACAACGCTTCGGTCTCGGCGGCGCCGATCTCGTCGAGTTGTGCTGCCCCGGAAACGAGCTCCAGCTGCTCGAGCCACGACACCGCAGACCCCGCGCTGTAGACCTGGCCGTCGAGGCAGTACGTCGTCGCGCCCCCAAGCCGCCACGCGACACATGCCGCCAGCCGCGCTCGCGAATGAACGACCTGCTCGCCGGCCGTTGCGAGGATGAACGCGCCGGTTCCGTAGGTGCATTTCGCTTCGCCGGCCTCGAAGCACGACTCGGCGAAGAGCGCCGCCTGCTGGTCGACCGCGAGCCCTGTAACGGGCAAAGGGTCGCCGAAGACCGTGGTCTCCCCGACGGCGGCATCGCAATCGACGATCTCCGGCTGTGCCGCCGGATCGAGCCCGAACAGCGAGCAGGCCTCCTCGGACCACGCGGCGCTCTCGAGATCGAGCAGCATCGTGCGCGACGCCGTCGCCGCGTCGGTGACGAAGGCGCCGGCGAGGCGCTGGTTCAGCCAAGCGTCCACAGTCGTAACCACGCCGTCGTCGCCCTGTTCGCGGCGCAACCAGGTCATCTTCGGCGCCGCGAAGTACGGGTCGAGCGGCAGGCCCGTGAGCTTCGTAAGCCGATCCCCTTGGGGCTCGAGCTCGCGCGTAACGCTGACCGCCCGCCGGTCCTGCCAACTCAGCGCCGCACCGAGCGGCCGACCGCTTTCGCGGTCCCAGCGCAGCACCGTCTCTCCCTGATTTGCAAGGCCCACGGCCGCGACGGGCGCCCCAGCAGCTTGTAGGGCTTCCCGGCCCGCGTCGATGATCGACTGCAAGAGCTCCTCAGGGTCTTGCTCGACGGCGCCGTGCGCTCCAGCTTGCGGGTGCACCGGAGCGTTGCCCTCGCCGAGCACCTCGCGTCCATCGGACACCACGAGTGCCTTCGTCGACGAGGTGCCCTGGTCGATCGCGAGCACGTTAGTCACCGAGTGCGCGATTCTCTACGACGAGCCGGCCCGACTCAAGGGCCCTGGCGTCTGAGGCCGCGATGAGTTTCCTCGTCGCGGCGAGTCTCATTTCTGATCCCGATAGCGTCCGACCCGACGATGGGTTCGGCTCGCGCGGGGAGCGCTCGATTGCGACTGGAGGGAGATGAGATGCCTGAGCACACGATCGGAACACGCGAGGACTGGCAGGCGGCCCGAGACGAGCTCGCCAAGCTCGAGGCTGAGCAGGCGGAGCGAAACGAGGAGATCAAGAAAAGGCGGCTCGATCTGCCTTGGGTCACGGTCGAGAAGGAGTACGAGTTCGACACCGAGGACGGCAAGAGAACGCTCGCCGAGCTCTTCGACGGGCGATCGCAGCTGCTCGCTTACAACATCATGTTCGGCCCCGATTACACGCTCGGCGCCTGCCCCGGCTGCACCAATCTGGGGGACGGGCTCGACGGCTCGCTCGTTCACCTGAACCATCGCGACGTCACGTTGCTCTGCTTCTCACGGGCGCCGATCGAGCGGCTGACCGCCTATAAGCGTCGGATGGGCTGGGAGTTCCCCTACGTCTCGACTTACAACACCGATTTCCCTCTTGACTTCGGCCTCGTGCTAACCGAAGAGCAGGCGGAACAGATTCCCGAGGTGAAGGAGATGATCGACCACCCGCCCGAGTGGCTCCAGGACTGGTCGGGCCAGGTTGGGGCCGACCTCAAGGACGGGCTGCGCGAGAACCCGAGCTGGATCGCCTTCGCGCGCGAGAACGGGACCGTCTACCACACCTACACGGTCGCGGCGCCCGACCCGTTTGTCGCGCCGTACTACACCTCTCTGCTCGAGCGAACGCCGAAAGTCCCTCCCGTCGAGCCTCGCGCTTGGCGAAAGGACGAGTACCCGGACTGAGGCGTGAGATGGCCAAGTTGGTCTATTCGGCGATCACGTCGCTCGACGGGTATGTCGAGGATGCGGAGGGCAAGTTCGACTGGGCCGAGCCGGACGAGCGGGAGTTCGATCCGGAGGCGATCAGGCAGCTGAAGGCGACAGCCGGAGCTGATCTCAGCGTGGGCGGTGCTGCGCTGGCCGCCGAGGCGATCGAGGCTGGGCTCGTCGACGAGTACCTGGTGTTCCTCGTGCCGGTCCTGGTCGGAGGCGGCAAGCGTTCTTTGCCCGGCAACGGTGTCCGCGTGAACCTCGAGCTGCTGGACGAACGCCGCTTCCGCAACGGCACGGTTTACCTCCACTACGGCTCCGCAGCTGAATCACAGGCCGATTAGGCCGCGGCGTTCAGCGACCAGATCAGCAGATCGAGGATTCTCACCTCGGTGAACCAATAACTGCGCCTGGCGAGCTCCTCCCGGATCGCTCGCATCGCCGCGCGGTTCCGGTCCAGGTCGCGTTTGTAGCCGCGTACGAGACCGACCGCACGCTCTCCGAACGGCGCGTGGGCTCCCAGGTCGTCGTCCTCCAGGTACTTCTGGACGACGCTGTCGAGCATGGGGATCAGCGCCGGGCGCTTTCGGTGCAGCGCCTTCGTCATCTTCGAGAAGCCGACGCCTCGGACGTCAGCAAACGCGTCGAAGAGCTGCCTCAGCGGTAGCCATGGCACCGAGTCAGCCGCTCCTGCCAGAGACGCATCGGGAGCGATCGCCCGCAGCGCTCGCTCGATCGCACGCCGCCGCTCTAGGATCGCCGCGATCTCGGCAGCCGAGATGCGGGCCCCGCCTCGGTTCGCCAGCCTGAGATCCGACTCGCCGAACGACGCCGGTCCCGAAGGGTCGCTGACGTCAAGTGCCCAGCCGGCCTCTACGAAGCCAAGCACGACCCTCAGTGGATCCTCGATGTCGACGCCGTTTCGTAGCACGACCGGCGGGACCGAGTAAGTGTCAGGCAACGTCACGCCGCTTCGTTTCAGGGCGAGACCAGACCGGCCTGGTAGGCGATCACGACGAGCTGCACTCGGTCTCGTGCACGGAGCTTCATAAGGATGCGGGAGACGTGCGTCTTGACGGTCAACGGGCTCAGATACAGCGCGCCGGCGATTTCGCGGTTATTGCTCCCTTGCGCGACGAGGGCCAGCACCTCGAGTTCGCGCGGGCTGAGGTCGTCGAGTCCGTCGGGGCTGGCGGTGGTGCCTTGTTCGGGCTGTGAGATGTACGCCTCGATCAATCGCCTGGTGACACTCGGTGCGAGGAGGGATTCGCCTGCAGCGACGAGACGGATCGCCGAGAGCAAGTCGCCGGGCTCCCCGCCTTTGAGCAGGAAGCCGCTTGCTCCGGCGCGTAGTGCACCGAAGACGTACTCATCGAGCTCGAACGTCGTCAGCACGAGGACCCGCGTGTCGTTGAGCGTCCGATCCGCGGTGATCTGCCGCGTCGCCTCGAGACCGTCCAGTTCGGGCATGCGGATGTCCATCAGTACGAGGTCGGGGTGGAGCTCGCGAGCGAGTGCGATGGTCGCGCGTCCGTCCGCGGCTTCCCCGGCGACTTCGAGATCGGGTTCGGCGTCGAGGAGCGCGCGAAAGCCGGCGCGAACGATCGCCTGGTCCTCGGCGAGAAGAACGCGGATCGGGTCGCTCATGTACGCCTGGCCGACGTCAGGGGGAGACGGGCGTGTACCCGCCAGCCACCGCGCTCGGCGGGATCGGCCGTCACGCGGCCTCCGAGCGCAGCGGCGCGTTCGCTCATGCCTCGCAGGCCGTGACCGGCGGGCGCGCCCGAGGCGGCGCCCGCGCCGTCGTCAGTCACGTCGATGTCGAGTGTGTTCCCCTCGACGTGAAGGGACACGAGCACACGGGAGGCACCGGCGTGGCGCATGACGTTCGTGAGGGCCTCCTGAACGATGCGGAAGCCCGCCTGCTCGACCGCGATCGGAAGGACGTGGCCGTTGAGCTCGATTTCCGCGTCCGCATCGAGGCCTGCGGCCCTGGCTCGGTCGAGGAGCTGCGTCATGGAAGCGAGGTCGAGTGTCGGCGCCGTCGGCGCCGGGTCCTCGGCATCGCGGAGGAGGCTGAGTGTCGTGCGCAGATCGTTCAGCGCTTCGGCAGACACGGCCATGATGTCCTTCAACGCTCCGTCGGAGTCGCCGCTCGCGTGCAGGTGGGCGGCGACGCCGGCACGGACGTTGATCGCAACGAGCGCATGCGCGACCGCGTCGTGGAGGTCGCGAGCGATTCGCAGCCGCTCATCGGCGACGCGGCGCCGATTCTCTTGCTCTCGCTGGTGGGAGATCCGCAAATCCCGCTCGCGGTTGGCCTCGTGAAGCTCGCGCCGTGACCGCACTGCGTCGCCGAGTACGAGCGCCCCGAGCGCTACGCCGAGGCGGAGTGCCGTGTTTCTCGCAATGTGGTCGGAGGCGACGATCATGATCACCGCCGCTAGAAACACGGCTGTGCCGGCGCCGACGATCAGTGAGCGGCGGCGATCGCCGAGCCTCGCCACGTTGAAGAGCGCGACCGCGAGCACGAAGACGGCAGTGTCGTAAGGCTGGAAGACCGGCACGCAGATCAAGAGACCGGCGGCGACGCCGAGCAGCGCCGTGAGCGGCGCCTGGCTGCTCCAGGCCAGGGGCAAGCACGCGAGGAGCGCCAACGGGATCGCGACGGCGGCCGAACCCGTTCCGCGATGGATCCCTTCGCCGACCAGGGCAGCCGCCCCGGCCAGCGCGATCAGGGCATCCCACGGCCGCGGGCGCGGTACGTGCATGTGCTTGACGGTACAGAAGCAGTTGCCGCTTCACATCCGCCGCAAGGACGTTCGGGAGTAGTCCTCCCGGAGTAACGAGCGTCCCCTCCGCGGGCCTGTGCCCTACGCCGAACGGGCGAAGGAATCCGTCCAAAGTGCATTCCTGCGGCCGAAGACGAGGTGCGTGCGCGTCTCTAGCGTCGATGGCGAGGTCTGCGATCCCCGCGGGCCAGCTAAGGAGACGTTCCCATGCGCCGCCTCGTCCACTGGTCATTCCTCCATCGCCGCCTCGTCCTGGCCGGATGGGTCGGCGTTTTCGTCCTTGCCTTCTTCGTCGGATCCACCATTGGCAGCAACTACGCCACCAGCACCAAGCTTTCAGGCACCCAGAGTGCTACCGCGCAGACTCTTCTACAGCAGGCTGCGCCCAGCGTCTCCGGCGACACGGAGCGGGTCGTCTTCGCGACAAAGCACGGACAGATCACCCAACCAGCGATTCGTAGCAGGGTCGCCGCGACGCTTGCCAACGTCGCACGGCTGCCCGGCGTAACGGGCGTCACCTCTCCCTACACGGCCGCCGGCGCGAAGCAGTTGAGCCGAGACGGTCATGTCGCGTTCGCAACGGTGAACTTCCCGAAGGACGCCAACAACATCAGCGCGACGACCGCCAAGAACTTCGTCAAGACGGCTCGCGCTGCGAACGGCCACGGTCTCCAGGTCGAAGTCCTCGGCGAGATCGCAGCCTCGACCAATCCCTCGTCCTCGAGCGGGACCATGTTCGGCATCGCCGCGGCGTTCATCGTTCTGCTCTTCGTCTTCGGTTCACTGCTGTCAGCCTTGCTGCCGCTTGTTTCGACCGGGCTCTCGTTGTTCGCCGCTCTCTCCGTCGTCGGCGCGTTGTCAAACACGTTCACGATGGCGAGCTTCACGTCCCAGCTGTGCCTCCTCATCGGCCTCGGTGTCGGAATCGACTACTCGCTGTTCATCCTCACCCGCGCCCGCGCCGGTCTACGCCGCGGCCTTTCGGTCGAAGAGGCGGTGAGCACGGCCGGCGCGACCGCGGGCCGCGCGGTGCTGTTCGCCGGGCTGACCGTGTGCATCGCTCTCTGCGGCATGTTCGTCGTCGGCGTCAGCGTCCTGTCCGGCGCCGCGGTGGCCGCTTCGATAGCGGTCTTGCTTCCGATGACCGCCGCGCTGACGCTGCTGCCGGCGCTGATCGGATTCCTCGGACATCGGACGCTGACCCGCAAGCAGCGCCGGGTGCTCGCCGCCGGGAATATCAATCCGCCGGAAGCTTCGGCACGCTGGGCGCGCTGGGCTGAACTGGTTCAGGTGCACCGGCTCGGCCTCGGCGTCGCCGCACTCGCCGTCATGCTCGCCCTGGCTATTCCCGCGTCATCACTGCGGCTTGGAATAGCCGACTACGGCACCGATCCGACCACGACAACCACGACCACGCACCGCGCGTACGAGCTGCTGGCCTCGGGGTTCGGACCCGGCTTCAGCGGCCCGCTCGAACTCGTCGCACCCATCCGCTCGGCCGGCCAGCG
>Ga0207693_10003432_pt1 | contig 13521 bp, 11 predicted proteins | sample LARL81metaG_FD_184347 | JGI IMG/M metagenome (GOLD analysis project Ga0207693, IMG submission 184347) | Corn, switchgrass and miscanthus rhizosphere microbial communities from Kellogg Biological Station, Michigan, USA - LAR L8-1 metaG... | ecosystem: Host-associated > Plants > Roots >...
CTTCGGCCGCCTCGAAATCGTGGTTCAACCTTCCAACCAGCGTCTCCACCAATGGCACTCCTGGAGCCAGGCTGGGAACGCGGTGGCCACCGCCCTCTATCCGGTACAAGACGACCGGAGCACGGGAGGAGCAGGTCGTCCAATTCGCGACAGTGACGCGCGAGTCGGCGTTGGGATCCGCATGCGGCAGCTCAGCGAGCTTGACCGCCTCCGTGCAGCCATTCACTTTTCGCAGGAAGCCGATCGTCGCATCGGTCGAGAGCGCCCGGCCCCCGGACAAAGGCAGTTTGCCGCCGTCGAACGGCGACAGCGGGTCCGCGGTTCCATTCATGATCAGCATCGGCATGGGGCTTGGCGGTCTGCAACTGCGGGCAAGCTCGACAGGCAGAGTGGCAGCGATCGCCGCTGCGGCCGCGAAGATGCCGTCCGTCTCGCACGCGAGCCGAAATGCCATCACTCCGCCGTTGGAATACCCCATGACGTAGACCCGCCCCCGATCGGAAACGCTGGTGCGAACGAGATGCGCGACCAGTGCGCGCAGAAAACCTGTGTCGTCGTAGGAGCCCGCGCCTAATTGGGCCGCTTCGGCGCTGGCGTCGTTCCATTCCCCGGCAACCGCGTTCGGATAAACGGCGACCAATCTTTCCCGCTCGGCAACAGGTTCAAAGCCCATCACAGGGACCATGACATCCGCAGTGAGCAATGACCCGTGCAGCACCAGGACCGTCGGGCGGGGACGGTCCGATTTTGCTGCCGAGACCAGATACTCGCGCTCAATACCGCCCACGAGCAGCTTCTCACGTGTGATCCCCGCTGCCGATGACATGCCCCAGGGGATGCTGATGAAACCAGCGACGACGAAGGCGCGAACGGTCGCGCCGCGCGGTCGAGATCCTTGCATGAAAGCACGTTCCTCCCACAGAGGGCGCAGCAACGAGCGCGAGATCGGCGCGGCGTTTTCAGTCCTTACTCAACAGCAGGGCGGCGCAATTATCGTCGGTTCTGCTGACCGAGGTCGAGCAAGGTATCGTGGGATCAGCGAAACTCGACCTTCTTGATCTCGTAGGCCTTGGCTCCGCTCGGGGTCACCACTTCGACGCTCGTCCCCTTGGCCTTGCCGATGAGAGCACGCGCAAGCGGTGACGTGATCGAGATCTTTCCCTTTTTCGCATCCGCCTCCGGCTCGCCAACCAGCTGCCACACCTGCTTCTTCTCGGTGTCCTCGTCCACCAGGGTGACGGTCGCTCCGAACTTGATCGTCTCGCCGGAGAGCTTGGAGACATCGATCACTTCAGCGCGCGCAAGCTTGTCCTCGAGGTCGGCGATCCGACCCTCGTTGTGCGATTGGGATTCCTTGGCGGCGTGATATTCGGCGTTCTCGGAGAGGTCGCCATGGGTGCGCGCATCGGTAATGAGCTGGATGATCCGCGGCCGCTCAACCTGCTGGCGATGCTTGAGCTCGTTCTCCAGGGTCGAATAGCCCTCCGCCGTCATCGGAATCTTGTCCATTTTATCTTCAACCTCCGAAAGGACAATAAATCCAATCGCGGGCCGAAAGGTCCTTCCGGCCACGCGATCCGAAACTCTGTCCCAATCCCTACCGTCAGGGGGCGCCTTCCGGGGTTCCCGGAATCAGCCGCCCTTGCCGCCGAAATAGCTTTGCAGCGTGCGCACGTCGAGATCCCCCCCGAGATAGGCCTTTATTCCCTGCGCGGCAGCAACAGCCCCTGAGAGAGTGGTGTAATAGGGCACTTTATGCAAGAGGGCCGCCCGCCGAAGCGGGCGGCTGTCGGCCAGGGCGGTGGCTCCCTCCGTGGTGTTGAATACGAGCTGAATCTCGCCATTCGTAATGGCGTCCACGATATGAGGACGCCCTTCCAGCACCTTGTTGATCTTGCTCGCAGGCACGCCTTGCGCTGCCAGATAGCGCTGCGTCCCGGAGGTGGCGATGATGCGAAAGCCAAGATCAAGGAGGAGCCGAATGGGCTCGATCACACGCGGCTTGTCGCTGTCCTTGACCGACACAAACACGGTCCCCGCGCGCGGCAGGCGCGATCCGCCTCCGATCTGGCTTTTGGCGAATGCGATGGCGAAATCCCGATCGATGCCCATCACCTCGCCGGTCGACTTCATCTCGGGCCCGAGCACGGTGTCGACGCCGGGGAAGCGTGCGAATGGGAAGACCGCCTCCTTGACCCCGACATGCTCAAGATGCGCCGGCTTGAGGGCGAAGCTTGCGAGTGATTCGCCGGCCATGATCCGGGCCGCGATCTTGGCAACGGGAACCCCGATCACCTTGGCCACGAAGGGAACCGTGCGCGAGGCGCGCGGATTCACTTCAAGGACATAAACGTCACCGTCCTTGATCGCGTATTGCACATTCATCAGTCCGCCCACTTCAAGCGCAAGGGCGAGCGATCGCGTCTGCCGCTCCAGCTCTGCGATGGCGGCCGAGGAGAGCGAATGCGGCGGCAGCGCGCAGGCGCTGTCGCCGGAGTGGATTCCGGCTTCCTCGATGTGCTCCATCACCCCCACAATTGCCGCATCGGTACGGTCGGCCAGGCAATCGACGTCGACCTCGATCGCGTCCGAGAGGTAGCGATCGATCAGAAGCGGACGCTTCTTCGAAACGACGAGGTCGGACGGGCGGTCGAGGGCGCCCGCAAGGCGCGCGATATACGAGTCAAGCTGGGCAGCATCCAGCACGATCTCCATGGCTCGCCCGCCGAGCACGTAGGACGGTCGTATCATCAGCGGATAGCCCACCTTCTGCGCAATGGCACGCGCCTCCTCGGGTGTGCTGGCGATGCCGCTCATGGGTTGGCGCAGCTTGAGTTTGTCGAGCAGCTTGTTGAATCTGTCGCGGTCCTCCGCGAGATCAATCATGTCAGGAGAGGTGCCGAGTATCGGAACCTCCGCTTGCTCCAGCGGATGGGCAAGCTTGAGCGGGGTCTGCCCGCCGAATTGCACGATGACGCCATGCAGATGCCCGCGCGAGCGCTCGACATCGATGATCTCGAGCACGTCCTCGTTGGTCAGCGGCTCGAAATAAAGCCGATCGGAAGTGTCGTAGTCGGTCGAGACCGTTTCCGGGTTGCAGTTGATCATGATGGTCTCGTAACCGGCTTCCTTCAGGGCAAAACACGCATGGCAGCAGCAGTAGTCGAACTCGATGCCTTGCCCGATCCGGTTGGGCCCGCCGCCGAGGATCACGATCTTGGTGTTGTCTGAAGGGGCCGCTTCGCACGCCGCCATGCCAGCGAACGGCGCCGCGTAGGTCGAGTACATATACGCGGTCGGTGTCGCGAACTCGGCGGCGCAGGTGTCAATGCGCTTGAACACCGGGCGCACTCCGAGTGCGCGCCGTCGCTGCGTGACGGCTTCGCTGCTGATCCCGGCGAGCGTGCCCAGGCGCGCATCGGAAAAGCCCATCGCTTTGAGCGCGCGCAACGCTCCCGGGCTCCCCGGCAGGCCGTTCGCCCGCACCTGCGCCTCGGTATTCACGAGCTCACGCAGCTGGGCCAGGAACCATCTGTCGATCCTGCACGAGCTGTGGATCTCCTCATCGGAGAAACCCAGGCGCATCGCCTGCGCTACCTTGAGCAGGCGGTCGGGCGTCGGGGTGCCGAGGGCGGCCCGCACGGCATTCTTGTCGTCCCCCTGGCCGACCCCTTCGATCGCGATCTCGTCCAGGCCGGTGAAGCCGTTCTCGAGCGAGCGCAGCGCTTTCTGCAAGCTCTCCTGGAAGCTGCGGCCGATTGCCATGGCCTCTCCCACCGACTTCATCGAAGTGGTCAGGATCGGCTCGGCACCGGGAAATTTCTCGAACGCGAATCGCGGGACCTTGGTGACCACATAATCGATGGTCGGCTCGAACGAGGCGGGTGTTGCGCCCCCGGTGATGTCGTTTGCGACCTCATCGAGCGTGTAGCCGACCGCAAGCTTGGCCGCGACCTTGGCGATGGGAAAGCCGGTGGCCTTGGAGGCAAGCGCAGACGAGCGGGACACGCGCGGATTCATCTCGATGATGACGAGGCGACCGTCGTCCGGATTGACGGCGAACTGGACGTTGGAGCCTCCGGTCTCGACGCCGATCTCACGCAGGACCGCGATGGAGGCGTCCCGCATTCTCTGATATTCCTTGTCCGTCAGCGTCAGCGCGGGTGCGATGGTGATCGAATCGCCGGTATGAACCCCCATCGGATCGAGGTTCTCGATCGAGCAGACGATGATGCAATTATCCTTGCGGTCGCGCACCACCTCCATCTCGAACTCCTTCCACCCCAGCACCGATTCCTCGATCAAGACTTCATTGGTGGGGGAGGCGTCGATCCCGCGCTCGACGATGTCGATGAATTCGGCCTTGTTGTAGGCAATACCTCCGCCAGTCCCGCCGAGCGTGAATGACGGTCTGATGATTGCGGGAAGTCCGATCTCGTCGAGTGCCTGCAAGGCCGCAATCAGGGTCTTGACCTGCGTCGAGCGCGGAGTTTCGAGCCCGATGCGCTGCATCGCCTCGCGAAAGAGCTTTCGGTCCTCGGCCATGTCGATGGCGTGCGCGCTGGCGCCGATAATCGCCACATTGAACCGTTCCAGCACGCCCATCTTGTTGAGCGACAGAGCGGTGTTGAGAGCGGTCTGGCCTCCCATGGTCGGAAGGAGGGCATCCGGCCTTTCCTTCTCGATGATCTTGGCGACAATTTCCGGCGTGATCGGCTCCACATACGTAGCGTCCGCCATGTCGGGATCGGTCATGATGGTCGCGGGGTTGGAGTTGACCAGCACGATCCGGTAGCCCTCGGCTTTGAGGGCCTTACAGGCCTGCGTGCCCGAATAGTCGAACTCGCAGGCTTGCCCGATGACGATGGGACCAGCCCCGATGATCAGGATTGATGCAATGTCTGTCCGCTTGGGCATTTATCGTGCGTACGTGAGGGGGAATGAGGCCGGACGGCCCAGAAAGGTCATCCGTGCCGGGTTATGCCCGATATTGGCCGGGTCACGATGCGCTGAATAGCCCGCGCGCGAAAGCTTCTCGATCATTGCCGCCTCGCTGTAGCGCGTGAGACCAAGCTGCGTGCGCAAGCGCCAGTAGTCCGAAAGGAGCGTGCGTGCGAGGCCGACCACGGCCGCGCCGAGGAAACCGTGCGTAAACCCAAACCGCAATAACGCAATTGCATCCGTTACCGCGCTGACGTGTGGCGGCAGGATGTCCCCGAGGATGAGAAGGCCATTGCGCGTGAGCAGGCGATGGAAGAGTGCGAGGGCCGTGTCAAGCTCCTCCATGCGCAGATATTGCGCGACCGAATGCATCACCACCACGTCGAAGGAGGCCTCGGGCATTGCCGCAAGCTCCTCGGGGGAGCGCACGAAGATGCGTGCATGCCGGCCGAAGCGGCGGGTAAGCCCGAGACGGACCGACTGCGCCGTCTCGCACAGGATGATCTCGGCTGCGGACGCCGCGATCAGGTCCGCGTACAGCGCCTCGCCGCATCCATAGTCGAGGACACGCGCGCCCGCCGGGACCCGCACGAGAATATCTTGCGCCACGGCGCGATAATGCACCTCGCGATGCCGCGGATTGACGTAGATCGGGTGATTGGAATTCCAGAAGGCGATCCAGTCGCCCATTGGCCCTCCCCGGGTCCCTCGCCAGGGCGAGTATAGCGCGTGCGGTCGGCGGGTTGACGGCGCGGGCTGCTTCAATATTGTCGCGCCGATGAGACTCTCAGAAAACGAGAAGGTGGAATGAACGAGCTGGTCGAATTTCTTTGCACAGGCGATCATCCGGTGGAAGTGAGCTCGCGCGAAAAAACGCGCGAAGGCATCAAAGAGGCTGTCGCGCTTGGTCAAGTTCTGGTGATGTTTACCGATACCAGGGGAGGGACCGAGATCGGCATCCCCGTCGACCCGGATCGTTCCGAGCTACGCGGACTGGAGGGCGATAACGGGCCGACGGAGATAAGGCTGGTTGGAGACCTGACCCTCGACTACGTTCCGGTCACCTGCGTCGCTCGCATCGACCTTACGACGATGAAAGGGGAGGGCCATCTTGAATTGCGGGAGGAGCAGGCCCAGCCCCAGCCCGAGGCGGTGAGTAAACAGCCGGGATGAGGAAAGCGTGCCCGGGATCATCAGGATCCCGGGTGTGCCTCGCGACGCGCCGGCCGCGCCGATAACACTATCACACCAGAGAAACCGGTAGGTCTATCAGGGGTAGGCGTTCATCGAGGCCAGAGCGTCCGGATCGATCCCCGTGGAGAAGAAGCTCGAAAACGCCACGATGATCAACGCGGCTGCAAGCAGCCCAGCGGCCACGAGCACTGTAGCGTCGGGCGATCTCCTGGTGCGGCCTGCCGCCGCTGCGAGAGAGTAGTTGAGTACATTCGCCATGGGTCCTCCTTCCAGCTTGTCACAACGCGGATCAGGTCGCATTGCGGCTTCGAGGAGTGACATAGCGAAGCCTGCGCGTTGCGAATGTGACGCCCGTCACACAACGCCGCGCTTGCCTAAAATATTTCTTAAGATGCAGTCCGGGTCAGTGCGGCTTATGTCCTCCGTGGACGTCGACATTCTTCGGCGCCACGTATTTCGCCCTGCGCACCGTCGCCGGATCCGCGCGTTCGACCCCGATCACTGCATCCCCGCGGATGGTCACCCGCTCCATATAGCGGCGCTGGGGATAATAGTCGTGAATCGCATAATGCTGCGTGGAGCGGTTGTCCCACACGGCGATCGTATGCGGCTCCCAATGCAGCCGGAACTGATATTCGGGGATCAGCGCCTGATGGAAGAGCGTATCAAGCAGGGAGCGGCTCTCGCATTCCTCCATGCCCTCGATGGCGATCGTGAACTGTGGATTGACGAACAGGACCTTTCGTCCCGAGACCGGGTGCACCCGCACGACCGGGTGCAACTGCGGCGGATACATCAATTCAAACTGCTGCAGCTTCTTGCGCTCTTCCAGGCTGTGGCCGAACAGGGGACGGAACGGCTTCATGTCGTGAATGGCGACGAGGCCACAGATGTATCGCTGCATGCGGTCGCTCAACCCGTCGAACGCGGCCGACATGCTGACGAACATGGTATCTCCTCCGACCGCGGGCACTTCCTTGGCACATAGGAGGGTCGCCATTGGCGGTTCGGCCCGGAAGGTCTCATCCGAATGCCACACGTCTGTTCCGAACGGAGGGGTGCTCTCGTCATTGCGGAATTTGATCAGCTCTGATGCGTTTTTGCCTTCATTCGGCGCAAAGGGATGCACGGTCAGCTCGCCAAAGCGGCGACCGAATGCCATTAATTGCTCGGACGTGATCTCCTGGTTCCGAAAGATGATCAGCTCGTTCTCGACCAGGGCCGTTTCGATGGCCCCAAATTGCGCGTCCGGCAGCGGATAGCGCAGATCGACCCCGGAGATCTCCGCCCCCAGGTTCACGCCTACCCGCCGGACCGTCACCCCGGAGCGTTGCGACACCAGCGGCCTTGCCACGCTTGGATTGACGCGCTCGTTCATGCGGTGATCCTCCTTCTGCGGGGCGGATTATCCGTCGAGGCCCGGGTAACCGCAACCAGGTCACTGCGAGCCATTGCCGGAGCAAGCGCGTTTTGGCAGCCTGGACAGCGCGCAAGAGCGAGATGGAAGGCCCAGCCGGACAAAGGCCATTGAGGAGGGAAGCGATGACACCCAGATTGCGCTTTGTTTCGTTCTGGGCCGCGATTGCCCTGCTGCTGAGCGGCCGCATTACGGGCGCGCAGCCGATCGAGTTGAAGCTCGCTTATTTCGTCGGCGATCAGCACGCGATGTCGCAATGGCTGATCAAGTGGGCGAACAACCTGGAGAAGGATTCCGGCGGACGCATCACGGTCAAGCGATTCCCGGGCTCGCAAATGGGCCCGGTGCAGCAGCATTATGATTTCGTGCGAACGGGACAAGCCGACGTCGCCTGGTTCCTGCACGGAGCAACGCCTGGCCGCTTTCCGCTGACCGAGCTTGTTCAGGTCCCCTACCTCGTCGGCAGTGCCGAGATCGGCACCAAGGTTCTCAACGATCCCGAGTTGCGGTCAAAATACCTCGATGCCGAGCACAAGGGGGTCAAAGTCCTTCTACTGCTCACCCACCAGCCCGGCAACGTGCACACCACCAAGAAGCCGATCCGGACCGTCGAGGACATGAAGGGGCTCCGTATCCGCTTCGCCTCCCCGACCATCCGCGACTTCATCGCGGCACTGGGTGGAACGCCGGTCGGCGTGCTTCCGACTGAGCAGGTCGAGCAGCTCCAGAAAGGCACGATCGACGGCGTCTTCATCGATTACGGCGGAGCCGGAATCGCGTTCAAGATGGGCGGCGTCCTGAAATATTCGACCGAGATGTACTCCTACGTGTCGAGCTTCGGCGTGGCGATGAATCCCGATTTCTGGAACAGATTGCCGCCCGACCTGCAGGTAATAGTGACGAAATCGATGACGGGGGTCGAGAAGGAAGTGGGCGAGGCCTGGGACGGCTTGGACGTTCCGGGCAAGAAAGCGATCATGGATGGCGGCGGTGAAGCGATCCGGCTTTCCCCCGAGGAGAATGCCAGGTTTCGTAAGATTGGCGCAGAAGTAGCGGAAGCCAGAGTGAAGGAGCTCGAAAGCAAAGGCATGCCGGCCCGCGCCATCTACGATAGGATGAAATCACTGGCACAAGAGCATGCGAAGAGCTCGAAGAGCTTTTGGAATTAGGGCCTCTTTCTGAATGAAATTGCTGTGCTCGCATCAGTACATAGTTCGAAGCGCGAGCATTTGTGCCTGAGCCGAGAAACGCCTGGCGTTCGAGGATCTCCGCGGCCTGCGGCCTGATCGCATCCGCTTTTCTCGGCGGCATGCTGCTGCTCACCGTCGCCGACGTGGTTCTGCGCGCGCTGATCAATCTCCCGATCCCCGGCGTCTACGACCTCATTGAGCTGTTGCTCGCCGCGACCTTTTTCTTCGCGCTGCCGTGCGTCTTTCTGCGCGACGAAAACATCCTCGTCAACTCGATCGATGATCTGGCCCCACGCTGGGTACCGATGCTCAAGCGTGCGGCAAACCTTCTCGCTGCGGTCATGCTCGCGCTGATGGCTTGGCAGGGGTTTATCGCCGCCCGCGACAGTTACGAATTCCACGACGTCACCGGGGACCTTGGCCTGCCGCGGACATGGCATTGGCTTGCCCTGCTGATCGGCGTGATCGGTTCAGCGATTGCTGCGCTCGCCATGGCATCGCGCCGTGAGGATGGGCCGGAGGCATGAGCATGAGCGTCGCCACCATCGGCATGCTCGGCGTAGCCTTGCTGCTGGTCCTGATTTTCCTGCGCATACCGATCGCGGTGGCGCTTGGCCTTTCCGGGCTGCTCGGATATGCCGCGATCGACGGCTGGCACTCGGCGCTGAGAATGTTCGGTCTCGTGCCGTATCAGTTGGCGAGCGCCTATTCGCTCTCCGTCATCCCATTGTTCATTCTGATGGGCGCCGTGGCCACACGCGGCAAGATGGCGACCGAGCTGTTCCAGGCCTGCAACGCCGTCTTCTCAGGAGTTCGTGGTGCGTTGGCGAACGCGACCATTGGCGCCTGCGCGCTGTTCGGCGCGATCTGCGGCTCTTCCATCGCGACTGCTGCCACCTTTTCCCGGGTTGCCATCCCGGAGATGCGCCGGCATGGCTACGACTCGGCATTCGCCGCAGGCGCAGTCGCCTCGGCAGGCACCCTCGACGTCCTGATCCCGCCCTCCGTGTTGATCGCGATATATGCCATCGTCGCGGAGCAGTCGCTGGTCCAGCTCTATGCCGCGGCCTTCATTCCGGGCTTCGTGCTTGCCGGTCTCTACGTGGTGACGGTGTGGGTCGTCGCGCTCCTGCGGCCAGACTGGATCCCCAGGGTCAGGTCCATGCCTTGGCGCATCCGTCTGCGCGCATCGGTCGGCATGTGGAAGCTTGGCGTGCTGTTCTTCTTCGCCGTGTTCGGGATTTATCTTGGCTGGTTTTCGCCGACCGAAGCTGCCGCAATGGCGGCGTTTGTAGCGATTCTGATCGCTTTTGCCACGGGCGCCATGCGATGGCGTGGCCTCATCGAATGCATGCTCGAGACAGTCTACACCACGGCGGCGATCTTCTTCATCGTGGTCGGCGCTTTCATCTTCTCGCGCTTCATCGTGCTCACGCAATTCCCCAACGAGCTCACGCGATGGGTGGAAAGCATGGGCTTCTCATGGTTCTGGATCGTGATGGCGGTCATGGCACTCTATGTGCTGCTCGGAACCTTTCTGGACGAGGTGAGCACGATTCTCATCACGGTTCCCGTGACCCTGCCGCTGATGAACAGCATCGGCTACGACGGTGTCTGGTTCGGCATCTTTGTCACGGTCATGTGCACAATCGGTCTGATCAGTCCGCCCACCGGCATGACCGTGTTCGTCATCCAGGCGCAACATCCCGAGATCCCGGTGATGCGCATCTACATGGGCACGCTGCCGTTCCTGATTGCGGACTTTGCTCTGGTCGCGCTGCTGATGATGATGCCCTCCCTGGCGCTTTGGCTGCCGCGCGTTCTGGGGTAGGGCAGATGGGGACTATTCGACCTTGACCCCCGCAGCGCGGATGACCTTTGCCCATTTCTCGGTATAGTCGACGATGAATTTGCCGAAGTGAGCCGGCGAGCTCGGAAAGGTTTCGGCACCAAGATTGGCGAATTGGGCCTTGAGCTTGGGATCGACAAGCCCCGCATTGATCTCCGTGTTGAGCTTGTCGATGATGTCTGCGGGCGTATTCTTTGGCGCGCCGATGCCCTGCCAGCCGGTACCTTCATAGCCAGGCACAAATTCGCCGACGGGCGGAAGGTCCGGCAACAGCTGCGTGCGCGCAGCGCTGGTCACCGCCAATGCACGCACTTTCCCGGACTTGATCTGCTCGATCCAGGTCACGACCGAGCCGAACATGACCTGGATCTGTCCGCCGATGAGGTCGGGTATTGCAGGGCCGTCGCCGCGATAGTGCACCGTGACCAGGTCGACCCCCGCCATCGCCTTGAAAAGCTCGCCATAGAGGTGCGGCGAGCTTCCCGGACCGGCCGAGCCCATGTTGATCTTGCCGGGGTTGGCCTTGGCGTAGGCGATGAGCTCGGGAACGGTCTGCGCCGGGAATGAGAGATTGGTGACCAGGACGTTGTACGTTTGCACCGTGCTCGCGACCGGCGCGATATCGCGAATGAAATCGAAGTTCAGATTCTGATAGATCGTTGCGTTCCACGCGTTCGAAGTGGAAGCTTCAAGCAGAGTATAGCCATCGGGTTTTGCCCGAGCGACCATTTCGGTGGCGATATTGCTGCCGGCTCCAGGGCGATCTTCGACGATGAATTGCTGCCCAAGCCGCTCCGAGAGCCATTGTCCGGTGAGCCGCGCGACGATGTCATTGACGCCGCCGGCTGCATAGCCGACGAGCAGGCGCACCGGCCGTGACGGGTAGGCCTCCGCTCTTCCAAGGCAAGGAAATGCTGGAAGTGCGGCAGCGCTCGTTGCCAACTGCAGGATTCGGCGACGGGAAAGCTTCATGGGATTTCTCTCACAGTTGTCGCGATGCTCACGAAACACGCCCAATCCCGTGAATATCCCGCGCAAGCACATCTGACTACTACACTCCCAGCAATGACACGAGATAGAGGGGCCGCTCCAACCGTCGCCACGGTGCACGAATGCGGCCGGTGGCGGGGTAAAACCAACGTTGCGTGGATATCTCCGGTCTGTTGAAATCGAGACGCAGCTGAGCTCGCTTGAGTCGTCAATCATTGCTGCTGGGCCAGCAAAACGGATCGGGAGCCTCGTCGTAAATGTCTCGCCTCGTCATTACCAACATCGACTATCTCGTCACGGTGGATCCGAGCCGCCGCATCATTCGCAACGGCACGCTGGTCATTCAGAACGACCGCATCGTCGGGGTCGGAAAGAGCAATGAATTTCCGCCTAATCCGGGCGATGACGTGATCGACGGACGCGGAAAACTCGCATTGCCTGGGATCTTTGACACCCACGTTCACAATGCCCAGCAGCTCGGACGCAGCTGCGGCGATGAGGCCTATTCGGGGCCGGAGCGGCTGTTCCGCCGGCTATGGCCGGTCGAGGCGCATATGGACAAAGGAGATGCGCTTTGCGCGGCACGGCTTGCCCAGCTTGAGATGATCCGCGCCGGCACGACGTGCTTTGCCGATCCCGGCAGCTATTTCGCCGCCGAGACGGCACAGGTCGTCAATGAAAGCGGCATGCGCGGGCTGATCGCCCGCACGGTGTTCGACATGGGTCAAACTACGATGGGCAATCTTCCGCAGGGCTTCTTCGAGCCGACCGATGAGGCGCTCGCGCGTGCCGACGAGATGGTCGCGGAGTTCGAAGGCTCACTGGACGGCCGTCTCAAGGCCTGGTTCTCCATTCGCGTACCGGTCGCATGTTCGGACGATCTGTTGCGCCGACTGGGCGGGCTCGCTGAGAAGCGTGGTGTCGGCATCATCGGTCATGCCTGTGAAAATCGCGACGAAACCGTCGCCTCGCATCTGAAATATGGGATGGGAGAGATCGCTCGGCTGGAAAAGCTGGGGCTGCTTGGACCCAACATGCTGCTGCTCCACATGGGCTGGGTGGATGCAAAGGAGCTGCACATGCTGAAAGAGCGGGATGTGAAGATTTCGCTCGCGCCAAGCGCGTCCATGCATCAGGCCATGGGCAATATCAGCCACGGGAAGACGCCCGAAATGCTCGAGCTCGGTCTTTCCGTGTCGCTGGGATCGGATTCAGCCATGTCGAGCAACTACCTGGATGCGATTCGGCAAGCCTTTCTCATTGTCGGTGGATTGCATGAAGCGCGTCTGGACCCCAAGGTGCTTCGTCCCGAGACGGCAGTCGAGATGCTGACGATCAACGGTGCGCGCTGCATGCAGTGGGACAAGGAGCTCGGCTCGCTCGAAGTCGGCAAGAAGGCCGATGTCACGCTGCTCGACATCATGCGCCCGGAGTGGCAACCGGTTCACAATCCAATTGCAAACCTCGTTTATTGCGCGCACGGCGGCTGCGTCGACACCGTTATAGTGGATGGCAAAATTCTCCTGCGCGGCGGGAAGGTGCTCACACTGAATGAACACGATCTCTACGCGGAAGCGCAGGATCGGGCGAAGTCGCTGATCCGGCGCACCGGTCTCGAACAAACCGTCGCCTCGATCTGGCCAATGCATTAACCAGGGGACACTTTGCCGAGCTTTCTTTGCACGCGCTGATCAAAACGCGCGATGTCGACAACGACGCGCTGATGCGATCCGTCACCGATCGGCTCCTTCTCGTCATGCGCCTCGGCCGTGAACACGAGCGTGCGGCCGTCGATGCGGATCAATTCGCAGCTTGCCCAAACGCGCATCCCTACGGGCGTCGCGGCGAAATGGCGTATGTCGAGATGGATCCCGAGGCTTTGGTGCCCGCTCGGCAGCAGATGCTCCACGGCCGCAAGCGCCGCCGCCTCGATCAGGTTG
>Ga0207693_10003433_pt1 | contig 13520 bp, 11 predicted proteins | sample LARL81metaG_FD_184347 | JGI IMG/M metagenome (GOLD analysis project Ga0207693, IMG submission 184347) | Corn, switchgrass and miscanthus rhizosphere microbial communities from Kellogg Biological Station, Michigan, USA - LAR L8-1 metaG... | ecosystem: Host-associated > Plants > Roots >...
AAACACAGGAAAAGGTTGCGATCTGAGGCGGGAGTACGCAGGGCTTCGAGGGCTTCTCCACCGGTCGCAGCGGCGAGTGTGTGTCGCAGGCGGAATGGTAACGCTGTTTGGATGAATCCGACATCAACATCGTCGATATGATTGCAGATAACGAGCAGCGGACCTTTCACTGATCGTAAGTTCTCTCTGCCCTGAATTCGTGGCCAGCCCAGGATGAAAACCGCAGGCCGAAGCAGCAGGTAGTGCACTGCGAACCGAATCCATGTCGCCGGCCAGCGCTGGGCCCATGCTGGATAGTGATATCGGACTCGCCCCGGACTCTCGCCCTTTAGTGCGCGGTCCAGGTCTGCAACTGTTCTGATTGAAGAAAAGCGGGTTTCACTTAGGTCAACCTGGTATCTCTCCTCAAGCGCGCCGAGCAGTTCCACCCGTTCGAGAGAACTCAGGTTGAGGTCGGCATCGAGATTTGCAGAGGGTTCGAGCGTCCCGACGGAGCGCTTCGTAATTGTCGCCAGCAGATCCGAGATGGTTTTATGTTGCTGTCCGTCTCGGGTTTCTCCTGCCAGCAATCGTTGAAGACCAATTGCAATTTCATTGCGGCGGGACTTTTGTGTGGAGGTGCGCGGAAAGTCTTCGTCCGGCCAAACCACCCAACGCCGAACGCGCTGGTATTCAGCAAGCTGCTCGTTGGCTGTATCAACGGCGCGAGCAGCATCGGCTTGCGCATTTTTCAAAATGAGAGCAGCTGCGGGCTCTGCATTGCCGCCCATCGCAAGCGGCACGACGACGCAGTCTTTAATTTCGGGCTGGCGCTTGAGCGCGTTCTCCACGTCCTCCGGGTAAACGTTCATGCCTGCCGAAGTGACAATGACATCTTTTTTCCTGCCCCTGAAGTAGAGATTGCCGTCGCCATCGAGTTCGCCGATGTCACCGGTGTGGTACCACCCTTCCTCAGCGGCCACAGGCTTTAGTTCGCCGCCGCTCCAGTAACTGGACGCGACCCCGCTACCACGCACCAGAATTTCGCCATCCGGGGCGAGCTTCACCTCGCGCCCGGCCATCACTTTGCCGATCGATCCTTTTCCGGTCTTGAACGGATGATTGACGCTGATCAGGGATGTCGTTTCCGTCAGGCCATAGCCTTGAATGACGGCGTAGCCTAGCCGGCGCCAGAACTCTTCCGTTTCATGGTCGAGGGCGGCTCCGCCGCAGATGAAGGCCCAAAACTTCCATCCAAGCTGGCGATGGATGCTGCGAAAGATCCACCAGCGGTGCAGGAAGTGCTTACCTTCAGCGGCACGAAGCTTCTGGCGAAAGCCGTCGAGCTCACCCGAGTCAGCGAAGTCACGCTCGATTTTTTCCTTTAATGATTGCAGCATGCGCGGGACCGCGACCAGCACAGAGATCCGCTCGCGCCGGATTGTGCTGATTACTTCAGCAGGTTTCAGCGTCTGCTGAAAAAAGACGCTGCCACGCAGAAGGGGTGGTAAGTAGATGCCGAGGAATTGTCCAAAGACATGGCTCAGCGGAAGAAGATTGAGGAAGCGGATCGGATGCACCAAACGTTCGTACTTGAGGTACGGAGTGATTTGCGCTTCCAGCGGAGCAACATTCCCTAGGACGTTGCCGTGCGTTATGACCACACCTTTGGGTTCAGCCGTGGTTCCTGAGGTGAAGACGATCTGCAGCGGGTCTTCAGGCAAGACGCTCTCAGGTTCTGTGGTCCGATCAGTGGGTGCCCGCTGCAGACCTTCAAAGAGCAGCGTCGGAAAGCCCAGTTCCGCATGGTCCCGAGAAGAGACCAGCAACTTCGCATCGACGTGCTGGAATACGCGCATCGCAAAATCCGGCGAAGCGGCTTCGTCCATCGGTACCGCAACTACGCCGCGGTACGCGCATCCGAAAAAAGCTGCCACCCATGCTGCGGAATTGGGTCCCCACAGTCCAACACGGTCACCTTTTCGAATTCCTCTCGCCGCAAGTTCGGCAGAGAAACCGTACGCCATGCGAGCGACATCGGTGTAGCTGCAGCGTACAGTGCGATAGCCCTCGCGCTCGGAATAGGCAGTTTCGTCGCCTAGGGTCTGGAGGACTGCGAGGTAGTCCGACATCGCGGAAGGCATACTGTTAAGCCTAACTCATTCAGCAGATTAAGCTTAAGGGCTTCCGCCTGATTTTGTACAAACCTCTTGCGCTGAAGAGCACATTTTCATAAAATTCCCGCGTCCTTGATTCTCAGTCCTGTTTTCATCTGGCCGACAGATTTATTTCATAGCGCGGGTTATCCGCTGTCGGAGGTCATAGATGAGTTACGTAGCCTGGAAAATCTTGCGAATACTCCCGAGGCCTGCGGTCCTCGTCCTCATGATCTTCGTGCTCGTCGCAGCGGCAAGAGCCTGATTCGAAGCCAACCCTATCCAACTGAAGCAAGCCTTCCCGTATGACTCCCAACGACTTCAGACGTATTGCCCTCAGCTTGGAAGGTGTTGAGGAGGGCTCTCACATGGGCTCACCCGACTTCCGCGTGGGCGGCAGAATTTTTGCGACGCTGGCGGCTCTGAAGCAAGGCTTTGGAAACCTGATGCTTTCACCCGAGCAACAGGAGGCTTTCGTGAAAGAGATGCCAACGATGTTCCTGCCCATACCAGGAGGGTGGGGCCGGATGGGCTGCACGCACGTCGTCCTCTCGAAAGTAACCCATGATGTCCTGGCCGGTGCGTTAGAGGCGGCGTGGCGTTTGCGAAAAGAGAAGAATGCGAAAGCGCGAAAGAAGGTCTCCGCGCACCCCAAAAAAACACGACGTAAGCAGAAGAACTCGATGGCATGCGCTGGAATCGGAAAGGGTCTGTCAATCCGATGGCGCAAAGATTCAATCTGAAACTCTTGTCCCGAACTCTCTTCCCACCCACTCGTACACTTCCCTTGGGTAACCCTTAGTAACCATACGAATTTGGATGCTGAGCCGTAGAATGACCATGTCCGATTGGCTGTCTTGGGCACGACGAACGTGCTGCCGCCCACGTGGTCATTCGTTCTGCCGGTGATTCCGGGAGAAGCACGGAGCTGGAGTCCGCACTTTATGGCGTTTGGTTTCGGATTCAACAAGCAGAAGGTCCTCAGTGCCGCTGAGAAATGCGTTCAGCAGGGAAAGCTGCAGAACGCAATCTCCGAGTACGAGAAGATCCTCAAAGCCGACCCAAAAGATCTGACCGTGATGAACACGGTTGGCGACCTGCACGCGCGCCTCGGCGAGAACGACAAAGCCGCAGAGTGCTTCAAGAGCGTTGGCGACGCTTATGCCTCACAGGGTTTCACCGTGAAGGCGATCGCAATGTACAAGAAGCTCAGCAAACTCAAAGCTTCGATGGAATGTGTCCTCCGCCTGGCTGAGCTCTATACGCAACAGGGCCTTTTCAATGATGCGCGCGCGCAATATTTGCAGGTAGCGGAAGACTTCCTAAAGCATGGCCAGCTCGATCAGGCCGTTAAGATTTTCGAAAAGACACTGGAGATGGATCCGGACAACGTTCCGATGCGAACGAAGCTGGCTGAAGTTTACATTCGCATGGGCAAGAAACCGGATGCATGGAAAATTCTCACTGCCGCCGCTGAAAGCCTGCGTACCAAAGGCCAGCTGGCCGCGGCCGATGAAATTCTGCAACGCATGCTGAAGCTGGAACCCGGCAACAGTTATGCTCTGGTACTGCGCGGCCGTGCGGCGCTCGACGCGGGTGACGCCGCCGCAGCCGTGGCATCGTTGACCAAAGTCACGGACCTGGACAGCAACGTTGACGCTCTCAAACTGCTTTTTCAAGCGTATCTACGAACTAAGAATTTTGCTGAAGCAGGAACACTCGCTGGCAAATTGGCGAATGTCCACGACGATAGTTCCGCCGTGATTGAGTATTCCGATGCCTTGATGGAAGCCCAGCAGTACCGGGAAGCCTTGCAGGTCTATGAAGAACACGCTGACCGGATGCTGCGAAATGACGGACCCAAACTGGTTGAATCGCTTCACTCGATCGTCGGCTACGTGAAAGATGACACCGAGTCTCTGGAGGCAGTGCTACTCCTTTACCAGAAAGCCGGCGAGAATACCCACCTGACGGAAGTTTACGAGTTGTTGGCACATGCGTATGTGCAAGCCAATGATCTGGAGAAGGCGCGCGAGTACTACCTGAAGTTGATGCAGCTTGAGCCTGCAAACCCAATGCACGCTCGCAACTACCAGCAGGTATCGGAAAAGCAGGGCGTATCGAGCGCCAATCACCCAATTTCACCCGAAGAGGGTGCAGCGCTGGTCGATGAATTGGAAGCGACGGCTCCGTTTATCGAGCAGCAGTACGACGACGAGACTTCTCTCGCACTGCGTGCCGCGCTGACTGATGTCGAGCTATTCCTGTCCTACAACATGCCAGGCAAGGCTCTTGAGCCACTGATCACCATTTTGCCGAAGGCGCCGAGGGATCTGCGCGTTAATCAGAAATTGGCGGCGTTGCAGACTCGCGCCGGCAAGTTCACCGAAGCGGCCGCTTGCTGCCGCACTCTGGAAAGCATCTACCACGATGCCGGCCATGCCGAAGAAGCGTCACGGTATGGAGATCTCGCAGCAAAATACGAGCAGCGCGCGAGCCTGAAAGGTGATGCTGTCGCCCTTACACAATCCGCAATTGAAGGAGTTGGGGCGCAACCTTCGCACGCGCAGGAATTCGAGATCTCAGCTCCGGTTGTAGACACCTCAGCGCATGACGAGCACACATCTGCCGTAGCACATTCAGCTCCAGTAGTTTCGGCGACTCCCAGTGGCGTTTTCTTTCATGTTCCCGGATCCCCTGCCGAGACTGTGCCTCAGCCTGCACCCGCTGTGGCGGCGAACACTGCAGCCCCGGTTGCCAAGGTTGAGCCGGGACCTCTGGTTGAAGATATTGGAAGTGAGTGGGAAGAAGACGTCGAAGTTGAAACAACACCGGCGCCCGCTGCAGTGGGGCAAATTGTTGCTGATGCCACTCCGGAGATCAGCGCATCAGCTTCGGACACACCTCCCGCAGAACCGGAGGTGGAGATTTCAGCCCGCGGCTCAGAGATTGAAGAGTCGATGGAAGAAGTCCGTTTCTATCTTGGCCAGGGAATGCTGGATCAAGCTGAGAGCGTGCTCTCGAAGCTCGAGGCGCAATCGCCAGGCTCGCCGGAAATCGCGGTGCTGCGTCTGGGCTTGGACTCCGCAAAGCAGGGCACAACCGAGCAAGAACCTGAGCCAGAAATTGCACTCGAGGAGACACCGGATATCGAAATTGAAGCGCCGGTTGTTGAGGCCCCGGAACCGTTAAAAGTCGCGGCGACACCGACTATGTCGCAGCCGTGGCCGCAGGCTCGACCTGCTGCACCGCAGCCAGAACAGCCCAAAGCTCCGGAGCCGGAGCGCCCTGTCCTACAGGAACTTGTTTCAGATCTCGAAGCATCACTCGGGGATGACTTCCTCGCGCCCGACTCTGAGATAAAAGTACCGGAAGTGCAACCAGTAGATGCCCCTGAACCGGCGCACGCCGCAGCGCAAGAGTTCCGGTCGGGCAGCTTGGATGATTTTGTATCTGATCTTGAAGCGTCGCTCGGATCTGATTTGCCGCCTGCACAGCAAGAGCCTTACATTGCGCCAACGGTGCCCGCTGCCAAGGTAGCAGCTCCGATGGCACATGCTGCTGCCGTGTCCGCAGGTGCAAGCGCGCTCAGTGCAGCCGTTCCGATGATCCGGCAAGAACCACCAACCGCACACGCTCCCGTTGTGAAGAGCACCCCGGCCGCTCATGATTTGAGTGCTGGTGTTGATCTCGCTGACATGTTCGGCGAACTCAAGCAAGAGCTTGAAGGGGAAAGCGCGAGTACGGATGAAGATCCGGAGACGCATTACAACCTGGGAATCGCCTTCCGTGAAATGGGGCTGCTGGACGAAGCTATCGGCGAATTCCAGAAGGTGACGCAAGCTTCGGAACATGGACATCCATTCCCCCAACTGATGCAAACTTACACATGGCTGGCGCAATGTTTCCTCGACAAGGGGATTCCGCAAGCTGCAATTCGCTGGTACGAAACCGCACTGAAGATGCCCACGATCGATCAGGAAACCCGCACGGCACTCCACTACGAGCTCGCTTCGTCTCTGGAAAGCGCAGGGGACAAGACCGCTGCGCTCAACAATTTCCTCCAGGTCTATGGCAGCAACATCGATTATCGTGATGTAGCCGAGCGGATCAAAGCCCTAAGGCCGTAAAATAGCCGGATGCGACCGAACTCACCCGGCGGGTGTTGCAGGCTGAAGAAGCGGAGCCGTGCATGACCGTCGATCCGAAGACGCTCCCATCGGTCTCGCTTCCCCAAGAATCCAATAATGGATCGAAACCCCAGGCTTCAACACAGGCTGGCGATGAGCTCCCAAAGAGCTCGACAGGCAGAGCCCACGTCTGGTTGTTACGGATTCGTGCGCTGCTGTTTGTCACGGTTTGCGCAACGTTTGGGGTGCTCCTGATCATCCTGCCATGGACTTCCAAGTGGACGGACAATACATTGCTTCTGTCTTGGCCTGAGCTACGTGGATTTCTTTCCAACGGCTTCGTGCGAGGATTGTGCAGCGGATTGGGAATACTGGACCTCTGGCTGGGGTTCTGGGAGGCCATCTACTATCATGAGAACCCAGTGGGTGGTGGTGACTAGTTGCTAGTTAGAAATCTTCAATTTGATTCGGTTTTGTTTTGGCCACATCAAGTTCTCGACAGAGCACAGCATTCTCGCTACTGACCACTAGCCACTAACAACTGTTCTTAAGGACAAGATGAGCACGGAACACGACAAAATCGCACCCCTCGCGTACGAGAATCCTCAATTTCTGAACAGCCCAGACGGCCGCATCCTTAGGATGATGGCGGAGTATGTGGAACCGCTGGCGCGGTTTCGTCGCGAGCAAATCCAGGACACGGTTGTGTTTTTCGGATCGGCGCGTTTTCTGAGCCTGGCAGATGCGAACAACGCCGTGCAAAACCTTCCCGCTGAAACGGAGGATGGGAAACGCAAACTTGCGTTGGCAAGCGTAGACATGGCGCGCTATTACGAAGATGCCCGGCGCATGGCGTTCCTGCTCAGCGAGTGGGCCGCCACAATTCCGGCGCGCCGGCGTCGCTTCGTCGTGACTACCGGAGGGGGACCCGGGATCATGGAAGCTGCCAACCGTGGCGCTCGCGAAGCAGGAGCCAAGACGATCGGCTTAAACATCAGGCTGCCGTTTGAGCAGTACCCAAATCCCTATATCACGCCTGCACTCAATTTCGAATTTCACTATTTCTTCATGCGCAAATTCTGGTTTGCGTATCTGGCCAAGGCACTCGTCATATTCCCCGGCGGATTTGGCACCCTGGACGAACTATTTGAGATCCTGACTCTGGCCCAGACACAAAAGCTTGCAAAAAAGATTTTGGTGGTGATTTATGGTCGGGAGTATTGGGACCGGCTGATCAACTTTCAAGCGATGTCCGACGCGGGGGCAATTGCTCCGGTGGATCTTGATCTGTTCAAAATGGTCGATACGCCGGAAGAGGGATTCGAGTACCTGAAAGACGGGCTGACAAAACATCATCTTGGGCCTGACCGCCCGCGGCACGTGGGAGAAGTATCGCCCGAAATCGCAAAGACGAACCCGTAGTGGTAGGTGGCTAGTAGTCGGCAATTTCGAATGAGTACTGAAAACGGTGGTAACTGCCAACTGATTTGTGTTTCTTTACTACATCACTGACCGCACACAGTTCCCAGGCGGGGAACATCAGCGTCGTGAGCTCCTGATCGCCAGAGTTGCCGACGCGGCGCGTATCGGCGTCGACTATATCCAGATACGCGAAAAAGACTTGTCATCGCGAGAACTGGAAGAAGTTGTTCGTGATGTCGTCCGGAAAGTGCGCGAAACCGGCAGCGCAACTCGCATCCTGATCAACTCTCGCGTGGACGTTGCCCTCGCAACTGGAGCGGATGGTGTCCACCTCCGGTCCAATGACATCTCTCCCGCAGACGTGCGAAGAATCTGGAAAGCGGCAGGACTAATGTCTACCCCAGTGGTTGCGGTTTCGTGTCACACAGAACAGGAAGTCATTGCCGCAAAATTTGCGGGGGCGGACTTTGTAGTTTTCGGTCCGGTGTTTGAAAAATCCGGAGCGCCTGGAGTTGGCTTGTCTGCCCTGCGCAGCGCAGGTGAACATGGAGTCTCTGTGTTCGCGGTTGGAGGCGTTTCCGTTGAAAAGGCCGCGTTATGCGTCGAAGTTGGAGCCGCAGGCATTGCAGGGATTCGCATATTTCAGGACGGCGACTTGAACGCTACCTTCGCCAAAGTCTTCAGGCACGGCGACACATAACCCAACACCACCCAACCGGCGCTACAACTTCAGATCTTTGTACTGACGGCCGCGCTATTTCTGGTTGTGTACTACTTCGCCCAGCGCATGACTCATCCATCGGTATATCGCTGGACAGCAATTCGGTCCAACACTCCTTCTACTTCGTTTCGCGCTTTACCGTCGCATCTGTCTGCCAATAACCGTTATCTGATGCGATGTGCAGCTTCATCTGATCGCCCGAAACGGTACCTGTGACGATCAGCTTTACAGGCATGTCTTGATACTTCGAATCGACGGTCATAGAAATCTTGTCGCCATCTAGTTTGCCGGATGAGATGGGGTAGTCCTTGCCGTCAGCGCCGACCATGCTTCCGCCGACTCCCTTGTCGTCGGTGTTGAGATGAAACACGGCCATGCCACCTGCATCCATCGGGCCGCTCCAGGTTCCGGAAAGGTTTGTTGCAGCAACGGCGGCGATTACGCACACGCTGACAAACAAGGGTGCAATTAAACGTGAAACGCGCATCATGACTCCTCTAAAGAGAATTCAAAATCCTCGCTGGTGAGTTCTGCCGCCAACGTTCACAACTGTGACACTCACCGAAGCAGCGCAACAGTGGAGAACGTCAGGCGACCTAACTGACAATTGTCATTATGGGCATGCCACTCTAATCCCCTCCCTCATCATCTTCCCCAGTAAGGAGGTCGACGGCGTGGCTTCTCACAGTGACAGTGAACTTCTGCTCTCCGGCGGGCTCAAATGTCACGCGTGCAGGAGCACGCAACCATGAAGGAGCGTGGCATTGTTTTCCGTCTGTCTCTCCGCTTTCGCCAACAACTCTCTTCAACAGAGGCTTTCGTTTTCCCAACTGCGCCACCACCGTGAACACTTTCTTCCCGTCTTCGGATGCGCCGCAATACGCGGCATAGTCGCGAAACCAGGTTACCTCCGAGAAGTATGCGTCGAACGCAGGCAACGCAACCGACTGCACTCGCCCGCTGATGTGATCCACCAGCAGCCATCCACCACGCTCCCAACGCCAACGGGATTTCGGCCCATCATCCTGCGGCAGCAGATCATTGAGCCGGTAAGCCCGTTGCACGACAAAGATTCGATCTGTCACATCGTGCGCTGTTCCGATCGTGAACTCCTTGGTCCGACCATCCACCAACAAGGGGCGCACCTTGACTTCCATAGGCGTACTCTCATCGTCTTCCGCGAGCAACTTCACCGTAGTCCACCTCCCGAATGCGACGAAGTGTTGTTTTGGTGCGGCGGCCGCCAGAGATGCCGCGAAAAGAACAACCGGGCACAGCACAGCAGAGATTCTCATACTTGAGAGCTGAACACTCCTCATTGGATCCGCGCAAGGAGAGTCAAACATTTCCGCCGATCAATTCCGAAAATGGGAATCGCGGGCTTCCTTCCGGGGAGTGTGGTTAAAATATGTCCAACCCCGGCTCCGAATGCACGAAACAAATATCTCGCATACAATAGGGACGTTCGGTAGCGTGGGTTATGGATCCGGTGAGGAAGCTTTCCACGATTTACTCCCGCGGGCAGCAAGGTGGGTCCGCCGGCGAGTTCTCCCTACGGCGCAGGCTTCCGCGCGTTCTGGTTGTTGACGACAATCCCAACACCATGGTGCTCATGCGCGACCTGCTTTCATCGCGCGGGTACGATGTGGTTGCGGTACCCGACGCAGTCCAGGCGGAAGCCGAAATTCTCCGCCATCTTCCTGATGTCATCCTTTCGGACGTGGTGATGCCAGGGAAATCTGGCTACGAACTTTGCCGCGAACTGAAGGACAATCCCGCAACTCGCCTCGTTCCTTTCGTGCTGATCACCGGCCTCAGCGAGCGCGAAGATCGGGTTCGCGGGATTGAATCTGGCGCCGACGATTTCCTCAGCAAACCTATTTTTCCGGAAGAACTCTTCGCCCGCGTCAAGTCGCTCATCAAGCTCAAGGAATTCACCGACGAGTTGGAAACTGCGGAAAGCGTGCTTTGCACACTAGGGCTTAGTGTTGAAAGTCGCGACCCATACACCGAAGGTCATTGTGAACGGCTGGCTGAAAACGCCAGCAATTTAGGCCGTCACCTGCTGCTCGACGAGGAAGACATCACGGCTCTTCGACGCGGCGGGTACTTGCACGATCTCGGCAAAATTGCGGTTCCGGATGAAATCCTAAAGAAGGGCGCGAACCTTACTCCAGAAGAATGGATGGTGATGAAGCGCCATCCGGTAACCGGCGAGAACATTTGTCGTCCGCTGAAATCGCTTCGGCTGGTTCTGCCCATCATTCGCAGTCACCATGAACATTTCAATGGCAGCGGTTACCCCGATGCCTTGCATGGTCGCGACATTCCTATGCTCGCCCGCATTCTGCAGGTCGTGGATGTCTACGATGCCTTGCGTACGGCGCGCCCCTATAAACCCGCATTGAGCCACGATCAGGCCGCCATTACGATGCGGGACGAAGCCCGCGCCGGACTATGGGACGAAGAATTGGTACTCGAATTCTTCGCTATGCTGGACAAGCAACAGCAGGTGGCCTGACCCTAACGCCTCGCCTTGGGGCGCATTGAATGCGACCTCCACGCAGCGGTTGCCTCAATTTCCTCAGCGCGTGATACCTTTCTGAACATCCATCAATTCTGCCGTGTCGGTTTCCTGGCGGCTGATGGCTGACAACTGATGGCTAAATACAGCATTGTCATACCCGCATACAACGAAGCATCCCGCCTCGGTTCAAGCTTGGACCGCGTTCTGACTTACGTCGTCTCGCAACAGATGGACGCGGAAGTGATTGTTGTGAACGACGGCTCGCGCGACCGCACTGCCGATCTTGTGCGGGAATACACGCAACGTTTTCCGTTTCTCCGATTAATTGAGAATCCCGGCAACCGGGGCAAGGGTTACAGCGTTCGCAATGGAATGCTGAACGCCACAGGTGAAGTGCTCCTGTTCAGCGATGCGGATCTGTCATCGCCGATCGAGGAAGCGCCCAAGCTCTTCCGAGCCATCGAGGAAGGCGCCGATATTGCAATCGGCTCACGGTGGTTGCAGCCCGAGACGCAAACGCTACGTCAGTCACTGCTGCGGCAGTTCTATGGTCGTGCGTTCAACGTTGCTCTTAGAGTGTTATTAGGACTCAAGCAAACAGATACGCAATGCGGTTTCAAAGCATTCACACATGCTGCATCGCACAAAGTCTTTCCTCAGCAACACATTGAACGTTGGGGCTTTGACCCGGAGATACTCTATCTGGCGCGCCGCTATCGTTTAAAAGTGAAAGAAGTTCCGGTCGCGTGGGCACACGTGGGAGGAACCCGGCTCAGCCCTTTGCGCGATGGCCTTCGCATGTTCGGTGAAGTACTCAAGATTCGGTGGAATGCGCTCTCCGGAAAATACAAACTACCTTCGGGCTAAGCAGCATTTGCGCTGGCCCGCGCTGGAATACAAACAGACTGCGGGCGCGCAGGGCGAGGCCGCACCGACACTCCAGAAGCCTTGTCGAACGAGATCGTCATCTTCTCAGCGCACTGTGAGCAGAGCCAGTGGAATTCAATGCGTCGTAAAAGCTTTCTTACTCCAGTTTCGTCCCCTAGGTGGTGGCGACGGTCTTCACGACCTTCAGTTTCAAGGCGAAACAGTCTTCCCTGATGAAAGTAGAGGAAGGGTGTAGAGCATTCAGGGTTGGCGCACTTCGAAACCATGGTCGCCCTCCTGGTCCAACATTCATTGCTTAAAAGGATTATTTTCCTCTTCTACCAGAAAAAGCAAGGCCGTCGATACAAATCTGTGTAAATTTTCAAAAAGGGAACACGGAGAAGCGTGTCGAAACTCCAGTACCGGTCTGACAGACGATCACTCCTGGAACGATGTCGAAATGGCCGCACGACTCATCCGGTCGTGGCCTTCTCCAGTTGCAGCCTTTGTAGCCACAAGCTATGCTCTATCGATCGCATGCAGGCCTGCATCGCCAACTTCTTGTTGCTGCTCACTCTCGTCGGAGGGTTTACGCCGTTTTTGCAGGCACTCTCCGGTGTACAGCCCCACGCTTGCTGTCTGCGTCGGATGCATGCGACAGGGAAGCACACATCTGAAATTTCATCAGGCATGTTCGGCGATGGGAACTGCTGCCCTCCTCTGACAACCCCTCAGTCGGCGCAAGTGGTTCCGTCTGAAGCGGCTTTTGCACTTCCTAGTACGGCGCCCTCCGATCTCTCGCGTCGATCTCTATCTGTTCCAACCTTCATGTCCTTGGGATTCTCGGACCGCGCTCCTCCTGCCTAGCTCACATTTCTCTGTTTTTGCGGTTCTGACACGCGAGCTCGATTGCCCCGCTGCCGGAACCGATTCGTGGCTAGTCACTTGGGTTGATTGTCCGGAGGACGCATGCGAAATCCTTGCGCATGGCTCGGCACCGTTCTGCTGTTCTTGGCCGCCAGCCTTAGCGCCTCGATCTTTAATTCCATCTCAGGGCTGATCCACGACCCTGAGCACCGGCCGGTTCAAGGCGCCAAGGTCACCTTGGCGGCTGAGTATTCGGCATGGTCGCAAACGGTTATCAGCGACGAATCGGGCCAGTTCCGGTTTTCCAATGTTCCACTTGGCGCCTACTCGGTGACCGTCGATGCCTCAGATTTTGTCTCCCAGACTCAGAAGCTGACGCTCACTTCGTCCAGCGAAGCGCGCCTCCATTTCCCTCTTGCCATCGCCGCCGCGAACGCGTCGGTAGAGGTCAAGGACTCCGCGCCGGGCATGAATCCGGAGTCTTCTACTTCGACCAGCGTCATCAGCCGGGCTCAAATCACCGACACTCCAGGCGCCTCACAGACCAACAGCATGGCGATGATCACCAGCCATGTGCCGGGATCGTTTGTTGTGCATGACCAGTTGCATATACGTGGCGGCCACCAGGTTTCCTGGCTGCTCGATGGTGTACCGGTGCCGAACACCAGCATCGCTTCGAACGTCGGCCCACAGTTTGACCCCAAAGACATCGACAGCATCGAGGTCCAGAGGGGCGGCTATTCAGCCGAATATGGAGACCGCACCTTCGGTGTCTTCAACGTTGTGACTCGATCAGGGTTCGAGCGGAACCGGGAAGCCGAACTCGTCGCCAGCTTCGGCAGCTTCAACAA
>Ga0207693_10003434_pt1 | contig 13517 bp, 12 predicted proteins | sample LARL81metaG_FD_184347 | JGI IMG/M metagenome (GOLD analysis project Ga0207693, IMG submission 184347) | Corn, switchgrass and miscanthus rhizosphere microbial communities from Kellogg Biological Station, Michigan, USA - LAR L8-1 metaG... | ecosystem: Host-associated > Plants > Roots >...
CCGGTGGACGGTGTCGCGGTCAAGGTGACCGAGGTGCCGTAGTCGAAGGAGTTGGAGCACGTGGCGCCGCAGGTGATCCCCGCCGGGCTGGAACTCACCGAGCCCGCGCCGTTCCCCGACTTCGAGACGGTCAGCGTCTCTGTGATGAGCGTGAACTGCGCGGTGACCGACATCGCGCCGGTCACAGACACCACACAGGTGCCGGTGCCCGAGCAGCCACTCCCCGACCACCCGGTGAAAGTGGAACCGGTCGAGGGTGTCGCGATCAGCGTGACCGAGGTGCCGGAACTGTACGAGCTGAAACACGTCGCACCGCAGTTGATGCCTGCGGGGTTCGATGTCACGGTACCGCTCCCGTTCCCGCTCTTCGAGACGGACACACCGAGCGAGTCGGGCGAGTAGTTCGCTGTGACGTTTCGTGCCTGGTTCATGCTGACGGTGATCGGGTTGGTGCTGTTCGGCGGGGTCGCAACATCACCCGTCCAGTTCTGGAAGGTGTACGGCGAACCGCCGCTGGTCACTGATGTATCGGCTGTGAGCTGCACCGACGTGCCACTGGTGTAGTAGCCGCTGGCGCTCGTCGGGTTCGGGGTGATGTGGATGGTCCCGATCCCGCCGGGGTTCGTGGCCAACGTCAGCAGCCACTGCGTCGTGTAGGTCGACGACTTCGTCGTGCCTTCGTCGAACACACCCAGCGTGCCGGAGTTGACGCTCGTGGTGTAGCGCTTGCCGGCCGTCGAGGACGAGACCGGGCTCTGGTATGCCCAGGTCGACCCATCGTCGTAGAACGCTGCGCTCCCGAGGGAGCCGGCGCCCAGCGACGCGCTCGCGGGGTTCGTCCCGCTGCCCGTCACCTGCACGACGGTGCCGGTGGAGTCGCCGCCGATACCGCTCTGCGAGAACGTCAGCTTGCGCTGCGTCACGTATGTCGCGTTGATGGTCTGTGCGCTCGAGATCGTGGAGCCCGACGCAGGTCCGCTCACCACGTCGAAGCGGTACTGCTTGTTGGCGTCGGGTGGCAGCGTCTGCGGAAGATCCGTGCTGCCCGGCACGGCGACGGTCGGCGCGTACGAATAGGTCAGGGTTCCGCCGTCGTCGACGTAGGTCTTCGTCGGGAACCCGGAACCCGAGTACGCGACATCGCTGCCGATGTACGGGGTCCCCTGGACCGTCACGACGGTGTTGTTCCCGGTGTCGCAGTAGAACGCCAGCGGCGCGTCACACGTCAGGCCGGTTGCCGCGATCGTGACCGCCCACTGCTTCACGTAGTTCGCCGTCACGTTGCGGTCGGCGCTCATCGTCACGGTCGGACTCCCCGACCCCGACGCGTCGCCCGACCAGGTGTTGAACCGGTACCTCGAGTTCGCGTCGATCGTCACCGGCGTGGTGGCCGAAACGGTCACCACGGTCCCATTCACGTACGTGCGGGTGCAGGTGCCGTTGCCACTCGTTGGTACCGGGGTCGTCGTGATGTTGGAGCAGCCCACCGCGCCCGGGTTCGTCGTGAGGTTCAGCGTCTGGACGGTCGCGCCGGCGGTCGCCGAGGCGCGCGCGCTCTGGCAGCCCTCCGCGCTCGCGGTGATCGCGCTCACGACATAGGTGAAGGTCTGGCCGCCCGTGAGACCAGTGTTCGCGTAGCTGGTGACGTTGCCCAGCGTGGTCAACAGCGTTAGGTTGTCGCCGTTCGCGCCCGAGCCGCGGTACACCTTGTATCCGGTCACTCCGCCGCCGCTCGACGCGGGCCACGTGAGGTTGATCGTCGTTCCGCTCGGGATCGCGGACAGCGAGGTTGGCGGCACAGGCCCGCTCTGCGTGTTCTTGTAGAAGACACGGCCGCCGTTGGTCGAACCGCCGTTGTAGTCGACAGACTCGGTCCACGTCGCGAACGGTTGGTTGGTGCAGGCGGGGTTGGTGGCGAGGCCACTCGCGCCCCCATAGAAGAACTTGAAGCCCGCGTTGTCGCTGTCCCATACCGGGCTGAACGGAGCGTGGTCGGAGAGGAGCGTGCTGGGGTTGGTGAATCCGCTGATGCCGGAGGTCGAGGTGCGGATCCACATGTTCAACCCACACGTATGGCTCCACCGTGGGTTCGGGCTACACCCTGCGGTCGTCGCGTTGCGGTCGTCCACCCACGTCAGAGCGAGTGTGCCGCCGTTCGTTGAGGTCAAGCGAGGGAAGGAGAGCGAACACTTCGCCGTCGAGGCGAGCTCCGTACCGCCACAGGCTGAACCCGCGTCTTTGTCGTCCACCCGGACCGTCGACGCCTGGGCCGTCCACGTGCCGGCGACCGCCCCGAGCGCCGTACATGCCCCCGAGGCGAGGGCACACGTGCCCATCTTCAAGATCGACGGGTTGCCGTCAGTCGTGTGACCGCGGCCGTCCTGGAAGACGACGTAGAGGTGGTCGGTTCCGTCGATCGCAAGGTCGCCGGTGCCGCCCCACCAGTCGGCTGGATCACCCGCGGTCGCGGCCATGCCCGCGCCGGGGAACGTCGGCCCATCGGGCGCCGTGTAGAACGACGTGACCCACGTCGTAGTCGCCGAGCCGCTGGCCGTCTTCGACAGCTCGTAATGCACGAACGTGCCGGCACCGGTCGTGCCGTCCATGTCGAACCACAGGGTCCAGGTGTTCCCCGCGCTGTCGAGCACACTCCGGATCGCGTAGTAGTAGTTCCCGTTCGTGGCACTCGTGCCGTTGGTGGCCGAGCTGCCGAAGCTCGTTCCGCTGTCGGACGAGTACATGACGATCTTGAGCTGGTCGTGCTTGCTGCTGCCGCTCGCGTAGGAGCCGGACGAGACCGTGACGTTCGATCCCTTCGCGGTGATCTGCGGGAACCCACAGTCGGGGACACTGCCGCCGGCGCCGCAGTTGCTGCCGGGGATGTTCGCGCCGCCGTTCAACATCGTGAACGTCGAGCCGAAGTCGGACGACACCGCGCCGAGGACGGAGTCGGGTGTGAACGTGTTGAAGCTCTGGGTCGCGTCCCAGACGACGTAGAGCTTGGGCGGGCTCACTGACGTGTCCACGAAGACGCCGGGATCGTCCTCGGTCTTGTACCCGACGCCGCCGATCGTGTGCGTATTCGCCTGCGGCACGGTGCACGCGGCGCCGAGCGCGGAACACAGTGTCTGGGCCGGGCCGAACGTTTGTCCGCCGTCGTTCGACACCTGGTACCAAAGGAAGTCGTGGTTGGAGCAATAGTTCGTGTAGAAGACGTACACATGGCCGGCGTCGTCCGCTGTGGTTGCCGACTGCCAGTTGTCGTTCGCGCACTCCACCCCTGAACCGAGCTGCGCGGAGGTATCCGCGAGCGCTGGGGCGGGGTTGATCACGATCGGGAAGAGGAAGGTGCCGATCACCGCGATCGTTGCGGCCAGTCCGAGCATCCTTAGCCCAACTGGGCGACGGGTGCTCCGAAGCGACGTTGGCATGACGCTCCCCTCTTCGCTGCGTCCCGCGGAGACGCAGGTGCACGGGCGTGCAAGACACGTTCGGCCACAAGGCAGCCGCGAACCGTATCGGCACCGGGGCCCTCCTGCGTCAATGCCAGGAAGAGGGAATCCCCCAACGGGAGGATGCATCGAGACCTTTGGTCCAGAACGGGTAGGCGCGGGTACCCGGAGCCGGGTAGTCGCGGTTACGAGGCGGGGTGGTCGACCACCGTGCCCGCTTCGAGGCCGTAGTCCCACACGTCGATGTAGGGCGGCTCCATCCCGAGCGTGGTCAGCGCGGTGCAGATCTGGCTGCGGTGGTCGGTGCCGTGGTGGACCACCTGCGCGAGGCGGATCCCCACCGGCGCCTCGGTGGACGAACCGTCGTCACGGTGACGGGTCAGCACCGTCGCCGGGTCGGGATCGCCGTCGAGGACCGCGCGCCACGCGTCGCCGTGCGTCGCCATCTGAGCACGGAGCTCCGCCAGGCTCATCGACTCTTCGTCGATCGGCTGGAAGGTGCCGCCGCTGATCACCACCAGGTACGAGGCATCCGAGCCGACGAGGTGACGCACCGTGTCGAAGATCGTGCCGTAGGTTCCGGGGACGGATGTCTGCTGCTGCTCGGGCGTCAGCTCGAGGCAGACGTCCATCAAGCGGAGCGATGCCCAGACGTGGTGATCGAACGCGTCGCGCAGCAGTGAGTTCGCCATCGCGGCACCGTATCACCGGGCCGAGATGGGGGTGGCGCTAGAAGGTTCCCAACACCTCGTCCAGCGCGTCGCTCATGTCCCACGCGAGCTCCGTCTGGTTCGAGATGACGGTGCGCGTTCGCGAGCGCGTGGGGTCGTGGAACGAGCGGAACGACGCACCGGCGTCGTAGCCGACGAGCATCACGACGTCGCTCGTCTCGTGGAGCCAGAAGCCGAGGCCGTACCGACGCTCGTCTTCGGGCACGACGCTTCGGGGCCGCACGAGGGTCGCCACCGTCTCGGGCCGGACGATCCGTCCCTCGAACAGCGCCGTCCACATCACGTGGATGTCGGCTGCCGTGCTGTAGATGCCACCGTCGGGACTGCCGAACACCGGGAGGTGGAAGATGTTGGTGCGCGGGCCTTCACCGAGGTAACCGAGCGCGGCGCGACCGGGCAGCTCGTCGGTTCGAAGGAAGCCGGTATCGGTGAGTCCCGCTGGCTCGCACACGCGCGTACGGACCAGCTCGCGATAGGGCATCCCCGCTGCGCGCTCCGCCAGCACGGCCAGCACGACGAACCCACCGTTGCAGTACGCGAATCGCTCGTCGGGCGGAAACGCCATCGGGAACCCGTCGAGGATGCCGACGAAGTCCTCCATCTCGACGAGCCGATGCACGGAGACGGGCATCACGACATCGGTGACCTCCCACTCCTGTTCGTCGAGGTAGTCGCCGATCCCCGATCGGTGTGCGAGCAAGAGCTCCACGGTCACCTCGTCGGCGATCAGAGGAAGGTCGTCGCCGAGCAACGACCGAGCGGTGGTGTCGAACCGGAGCGTCCCGTCTTCGATGAGCGACGCCACGGTGAGCGCTGTGAAGCCCTTCCCGCCGCTCGCGAGACCGAAGATCGTGTCGGTGGTGTTGGCGATGCCGTGCGCCCGATCGGCGTCGCCGTATGCGGCCGCCCAGGTCGACCCGTCCGCGTCATCGATGCGAACGACGCCCGAGAACCCGATCCGTTCCGCAACGTCGTCGATCGCCTCCCCCCTGGTAGTCATGGAACTCCCCTCTCCCCGAAGAAGACGACAGGATACGGACGGTGTAGAACGATGTGGCAGGAGGACCGCGTGGCGAAGACGTCCGGAAGGCCAACGCTCACGAGCATCGTCGGCGAGACCGTCGCCGAGGTGTCGCCCGCGAAGCGGCACGGGCTCGGTCGCGGGGGGCCCGCGCTGCTCAAGCAGGTTCCCTTGTTCGCGAACCTCTCCGCCCGTCATCTCAAGAAGTTGGCGTCACGCTGCGAGGTCGTGCGGTACCCCGTGAACCGGACGGTGGTCCGCCAAGAGGCGCGGGGCGACTCCTTCTTCGTGATCGCCGACGGGGAGGCAGCCGTCAAGAAGGGTACGCGGACGATCGGGAAGCTGGGGCCCGGCGACTTCTTCGGTGAGATGGCCCTGCTCGACGGGCAGCCGCGGTCGGCAAGCGTCGTGGCGACGACCCCACTCGTCACGGTACGGCTGATGCGCGGCGAGTTCTCCAAGACGATCGATGACAATCCGGAGATCGCGCGAGGCATCATGGCCGAGCTCGCCGCGCGCGTGCGCCGGCTCGAGTCCGTGCCGGTCCACTAGGCGGGCCGATGCCCGGCGACGTCTTGGGTGCGTCGCTCGCCCACGCTATCGACGCGCGGGCGATCATCTTCGTGGAGGGGCGCAGCGACGCCGCAGCGCTCGACGCGCTAACGCGCCGGCGCGGCCGCGACCTCGACGGCGAGTCCGTCGCCGTCGTCGCGATCGGCGGATCGAAGAACATCGGCCGGGCGCTCGCGCTCGTCGACGGCCACGGCGCGCAACTCGCCGGCCTCTGCGACGAGCGCGAGGAACCCGACTACCGCTTCGCCCTCGAGCGTGCGGGGTTCGGCGCCGTCGCCACGCGTGACGCGCTCGAGTCGCTGGGGTTCTTCGTCTGCGAACCGGATCTCGAGGGCGAGCTGATCGCCGCCCTCGGGGTGGAGGCGGTCGAGCGCGTCCTCGAGGCTCGGGGCGAGCTCGACCCCTTCCGCATCTTCCAGCGCCAGCCGGCCTGGCGGGGACGCGAGCCCGCCGAGCAGCTCCGGAGGTTCCTCGGCACGCACAGCGGGCGGAAGATCGGCGCCGCGCCGGCCCTGGTGAACGCCCTCGATCTCGGCAGCGTGCCGCGCCCATTGGACGGGGTCCTGGCGTCCGTGTGACCATCGGGGTCGCGACTGCGGGCCGGGGGCCCGCCGACGCGGTGATCGAGCGGCCAACAGGGAGGGACGGTGGCAGCTCCGCCAACCGACAAGATCCAGCGCAAGCATCGCGTCACCACGGGCCAGATCGTGGCCTTCGTCTTCGGCATCGTGATCGTGGTCGCGATCTTCGTCTTCGCGATCCCGAAGTTCGCCGACTACGGCGCGATCTGGGACGCCATGCGCACGCTCACGCCGCTGGAGTTCTGGTCGCTGATCGCGGTGATGGTGTTCAACCTCTGGACGTACTGGATCGCGAACGAGGCCGGCCTGATCGGCATGGGCATCTGGCAATCGGCGGTCGTGACCCAGACGAGCACGTCGGTCGCCAACACCCTGCCGGCCGGCGGCGCGCTGGGGATCGGCGTGACCGCCGCGATGCTCAACTCGTGGGGGTTCACCGCCGGTGAGATCACCTTGTTCGTCGGCGTGACGGGCATCTGGAACATCTTCGCGAAGCTTGGCCTGCCGGTGATCGCCCTCGCGCTGCTGGTGCTGAGCGGCCACGTCGACCCGAAACTCGTCACGGCCGCGGTGATCGGCGTCATCACGCTCGCGATCGCCGTCGCGATCCTCGTCCTCGTGTTCCGGAGCGAAGCGATGGCCCGGCGGATCGGCGACTTCTTCGGGCGCGTCCTCTCGTGGTTCCGCAAGCTCTTCCGCAAGGGGCCGGCCGAGAACGTCGGCGAGAAGCTCGTGACGTTCCGGCGCGAGACGATCATCCTCGCGAGCCGCCGCTGGTTCATGCTGACGTGGACCACGCTGCTGAGCCAGATCGCGCTGTGCATGGTGCTGATCCTGTCGCTGCGGCATATGGGTGTGTCCGAGGCGGAGCTGCCCGCGGTCGAGATCTTCGCCGTGTACACGTTCAGCCGGCTGCTCTCGGCGATCCCGATCACGCCCGGTGGCGTCGGCGTGATCGACCTCGGCTACATCGCCGGCCTGACGGCGTTCGACAGCGCGGAGAAGGCGCAGATCGTCGCGGCGGTCCTGATCTTCCGACTCCTCACCTATGGGATCCAGATCCCGCTCGGCGCGTTCACGTACGTGATCTGGCGCCGGAAGAAGAGCTGGATGCGCGACGACCCACCGCCGGGATCGATCGCCGCGGAGCTCGAGGCGCAGCCGGCGTGAACGCCGCCGACCTGATCACCATCGTCGCCGTCGATGTCCTCTTCGCCGTCGTCTGTGCGCTCATCGCGCGATCCAAGGGGCGGTCCATGGCCTGGGCGCTGCTCGCGCTGGTCGTTCCGCTGTTCGCGCTGATCATCGTCCTGGTGCTTCCGCGGAAGACGCCGCCGACGTATGTGGACATGCAGCCGTTGAATCCCCCGCCTCCACCACCGCCGCCGATCGCGCCCGGCGGCGAAGCGACCTAGACGATCCCACTCCAGGCGCGTTTGCCCGTCGCGTCCTCGATGACCACACGCCACCACCGGCGATCGCGCCTGGCGGGCCACTCGTCCGGTTCCGGCGAGAACCGAGCGCGGGTGATCGCACCGGCGTCGTCGCGCTCCAAGATCTCGCCGCCCTCGCTCGGTGCGCGCTCCCCGGTGGACACGCCGAGGCCGCTCTCCCACGAGCCGTGGAGCCACACATCGCGTGCGGGCGAGCACCGCACCTCGACCACGTCGCCGTCGCGCTCGACATCGAGGATCGCCGGGCCGTTCGAGGCATAGACCTGGCCTGCCCTGAGGGCCGCCACGACGGCCTCGCGCGAGCGGTCGGCCGCGCGGACCATCGTCCACGCGTCGCCCAGGTCGGTCGCCGCGTAGTGCGCGTCGTCCGTGGCGAAGGGTGCGAGGAACGCGCCCTCGTCGAGCTGGCGGTCCAACACGTACGCGCTGTCGCCCCGGTCGTTCTCGCGGTGCGCCGACGCGTTCCAGACCTCGATCCCGTGCATCCTGCGCGCGGCCGCGACGGTTGCCTCCGGGAGTCCGCTCCAGGCGGGGTGGCACAGGATCGTCGCGCCCCCGAACCCCTCGACGAACGCGATGCCGTCGTCGAACGTCGCGAACGTGCGGATCGTCGAGTGCTCGTACGGGTACCAGTTCGCCGGGTCGCCGGTCGGGTTCTCCGGGACGTCGTCGATCCCGATCGCCAGGAATTCCGGGCACATCGGCCCCGCGACCGGATCGACCATCAGCTCGGCACCCGGCACGAGCAACAGCCCGTCGGGAGCGTCGATCTTGGTCATCGTCCAATGATCGGAGATCGTCAGGACGTCGTACCCGAGATCGCGGTATCGCGCCGCCATGACCTCCGGCTCGAGCTCGCCGTCGGAGCGGAGCGAATGCGCGTGGAACTGCGCCTTGAGCCACTCCCCCTCGGTGCGGAACGGGTCGATCGGGCATCCCCTCCGGTCGGTCGCCGGAGCGTAGCAAGGAGCCTCGCCCGTCGGTGAACCGCCCGCTGCTACGCTCGCCCGCGATGCAGACGGAGCGCCGAACGTGGTGGGAACGACCCGGGCTGGAGGTGCGCGACGGGCGCCTGCGGATCGCCGGTCGCGACGCCGAACAGGTCGCCCGCACGAGCGGCACCCCGGTATTCGCGCACGACCTCGTGTCGGCGCGCGAGCACGCCATCGCGCTCCGCGACGCGATGGCGGGCGCCGGCCTCACGCACCGGATCCGGTTCGCACTGAAGGCGCAGCGTGATCCCGAGTTCCTTCGGTTCCTGCGCGACGAGGCGCCGTTCGTCGGGATGGACGTCTGCTCACCCGGCGAGGTGCTCTGGGCGCTCGACCACGGCTGGACGACCGAGGAGATCAGCTACACGGGGACCAACGTCTCCGACAGCGACCTGGCGACGATCCTGCCGACCGGCGTGCATGTGAATGTCGACCTGCTGTCGCAGCTCGAACGGATCGGCACGGCCGCGCCTGGGAGCGCCGTCGGGATCCGGGTGAACCCGGGGATCGGCGCCTCGATCCACGGCGGCGCCGAGACGAAGTACGCCGGCACGAAGCCGACGAAGTTCGGCATCCTGCCCGAGCGGCTCGACGAGGCGGTCGCGATCGCCGCGGCGCACGGCCTCACGATCGACACCGTGCACTACCACACCGGGTACCTCTATATGACCGAGTCGATCCCGATCGTCGAGCAGGCGGCGACGCGCGTCGCCCAGGTCGTCCGGGAGCTTCGCGACCGCGGGTGCCCGATCAGGGAGGTCAACACCGGTGGCGGGCTCGGCGTGCGGTTCCGCGAATCGGCCACAGGGCTCGACATCGTCGCGTGGTCCGAGGCGCTCGCACGCGCGTACGCCGGCCTCGATCTGCTCGTCGCCACCGAGCCCGGGGAGTTCATCGCGAAGCAGGTGGCGACCCTGCTCGCGGAGGTGGTCACCGTCGAGGAGCGTGGCGGCGGCGCGGTCTTCGTCGGCGTCGACGCCGGCTGGAGCACGGCCAACGAGTCCTTCGTCTACGAGATCCCGTATCACCCGATCGTGTGCCGCGCGGCCGACGCAGCGCCGGATCACACCTACACGATCGCGGGCCACATCAACGAGGGAGACGACCTGTGGGCGACCGACGTCGCCCTTCCCGAGGTGCACGAGGGCGACGTGCTCGCGATCCCGAACGTGGGCGCCTACAACCTGTCGATGGCGAGCAACCATTGTCTGCGCCCACCGGCGGAGGTGGTGTCGTTCCGCGATCGCGTGCCGCCGCCGGAGCGTTAGCCGCTCAGACGGCCTGCAGGTCGGCCGGCGACTCGAGCGGCGGGGCGGCCGAGATCTTGCCCGGCAGGACCACGACGAAGCGTGCGCCGCCGCCGTCACGATCCTCGACGTGGGCGGAGCCACCGTGCAGATCGGCGAACCGGCCGACGAGCGACAGGCCGATCCCCACCCCACCGCGCGCGTTCTCCCCCTGCTGGAACGGCTCGAAGATGGTGGCCTTCAGCATGTCGTCGACCCCCGGTCCCTCGTCCTCGACGATGACGATCACGCCGCCCTTCTGGTCGATGAGCCCGACATGGATCGGTGTGCCGGGCGACGTGTGCCGCGCGGCGTTGTTCATCAGGTTCTCGATGATGCGCTCGGTCATCGTCGGGTCGACGTCGACGAAGATGCGCGGCCCGTCGACACGGACCGGATGGCCCGCGAGCGTCGGCAGCTCGCCCGCGAGCTTGTCGGCGATCTGCACGACGTCGGTCGGCTCGCGCTGCGGCTCGAGCTGGCCGCGGTCGAGCCGGTCCAGGTCCAGGAGATCCTCGACGAGCCGTGCCGCCTTCGCGCCGGCCTGCTCGATCACGCCGTAGAGGTCGTTCAGCTCCTTGTCGGTCAGATGCAGCTTCTCGGCGCGGCGGATCGTCTGCATCGCGCCGAGCACGCCGGCGAGCGGGCCTTTGAGATCGTGCGACACCGCGTGGAGCAAGGTGTTCTGCACCGCGTTCTGCTGGCGGAGGTCATCGACGCGTTCCGTCTCCCGGGCGAGCTTGCGATCTTGGCTCGCCATGGTCGCGTCGAGCGCGTCGACCAACCAGACGATGGCGCCGAACACGATGAACCACACCAACGCGTTCCACGAGTGGATCAACACGTTGGCGACGTCGAGCGGGTCGGCGAGCCGGGTCGCAACCGCGGCGAGTCCTGCGACGCCGAGCCCCCACGCGCGGCCGCCGGACCGCGTCGCGAGCACGACCGGCATCACGTAGAACGGCGCGAGCGAGACGCCCGTCCCGGTGAAATGGTCGACCACCCCGACGGTGACGACGAACACGATGCTCAAGGCGATCCCGAAGGGTCCGGGGTCGACACCGAGGAACCGCGACAGGGCCGGTTCGGCGGCACGGCTGGGCCCGGCGGTATGCGCCTTCATGGGAAGGAACGTCGGCTCCGGGACGGGCTACCTTGAGTTCGGTAGCCCGGGAACAGATCAGCCGGTCAGGAGCTCGAGCAAGGCCCGGAACGCCCGCCCGCGATGGCTGATCCGGTCCTTCTCCTCGTCCGTGAGCTCGGCCATCGTCACCTCCCACCCGATGGGCACGAAGATCGGGTCGTAGCCGAACCCCCCAGCGCCTGCCGGAGACGTGCGAAGCGTTCCCTCGCAGGTGCCATCGACGTGCTGGAACCGGCCGTCGGGCCATGCCAGGGCCGCGACGCACCGATACCGGGCCGAGCGGCCGGAGGCCGGGATGCCTCGGATCGCCTGGATCAAAGCCCGCAGGTTCTCCTCGTCGGACGCGTGCTCGCCGGCGTAGCGGGCGCTCCGCGGGCCCGGCGCGCCGCCGAGCGCATCGACCTCGATCCCGGAGTCGTCGGCGAGGGCCGGCAGCCCGATCGCCGCCGCGACCGCCTCCGCCTTCAGCCGGGCATTGTCCAGATAGGTCGCGCCGGTCTCCTCGACATCGGGGAACGCCGACGGGTCGTGGGTCTGGACGCTCACCCACTCCGTCGGCCAGCCGGCGCAGATCCGTCCGAGCTCGCGAAGCTTGTGCGGGTTGTGGGTCGCCAGCGCGATCCGCGGCGGCAGCCCGGTCACGACGCGAGCGCGGTGCGCTGGATCTCGGTGAGCTCGGCGATGCCTCCCGCCGCGAGGTCCAGGAGCTCGTCGAGCTGGGCGCGATCGAACGGCGCGCCCTCGGCGGTTCCCTGCACCTCGACGAGCCGCCCGTCGCCGGTCATCACGACGTTGCAGTCGACCTCCGCGCCGGCGTCCTCCTCGTAGCAGAGGTCGAGCCGTGGTTCGCCGTCCACCAGGCCGACGCTCACCGCGGCGACCGAGTCGCGGAGCGCCGACTCCACGCCCGCCCCGCGGAGCGCGATCGCGAGCGCCACGTACCCGCCGGTGATCGACGCGGTGCGCGTGCCGGCGTCGGCCTGCAGCACGTCGCAGTCGATCGTCACCATGCGCTCGCCGAGCGCGCGCAGGTCGGTGACGCTCCGGAGCGCCCGCCCGATCAACCGTTGGATCTCCTGCGTGCGCCCGCCCGGGCGACCACGGGTGACCTCGCGCGCCGACCGCTCGGACGTCGCGGCGGGCAGCATCGAGTACTCCCCCGTCACCCAGCCCTTCCCGGTTCCGCGGAGCCAGCGGGGCGTGTCATCGGAGACCGACGCGGCGCACAGGACGCGCGTCTTGCCCATCGAGAACAGGATCGAACCGGCCGCCCATTCCTGGTAGCCGAGCTCGTAGGCGACCGGCCGCAGCGTCCCCGCATCCCGTCCGTCGGGACGGGTCACGCCCCCACCTCGATCACCATGTCGGGCACGGCGACGTCGATCGAGCCGTTGTAGCCGACCGCGGCCTGCTCGAGCGAGACGCCGGGGTCGAGGTTCGGCGTGATGTGCGTGAGCACGAGCCGGGCCACGCCACCGGCGGCCGCGTGCTCGGCAGCCTGCAGCGCGCTCAGATGGAAATACGAGAGCTCGGAATCGTTCTGGTACGTCGCCTCGCACAGGAACAGGTCGGCGTCCTGCGCGAGCTTCACCGCCTCGTCGCACGGCCCGGTGTCGCCGGTGTAGGCGAGCACCTTGCCGTCCGCCTCGATCTTGTATCCGAGCGACGGAACGCCGATGTGCGTCATCTCGTACGGGGTCACTCGGAACGGGCCGACCTCGAAGACACCGCCGGGCGTCGCCTTGGTGAAGTCGTAGGTCTCGCCCATCACGTTGCGGCCGGCCTCGGACACGAGCAGCGCGGCAAGATCGGTGAACCCCGGCGGCGAGTGGAACGGCAGACCCGGCGTGCCGAGCCCGCCGTAGTGGCGCGCGTAGAACGCCGGGATGATGTCGAGGAAGTGGTCGGCGTGGCCGTGGGAGATCAGCAACCCGCCGAGGTCGCCGACCGACAGATGCTCCTGCAGCCGCGCGAACGTCCCGGTGCCGGCGTCGAGCCAGAGGTTGAACCCGTCGGCGGTCAAGAGGTAGCCGCAGCACTCGCGCGCGGCGCCGGGCCACGTGCCTTGCGAGCCGAGCACGGTCAACCTCACGCGGCGTCCTCCCCGATCGCGGCGGCCTCGACCCGAGGGATCTCGAGCGCGAGCACCCGCTCGGCGAGGTCTCGGAACGCGTCCGGGTCGCCGGTGGTCGAGAACCCATGAACGGGTGGCTCGGTTGCATCGCGCAACGCGTCGCCCCGCACGAGCTCGGCGTAGACGTCCTTGGCGGTCTCCTCCGCCGA